>Ga0116170_10000304_pt1 | contig 51740 bp, 43 predicted proteins | sample AD_JPNHW1_MetaG_FD_89797 | JGI IMG/M metagenome (GOLD analysis project Ga0116170, IMG submission 89797) | Active sludge microbial communities of municipal wastewater-treating anaerobic digesters from Japan - AD_JPNHW1_MetaG | ecosystem: Engineered > Bioreactor > Anaerobic > Digestate | place... | reverse complement strand
GGGTGTAGCGGCAACCGGAAGTGGGGCCAGTTTCAGGGATATTGGGGTAACACGATTGTCGGCTGATGGACGGCCATGAGGCCGCTTTCCTCCAGCCATTGCTCGACAGCCCGGCGCCACACGGCGCCTTGGGCGTTGTGACCGCACCTCTCCATGCGGGCACGTATACTCTTGGCCAGATCTTGTATCAAGTCTCGGATCTCCTTTCGTTGGGTTAGGGTGAACTGTCGTTGGAAGTCGGCGCGGGCCGGGTAGAAGATTTCGGCGGCGGTTCGATTGTCCAGACAGGGGCGGGGTTTTGCATTGAGCAGCGCCGGTGATTCGGCCAAGGCATCATCCAGCTTCATGCCTTGCGAGGTCAGGCGGTCGACCTTGGCCTTGAGTTCGCGCTGGGCGTATTCGATGGCGCCGTTGTACGCGGGATAGTGCGGCGGGGAGTTGAGCGCGATGACGCCATGCGCATCGAGCAGCTCGTCCACCTCGCCACCCGCCAGGTTGGAGCCGTTGTCGCGCTTGAGCACCAGGGGCGCTCCGTGCTGCGCGAAGAGCTGTTCCAACTGGCCGGCGATGGACCGTGCCGGCAGTTCGGTAGCAACGAACAGGTCGAAGCGGAAGCGCGAAGCTAGATCGCCGACCAGGTTCCAGTGGCGTGGGCCCAGTTGGCCGGGATCCATGGCCCAGACGGTCGCCGGTCGCGACCAGCTGATGCGGGTGAAGGCCGCTTGCCGTTCTCGCCACACGTCCAGCCGCTGTTGACGCACCAGGACTTGGAACGAACGGCGCGACAACACGTGCCGGACTTCATGGCAGAGGGCGGGAGCTCCGCGGCTGCGGTGGCGGCCGTGGGCCAGCGCGGCGATCTTTCTCCGGATCGCCGATGCCGTTTTAGGCGACCGCGTTTCCAGCGCCTGGATGTCGCGTGCGGAGCCCGTCCGGATCGCGGCCAGTCCGGTGCGGATGCGCCGTTGCCAGCGCAGGAAGCTGGAGCGGGGCAGTCCGGCGGCGGCCAACAGCCGCCGACAGGACGGACCGCCCTGTTTCCTCCATCTCTGGATGCTCTTTACCACGATCGTGACCGCTCTATTTTTTTTGTGCGCGGGTCTCAACCCCCGCCAGCTGGCGCCGGATTTCCAGCGTCTGCTCCAGCTCCAGGACCTGCCGGGACAGACGTTGGTTCTCTTCCTTGAGACGCTCCGACGTCGGATCCCGGACCGGCGACGGGCGTCCCGCCGCTTTCGGGCGCAGGGCTCCCATCAGGCCTTGGAACGCCCGGGCTTCCCATTCGTAGTAGGTCTTGCGGGAGATCCCCAGGCGCAGGGCTGCGGCCTTCGCCGTCAGCGTTCCGCCCCGGACCAGGAGGAACACCTTCAGGAACTCCTCCGGGTCCACCTTCGTGGCGGACTTCTGTTTGGTCACCGTCACCACCTCCTAGTTGTCGGTCGCCGGTTTCTCCGGGGCCGCTTTGGCCGATTTGTTGGCCAGCCGCGCCATCCGGCTGTCCAGCAACGTCAGCTTGCGCTCCAGCATCCGTTGCAGCGGGTCGGCCAGGATCGTTCCCCGATCCTCCTGCCGGCGCAGGCGCGGCTCGAACGCCTTCAGCATGCTCTCCATCGCCCGTTCCTGCCAAGCCTGAAGCCGGTTCGAGGACACGTTCAGATCCCGGCAGACGTCCGAGGGCCGCCGGCGTCCCGTCCACACGGCCAGCACCGCCTGGCACTTCTGTTGCGCGCTGTACGTCGCCTGTTCCTTCGGGTTCTTGATGTTCTTCTCCGCGTTGTTCATCGCCGTTTGCCTCCATGTCATAGACCACTTCCCGCACCGGATGGTCTTCCTCGCCATCCAGCACCATCTTCAACTGTCCTTTCTCCACCTTCATCACCACCGACTGCGCGCCCAGCCGCCCGACCATGTAGAACGGGTTCTTCGGCTGGCCGCGCAAGGCCAGTTCCAGCAGGTTTTCCTGCAGGCCCTTTTCCATGGCCTGGCGCACTTCCTTTTGCACGGCGAAGAACCGGTCGGCCGGCACCAGTCCGTCCAGCGACTGGTGCGGCCGCTTGTGGTTGTAGTATTTCACCCACAGCGCCACGCGCTCCCGCGCCGATTCGAAGCTGTCGAACTGGGCCCGCACCAGGAACTCCTGCCAGATCGTCCGCCAGAACCGCTCGATCTTGCCCAGCGTCATCGGATGATGCGGCGTGCTGCGGATATGGTGGATGCGGTCCTTGGCCAGCTCCTGCTGGAACCGCGTCTTGCCGCGCCAGGTGGCATACTGCCGCCCGTTGTCGGTGAGCATTTCCTTGGGCACGCCGTATTCGGCCACGGCCGTCCGGTACACCTCCATGACGTTCTCGCCCGTCTGGCTCCGGAACAGGCCCAGGCCGACGATATAGCGGGAGTGGTCGTCGATGAACCCGATCAGGTAGGCGTTCCGTCCGTCCAGCCGGAAGCAGAAGATGTCCGACTGCCACATCTGGTTCGGCGTTGTTCGCTCGAAGAACCGCGGCTTGGGTGGGTTCTTCTTCATCCGGCGCGGTTTGGTCTTGGGCAGCATCTGGTGCTGATGCAATGTCCGGCGCACCGTCTCCGGGCTGGCCGGCAGGAACAAGGCCCGCCTCAGCCAATGGGCGATCCGCCGCACCCCGTAGCTGGGATGCTCCTTCTTCACCGCCACGATCTCCTGCTTCACCAGCGGCGGCAACTTCGGCTTGGCCGCTTTGCGCGGCTGCCCGATGGGCGCTTCCAGTCCGGCCCGGCCGTACTCCTGGTAGCGCCGGATCCACTCCCGGATGCTGACGTCGCTGGCGCCAACTTCCTGCGCCACCAGTTTCAGGTCGAAGCCTTCCTCCACGTGCAGCTTCACCGCACGGAGTTTCAACTCCGCCGGATACCTGGGACATTTTGTCCGGCGCGCCGCCCCCCTAGGGGGGCGTTTGCTCTTCTCCCTCTTCCTCGTTTCCTTCGCTTGCATGGCAACACTCCCTCCCTTCGGAAGTGTCACCCCTTTTCCCCCTCAATCTGGTCTCACCCGCTGGTTGCTAGGACAAGGTGGTTTGAGCGAAAAATATGGGAATCGCTACGAGGGCAAGTGGATTGCCAGATGTCTCGCCGAGCTTCTTGCCGAGGAAGTTGAGGTTGTGCGTTTGGAACCTCCGGGCGAGGAGGGTGAAGGTTGTGAACTTCGGTTGAAGCGACGGGGGACAATTGAGTATCACCAAGTAAAAAGGCAGCACTCCCTGCAACAAGGATGGACAATTCCCGAGCTGGGGCGAAGGGGGGTGTTGCGAACCGCATTTGAAAAGACCGCAGGGGCGGACTCGAAGTATGTATTTGCATCGAGCGTCAGCGCGGGCGGGTTGGAAGAATTGATAGAGCCCGCACGTCAACGCGTATCTCTTTCGGAGTTCAGGAAGGAGTATCTCAAGGGCTCACGTGGTCAAGCATGGAAAGACCTGCTGAGGGAATGGCGGCCGCAACTTGTAGCGGCGCTCGGTGGCGGCATCAAGCGGAATGCGGCGGACGAACCATGTGAAGCCTTGGCATACGAACGCCTGCAGCGGATAGAAGTCCGCACGATGGACGAAATAAGTCTCGGCGAATGGGTAGAGACCAAATGCCGGACTCTGAGCACGAAGAATCCGCGCGAGACATTCGGCGCCATCATTGTCTATGCGAGTGAGCATCCAACTGCCGAAATCCATGCAAATGCCTTGTGGGAATATTTGTCATCCCTTGGGCACCGGCGAACCCTATATTCCAAAGAGAAATCTGTAATTGAGGCCATCAACGCTCAAAATCAACGGTACATGCGGCTCTTGGAGCCAATTCAAGGCGCGGCATGGATCGACAGGGGCGAAGTGGACGAAGCCCTTCAATATCTGGAGGGTTATGGCAACAAGCGGGCGGTCCTCATATCTGGACAGGCGGGCGTCGGAAAATCCGTAGCCCTTGGCCAAATTATTCGGCGTATACGGGAGAAGGAATATCCACATTTGTACTTCCGCATCGACCGGCTGGACCCGGAGAAATTGCCCGAGCGAATCGGAACGCAAATGGGCTTGCCGGCCCCTCCGGTTGAGATCCTTGCCGGACTGGCGGATGGTCGGACCTGTGTCCTCGTCATCGACCAACTAGATGCCGTCAGCATGGTGTCGGGACGCAATCCGGAATTCTTCGATTGCATTCACGAGATAATACGAAAAGTCGAAGTCTTTCCCAATATGCGCCTGATCATGGCCTGCCGTGAATTCGACCTCGATAAAGACAATCGGTTACGCGAATTGGTTGCGGAGAAGGGCATTGCCAAGGAGGTCAAGATCGGCTTGCTCGCGCAGGACTCGGTTCGCCAGGTATTGGACTGCAACGGCATTGATGGGAAGGCATGTCCCGACCATCAGGTGGAACTAATGCGGTTGCCATTAAATATGAAGGTCTATCTGGAGGTAATGGCGGGGCGGAAAGGGGTGCCCCGCTTGGTAACCTCTGTTGTTAGCCTTTTCGACGCCTTCTGGGCTATGAAGCGGACGAGTGTTTCTGAAAGGATAAAGCCCAAAGAGGTAAAATGGGAAGCCGTTGTTGATGCTCTTATTGACAGGATGATGCAGAAGCAGGCGCTTTTTGCGCCGGCGACCGCGCTCGATGCTTGTGCGGAGACTGCAAAAGCAATGGTTTCCGAAGGTGTCCTTGCCGAAGACGACCAGCGAGTTGGGTTCTTCCACGAGGCATTCTTTGACTATTGCTTTGCCCGTCGGTTCTTGGGGAAGGGGGACGACCTGTTGGCATTCCTGAAGAGCGGTGAGCAACACCTTTTCAAGCGGGCACCGCTACGCCAAGTATTGGTTCATTTGCATGAGTCTGATCGCCCTGAGTTTATCAGGCAGGTGAAGGCAATTCTGGAAGACCACGGCATCCGTTATCATATCAAAACAGCGGTTCTGGACACGCTGAAGAGGCTCGGTTCGCCGTGTGACAGACTATGGCAACTATTTGCAGTTCTGCTAACTTCTCCAGCAAGGGAACTGGCGCTGGGGGTACAAGGTGTGTTGTCCGACAATCGGGAATGGTTTCGGTTTCTGCATGAGAAAGGCGTGATCAAGGAGTGGTTGGCCAGTGATGTCGGCGATGTTAGGGGAATCGCCCAGAGGATGATGTCGGCCAATATAAACGCCTTTCCGGATGAAACGGCCGACCTATTAATGCCATATGTTGGTATGTCCCCCGAATGGAACCGGATGATCATGTTGGCCATGTGGGGCGGTGAACGAACATGCTCCCGGGCAGTATTTGATCTGTTTCTTCAGCTCGTATCGAGAAAGATGCTTGCCTCAGATGGTGAAGAGCATGAGTTTTGGATGTGCCTGCATGGGCTTCCTGATAAGCACCCCGAGTGGGCTGCAGAGGCCGTTGGTTTGCATCTGGCGCAAGAACTAGAAGGCATAGATTTGGAGGGCATTTCCCGCGGGTCATTAAGGCACGATCAAAGCGGGGTGCATCTCATTGTTCAAATCGCAGAAAGGGCTCCTCAGGCCTATTTAAATGATATTCTTCCTCTGATGATAACAACCGTTGAGAAGACCGCCCGAGAACGGGAGGACAAGCTTCTCTATGGTGACGTGTGGGGCGCCCGCTCTTTTGGGGATGAGCCAATGTCGATGGAGGAGGCCATTCTTGCTGGATGCGAAAAAGCCCTGCGGATTATAGCTTCATCTGCGCCTGATGACTTCATTCGCGTTGTTGACCAGTTAAGGCCATATGGAGACTATGATTCGATAAACTATTTGTTGATTCGCGGATTCGCCGTCGTGGCTCAACCAGGGGCTGATCTTGCGGTGGAGTATATCTTGGCCAATCCTCAGCGAATGGAATGTGGATGGGGAGTGAGCAGCGGCGGGGATGTTTCTTTTTGGGCAGCCCGCGAGTGCATAGAGCATGTTAGCCCCATGTGTTCAATGCCATTGCTGAAACAGTTGTGTGATGTCGCGGTTGATTATTTCCCAAAATGGGAGCGGACAAAGGAGGGCTACAAATCGAGGGGCTATTGGCAGATGGTTATACTGCCAGTCATCGATCCCATGAGGCACACCCCGAACGTAACGGCAAGAATAGGGGAGTGGATGCGGAAAAATCCGGGGTGGTCCATTACTCCCCCGAAATCGCTTTCGTCTCAGTTCGAAGGGGCTCCGATTCCGGATGGCGCGATTGACCGGATGTCCGACGAGCAATGGATTGGCGCGATGCGTGCCTACAATATGGAGAGAGAGAATAGACCCGACCGATTATTTAAGGGGGGGGCGTGTCAGTTATCCCAAGAGCTGAGAAAGGCGACCATCCGCAACCCCAATCGCTTTGCCGCTCTGGCTTGTCGGTTCGACTCTCATATCCAGTCGACATATTTCGATGAGATCTTGATTGGCCTCAGCGAGTCCAATGCGGTATCGGGCGCCGTTTATTCCGTCGTCAGGCACTTCTTCTCGCTTCCTGATAAGCCTGGGAGCCGATGGATGTGCAGGCCTATCAAGAAGTTCAGCCAGGAAAAGATCCCCGACGACATTCTTGGCATGATTGGATGGCTGGCTTCAGAAGCGACCGATCCGGTAGTTGACCGGCCATTCGGTCGCAAGAGCAACGGGAATGGCAAGAGCGGTTCGGATGATCTTCTTAGTGCGGCCATAAATAGCACAAGGGGCACGGCGGCAGAAGTATTAGAAACGCTGATATTTGACGATCTAGGCCGGGCGTCATATTTCCTCCCGTATCTTGAGCGGATGATATGCGATCCCGTGGTTGCTGTTCGCACAACGGTTGCGGCAGCACTCCTCGGCCTCTACAAGCACAACGAATCCCGTGCCGTTGACCTCTTCATCAAACTGTGCGACACACCAAGGGATGACCTGCTTGCCACGTTTTATGCAGACCGGTTCTTATACTATGCCAACTATCGCCATCATGATCGCTTGCGCCCGATTCTGGAGCGAATGATTTGCTCCGAAATCAAGGAGGTCAGAGAAGCAGGTGCAAAGCATTATGCCCTTGCCCAGTTCCGGCATATCTCTGCAAGGCCCAAGGCGAACCAATGCCTTGATGGGGATGAGTCACTACGTCTGGGGGTCGCCCGCGTTGCGGAGGCCAACCTGTTTCAGGCGGACTGTGTGGAATTCTGCCATCCAGTCTTGGAGCGTCTGTTTAACGATCCTTCTAAGCGGGTTCGGGATGAGGCGGCAAGCGCTTTCAGGCGGGCCCAGAATAAGGATCTTGGTGTCTGCCGGAGTCTCCTACGCGTCTTTGTCAAAAGTGCGGCATTTGCTGAGAATGTCGAAGACTTAACCCGGGCGATGAAGGCGTCCACAGTCAATTTGGACGACGAGATTCTTGCCGTCGGCGATGCCGTTGCCTGTGCCCTGGAGACGGGGATGGCTAATTCCCGTGGTCGGATCTATCTTGAGGGAGAAATCATCTCAGATCTCGTGTTGCGCGCCTATCGACAATCGAATGATCCCGCCTTTCAGTCCCAATGCCTTGATTTGATTGATCGGCTGATTAAGGTCGAGACATATGGCATCTCGAAAGAGCTAGAGGCATTTGAGCGATAATGTATTTCGCCAGGGGCGGGTATGCCCAATGATAGGAGCTGAGACGGGGGCAATAACGACATTCCGGATAACCAGAAGAATCCCCGGTCCCAATCCTTGTGGACTTCCTGGCTATTCAGTCTTATCATATGCCCATGAAGCATGAACAGAGCCCTGATGGCCTTCGGGGCTAACAATGGCAGGGATTGACTTAAAAGGGGCCATTTAGTCACCTGTGCAAGCAAATGAAAGGATATAACAATGAATGTAATGTCTGTTCTTAAAGCAGAAATCAGCCGTTTGGCCAGGAAAGAGGCCAAGGCCATTGTCTCGCCCGTACAGAAGGCTTCTGCGGCCTATCGTAGACTCATCGCCTCCCTCCGCAAGCAGGTCGCAGCCCTCCAGAAGGGAGTGGCCATGCTGAAGCGGGCTGCCCCCAAGGCCGACAAGGCCCTGTCGACCAAGACGGAGCCAGAGGGCCGTTTCTGGATTACAGGCAAGGGCGTGAAATCCATGCGGAAAAAGGCCGGTCTGACCCAGACCAAGTTTGCCCAGCTGGTCGGCGTCAGCGTCCCGACGGTGGTCAACTGGGAGAAGGCCAAGGGAAAACTCAACCTGCGAAAGGCAACGGCTGGGGCATTGCAAGGCCTACGTGGCAAGGGCAAGCGAGAAGTGGCCGAGATGTTGCCGAAGGAAGCCAAGGCGCCCCAGGCGAAGGCCCCGCGCCAGAAGAACAAAGCCGCGGCACCCGTTAAGGCATAACCTCAAACATAGGTCGAGGACTAGAGGGAGATGGGGGCCGGGTAGGTGCTGATAGGCTAAGGCCGATTAATTGGTGCCTGTAGCTTGCAAGATATCAAGATCTTGGAGAAGATCGATTATGTGGCGGCCCTTGAGAACATTCGCTGCGTTTTGTTGGTCACGGCTGACTTGGTAAGTAGATGTTATTATTGTCTCAAACCCATAGTTGTTCTGTATGGCGTTAACGGCATCAACGGTGTCGCCTTTAGTTCGAGAGCTGCACAGGATAATGTCAGCCTTGAACTTATGAACCAACTCTTCCAGGCGTTCCCGTAATTGGGTGTGGGGATCCCCTGCGCTTTCGACTGCAATAATCTTTTGGTTGATGCCAACAACGATACGGAAGTCTCCTTCGGAAGGAACAATCGAGGCGGCCCCGTCGACAGGGGTAAAATTCAGATGGGATGTCAGCAGGTGGTTAGCGGCTGCGCGGAGGGTGCCGGTCTTGCCCTTGCCTCCGGAGGCTCTGACGACAAAAATGGTTTTATTGTTCATGAGTCCCTTTGTAAGCGGTGTTTTGATTCATTAATGATACGGAGCCTATGGGCCGATTGCTTCGGGCCCATAGGCTCCGCGTTGGCTGTTGATGGATTATTTAAAACCCCGTCCAGCCGTTGCGACGGGCATTGCTTTCGCAGTCCGATTTGTTGACATATCCTTCAGTGGATGCGCCGACAACTTTCCCGTTGGGAGCAATTCGGCGCCAGCGCCATTTGCCCGTGGTGTCTTTGTAGAATTCCCATTTGTCCATTATTTTCACCCCCCTTCTGTTTCTAACCAACAATCTGTGTATGGATAATCGTAAATATTATGGCATTGAAAGCATGATTTAACCCTTGAGTAGGACCGCTGGATGTACCTTCGCCCCATGCTGTACGGGAATTATCGCCCAGATCGCCTAGTATTTTCTTGTCAAAATCCATAATCATATGACATGCAGGCCTCATGCCAATGAGTCAAAAATTGTGTTATATATTGAGGGTCAAGGAAATGAGATATGTCGCCAATTGTTTCGCATGGTGGAATGTGGGACACAATGGCTCTTTGCCTGCCGCGAATGGCACTATATTCGGTCGCGTTCGATGGGATGGGACTGTGCGCTAATGGTCGATCTTAATGGTTAGCTGGGCTTATATTGTAAAACAAATGCCTTCTCTCAGACTCTGGCGACAGAGCCAAGACCGAACTGGCCTATTAAGAATTAGCGGGGTTGCGGCAACGGTACTATCAGGAGTCCCATCCAGACACCGATGGTGGAATCAACCGCAGATTCCGACCAACTCCCCGACTAGCCTACACTCCTTGCACCCCTCTCTCCCCCTAGGGGCCTTCTCCAGCCCCAATATCCCCCTGGCCCTCTCCAGCAGGGGCGGGATGATTGACCTGTCGAGTCCCACCGGCACCGCCGTCGCCCGGAAGGGCATCTCGAATCCGTGATCGCCAACCAAGGCGTCGAGACCTCCATCCCCGTCGCCGGCAGGGGGCTCGCAGTAGACCAGTCCCAGGGCCTCCACGTGGCCCATGCCGAGGCCCTCCGCGATCAGGGCGTAGCCGGTCAGTTGGACCCTGTACATGGGGAGCAGTTCGTCCTGGTGGTCGCTGAACCTGGCGGTCTTGAGGTCCAAGATGGCGAGTTTGTTGTCGGGGAGGCCAAGCATCAGGTCTGGGACACCGGTCAGGACTATGCCGGTCTTCGTGTCAACCAGCCTGAACGTGGAGTGGTGCGGGGTCGGCAGGGGTCTGGCGTCACTCCACCTGCCAGCAATCCATGGCGGAAAGTAGCCGTTTGTCTCATATGAGGCCAGGATCGCCCGTTTTGAGAAGCCGTCTATCGAACTGAAGATGCCCGGCATGATGGCCCAAGGGGACTTCCAGCCCAGTTTGGCCCGGAGCCAGAAGCACCGGGAGCAGGCATCGTGAAGGGCCAGAAGGCCGAGGTTCTTGGCAGAGATTCGCATGGGGGACAGCGTGGTGCATAAGTGCGGGGGAGGGAAGGGGGAAGGTGCTATACCCATTCGATGGGCCAAGCCTATGGATGCCAACGGGGAGGCACCGACACTCCATTTGTGATGGTCACCCAGTAATACTCATCCAGGAACTTGGCCATCGTTTTTTGGGGGATATATCGGAGATGGGCGGACAAATAGTCTTCTGCTGTTTGGCCGGGCAAGGCCGGAGGTGTCAAATGTGCGCCGGAAAATGCCAGGCGAATGGCATTGGCGACGCCGCTCATCATTTGGAGATACGCGACATAGCCTTGGGGGCTATCGGTGATCCCAAGCTGAATGCCGAAATGCTCCAAGATGGGACCGTCCCACATGACAAAGAGAGCCGGTCTTAATATGTGGAGGATTTTTGCCGTCGCCGTGGGGCCGATCTTATGTCCAGAGGCACGTAGGTTATGATAGCAGTTTTCTACATGGGATATGTCTTGCTGGGTGAATTGAATGGTCACAATGGTCAGCGGGGAAAGAGCGGTCAGATCGGGAAGCATGTTGTGGATGCTGGTTTTTATCGCCTGGGCAGTTTGCGGCGAGTTTTTGATCCGTGTTTTCCAGGCGTTGAGGAACCCCTTAAGGATATGGTCCTGCACCATCTTGTCCGATACGGCCATGGGAGTGGTGCGCAACAGGGGAAGGACCTGGGGATTCTGCATCAACGTCTGATACTTCACGTCCCCTCCAAGGCGTCCGTACAGGAAGGCCGCCCAAGCGAATTCGTCCCATGTGGGCATGTCTATTCGTTCCTGCGATTCGATCGGGCGCTGTTTGTTTGCCGTCAATACTATCCTGGCGACTTCCGGGGGTCTGCGCTTCGGGGATAGGTCCGCTCCTCTTGAATCGGACCGCTTTCCTTGTGAATTTTCATGGATCCGCCGTGGTCTCGCATGAACTCCATGCTCTTCTTGAGCGCCTCTTCCTTGGTGTCCGAGGTCAGGGCAGCCCTCTCCGCCCCCTGCCTGGTCAGCTTCCACTGGTCGCCCTTTTTTGTCAGGTGATAGTTGTCCATCGTGATCTCCTATATTCGAATTGCCTATGTCCGATCCACGGTGAAAGTCGGCGCGAGCAGGGAAATCCGCCCGGTCAGTTTCATGGTAGTTCTGTCGAAAGGGAACGAATCGACATATTCGGTGTTTTCGGGAGGCTTGTGCCTGAAGATCATCGCCGCCTCGCACCTGGTGCGGATCGCGGCTTCGACACCTCCGAAGGAATAGCAGAGTTCATTGCCGGTCCGGACATGCCTAGCCCACAGGTCGTACTTCTCGTGTTTGGCCAGTCTGCCGCAGACATCGTCAGCCTCGCCGATGTATATCAGCTTGCGGATGGCGACCGTTTTCTCGGCGACGTTGCGGGTGCATTCATACACGCAATAGATGCCGGATTGCGCCGGGATTTTGGCCTTGTTCTGGTTGCGCCAATAACCGTCAAACTCGATGCCGTATGTCTGTTCGGCCATGACCGCGCCTCCGATATGCCACTCTATGGTGGTTAGCCGGCGGAATATGCGCCCGCCCTTACAGTTCGAATAATACCAATGCCGGAAAATTGCGTCAACGGCCGTACATTTCAACACCGGTGTCAGAATCCTGGGTTGTCCTGACTTCAGGAAGTCCCGGCGGGGGCGAAGTGGGACCTGCGGAATCTGCTCTTGCCGATTCAATTTCAGTAAACAGGGATGGCTGCTTTCGGCATCATGTTCTGTTGATTCCTGCGTTTTCGATGGGGCGGTAGATATAGGCGTTGATTCTATCCTTCAACTCGGACAGTTTCTTCTGAATGGAGGGTTGTTGCTCCGCAAACCTATCCGCAAAGTCTTTCAGTCTTGCCGTGATGACTAGGTCGAGTTTCTTGGCCTCCTCCCGGTCTTTCTCCGTCAAAAGCAAAGCGGGATCCGCCCCGCCGGTCTCCTTGAACCGGCTTTCTTTTGCGGTATACCTGTCTCTTTGGGCCTTTAGGTCGATCAGGTCGGAGATTGCATGATTTACGAGCGGATACAACAGTTTGCGGTACATGGCAATCACAGCTCTTGATTCGTTTTCGATCTGTTCATCACGTAGGTAAATCGAGGTTTTGACAGACTCGTTACGCAGTTTGTTGTTGAGTTCCAGGTCTTTTGCCGTCAACTCCTCGACGGACATGTAGCCCTTCTCTTGCATGGCGAATTGAAAGGGACCCGCGAACATGAATTCTTGCCAGTCCTCTAGAGCTAGACGAAAGTCGACAAGCGCAGCCCGTTCCTCCTTCCGCAAATCCTGCTTTATGTCCAACGATGTCTTTCGTATGTCGTCCTTGATCGAATTGAGGTGCTTGATCGTCTCCTCGTATGTGGCCTTCCCGATCAATTTAATCAGGTAAAGCATGATAAGCATGACCGGGGACAGTTCCAGATACTTCTTCAGGATGTCAATGATCGGATCCATGGTTCAAGCCTTTCCGTTGTTTGGCCCCTTGAATTGATGCTAGTCCAATCGCGCCGGGGCGATCACGTCCAGATTCTTGTGCGCTTATGAGATATTCTCAAACTCTCACTCCCACTCCCGGGCCTGCAAGCGCAACTTGGCGTTGAACCCTTTGTCCGATGCGCACGGGACGTACATGCCTTTCTGGTCCTGTTCGACAGGAAGCCCCGCGTTCTCGCCCCACGCATCGTCGGTCAGGTTGTACTTTAGCTCCCATCGGCCATTTGCCAGCCTCGCGCGCACGACAATAGTATTCCTGAATAGGTATTCCCCTTCTATTCGCTGGTCGTTCCATAGAAAGCCATCGATAACATAGTCGGTGGCCGAGACCGCAACATCCAAACTGAAAACCAGCCATTGGCCGGCCGTGATCTTCTTGGTATCCAGGAAAACCGAGAACAGGACCGGGCTGCGTGGGTTTTCCAGATCCATCTTCTCCGGCTTGAGCAACTCGTCGAACTTCCGAAGAACGGCGCTGAAGGTTTCCTTCCTCCGTTCGGTCAGCTTGTAGGTCGTTGCGGCGCGTGGCGCGACCGTCGCCTCGAAGTAGTAGGATGCGCGGACGACCTTGCCTGCGTCGAACGCCTTGCGGACGGACGGGGGTAGGGGAAGGGCATCGATCTCAAGAATTCCGTCCACCCGCACGTCGCCAAACAGGAAGCGGACGAGATTCTGGTATCCTTCCTCGGAGTTGACGATGCCGTAGTGGCCGCTGTGGCTGCGGTACACAAACGCGCGGGGAGCCCCTTCAACCGTGGCATTCGGAATGCGTACCAGGCCGTCGCTCATCTCGCCGGCGAGCTTGCTGGAGAGCCCTAAGGCAACGTTGTAATCCTTGTGGTTCGTTCCGACGAGACAGAAGAACCGGTTTGGATCGAACCTCCCATCCAGCGAGTCAACGCGTTCTGGCTTGCCCGCCAGTTGGAGGTAGCCGGCGATGTGCTCGCGGTTGAAGTTGTTCATGTCCCAGATGCCCATGAACTTCGGCACGTTGAATCCCGCCATCTCAATCCCGTTGTGGGGTGTGGCATAGGTGAAGACCTTGTCGACAAGCCCCCTGGCCTCGGCGGAACCGGCATCCGAGTTCTGGAGAAAGCAACGACAGACGAGGCCACCCATTGAATGCGCGACCAGATAGACCTTGAAAGCGGCCAGGGCCTGGCTGTTCGAACCGCAAACCTGCCTCCGAACCTGGAGAATCAGTTCTCCAAGCCCCTTCGCCGCCTCAAGGACGGATGGGACGTGTCCGGTGCCGAGATCGTTGTCGGCCTGCTCGTAATAGCGATAGATGATGATGCTCCTCGGGTCTATCATTCCCGTTTTCTCTGCCCCCTCGGCATAGGTATCCTGATATCCGTAGTCTTTCATCAGGCGAACCAGGGGCGATTCGAAGATGTGGCGGATGACCTTGCCTTCCCAGTCCTGGCGGATCTTTGTTGCGCCAAGGTTGAACCCCATGTACGGCGTGGCAACCGTCTCGCTGATTTCGTTCTCCGTCATCGCGTACCCCCGAACGTAGATAATCGGGAAGAACGGCCGTTCAACTCGCTTCATCGCATCCTCCTTGGTTGTGAAGTATGGCAACATATTGCATATATGCTCACACATCACGTCCGCACCTTGCGTTGATCTTCATCTCGCTTGGTAAAACCCGCATGGGCGGCGCCAAGGCTGATCTGTGAGGTGCAGTTCCGTCAACCTGTTGGGTTGGTCTGGTTCAGTTCTGCTTTCTTTCGACTGTGATGATGACATCTGGTGACGATACGATAACGCTGTCATCAGGAACATTTGCGATTGGCTCTTTGAGGCGAGGCAAGTTCGACCGGTCATCAACAGCGACGACCCGAAGTTTGAACTTATCACCGGTTTTCGGCTGTGCCCCCTCGTATCCGAGTTGGTAATGGCAAGTCCAATTACCATCAGTATCAACGTCGATGGGTTCATCCATTACCCACCAGCCGCCTCCATACGGATCGAGAGGATAGAGAAGCAAGTATAGGAGAAGCTTTTGCCCCGGTAGTTGCACTTGACGCAATGGTGTGACTTTTCCTGTGGCGGTGGCGGAGCAAATGGCGGGAACAGGGGGAAACGATATCGGGGTTTCAGCTACAGGTGATAGTATGGTGAGGGTTGGCTTCGGACCTCTGCTCACAATTGCATCGACAGGCTTGCCTAATGCAAGATAAACGCCGGGCTTGGGTTTCTGACTCACAATTAACTGGGCATCAATATCGTCGTTGAAGATTTCGTCTGCGACTTGGAATCGGAGGCCCGAACGTTCAACTGCTGCTTGCGCCTCTGCAACGCTGCGACGAGGCTCGATCAGGTTCGGTGTCGCAATTATGATCTGACCTATCACTATGAAGTACTGGGCGGCAATAGCCCCTCCAATTCCCAGGATGGTCGGTAACGCGTTAGCCAAGAAGCGAACTGCATCCTTGCGTGTATGGAATTTGCGGTTGAAGTGCCACTGTGCAAGGCTCCCTGCGGCTTGGCAGAGTGCAACGATTCCGAATAATTTAAAGAAAAACACAAACGGACTATCAATCATATTTGCCTCGTTGTTCTCGCTTATTCTTGACTCGCGGACTCAATGCGCCGGTGTGCCCCATGAGTATTTAAGAGCTTATTGTTTCATTATGAAGCATAGTGCGTAGTACGGCGGCAGGTTGTTGTGGGGCAGACCGTCTCCTGCGCTTCCGGTTTGCCCGGTATAAACGCCGCGCCTTAGATCGCTGCCATTGCCGCCACCAATTGGATCTGGAAACACCTGGACGCTGTGCGTGTGGGGAGGCATTTCGGCCAGAGTTAAGGTGTGAAAAGCTTCTCCTCCGGTTTGGGTTGGTGAACCGCTCACGGTAGATTTTGCAACCCCTTGGTCGTTTTGGCTGGCTCCAACCACGAAGCGGTCGCGCAAGTCGGGCGTGCCGTTGCTGCCATCGCACAGCGCCCATCCCAAAGGAATGTTGGTCGTCAGTCCGCTCCACATGACAATTACCCCAGATGGCAGGGCCGCGCCCGCCTCGATTTCGCTTGCGTGTAGACCATCGACTTTGTCGGCATCTATGGCATACGCGACGCTGTCATGACTGTGGTCAACCAAGGCATATCTAGGCATGGACTCGCCATCCGTGGAGGTAACACGGAAGAACATCGGGCCAGCCGCAACCATGACCGTACCGGTGATCGGCTGTTCGGATAACGATCCCCAGTTTGTCCACGGTCCGTTCAATGAGGTTGCATACTCGATGCAGAAGTAGTTGCTAACCGTCCCTCCTTGGAAGGCCAACTCACCCCCATTCTCGTACCCGATGATATCCACCGGGGCAGCATATGCCGTCGCGAAAATTTCCAGGCCTATCATGATGCCGGCGATATAGTGTGCTTTCATGTCCCGATGTCCTTTCTCCGTTCATCCTTGACCGCCGGTTCAATTAAAGGCTGTGGCCGGTGTCTTTGTCACTTGTTCTGGCCGAACCACGGCAGGTAGGGCTTGAGCCATTCCCAGTCGCTCAAGCCGATGGCTGCATACCATTCGGAGTCCCGCTCGCTATATACGCCCCAGGCCGTCCATGCACGGACCTGGACACCGAATCCTCCGATGAAGCGCGGGTTGTCCTCGAAGTCCACTCCGGCCCCGGCCCGGACTCCCGTCCTCCGGAGCCATTGGCTGGCGAAGGAGTCCCGGACGTTAATGCCGCCGTCTCCGGCGGGGGAGATGGACGGGAAATAATTGTAGAGCCACCCCAGGGCCAGGAGAGCCCCGGCGGTCTCGTCGCCGTCGAACATCACGACAGGTTCAACCCGGAAGGTCGCCTCCCAGGCGGAGACGCCATGCGAACGGTGCCAACTGTCAGGGGCGGTCTCGCTGTATCTCAGCCATCCGGCCCGGCCGTTGAGCCAGCCCTCCAGCAGGTTGGAGGTGTTCGGGTCGTCCTGGTCGAAGTATTTCCTCTGGAACAGTTCGATTTCCGCCCGCTTGGCCGAATAGAAACTTGGCTCCAGATAGGGGACGATGCGGATTCGGTACAGTTTGTCTTCTTCCCCGACCGCCGGATGGCCGTTCTCAACCCCGGTCAGGGCATTGCCTGCCTTTTGCCGGGCGTCCTTGAAGGCGATGAGCATGTTGAGGTTGGCTTCGGAGTTCTCCTTCTTGGCGCCGACGCCGGCCAGCAGGATCCTGGAGCCCTGTCGGCAGGTGTCGAGATAGGCGGACACGTTCCCGTCGGATTCTCCCTTGGCGATCAAGGTGTCGACGCCGGAGCCGTAGGCCTTGATGTCGGCGACGACCTGCGTGAAAGTTCCCGTGGAGCCCGCCGGCGCCGAGGCCGACGTGAAGATCAGGAGTCCGATGGCGATGAATGATCTCGTTCTCATGGTACTCCTTTCTATGCCTTCAGCAGTCCGTCGAACGCCTGCTTGAATTCAGGACGGTTCAGGTAAAGATCGAGGCTGTGGTTGGCGGCGATTTGGGTGAGCTTGGGCTTGCCGGCCGTGAACAGGTGCAGGCAGTTCGGGTTGGCCTCGGCCAGGGCTGCCATCTCCGCCTGGCTGAACCCCTGCCGGATGAACGACAGGGGATCGCCGGTGCTCTCGTATTCCGCGTCCCAGCAGACGAGATCCTGCTTGTTGATGAGGAAATGGAGCCGGTCCTCGCCCCGGCGTCGCCAGGCGTTGCTGAATTCCCGGAGCACGTCCGTCCGGCCCAGGCCGGCATGGTCTCCGATCATGGCGGCCAGCGGATCGGAGATCGCACCGAAGGGGGACTGGTATCCCAGCGGCGACGCCAGCAGGATCAGGCCGTGCCAGGGGATGGCCCCCACATACCGGTAGTAGTCCCAGACGATGTGGGGGAGCATGGCCGCGCCCAAGGAATGCCCGAGCAGCACGACATCCTCCTTGGCGGCCTTCTGCTGGAGGCGGATCTCCTCCAGCCGGACGGAGCACCTCGCCCTCATATGCCGGTTCATGTCCCCCAGGATCACGTAGGAGAGGATGTCCATGATCCCGTCGGAAATCTTCTTGTAGGCGTCACTGTTGAGTGCCGTCTGCAGCAGGCCGAACCCCAGCCGCTTGAAGGCCGCCGTCGCCTGCTTACTGAATAGTGGATACTGCCTTTCCGCCTCCTCCAGAATGTCCTCCCAAACGAATCCGGCCACCTTGAACTTCGCTTTCGGATGGTTCTGGCGAAGGATATTTTCCCATTCCTTGGAGAACCCGGGCCCATGTTCGCCAATGCCGTGCGCGACGATGACGAGTTTTGGGTTCATGTCAGGCTCCCTTCGCCTTCAGGTCGGGGGACGCGACCGCGGGGACGAACATCGGGATCACGAGGGACCAGATGACGAGCAGGACGGAGGCGACGATGGGGTAGTAGAGTCCCCATACGACGAACGGACCGCCGAGGGTGTAGGCCCAAATGACGAAGGATACGGTGGTTGCCGCCAGCTGCCGCCGGTTCGTCACCTTCGCGACCTTCGCTAGGTAGAACGGGGTCAGGACCAGCAGAATCGCGAACACGGCCTGGACCAGATACACCTTGAGCGTCTCGTCCGAGACCTGGGGCGCGGATGGAAATCGCGTTAAGGCGACGGCTGGCGTCGCCGGCAGGCCGATGATTCCGTTCAGCACCATGTAGGCGCCGACGATTTCAGTCGGGATGAGCTTGACGACTTTGTCTTGGAACGGCTGCGTCGAATTGATTTCCCGGGACATGGCAACCTCCTGTTTGTTGTGTTTCCCACAGGAAATATTCCACGCCGATATGGCGCAACGGTCAAGCATAGTGTTGATAAGATCGCGTTATAATAATTTATAATATGTCAATACTCCGTGTCGTGAAAATATAGACAACAGTATAAATTCTGGGGTTCTTTGGATTTGAACCGCATGGTTCAAATCGGACCGGGAAAGACAATGGCCGTCTGGACTTCAAATCCCGGAGAAATCCCCTATTGTGAATTTACGGGTTCGTGGGCGCCAGCACGCGGTAGTAGCGCTTGATGTCGGCGGGCGGGGCGTTGGTCCAGACGTTGAGGCCCTGGACCCGGGGGCTCGACCCCGTGGAGCGCCAAGGGCCGAGTTCAAAGTTGGTCGTGGTCTGGATGACGTAGGGGGTCGAGGGACCGTTTGTCCCGCCCCACCACTCGATCCTGGCGGGCTGGCCGGCCGCCTGCTGGACCGTCAGGATCTCGAAGAGGTCCGCTGGATTGGTCGGGTTCAGGCCGGTGACGTACTGGACCCAGTTGGGCAGGCCGGCGGCGGAGGGAACCGAATCCAGGTCATCCCACGTTCCGCCGGTTCCGGGGGAGAGGCCAAAACGCTGATACCACTCTACCGGCACGCCCATGGCGGTGTTGCTGGGGGTCCATGAAACGAGGTCCACATAGGCCCCGCCGCTCAAGACATTGGTGCCGGAGGAATTCTTGTAGAAACGCCAGCGGATCGTGTGGGTTCCGACACCAAAAGTATTGGTCATTTGTCGCCACGGAACGGTCGCGCTACCGGTTAACGGGTAGGATCCATCGACTGAGATTTCAAGAAAATCACGGCCATATACACCATTCACATGCCACCAATAGGTAAGTGTTCCCGGACCGGCCATCGACACCATCATCCAGCTTTCCTGGCCGTTGGTGATGGAGCCGCAGGTGGCTGCATCAATGCCGTCGTGCGTGACATTGGTTTGGTAGAGCCAGGGCGCATTGCCGCCGCAGGTCCAGTTCAAATTGCAACCTTCCATGGCTTCGCAGAGGACGCTTCCGACATATAGATAGGCCGTGAATGATGCCGAGGTGCGTCCAGTCTGATTGGAAATGGCCACCGAGGCCGAGTAGACGCCCGCCGTCAAGGCGGCCGCATTGGAGTTCACGGTGGCAACAATGGGCATGCTGGAGTTACCCCCCAGCGTGCCGCCCGTCGTATCCAGGGTCAGCCAGTTCGTGGACACCGCGGCGATCCAGTTTTGGGCGACACGGCTCCGGTTTGTGATGGAGAAGGCAGTCGAGTTAAAGGGGCCGCCGACGGGGCCGTCGAGGATTTGATGATCCAGGGAGAACGTCATGGCGTCTTCCAGTTTCAAAAACCACCAGAACGTTTGTTGAACATGGGTGGTCGTGTTGGAGAATTGGACGATGCCCCCGGTTTGTCCGGCCGGTAGCCGGTCCGCATTGGTGTTGAGCCCCACGACAATGTTGGTGGTGGCCCCGGCGGCTAGGTTGCCACCAGCAGACGAGAGCGTCATCCAGTTGTTGGTGGTGACGCCTGAAGAGGAGCCCACCCAGTTGGCCGTGTCCGGCCCCTGGTTGGAAATCACGAACCCCTGCTCGGGCGGAGAATAGGGGCCACCAACGTAACCCATCGATGTGACCGAATAGGAATGATCGATGACCAGGTAATCTTTGACCTTGAGTGACACGGGACGCCCAAACGAGTTGCCGGTGGTTTGATTGGAAAAGACCATGGAGGTGGAATAATAGCCCGGCGGTACTGTTGCAACCTGGGGTGAAAGACTACACTCCACGATAGCGATGGCGCCAGGATCCAGTCTGCCGCTGTCCGGCGTGAACGCGAGCCAGTTGGTTCCTGTGGCCGTCCATTGAATGGCAGTAGGACCGGAGTTGGTGAGGACATATTCCCGCGTATCCGGATCGAAGGGGCCGCCCGGATCCCCTTGGGGATACCAAGTGTCCTGGGGCGAGGCCATAAGGTAGTCCAGGGCGACTTGATCCACCCAGCCCGCATTGTCGCCCGCTGCGGATGTCGTTGAGTTCGTGAAAGTCCAGCGCAACGTGTGGGTGCCCGATCCAACGGCATACGTTTTCTGAGTCCAGTTGATATTGTAGCTGATTTGATCCTGTACCTGGGAATCAATCTTGAAGCTCAGGTAATGTTGGTATCGCGACGAAACCCGCCACCAGAAGCTGACCTGGACCGGCCCGGTGACGGTTGTTTCCATCCAGGTCTGCTGGTTGGTGGAGATCCGACCGCTCTGGGCGGCATCGAATCCGTCGTGGTTCACGGCCGTTTGTGAAAACCAGTTGCTGGTACCTCCCGTGGTCCAGGTGAGATTGCAGCGGTCCATGGCGTCGCAGAGCGGCCCGGTGGCGGAGAGCAGGACGGGGCGCTGCAGGATGAGGCCCGATGTCTGGTTGGAGAAGGCGAGTGAACTGGAATAGGTGCCGGAAGAGAGGGCGTAGGCGTTGGCGTTCAGGGCACAGATGACATTGGTGCCGCCATGCGGGGCCAGCGTTCCGCTTGCGGGGTTGGCCGTGATCCAATTTGGACGCCCTGCGACCGACCACGGGATGGCAACCGAACCGGCATTCGTGACGGTGTAGATGCGCGAGGTCGGCGTGAACGGCCCTCCAGCCCAACCGGAAACCACCCAATCGTCAGCCGGGGACACGGCAAAATGATCGATGGAAATCTGGTCGACCCATCCGGCGTTGGTGCCTTGCGGGGTCGTGGATGCGGTCGCAAAGGCCCAGCGGAGCGTGTGGACGCCGGTCGCGATTTCAAGGGTCCGTCGCGTCCAGTCGGTTTCGCCGGAAATCTGGTCCCTGGCCAGGCCGTTGTCCATGAAGCGCAACAGATGCGTGTTGGTCTGCGAGGATACCCGCCAGGAATATGTGACTTGCCCCGGTCCCGAGACCACGGTTTCCATCCACGACTGCTGGCTTGCGGCGATGCTTCCGCTTTGGGCGGCATCTGTGCCGTCGAGGGTGACGTCCGCTTGGTAGGACCATGGGGCGTTGCCCCCCGTGGTCCAAGTGAGGTCGCAGCTGTCCACCGCGTCGCACAAGGCGCCCGCCGCCCTCAACACGACAGGACGATCCTGAACATAACCGCTGGTCTGGTTGGAGAAGGCCACGGTAGCGAAGTGCGTGCCGATCGGTTGGCTGTTCGCCTGGGCATTGAGCGCCACCGTCACCTGGACGGAACCTCCGGCTTGCAGGAGCCAGCTCGACGGCGAGACGCTGAGCCAGGCGGTGTTGGCGCTGGCGGTGAAGGTCACGGGTTGGCTGCTCTTGTTGGTCACCGCATAGACTTTGGACGTGGGGCTGAACGGTCCGCCGGCATAGCCGGAAGAGGACAATCCTTCCGCGGGCGTGATGGCGAGCGTGTCGTGGATGGTCAGGGTCACCGGCCGGATCCTGACCTCATCCGTGGTTTCGTTCCAGAAGGTGACGGTGGCCGTGTAGACGCCCGGCTCCATGGATTCGGCCAAGGAGTTCAGGAATACCTCGACCTCCCGAGTGGCATTGGGCGCCAAGGAGAAGGAGTCCGGCACGACGGTGAGCCAATCCGCATCGGCGGACACCGACCAGGTGCAGGTGATCTGGTTGGTTTCGGCGACGGTGTAGAACATGGAGACGGGGCTGAACGGACCCGTGACGTCGCCGGTGATCTCGAAGGTGGAGGTCGGCAGCACGGGGCTGTAGTCCGCCATCTGGATGTCCACGAAGGTCGGCAGATGGTCGGAGGCCGCGACGCTGGTTTCGGCCGGAAGCGGGTCTCCCCATTTGGGCAGGCCATCTCCCAGGTCCATGGCGGAGTAATAAAGTTCGCTCTGGGGCTCCCCAAGGGGGCTGTGGGCTAGGGCCGGGCTCAGAAATACGTAGTCAAGTTCCCGCCCGGAGGCCACGCGGGTGATCGGCGTGGTCGTGGCCTCCCAATAGGCGGGCAGATGCTCGAAGCCGAGGCCGGCATCCGCATAACGGTCGGTCGGGAACTTGGAGTAGAGGACGGGAAACGCGATGTCGGAGCCGAGGACGTATTCGTCGGGTGCGCCGGAAGGCTGGTTGGTGTACTGGGCGGTCTGGTTGTCCCGGATGTCGTCGTTCAAGTCGCCTACGAGCATGTATTCGATGTCGTTTGGATGGGCCGCCAGATAGGCATCCACGTTCTGGGAGATGCGGTAGGCTTCGATGGCCCGGCGGAACTTGTCGATGGAGGCGGCCCCGGACTTGTGATGCTCGTTCCAAATCACAAGAGGATGTTCCGCTTCCGGCACCTCGATGACCGCCCGGAACGGATAGCGGCTCATCTCCTTCGCCCCGGGCGGGGATTCGACGTTGTATGTGCTCAGGATGGGAAAGCGGCTAAAGTACCCCATGTAGAGGGAGCCGGCCATGGACCCGCCGTCCCAGCCGATCGCGTTGTAGGGATAGCCCAATGTGACGGCCATGTTCGACCAGGCGGCGAAAGAGGTCGTCTGCAGCTCCTGGAAGCATACCACATCGGCGTCCATCCGTGCCAGGATGGCCTGGACGGCGTTGTATTCGTCGCTGCCGACGGCTCCGACGCCGTTCTCGATGTTGTAGGTGGCCACGCGGACGGGGCGGGCCTCGGAGGGTTGGGGAAAAAGCAACGGGAACGAGAAAACCAAAACCGAGACCAAGCCCAGGCGGCCTAGCCATGTTCTCCCACGAGCGATAGCGGGAACGATATTCACATGATGAACCGATGTGCCTTGCTAAACACAACAGCCGAATCGATAAAAGTATGGGTTGTTTTCTTGCCGTTGACAAGCCCCTAGTCTGAACGTTGGGCCTGCCGGGTTACATGTGAAGCCCTTATCCAGTCGGATTTCAAATCCAGACGGGAATCGTAATAGAGATGTTGTCTATCAGGGCTTCGGGTCAGTTCCCTTCGCCCCTCCGGCCTCCAAGAGCGTTGGGAATCTTGTCCGTCCAATCCACAGGCGGATCGGCGGGGATGTCGCGGGAACTACGCCTGCAGCGTCTTGAGCAGGGGGGAGGTCTCGCCGGTGGCCCTTATCTCCATCGCGAAGTTGGCCTCGTTCTGGTCGGGCTTTTCAATCGTCATCCTGTACCAGAAGATCTTCTCGGCTTTGAGATATTCCGCGAAGACCGACGTCCAGTTGTTGTAATATCCCTCGTCCTTCTTCCTGTTCCCCGAACCGCATTCGGTGACCCAGATCCTCTTCCGCAGCTTGTGCTCCCGTTCGTACTGGCCATGCCATTCGTCCAGGGCCTTCGCGAGTTCGGCGAGCTTGACCTTGTGGCGGGTCTCGTCGCCGTAGCAATGGATGGCCGTGATATCCACGCGGGTCTCCAGCGCGAGCCTCTTGAGAACGTCCCAGTTGGAGACATCCCAATTCATTTTCTCGGGGTCCAGGTTGTTGTACGGCGCCATTGAAACCACGGCGCATCCCGGGATGTTCTGGTGGATCCAGTCGGCGTGTTGGTTGGTCAGTCGGATCAGGTCGTCGCAACATGCGATGGGGGTTCCGTTATAGTTTTGGTTCATGTGGGGCAGTTCGTTGAACAGTTCGATATGCCTCACGAAGGGCGTGCCCCCCCTGATCAGGGACAGCCGCTTCATCACGCTCGCGCTGTCTCCGGGGTGGTCGTCGAGCAGTGCGACCACATCCATCCCGCTGTTGTGAGCGATGGTGGCCGTCGTCTTGAAGCTCGCGAACAGTTCGGGGATGCTCAAGGGTATCCTCAGCATGACCTTGCCGTTGGCCCGTTTTTCGAAGATGCGCCGGATGTTCGCGATCTTCGCCGGATCCTTGTATTCGTCACTGAACAGGACTACGCCGTCGATTCTCGCCCTGTCGGGATGGGGGGTGAGAGTTTTTTTCAGCCCCAAGCCAACCAGAATCTCCTGCCATAGGTTCATGTTTTCCCCGTTGTCGGTAGTTGTTTCTCTTGGCATTTATCTGAACCAACTGTTGGCGAATGTCAAGACGTGGGGAGCGGCCCACCATGGGGGAGACGGCTCGATGGATGCCCGAATCCCAACACCGGTGTCAGAAGTCAGGCCAATTCGAGCCACGTGGCTCAAATCCAGGGCCGTCCGGACTTGAAGTCCCTGCGCTTGCGAGTTCCGATGTTTCCAGCAAAGCGAAAGGCCTCTCGATTCCCCGCTTTCCCGTGCAAGGTTCGACAATGCTTTTCCCTGCTTGGCCACGCGATTGCACTTGCGGATTGCCTTCGACACGCCCATCATTTGTGCATGAACATGCGCCATTTCTTTTGGGGGTCCTTGGGCTGTGTCGCGATCGCATTCCTTCTGGCCGCCGGGGCCGCGTCGGGGGGCGGGGAAGAAACTCCGGCTGTCTCCGAGGAGGCCTATTCCGACCTGATGGCCAACGAGGCGCTCGACGTCCAGGACATGGCCGAGGGTGCGGAGATCCAGCGCAGGATGTTCAACAGGCTGACCCCGCCGGGCCTCTCCTGGGTCCAGCCGATGTTCCCGTCCGTCGTTCCCTTCGATTCCAAATACTTCGACGAGTCGTTCCTCGACGGGCTCCTGGGCGAGGACAGAAACAGCGTGGCCGTCTATCCGCTCTCCCTGGTGCTCGACCCCAAGACCCGGGAGACGCTGATCTACAACGCCGACGGGGAACTGATTGCATCGGCGCCCTCGGACGGGGTTCCTAGGGCTTGGGCGGAGGACGCCGACCCGTCCCGGGTGACCCTGCGGCTGGATCTGCTGCCGTCGGAGGACGTGGAGCAGTACCTCTACACGGATGGGCGGATCGCCGAGACATTGGCCGCTGTTGCCCAATCTAAGCCCCCCCGGATTGGCACCATCGGGATTAAGAGCATGGGTGGCAGCACCAACATCGGCATCTTGGACTTCCGGAGGATGACCAACGGGAACATGCGGGTGACAATAAGCAACGGGACCGACATAGCGGAAGTCTACTCATATACGGTTTGGCACACTGCGTCGGTGACTACAAACCCATGGGTTAATGATGAAGGGGTGACCAACATCAGCACTAACACCCTTTGGACTCCGGTATCGTCAACGTTCAATGGGCTGGCGAGCATCTGGGATTGCCAGACAACCAATCTGGTTCTTACCAACGGGGTTGGTACTTGGGAGGACTCGAACATTTCCAGCAACGCAAGAGTGCGGTTCTACGGAGTGTATAAGAGGGCAGACTCCGATGGGGACGGATTGAGCGACGGGGCGGAGGTGTTCGTTTACCACACCATGACTAACTCGGTTGATACAGACGGGGACGGAATGCCAGACGGATGGGAGGTTGAGAATGGGTTAAATCCCTTGGAGGGCGACGGGGTGCAAGATGAGGACGCCGATGGGTTGAGCAATTTCCAAGAGTATATAAACGGAACATCGCCGAATATATTCGATAGCAATGCCAATGGGGTGCCAGATGGCTGGGATGTATATGGCGGAACGATTATCAAGGGCGACATTGACGGAAACGGCGTTCTGTCCGCCGCGGATCTGACGGCCCTCGACAATCTCTTGGCAGATGGTTCATACAATGTAAATCCAGTCGCATTTTCCCAAGCGGACCTGAACAGTGACGGAGTTCTCGACGGGATCGACAGGCGGGGGCTCCAAGACTTGCTCGACGGACGCCCGCAACTTTACTTTCTGAAACCCGAAATGAAATAAGGGGGGATTTCAATGAAACGAATCGCCAAGGTTATATCCCTTGCAGTGGTCGCAATGGGGTTTGTTGTCCAAACTCAAGCCGCTGATAAATACATTACCTCGTTGACGGCTGCCGATGATTTCACAAAATGGGTGCTGGGTGCAAACTGGAACGTTGAAGTCGCCCCAAGGCTGGAAGTATGCGGCGTGGACGGCAGGGGGGCGAAACGGGTGGTTGGCAAAATTGCAGACATGCTACCCATTCCATATACGGGTGAAGTGTGGCGATTGGAGCTTGAAGTCATTGGAGATCACACGGCTCGGTTGATGGTGCGTGGCGAGACTGGCCCTATTTTGGCAGCATACCGCTTTGACTATTCAGCAATTCCCGCGTTGCTCAAGAATCTCATTGCTGCGGAACGGGAATACCCTGGTGCGAGCGTCAACAGGACATGGGAATACCCGGTTGAGAATGGCAAATTGATATTCCGAGGCACGGGACCAAAGAATCGGCGAGACGCGATATCCTTCACGGCAAGCGTGGGGCAACCAGTACGGGAGTTCAAATCTGCGGGCAAGAGCGAGGCATCCGTTATGATGTCGTCAGCCGGTCGAAGCCTCCTGTTGCTAAGTTCGCCAACCTATGCTTGGACGCGGGAATACGGAACTTCGGGGAACGACATCGGGGTTTCCGTTGTTTCGGAAGATGGAGATGTGTATGTCTCTGGCGAAGCGGCGGCGTCCATATCTGGCGAGCCTTTTCAAGGTGTGAAAGATTTCGTTTTGCGCAAGTATAACTCCGGGGGAACGGTACAGTGGACGAGGATGTGGGGCAGCACCTCAACGGAAGAAACCGGTGGAATTGCCAAATACGGAACCAACATCTACGTGTCGGGCAATGCGCGGGCTTCGGTGGACGGTCAACCATTTGTTGCTGGTCGGGACTTCTGTTTGACGAAATACAGCACAAGCGGAGCGCGTCTTTGGGTGCGGATGCGGGGAACATCGGGTTCCGATTACGGGCGTGGCGTGGCGGTGGATTCTGCGGGAAATGTATATTTCGGGGGCTCGGTCGGGGGATCGCTCGACAGCCAAACCAATGCGGGATCATTGGATTCGTGTCTTATGAAGTACGATGCTGCGGGGAACTGGCAATGGACGCGGATATGGGGTTCTTCGGGCAGTGAAGATGTTTTTGGCGTTGTAGCCGACGGAAATGACAACATCTATGTGGCCGGAACGACGGAGGGCTCGTTCGGAGGGCAAACGAATGCCGGGAATGGAGATTTCTTCGTTTCGAAATATGATGCGAGCGGGAACCGGGCCTGGGACCGGATATTTGGGTCGGCGAACGTAGAATTCGTCAGCCTTGACGACCGGGGTAATAATGTTGGCGTTGATCCATGCGGTTATGTCTCGGTGGTTGGCACTACTGGACCAGTAGGAGGGCCCTACGATGCACATTTGCGGCATTTTGACACCGATGGAAATTCCCAATGGGCTTCCACCTGGGGGGCCACCAATACAGAGTATTGCACAGCCGTCCAAGTTGACAAAGGTGGCGATATTGTCGTGGCGGGGACCACCTATGGCTCATTTGACGGACAGAGTTATAACGGCACTCAGGGGGAGATTTTCCTCTCCCGCTACTCGTCGGGCGGTTCTCGCGCATGGAGCCGAATATGGGGCTCAAGCGTCGGAGATTTCGGCTATGGTGTTTGCATTAGCACAGGCGGAGAAATATTTGTGACCGGTGCGGCGGGCGGGTCCATAGACGGCCAGTCGTATGTCGCGGGCAACGATATATTTGTTTCAAAGTTCACCGAGTCCGTGGGACAACTCGCGGTGGAAGTGGGTTCAATCGCTCCCAAGCCGGGCAAGGAATATGTCGCTGCTGGCACGACCCTGACCAAGGGTGACTTCAACATCGTGGTCGATCCTCCGTCCTGTTTGGGCGCCGTGAGCGTTTCTCCTCTTTCTTTCCCGACAGCGGGCGTATATCGGGTTATTGGTTCATCCGATAGTTCAGCGGCCACGACGACCGTTACCGCCTTGCAATCCGACAGCATCATTGCGGTTGATGATCCAGGCGAACTTCCATTCATTCCCATGACCAATGGCGTGCCGGTTTATACCACGGCATTAAGCCAGATATCATTTGATCAACTTGTAATGATGGCCAACGCCCAAGGTTCGCCGCTGGATCAAGTCTATGACCTGAACTGGAACGACTGGAGCAATGCGGTCGCAGTGGCCAGGATGGCGGAGAGCAGGGGGATGCTGGATGTTTTCCAAGGCATGGATTGGGCCGACATCAAGGCTCGGATATTCGATCCGGTAAACGGTGTCCAGGGCAACTTCTATGCGGATGATATGGATTTGCGTCTCGCGGCTCCTGACCCGCTGGAAATTCGCCGCAGCTATAGCTCGGACAATCTGGCCCCGTCTGATTTGAGTGCGGGCTGGCACCTCTCCCGCAGTTGTTTCATCTTCGCCAACAATGTTGTCTTCGATCTTGCCGCAGGCGTTGATTTGCCAACCAATGCAGAGGTTCGGGTTTCCGAGCCGGACGGGACCGCCGTTGTCTACTCTCGCAACGGCACCACTCCTGCCAATGTCCTTTCGCCAAATGCAAGCAGCTTGGCCAGCGACACGAATGTTCCGTTGAACAACGTCAATGCCAACGGAATCGGGGCAAGAGCGAATCTTCTGAATAACCGCATTGTATATGTGCCGTCGAACCGCTCGTTTTATGTCCACAACGGGCAAGGAGCCGTCCGCCGTTTCGACTGGCAGGAGTTTGGCTCGACGAATGATCCCGCCTATCGAAAACGGCCATATCTTGTTTACGAACAAGGTCCGAACGGGAACCGCATCGGGTTTACGTACACGACAAACGGCCTGCCCTCGACGATCCGGGCAACCGACAACACAGGGGCGACGATCTTCACTTCGGTGTCGTTCCTGTACAATGCCGAAAACAAATTGTGGCGTCTGACGGCCTCCGATGGCCGGACCGTAAACTACTATTACGATGATTCCGGCGACCTGGACCGTGTTGTTCGGCCAGACGGGACCGAAGTGGCGTATAGCTATGAACGCCTTCCCCTCAACGGAACGCAGACGAATTACTCATCCCACAGAATCACACGCATTCAGAAGCCGGACAACCGCATCTTGGAGAACGAGTATTTCCAGGTCGGCGAAACGGTGAATGGCCAGGTACTGACGAACGGTCATTACCTGGTGGGTCGTGTGAAACTTCAGAAAGTGACGCAAGTTTCCCCGTCAGCCCTTGTCACAAATGCCTGGTTCTACTATTCCATGGTGACAAACTCGGGCGATCCGGCAGCCGGAAGCGGGTTCACCGAGGTCTACGACGCCCTGAAGAACAAAACCGTTTACCGTTTCGATACGAATCGCCAAATTTCGGCTGTTGAACGCCATGTCAAGGTTCGCGACACGAATGGCAACCCGGTCATGGACGGGACGAATTTCACCTACATGTTGTATTCCGCAGAACGCCGCTATTGGGATGGAGCCAACCTGGTGCGAACCGTCGTAGAAGACGCATCAAGCAACGCCGTTTTCAACTGGGGTGGGACCTATGATGATCGTGGCAACCTGCTTTCCGAGAAGATATCGGGCAACCTGAGCGGAGATTTCCTCGGAACAATGCAATTCGATACGAACGGGTTGCCCCTGAACGGAGAATCCGTTTCGACGCTGTATACTTATACCTATAACCCGGCAAACTCGAATGATGAACAGAACCTGCTAACCTCGATCATTCGACCCAATGCGTCTGTTTTGCGTTTTGCATATGCTTCCCCGTCAAATAGCAGTCTGACGGCCCAATATGTCTGCCAGCCGGATGGAGACACCAACGCCTTCAACAATGGCATCTACAGCCGTAAATTCTATGAATACAACGCCAATCAAGTCCTGACCAACCGAATTACCGATAACGGGACAGCGAGCAATAAGACCGACTTGGCCGGAGTAACTCAGCGACGAATTGATGAAGTCACGCCAGGTGCGGCCAACCCCAGCTTTGGCCTGCCAGTGACCGTCTATGCCAAGTTCTACAATGGGGCGTCCGATCAACTGTTGCTCCGACATGACTTCCAGTACGATACTCGGGGCAATCCGACCAATGTCGCCACGTACGATTCGACGAATGGCTTCAGGTTTACAACTAGCTTTGGCTATGACCTGATGAATAGGCAACGCTTTGCCATAGATGCAAACGGAGGGCGAACCACCAATACCTTCGACAATAACGGGAACCTGACCTTGGTCGATGGTCCGATGACCAATCTCGCAGACACATCGACATTTATCTACGAATATGCAAACCGGCTTCTTGCCACGGTGAAGTGCGATGGGTACGGGAATGTTCTGACCAATAAATTCGCCTATGACGGGTACGGCAACGAAGTGGCCCGCACCAACCTCCACGGGCAAGTGACTCGTTCGTATTATGACGACCTCCACCGCCGAAAGGTTGTGGTTTTGCCGGACATCATCACGGCGGAAAGCAATAATGTTGCGCCAACACTCCTTTCAGAATTCGATGTATTGGACAATCTTACCGCGCTAGTGGATGCAAACAGCAACCTGACGACCTATGCGTATAATGCCAGAAAACAAAAAACGGCCGTTTTCTATCCGGACGACACGCAGGAGGCATTCACCTACGATACGCCCGGCCGACTTGTTGAATCCGTCGCCCAAAACGGATCTTACGCCGAGTATGGTTATGACCTGCTCGACAGGGTGACGAATCGCTCTGTGTTCTCTTCGTCCGGCACGCTTCTTGCGCGATATTCGACAGCGTACAATGCGTTCAACATCCTGGCGCAGACGGATGCCAATACGAATACGACGAGCTTTGCCTATGATGGGGCAGGGCGGCTTGTCTATGAGTATGGCCCAGGTTCAACGGCTACACGAGCGGAGGCCCAATACATCTACAACGACTTGAGCCAAGTTGCCGAGCGACGAGTATGGTATGGAACGAATGCCTCGGATTATGCTGCGACCGTCTATACCTATGACAATCTTGGGCAATTGACTTCCGAAACCGTTAAAGATTCGGGTGCGACAACATTTCTCAAGACCGAGTACGCCTATGACGCAGCAGGTAATCGGACGGCAGTTCGGGTATTTCCAGCGGCAGCCAGCAGCGGAGCGACAACGATCAGCGAATACGATGCGTTGAACAACCTCATATCCGTGACGGACTCTTTGACCAACCGGACAACGATTGCCTACGATTATTCCGGCACCGGCCTCAAGACTACAGTTGCCGATCCATTGACCAACCATATTGCGACCACTCTCGACGCGCTTGGACGTGAAACGACGGTTGAACATCGCGACGCGACCAACGGACTCCTTCGACTGACCGAATACCGTTATGATCCCAACGGGAATCGGACCAGAACCATTGAAACGGTGACGGGATCGAATCGCGTAATATCGACCGGATGGACATATGACAGTCGCAATCGGTCCCAAATCATGACCGAGGCCCTTGGCAGTGCCGATGAACGGACGACGCGCTATTTCTACAACGATGTGGGGCAGCTGTACTTGCAGAAAAGCCCAAATGGCGTCGAGATTTCTCATTTCTATGACACACGAGGCCGCTTGGAAAATCTCATTTCCTCGGACAACTCGATTCGCTACCGGTACACTTACGACGGCAACAACAACCTTCTTGGTGTTCAAGATGTCGTAGCCGATCAGGACACGACTCGGACGTTCGACGAGTACAATCGTATAAAGACTGAAATGCAGGCAACGGGCCTTGGGGTCGAGTACGCATATGACCGTGCAGGACGGAAGACGCGGGAATATCTCCCCGGAAGCAACGCTGTGGATTATGTTTACAACTCGGCTTTCATGGCTGCGGTTCGGCGAATGACAAATGTGACGAGTTTAGGTGTGTCCGGCAATTTGGCTTATCAGCACAGCTACACGAGCAACGATCTTGCTGGAAACATCCTGGGGGTGTCGCTGGCAAGCAGTCAGGCGCAGACATTCCAAACCGATTCGATGAATCGCCGGATGCTGATTTCCGGTCCCGCTTGGACCCAGACTGTGGCCAGCGGAACGAGTGGCTATGACCCGGCGGGGAATCTCAAGAACTTCACGGTCACCGATCCCGGCTCCGTGCTGAACTTTGTCCACACCTACGATGGGCTCTATCAACTGGCTTCCGAAGCGGGCGGCGCGTCTCGCAGCTATGTACACGACTCCATCGGGAACCGCCTTGCACTCGACGGAGGAACAACGGTCTTTGCCTACAACAATCTCAACGAACTGCTCATTCAGAATGCCTCAACAAACGTGTTGACAGGCACAATCCGCGTGCCGGTGTCGGGACTCTACGGGCCGACGAAGCTCTCCGAGGATGTTTCTTCCGTGTCCCTGAAGCTCGATGGCGGGAGCACCTTGCCGGCGACGATCAATACGAACGGGACCTGGGAATATCTTGATGCCGGGCTACAGGGGCTCAACATCCCGGCGGACGGGACCAACCATGCGATTGTCGCAACGGCCACGACGACCAACAGCCTGACAAACGCCAAGACCGTCACGGTTTCCTATGCAGCGACGACGCGGGCAAGCTATGTCTACGACAGGAATGGTAACTTGGTTCAAAAGACGCTTAACGGAAGCAATGCCATGGTGTTCGGCTACGCCTATGACGCCTTGAACAGGCTTGTTTCCGTGACAAAATCCAGTCCGACCGCAGACTTCGTGCGAGTTGACTACGGTTACGATCCATTCGACAGGTTGATTTCCAAGGCGGTCACCACGAATGGGGTCACGGCTTCCGTGAAACGATTCCTCTGGGACGGAGAGAACGAGATTGGCGCTGCCGACGGGACAAACCGGCTTCTGCAGCTTCGCGTGCTGGGGGCAGGCTTGGGGAATGAGGTCGGGGCAACGGTGGCGTTCGAGACACGCGCCAACGCGACAAATGCATGGTCAGTCTTCGTCCCGATTCATGACCATCGCGGGAATGTAGTCGTCGCCCTGAACCGTACGGCGGGAACAGTTGCCGAATACTATCGGCATGACGCTTTCGGGCGGGAAACGATTTTGAGCCCAGGGCATTCGGTCCTGTCCGAGTCGGCCATCGGCAATCCGTGGCGATTTAGTTCCAAGCGGGTCGAGTCCGAAAGCGGATTGGTTTACTTCACCCACCGTTGGTATGACCCGGAAATCGGACGATTCATCAGTGCCGACCCCCTCGGATTTGCGGACGGTCCCAGTCGGTACGTCTATGGACTGGCGATGCCTCTGACGCGGATCGATCCCGATGGCCGGTTGGCCAAGGGTGCGGGCACCGGATTGAAGGACTTGGCGGTTGGCACAGGCCAACTCTTCTGGAACGTAGGCGGGAGCCTGGGATATGGTGCAGTAAGCCTCTTTGACTATGATCTAGCTGAGTGGATCTATGGAGAGCAAGCGGCCGGATTGCGAAATATGGCATACGGCCTTGGACACTTGACGTGGGATGTGGGCGGTAGCCTTGGATACGCCATCACCTGGGGTGTTGATTCTGAATACGCCAGCGATGTCTATGGCGGGCAACTGGCGGGCTTGCAGGAAGCGGCTGTTGCCATGATCGGGGGCGAAGGCCAATCTGGTGCATATCGCGCCGGCTATGTTGGCTCCCAGATCGCTGCTTTGTATCTGCTTGGCAGATTTGGCAGTCAATCTGTGGGCTCTGCCGCTGTAAACACGATAGATCCTGCTATTGTTCGCTTTAGCCAAAGCAGCATCAGTCGTAACTTCAGTTCGGGCGGCGCAATTGAAGACCTTGCAGTCGGGCTTCGCAACGGTTCTGTCAATCCAGCCGATATCCCCCCCATTCGACTCATCGAAAGGGAGAGAAGTCTGTTTACATTGGACAACCGCCGGTTGTGGAGCTTCCAGCAAGCAGAAGTATCCGTGCCATTCCGTATGGCTACTCCACAAGAAGCAGCGGCAGAAGCGTGGAAATTTACGACGCCAAACGATGGAACTGCGATCCGGATAAGAGGACAATGAACAATGACATTCACAGAACACAAATTAATACAGTCACGCGAGGATTTTGTGGCGTTCGTGAAAGCCCTAGTCCAAGACCTTCGAGACAACCCCGCATCATGGGAAAACGCCAACTTAGAACGTTACCTCGAAGCATTAGGGGCGTGGGCCCAGGATATGGATGGTTACTACATTAACCAAGGAAAGCCAGTACCGCAGCAACCCGATTGGAAAATTATAGCGGACATGCTAATAGCCGCAAAAATGTATGAGTAGCACATGATCCAACTACTTCCCTTGGGAACTCGAATCTTTGAAGGCGTGGCCGCTCCTCAGGGGGGGGGCTGGTAGGCGGAGGCCATCAAGTCTTCATTCAGAATGTTAACCCATCTTGGACCATCCCATGAAGGCTTGCCCTTGGGAGAAAATCAGCGATTTCCAGAGCATGAGCGAGTTCAACCGCTTTGTCGATTGGATGAACGAACAAGTACGAGCAGGGCATGCTGAAGAAGTGCCGGTTCGTATGCCGTATATCGGCGCAACTGCCTTTCGAGAGAAATGGGTTCGTCACATTGAGAGCGGGGAAATATGGAGATTAGTTTGGCCTGACGCTCCTTTTGCCGGTGTGTTTGAGGTGGTCGCATAGCCACAGACATCGCTCGCTCGACGGCATTCGGGTTTTTGTTCACCAGTTCCCGGGTGTCTCGGCGGGGAAACCGTCAACGAGAGGCTCGAAGCCCAGCGAGCGGTTCGTTGGGGTTCAGGTTTCCGGCACCAGTGTCAAAATCCAGGCCAATATGAACCACATGTTTCAAATTCGGCGCACGGTGAGGCTTGAAACAGCCCGGCCTTGTCCCTTCATCCCCTGAACCTCCTCCCGCTTTCGCCTCAATACTTGTCGGGGTTCCGGGCGACGATGAAGCTTGTCCTTTCGGGGCTGATGCCGGGACTTCGCAGGGCGAACGAACCTACTCTCTCCCGACCCCCACCCTGAAGAACCACTTCAGGGGATCCACATCCTCCGTCGTGTAGGAGACGTTGCTTCCCGTGCCCGAGATCGGGGGTGAATTGCTCTCCCATGGCCCCTGGACGTTCGTCGCCCCGTACAGGCGATAGGTGCGTCCCGTCAGCGTGGCCCAGGAAAGGGCGCAGCGTTCCGCATGGAGCCATGTGGACGTCACCCAGGCGCCGTCTTCCCACGTCACGTTGGTGTGCCAGGTGCCTTCGAAGGTCGGGATGGCGATGCCCCAGACGGAGGCCTGGTTGGTCGGCTGCGATCCGGCAAGTATCTCGTCCCCGTCAAGCATCCCGTCCCCGTCGGAATCCGGGTCGTCCCATAGGGTGCCGTACACATAGGTCTCGTCGTAGTCGGTCAGCCCGTCGGCGTCCTCGTCCGCGACGGGGTCCCGCAGCGCGATGTCGATGCCGGCCATGGCCCCCGTGACGGACAGGGGGTTGCCCAGATAGCGGCCATGGACCTCCCAAGGGTCGTTGCTCCCGTTGGCGGAGGAGTCCAGATAGGCCTCGACGGTGAAGTCCAGCAGGGGGACGTTGGTGAGGGCGTAATTCCCGGGGGAGTCCCGTGAAACCATGAAACTCGGATATACGAAAGCCCGAAAGGATGTCGTTGCCCCCGATAGAAATTCGCCGTGGTTTGAGTTGGTGGTCATGTCCGTCATGGCCCTGTCGTTGAAGTCCCAGTAGCCCGCAAGCCCGCTCTCCGTCCCGGCGAGGCGGTTGCCCATCGCGTACTGGACCTCCGCCTGGCTCAATGTCCTGTTCCACAGCGAAACCTCGTCCACACCGCCTTCAAATCTGCCGAAGTAAGTTTGGAAGTCAATCGCCCTGCCTATATATAGGGCCCCGTCGCCCCAGCGCTGAATGGATTCGAACGTCATGGAGGAGTCCAAGATGCCGTTGATGTACCACCGCCCGACGGAGCCGTCGTGGGTGAAAGCGACATGGGTCCATCCGCTGGAGGCGGAGATTGTGCTTGTTGAATAGGCGGTGCTTGACCCTCCGATCGAGTATCTCAGTTTGCTGTTGGATTTATCAACCGATACGACATAGGACGCATTGTTGGTGTCGTTGTATTTCATAAGAATGGTCGCTTGGGCATTCGTCGGCATGGCTTCAAGGTTGATCCAGGCGCAGAAGGAGTGGTTCGTCGAAAGCCGGAGTGCGGGGGTCGGGCTTTCCACGGAGGCCCCGTCGTCGGCCCCGTCCAGGGAAAGCGCCCAGTCGGTGCGGCCAGTCGTCGAGGAGGCCGTGACGTATATCGTCCCCGTCTGGCTGCCCCCATAGGTTATCTCCCCCCGGATGGAGGGCTCGTCTCCGCAGGGGGGCGTCCCGTCCGCGACCTCCTGGCCGTCGTTCGTCCCGTCCCCGTCGGTGTCCTCGTCCAGGGGATCCAGGCAGGGCATGGTGACCGTCTCGTAGTAGTCGGAGAGCCCGTCGCCGTCGGAGTCGGGGTCGAGGGGATCGGTGTGGTATTGGTTGACCTCCGCCCCGTCGGCCAACCCGTCGCCGTCGGTGTCCGGGTCGTCCGGGTCGGTGCCATAGGCATAGGCCTCGTCCTGGTCGACGAGCCCGTCGGAGTCCCGGTCGCCGGTCCGGCGGGCGTACTTGAGGTTGTGCGTGCTTCCGCTGAGGTTGTTGCAGTAGGCCAGATGGGGGTTGAGGCTCTTGTCGAGGGCCATGCCTAGGTTGATGACGTCAAGGGCGTTCGTGGCGCCGTCCTGCTCGATGACCTGCTTCTGCCACACGCCCCCGATCTTTTCGGCGAAGTACAGCCTGTACGGGGCGTTCGTGGCCGTCTTGTAGAAGTACGAAACCGCAGGAGTCCCGTCGGGCCTCAGCGCGAGGTCGTTGAACTGCTCTGCCGCTCCCTCGACATACTCCTTTTGCCACGAGGACCCGTTCCAGAACGCGTATCGTACCCGCTCGTCGTTCAGTTGCGAATCCAGCCATGCGACATGGGGGCGGTTGGAGGAATCGACGGCGATGGAGGTGTTGCCGATCAGCGCGAGGTTCGTGTCAATGGCGACCACGGACCACGCCGCGCCGGTCTTCGCGGCGTAGCATATGCCTGCGGGCCATTGCCTGATGAACGAGATGTGGGGATTGCCCAGCGAGTCGACCGCTATGGATGAGGCGTATCCCATGTTGGTGAAGCTGCTCACGCCCCATGACCCGCCGGATTTGACCGCATAGCGGAGGGTGTTGTCCCCGCCGGAGAAATAACTGACATGCAATTTTCCCGACGGGTCGAATGCCGAATCGAGCCCTCCCCCCGAGTTGGAACTGTCGATTTTCTCATAGGTCCAGCTTGCGCCGGATTGGCTGTAGGCATGGTAGACGGCGGCGGTCCCCCCGATGGAGCCGGCAAAACAGATATGGGGCCGACTGTTCGTGTCGACGCTGATCGAGGCCCGGTCCAGGGGATAGCAGTTGGTCTTCAGCGTCTGTACCGTCCATGTCGCCCCCGTCTTGCAGGCGTAATACAGATCGCTGCTCCACTTTGCCGCAAAGGCGACATGGGGACGGCCTTGGGCATCCAACGCAATCGAGCAGTTGTTGCCGGCGTCAATATTGGTGCTTCCGACATGCTCTACGTCCCATGAGGCAAGGGCTGGATTGATTCCGATGATGAGGAACATGGCTGAGGCGATCCCGACACGCACGCTCTGGAGCATGGTTTGCATTGGCGTTCTCCTTGCTGTCGGCGCATTCCGTGCCGATCGTCCGGGGAAGGGCAATCGGCCGAATGCTCCGAATATGGAGCATATCACAGCCCCTTTGTGCCCTACAGTCAAGTTCCGAAAACGGAGCAGGACGGGTGCCAACCAACATAACAGGCAGGCAGGTGGCGAAGGCCAGGACAGCAAGGGGGCTTTCCCAGGACGGCCTTGCAGGCAAATGCCAGCGGGCGGGCTGGGACATCTCAAGGGGGACACTGGCCAAGATCGAGGCCGGGGTGCGTTGCGTCTCGGATTCGGAACTCCTCCTCTTGGCCAAGGCTCTGGAGGTCCCCGTGGCGGAACTTTTCCCCAAGGGCAAAAAGGCCTAGCAGAAGAATCCTCTGTTCTCGTTTGCACCAGCCATATAGACCGTATGGCATGTCATCCAAGAACATTACGGGCTGGAACATTCGTCGGATTCGCATTGAAAAGGGCCTGACAGTCGCCCAATTGTCGTCGGCCCTTCCGACCTCTTCTTTCCTGTCGTGCGAGGAACTGATCCGGGTCGAACTCCGCAACAGGACTATCCACGACCACGAACTGTGGGCCATCTCGCAGGCATTGGGTGTCTCCGTGGACGACCTCTATCGCGTTCCTTCGGGGAATCGGAGTACACAACAGGGGCCAAAATGAAAGAACTGCTGACCAAGGTGACGCATGACTTGGGCCTCGTCTGCGACAGCCTAAAAGAGGCCAAGGAGAAGGCGAGCGCCGTGGAACGCCTCGTTATTCTCGACATCACTTGGAGAACCAAATCCGTGCTTCAGGACGCAAATTCCTTGCTGAAGGCAATAAACGCCGACGCCGAGGGTGCAGTGAAGCCATAGGCGTAGTTCTCGCCTGCCGGCACCAGATGTTGGCCTGGGAAATCGTCGCTCAAGGTATGGATTGGACTGGCTGAAGGCCAATTTTTCACTCCACAGAAAAAAAGCGGGAAAAACACCGAAATAGGCAGCTCCCGGATTCGCACTTCCACGGTATGTGTCGACCAACAATAGGAGGTCGCCATGCCGAAAGTCGAAATCACGCGGGAGAAGATCGTCGAAGTTCTGGAGTCCAAGAAGCCCGTATCGCTGACCGAGGTTTATCGCCATCTCGGTGGTGCCGGGAAACTGTCGGGCACCGTCGCGGGCAAAATGCGTTCCCTGGTCGAGGGGATCGATGCCTTGGTGGCCAACAACAAGGCAGGGGCGGGGACGGCGAAGTCCGCGCCAGTCCCAACGACGGGCAAGGAAAAGTTCCGGACGTCCAAGAAGTCCGGTAGGACGGTTTACGTTCGGCACAGCAAGAACCCTTTCCGGGAAGGCAGCAACTATGCCCTAGCCTTCGACGTTCTGGCTTCCTTCCCCGAAGGCCTCCCCTTGGCGGAATGGCGGGAACGCTACGCCAAGGCGGCCAGGAAAAGCCTCAAGCTGGCCTCGTATGACACCCAGGTGCTGCTCACGGCAAAAAATTCGCCGACGGGTGAGCGCCACCGATCCTGCCGTGACGGGTTCTACATCGAGAGGGAAACCGACCACGTGACCCTAAAGTTCTGACGGGGCCGGCTGTGCTTCCCATCGGCACATCGGATTCGGGCCAGGCGCGAGGGGTGCGGCGATATCCGTATGTCATCGTGCCCATCGATCCCCCGAATCCTCCATTGCCCGAAGGCGCGATGTTCCTTGAATCGCTCGTCTTCGCCCTGGAGCCATTTACTGTGGAGCAGGTGTTGGCCGACTACTGCAAGGACAACGGCCTGGATTCGGCCAAGTATGCCTGCAAGGCCATCGTGTTCGTCTCGGATGTGAAGGCGGGGAAGGGCTGGCTGTTTGCCCGCAGCCACGGAGGCTGAATGGCCAAGGAGAGTCCAGCCCAGAAGCCCACAAGGGACGAGACGGCGGCCAATCTGCTTCGCCTCGGGCAACTCCTTCACCAGTTCTCCCATCCGAAGGGGGCGTTCGGGTTCTCCAGGCCGATCAAGCCCGACGAAGCGAAAAGGCTGCAGGAGGAGATTGACGCCCTGGAAAAGCGGATCGAGGAGGCCGTCGCCGATTCGAGGCAATGGCTCCTTCGGGGCGTCTTTGGCCTTCGGGGAAGGGAGTCCGTTGACAACATCGTCATCAAGGTCGTCGCGTGCGTGGCGTGGTCGGCACTGGTTTCCGACAGGCCCGAGGCCGGAATCGCGAGCGTGGCCAATTCGGCGGCCATGGGCGACTGGGGATCTCATTTGGAGGCGAGAAAGACCATCCGCCAGCTCGTGGCCAGGGGGACGGCGATCCAAATCGGGAGTTCGGATTGCCATGACGACGTCCTGACTCCCAACTCGCGCCTTGTGCGCTTTCTGAGTACGGACGACTTACCCGTTCTATTTTCCGCCAAGAGCATCCAGGAAGAAAAGGATGAGCGGCAGCGCCAGAGGCAGGGGGAGGTGCTGAAAAAGGTCCACACGCCCCGCCAGGCGACGACGGAGGTTTCACCCGAAGTCCCGCAGGCGAGTGTGTCCGCAGATTCCCTCCAGTCCCCCAAGACCATCTGTTCGGCGCTGTCCAAGACCGTCATCGGGATGGAGCCTGCGACCATGCGGCGGTTTTCCGTGGCGATGTCGCTCCACCTCCGGCGGGCCGACCTCATCCGGCGGGGGATCGTCCCGACCGCCCCGAACCAGATCCTCTGCGTCGCCGGCGAGAGCGGGGTCGGGAAGACGTACCTGATCGAGGAGTTTTGCAAGATCGCCGGCCTCCCTTATACGATCGGGAACCTCGCCGAATGCACCAGTTCGGGCTACGCCGGCATGGACCTGAACGACATCCTGATGGGGCTATTCCGAGGCGGCGCGAAGCGTTCCGAAATCGAGGCCGGCGCGATAGTGTGCCTTGACGAGGCGGACAAGCGGAGGCTCAACGAGCGGCGGGGTGAACACGATTGCGTAGGTGAGGGGCTGCAAGGGGAGCTGCTTCGCATCGTGGAGGGAACCGATGTCCAACTGGGGGGTAGGAGGGCGAACGACCCGGTCAAGGGATCGCTCTCGACAAGGGGGCTTTGCTTCGCCTTCGTCGGATGTTTCGATGGGCTGGTTCAGGCAATGTCCAAATCCGCCAAGGGGTGCCCGATTGGATTCAACAGGGAGATCGATGCCGGCGGTCATCGGCCCGACATCCGGGAGGCGTTGACGGCATATTTCCTGCCCGAACTCTGCAACAGGATATCCACGATCCTGTACATCAAGCCCCCCGGAGAAGACGCGCTGGCAAAAATCGCAAAAATGGCGGTGCTGGAGAGGCAGAACCGGTTCCTTGAGACCATGGGGATGGCATTGAGGCCGTCGGAGGATGCCGTCCTGGAAATCTGCCAATACGCCCTGGCGTCGAAGACCTACGCCAGGGGCGTCCGATCTTTGCTGCAGACGCTCGCAGAGGAGGCCGTATATGAGGAGCGCAAGGGCGAAATCACCATCGGCGCCGGGGATGTCCGCAGGGCCATCGAGGGGCAAAGGATGGAGACAGATGGCCTCAAAATCTAGACATCGATGGCCGTCCCGGAGGCATCGCGGGGATTATTCATGGCGCGGCATCCAGGGGGCCGGGGGCGTCGGGCGCACAACTAATATGGCGAAGGACGTTAGTGTGGTCAGGAATGCCACTGTGCGGAATAGTGAGGTGTCATTTTCGTTCCCCGTATCATTTACGGGTCACTTCAGGGGTCAAGGAGACTAAAACGCACAATTTGCTTTTCGAAAATGCACTTATGAAGCAGTGAAGAAGATATGGAATCCATCCGCCCAAACACGCTTTCTGAATTCGTCGGTCAAAGGCAGGCCGTCGGCATCCTCAAGGTGCATCTGGCCTCTGCCCGAAAGCGGAATGCCCCCATGCCCCACCTGCTGATGGCGGGCCCCCCGGGCTTGGGCAAGACATCCTTGGCCAGGATCATGGCCTCCGAGACGGGAGGACATCTGCTGGAGGCCGTAGGCGGTACAGTCAAGACCCCTGCCGATGTTGCCAATCTGTTGGGCAATATCCGTTCGGGCGACACGCTGTTCGTGGACGAGATCCACGCCGTCCAGCGGTGCGTGGAGGAACTGTTCTACGGGGCGATGGAGGACGGATTGCTGACCGTCGAAGACAAGTCCTGCGACAGGATGTTCAGGGATTTGGGACTGGGGACGGGCAAGTCGACCACAAAGAGCGTCAAGAAACTGCCTCCCTTCACCATGGTGGGGGCGACGACCCTGCTTGGCCTTGTGTCGTCTCCGCTTCGCAGCAGGTTCCATTCGATCCTGACCCTGCAGCCGTATTCGCTGGAGGAGATGACGGCCATCGTCCTGCGGACGGCCAAGCAACTTGCCCTGGCGATGTCAGGGGAGGTTGCCGAGGAGGTGGCCCGCAGGTCGAAGGGCACCGCCCGTATCGCGGTCTCCAATGTCCATTGGCTGCGGGACTATTCGCTGGCCAACGGGTGCAGGATGACGGCGAAATCCGCGAGGGATGCCTTCGTGATGAAGGGCATCGACGCCAACGGGCTGACCCCGACGGACAGGGCGTACCTGCAAAGGCTGGTCGGTTCATCCGACGCCGTAGGTGTCGAGACCTTGGCGGCCACCATGGGGGAGAGCGTCGAAACACTGGAGCAGGCCATTGAGCCTTTCCTTTTGGCCCAGGGGTTCGTCGAGAAGACGGCCAGGGGACGGATCGCCACGGCCAAGGCCAGGTCAACCTCTGGGGCGGCCGCATGAACGAGCAGTGGGAACTCACGCCGGAGAAATTCCTCGACCGAGGGGAGATCGCATCCCTGTTGCGGAAGGCCGATGAACTTTGGTCCTTGGGGGAACTCCGGAAGCGGAGGGATTGGGTGAGGGATGCGTTCCTTATCCATACGGCACTCTCTACTGGGCTCCGAAACAGCGAGATATGCGACCTGAAGGTCTCCGATCTCCGTATAGGCAATGGCTCAAGCTACCTGATCGTGCGGAACGGCAAGGGTTCCAAGCAGAGGCGGGTCCACTTCGGCACGGAATACAAGAGACTGCTGAAACGCTATCTGGTCTGGAAGGAATCACAGGGTGAACTGGACGCCGACGCCCACCTGCTTCGCACCAAGAGGTCCCCTCAATTCTGCAAGTCGGCATTATGGAGAAGGTGGACGAAATACTGTCCCCAGAAGACACTCCATTCGGCAAGACACACCTTCGCGACCCTGACCTACGCAGCATCAGGCCAGAACCTTCGTCTGGTGCAGAAGGCCCTAGGCCATAGCCGGATCACCACGACGCAAATCTATGCGGACGTGATGCCCGAGGTCGCAGTGGCGGCAGCCAACAGCATGGAACGGCTGGTTCGTGGTATCACACGCCAGTCCTCACTCTGCACTCAATCGGCCTGATTTTCCCTTCGGGGAGACACATCCTACGGCAAACAAAGGCCCCATTAGTTGCGAAACTCGTGCCGAGAATTGCGAACCGATGGCGGCAGGAACAAGTCCGTTTGCGAACGATCCCCCGAAAAATACCCCTTCGCAACGGGGTGTGCATTCGGGACGGGCGGGTTTCACCGGTCTGGCGTCCTCGGCCGATCCCATCCCAAGACATGGTATCTGGCCTTGTGGCATTTCAGGTCCTGGACCAGAACCCTCCGGATGTATCGGGACTTGGACAGCCCGAATTCGGCGGCGACGACCTTGAGGAACTCCTCGAACTCCGGGATCACCCTAATGGAGAGATATCTTGTCAGTCTCTGTTTCATGGCGTCACACGCTCCTTCGCCAGTTTCTTCTTCGGCGTGTGACAATTTCCCTTCTTGAAAATTCCACAGGAAGGGGGCGGGGGTACTGAAACCGTTTTCGGATTTCGGGGGTTCTCCTTTGGGCGCTAGTCGGGGGCTTGTTATCTTGCGGGCATTCCCCCTAGGCCGACTCCGTGGTCAGTTCCCCTGTTGCCTCCATGCGCAAAGTGCTATTCTTGACCAAAGGATGGTCAGCCATGAAAAATGATGTCGAGGAGCAGTTCGAGGGGTTGCAGTACGTCGGACACGCCGGGATATCGGCGGTCTGCCTGAATGGCATATTGCGGCATCTCCAATTCGGGGACACAATCAACAAGGCATGGCTCTTGACCCACGAGAACCGACATTGCTTCCTACTCTATGTCAACGAGCGGTTCTGGGTCGCCGTGAAATCCGGATTCGGGTCTGGATATGGAGGGGAGGGGCCCAAGACCCTGTCAGTTGCCCTGCAAATCCTGGAGCTACACGGGGCCGAGATCGAGGAATACGAGGTGAAATGGGCCGTCATCGACCGGCTGGATCGTTCGGCGCTCAGGCGAGCCGATATCGAAGCCCTTTTCAAGGCGGAGCCGGTTCGACCTCTGCGGTGGGATCGCTATGTCATCGGAACAACTGCTGCGTCGGACATCGCGGAAAGACTGTGGCGGAAGTTTCCCCCTGTAATTCCCTTTGGGATTCTTGATGGTCGTCTCGTGGACTTGGCTCTCGATTTCTTCAATCGGCCGGACGAGACGCTGATGAAGGGGTTCCGCCGCCTGGAGGAAGCGGTCCGGGCCCGCGTCGGGATTGATGGCCATGGAGCGAACCTGTTCCGAAAGGCGTTCGATCCGCAGAAGGGCGTTTTCCTGTGGAAGGGGTTGACTCCGGCGGAGGGCGAGAGCAGGTGCAACCTGTTCACCTCCGCCTTCGGCGCTTGCCGGAATCCGAGGGCGCACAAGGAAATCAATTCCTCCCTGGGCGATCAGGTCTCGGAGTTCCTGCTCCTCAACATGCTCTTCCGCCTGGAGCGGGAGGCGACAAGCCGGGAGACTTGACTGGTCAGGCCGCCGGCGCCATGAATCACTTCGCCTTCACCAGCGTGGCGACCTGCTTTGCCGTCACCTTGGCGAACCGACCCTTGCCGGAACCTCCCTCGCACGCCGCACCCCGCACGCAGATCACGTCCACGCCGGTCTTCCAGAGGTCGGGGAGGTCTTCCAGGGTTATGGAGCCCGCGATCCAGGCCTCCTTGCCGAGCCTGTGCATGGCCTTTGCGAAGCCTTCGATATCCTCCGGGTCGCAGTAGTCGAGCAGGCCCTTGCCGATCAGTTTGTTGAAGGTGTCGATCAGGACCCCGTCCGCGCCCGAATCCCGTGCCAGTTCCGGGCTGTCCTTGAACGGATCGAAGAACCTCTGCATGTCCCTGTCGACGAAAACGGCCGGATAGAGTTTCGTCCCTCTGGGCCCCAGTTCTCGGACCGTCCTCACGATGCTCTTGGCCAGGTAGGCGGCGGCCTTCGGGGCCTGTCCCGCCAGGCCGAACTTCACGAGGTCTGCCCCGGCCGTTGCCACGCCCAATGCTGCCTGACAGGCGGAAGCCCGGACGGCCTGCACCTCGCCGATGTTGGTGGAGACCAGCACCCTCTTGAACCCGGCGGCGTCCAGGGCACGCCTGGTCGCCATGATGTTCAGCGGGTAGGGGGTCCCGAGCGCCGAGGCAGGATACTCGACGTCGGCGATTTTTGCCCCACCCTTTGCGGCGGCGACGGCCTCGACGGGGCCCCGGATCGAAACGAGCAGCTTGCCTTTGTTCACGGTGATCTCCTTGTCTATCTAGTCCCTAGGTATCAACTTCACGAAGACTTTATATCCCCTATTGCGGAGCAGGGTCGTCGCCTGCCGAAGATTGAGTTTGGCAAAGAACGGCAACCTTTTCTGCCACGGCGTCACGCCATTATTCGCCATAATTACGGCATAGATTATTTCAAAGTCACGCGTTTCAATGGATTTGGCGCCCGGTATCAGACGGGCGATCGTCCGGCTATCCTTCTCGACAATCTCTTTCGCTGTTTTTCTGAATCCGGGATCGTTCTGAAACAGGTCGGCAGATACTGTTCCTTGCGAAAACAGATGACTGAGCGTTGAGGAACTCTTGTAGGGCTTGATGTGAACAAACTGTCGGCCTCGCGTAAAGATGTCGCACACCTCAATTTTAGTTCTCGCGTCAGTTGGCACAACGAACTTCTGGTCCATAAGGACCAATTCCGCCTTTCCTAAACAGGCACGTTTTGTGTAGACACCCTCATGTTCCCCGTTGTTCGCATGCGGAAGGGCAAGACCTGATTCTGGGATGCGTTCGATAGAAATTTCAACCTTTTGGGCGAATTTAAGGTCGATTTCAAACCACATTCCTCCGGCAAGAACACACCGAACCCCGTCCTTTTCGGTGTCGAACACAATGCAGTCATAAAGGCTGTATCTATGCTTATGCGCAGGATCGTCCGCATACTTGAGGGTCACCCTGGATTTCAGCAGCTCATCGCGGGTCATCTTTGCCAAATTGGCTGAAACCGCATAAAAGTTGGCAATATCTAGGTCGCCAAATGATGGCCTTCTTTTGTTCCCGTCGGTGCTGTAACGAAATCCCGGATTGCGTTCCCATTCAATCAATTCGGGAGGGGCGAGATGTATGGTCGGGGCATCTTTTGTTTTCAAGGCAACCAGCAAACATTCATCCAGCTGCGTCACTCTTGTGGGATCTGAAATCGGGCGGAGATTGTCGACCCAGTCAAATCCAGAAGTATGGTAGTCCTTGCGCACATACAGGGATAGCAAGCCGCTGCACAGTTTCGCGAGGGATTTGGCATTCACCTTGGCCCTCAGGGAGAGGGCCGCTGAGCCGGAGATTGTACTTTCCAGTTTAATGTTACCAACCAGCAGGCCCGGCTTCGGAGATCCGACAAGAGCCTTCATCATCTCGGTTTCGCGGTTGATGTCGAACAACTCAAGCGCGCTTACTTTGCTGGCCTGTTGCCTGGTGGCCACGGGTATTTCTTCAAGCGTATTGGTGTCGACACACCTTAATTTGCCTGGATCAACCGCATTCAGTACAACCTTCAACCCGAAATCCCTCACGTAACTACACGGGTCGAGGAGGGATCGGCCATAGCCGAATACTACTGCAAATATACGGGAAGAAGCTTTGATAAATAGAACCAAGGAGCTGTGACGGTTCTTCAGTAATGACTGTAGATTGTCGGCAACGACGGCTTGCACGAACTCGGCCCAAGTCGGAGTATCTGCGGGCGAATTCTTGTAATACGCCGCGCCTTCGAACTCCGCGTTATCCCGGAACTTAAGCTCTTTCAGTTTGGCAGAATCCGCGAGCGCCTGGTCAGGTGACTTAATCTCATTCTTGAGCAAATACACCGTCAGGGACTGTGATTTTTCACTCATTCACCACCATCCTTAGTGTTCTGGCCGCCAGCGCCTATTTCAGTGGTGCGCCATCACTGCCGAAAGTATGCCAAAGAAATGTAGCAAGCACAAGTGTTGGCCCTACGATAACAAGGATGAGATGATGGTGGTGCCTGGGCGTTTCCCGGATTGCTGGGTTTATCATTTGGTTCTGCGTAGTTCCGGAAGGGGGGCAACTATTCCGGCCCCGATTTGAACCATGTGGTTCGCATTAGGGCCAATCCTGACACCGGTGCCATAGTCCAGTTCGGGCGACAGCGCAGATAATCCGGTGACGGACGATGCTCTGATTCCTGGCGGTTCTCCCGACTGAAAATTCCGCGGTAATGGGGACGAGGGGTGCTGAAACCGTTTTTGGATTTCGGGGGTTCTCCTTAGGGGGCTAGTCGAACGGCAAAGATAGTTTCGTGGTATCGATTTGAACCGCGTGGTTCAAATCTCGGCCAACTCTGACCCCAGTGCCAGAAATCAACCCTGGCGGTAGAAATTCCCCTCCAGGTAGCAGGCGATGGCCTGGCGACTGGCCTCGAAATGGGGTTCTGGCAGGTCGGCGGGGTCGCACCATTGCCGGCCCGAGCACTTGTCAGGCTCCAGTACGGCCAAGGATCCCGAGAATTCCGTGGACAGAAGGAAAATCGAGATGACATGGACGTCCTCCGCCTGCCAGGTCTCACGATTGTTGCTTATGCCAACGACGACAGGATTGACGATTTCCAGCCCAGTCTCTTCCTTGACGTCCCGAATGGCTGCGGTCTCGAAGGTCTCGCCAGCCTCAAGGTAGCCTCCAGGGATTGACCAGTAAGGGGCATGGGAACCTTCCCGCTTGCCGATGAGGACTTGGCCAGCGGGGTTGACTAGGATGACGCCGATGCCGGCATGGGGACGGGGGCAGGAGGTGGAGGGCATTAGGGGGCTCATTGAAAGGAGGATAGGGTTGGGGGGCGGAAGGGGTCAGGGGGGCGGGCTGGCCCCCTGTCCTTGGGAGCGTAAAAAATCCGTTGCCAGTCCAAGTTATTTGTTCTAATTGCAATCAACCGTTGCAGTTGCAGTTCCAAAGTGCAAAACGGATTGAATCCACCATGGTTGCTTTGCTATCGTTGCAATATGTCGTGTGTAATGTATAGTCATCCTCCCGTTGTTGAGAGGGCACTGGCATTTGGCTGCACCCTAACGGAAGAAGCGTTTCAGACAAAGTTGGCATCTTGGGGCGAGAGGGTTAAACAAGCGTTCCCTTCATCGAAAATTCAACGCCAGTGGCAAATTCAAATCGCAGAAAAAAACGGCATGCCGTTCCTTTCCAGCGAAGGGCAAAAACTCACAACAAAATATCAATTTTTCCAGCATAGCGGGGAGGATAAGAAACAGGGCATTCAGATATGGCAGGACAAGATTTCTTTCAATTTGTTTAGTTCGGCAGAGAATCCTCGATCCTTTGTTGAACTGCGAGAGATTGCGAATACATGGGCACCCCAATGGGCATCCCATTTTGGCGTCAGCAGCGTCCATGGAATTCGCTTGGAATATGTGAATCTGCTATCCCCCAAAACAGTTCCTGGCTTTTGCTCCGATGGAAGGATTCGCTTGGGTGAAATTTTAACGGCTTTTAAGGTGCCTGGGCCATATAAGGATCTAACATCTCCATTTGATTTTCAGTTCAATATGGTTGCTAATCAACCTGATTTCCCGATGGCAATTCACGCCTCGTTAAAAGGGGCACAGCACGACGGGGGTACTTTGCGACTGCTCTTTCGGGCGTCTACTGAAAATTCAGAGCGGAGCATCTCCCTTGACGCTGCTAAAAAAGAGATGGATACTGCGCACTCCAGCATAGTGTCTGTATTTGACGCTTTCTTTTCAGAAGAGGCGAAGAATAGTTTCGGGCAAATCAAATGATATTCACCCAGGATATTGCCGTTCCAGCGGCCGTAGATTGTACAGCTTTTGAAAATGGGGCGGAGCCGCCAGCGATTATCGAGCAGTGCAGCCCTCTTGATCTCAGCAAGCCCATGGAACTTAATCTGAACACCCGATATATTCCCTTGGGCGATCAATATCTTTGCCTAGAAAAAGACCTTGTCGGTGAAGTGTATTTTAGCAGTGGCGTATTGCACATTAAAGGGTGGGGCATAGATTTGGCCCTCTATGAGGAGGCTAATTCTGACTGGAATCGTGCCATTGCCAGAAAGTTCCTGGATCTTCATTCCAAGGCCGAGGCAGACCTTCTTTCCGAAGAGGAAAAGCCTGCATGGATTTCAATCATCTCCCAAGTCAATTATCAAAGGTTTTCGGCTGAACGAAGTCCAGAAATATATTTACAAGGGAAGCTGCTGGCGAAAGAACTCGATGGCTGGAAGGTGCAATGGCATGACGGTACAATCCAGTTCATACGCAAGGAAGTTAGTCGTCCACTGGACCTAATTGATCTTAACCAGCACTTTGGGGCCATTGTCAAATTTGGATTGAACAACGAGATCGTATCGCTCACGTCTGTCTCGTTTATAGCCGATATTGGCGTCACGGCGGAAACCCTTTGGGACTCATGGCCAAAGGCGACTTCATAATTGAGTTTTGGGATGTTGGGCAGGGGGATTGCACCATCGTTCATTTGCCAGATGGGCAGTTAATATTGGTTGACGTTGGGCCCATCGGCTCGCCAGTTGTAGACTGGCTCTCTAAACATCGAAACAAGAAGATTCACTCAATCATCTTGTCGCACAACGATAGCGATCATATCGGTGCCTTAACGCCACTGCTGCGTTGTTGTCAGCATCGCGTGGAGAGTGTTTTTCTGCTTGATGATAGAAATACTCGGAACGAATCATATTTCAACCTATTCAGGGGACTTAAAGAGGCGGAACAGAGGGGCGAAATTGGCCGAATATTGCGACTTGAAGCCCCAATGCAGATATGGCCGGATGGCAATACGGCACCTGGCGACCTTGCCTTGAAAATTAAAATTGAGGTTCTTCATCCCACCCTTGCGGAAAATGTTCTCGCCCGCACTCCAAACGAAACATCGGCAATAATATTGCTCTCGCCCCCCGCCTCTTTCCCTGTTCTACTTGCGAGTGATGCAAGTGTTTCAACTGTCGCGGCGACAGTGGCGGGGCGTTCGCCGTCGTATATGTTGGGACCTCACCATGGCGGTCCTATTGACCGAAGGCAAAAGCAATTTCAAGCCAATTTGCAGAGTATCAATCCGCAATGCATTGTTGCATCTGTTGGAACGAATAATCGGTACAACCATCCCTGTGCAAATTACATCAAACATGCACGCTGTGTCGGGGCCTCTTTTATTTGTACGCAGTTGACAATAAACTGCGAAAAGCGAAGCCGCCTGCGCCATGTGTTTAACGGTGCGGCATTTCTCGGTTTGCCGCAATCTCGCAAGGGTTATTCTTGTAGGGGAACAGTTCGCCTCCGCTATAATGGCCGTGAGTTTGGACAAGATACTCACGCAGATGCGGCTCACGCATCAGAAATACACAAGTTAAGTCGCCCATTGTGCCTTAAATAGTGGTCTCGTTTCCGTTTTGCCGATAGAGCAGGCGTCTCTATGAAGAGGGGCGTTCCCCGCCACTTTCATTTTCATGTTGATTGGACATTTTCCCGCCTCCGATAGGCCTCCCGGAGCCATTTTCGGGTACAAATCCGACATAGGGGGCGGGGGTACTGAAATGAAAACGGCTCGGGGCGGGAACCCATCGACCACAGCAGCGGAGGCTTCGTCGCGGGGCGGCCGGGCCGGTTCTGGATTCCAGACCGAACTAGGCCGCCCCTATTTACTGAAATCGGCTTGGGGCAGTTCTCTTGGCGCGTGGTGGACACCGGCACCCTACAAAAAAGAAATCCCCGACCCTTTTGGGGCCGGGGTTTCCCGATCCGGACGCCCATAGGGCGTCCTTTTCAGTTGTGCCGGATTATCACTTCCGGGCGCCAATCATGCAGAGCCCTTGCCTTTCGATGCCGCGCTTTGCCATGGCGATACCCCGATTTTAGCACGATAGGCCATTTCGCGGTCGATTGCCACCTGCAATCCGACGACAACCGGCGGTAAAAAGGGGCCGTCTCCGGCTGGAAGTTCAGTGGCGGTTGGCGTAGGATCGAACGGCATCAGACAGAGAAAAGGTGGCGATTGGGTGGCGATTCAGATGTTGAACCATGCGTTTCTTGCGTCATATGCGTTTTATGGGGACTTGCACAACCCCGTGCAATTCGTCTATATTGAGCAATATCAGGTCGTTGCGTAAATTGAACAAGCCCTCTTGGGGTGCAAAAGGTCACGAGTTCAAATCTCGTCGCCCCGACCACTTTTTTCTTGGAACCCAACGATCGAGGAGCTGGCGCGCATGGGCACGACCCGACAGACGTTGAAGAAGAAGTTCGGCACCCCGGAAAAGACGGCGCATCTGCGCGTCATCTGCGCGACGCTCGGCCCCGGCAAGGCGCATCTGCTCGAACTGATCGCCGACAAGCATTCCATCACCGAAGCCGCGCGGCAGATGAAGATGAGCTACAAGCGCGC
>Ga0116170_10000303_pt1 | contig 52093 bp, 41 predicted proteins | sample AD_JPNHW1_MetaG_FD_89797 | JGI IMG/M metagenome (GOLD analysis project Ga0116170, IMG submission 89797) | Active sludge microbial communities of municipal wastewater-treating anaerobic digesters from Japan - AD_JPNHW1_MetaG | ecosystem: Engineered > Bioreactor > Anaerobic > Digestate | place... | reverse complement strand
GCAAGATCGGATCAAATTCCCAAAAAACCAACCCCAAGCCACCAAAAGACATTCTTCCCCCCCCAAGGACCCCCTTCGCCAAAAAAACCCTGGGGTTCCTGGGGGTTAAACGATTTTCCTTGCCCCCATCCACCAGCCTTTCCAGCCTCGCAGTTCACACCACTGGCAGGGAAGCAACACTGGAGAAGTCGAAATCCGCTCTGGGGAAACGCCATGAAGCCTTGAGGTTCTCAGGCTTCCGCTTTCTCCTCCTCGGGGTGCCTCATGCGGGCGATCCGGTCCTTCACGCGATGGCCGAAGGCGTTGAGATCACCGCGCAGTTCCGGCCCCGTCTTGGGCGTGGTCAGGGCCACAACCGCGGCTCCCACCGCGGCCCCAGCCAGGAAGATCAGGAGAGATGTACCGATGGATCCACGCGCTTCACTCATGGGATGCCTCCTTGGAAGGGGCGGGGTTCGAGGTACCGAACAAATGTAGGACTGTCCGAAGCCCTGTCAGGAGCGTCTGGAAAATATTCCCGGCCGGGCGAGGACGCTGGAAAAAAGCGGGCATGCCCCGGACGATCCCGGACACCACCTGGGTCAGCGCCGAAGGCAGTTCAAAGGTGACCTTGGCGAGATCCGCCACCTCGTCCATGCGCATCCGGACCTCATGAATATCCGTGGAAACCTGGTGCAGATCCCGCACGGCGCTCTCCGCCAAGCGCTCGACAGCCGCGGCGGTGCGACGCGCCTGGATGAGCAGCAGCACCAGGAAGACCGTCAAGACCACCACGGCCAGGCTCAGCGTGATCGGAAGGATATGGGACATGGGAACCTCGAAGGTCCCCGAAGTATGGGTCGGGCAGGCCCTCCAGGTAATCCCCTATCCCGCCGTTTCCTCCAGCAGTCCGCGCCAGACGGTGGGCTCGCTCAAGCTTCCATGTTCATCGAAATAGCGGCCCTCGATGAGGTAGCGGTAGCCCTGTTCGGTGAGGAAGAGCTGGCGGTTGCGGGCGAATTCCTGCTCGGTGGTGTCGCGGCTGATCAGGCTGTAGAAGTAGCTGATGTTGCGATCGTCCTTGGGGCGCAGGATGCGGCCCAGGCGCTGGGCTTCTTCCTGCCTGGAACCGAAGGTGCCGCTGACCTGGATGGCCACGCTGGCATCGGGCAGATCGATGGCGAAGTTCGCCACCTTGCTGACGATCAGCACGCGCAGCTTGCCCTCCTTGAATTCGCGAAACAGTCGCTCGCGCTCCTTTTCGGGCGTCTGGCCCGTGAGCACCGGCACTTTCAGGCGCTTGCCCAGGATGCGCAGCTGTTCCAGATACTGGCCGATGATGAGGATGGAATCCTTCGGGTGGCCCGCCAGCAGTTCATCCACCACGGCCAGTTTCAGGCTGTTCTCGGATGCGATGCGAAAGCGCAGGCGCTGATCCGCCACGGCGTATTCCATGCGCTCGTCCGTGGGCAGGGGCACGCGGATCTCCAGGCAGTGGGCGGTGGCGATGAAGCCGTCCTTCTCCAGCGTCTTCCAGGGCACGTCCACGCGCTTGGGACCGATGAGCGAGAACACGTCCTCTTCCTGGCCATCCTCGCGCACCAGCGTGGCCGTCAGGCCCAGGCGGCGCTTGGCCTGGAGTTCCGCCACGGCGCGGAACACCGGCGCGGGCAGCATGTGCACCTCGTCGTAGACCACCAGACCCCAGTTGGCGGCCGCGAACAGCTTGAAGTGCTCGAAGGGCGCGCCCTTGCTCTTTCGGTACGTCAGAATCTGGTACGTGGCGATGGTGACGGGCTTGATCTCCTTGGTATCGCCCGTGTACAGGCCGATCTGATCAGCGGTCAGCGAGGTCTTGTCGAGCAGCTCCTGCTTCCACTGCTTCACGGCGGTGACGTTGGTCGTGAGCACCAGCGTGTGCGTCTGCAGCCGCGCCATGCAGCCGATGCCGATGACGGTCTTGCCCGCGCCGCAGGGCAGCACCAGCACGCCCGCGCCGCCCTCGGGGCCGCCGCCCGCGTGAAAGACATCCACCGCCGCCTTCTGGTAGGTCCGCAGACCAAAAGGGCGGCCCGAATTCAGAAGCTGGGGCCGCAGGCTGAATTCCAGTGGATCGCCGGGCTTGTAGCCCGCCATGTCCTTGACGGGATGCCCCAGGCGGATGAGCTGCAGCTTGGCTTCGCCGCGCATACCGGTCTCCAGGAAGATGCCCTTTTCATCCGGGTAGGGCTCGGCCAGCAGGCCGAACAGGGATTTCTGGTTCTCCAGTTCCCAGAACAGTCCGCGATCATCCATCTCCAACGCCAGCCGATCACCCTTCTGGACCAGCCGCAGCCGGCCGTAGCGCGTGCCATGATCCTCGATTTCCTGCAGCAGGTTTTGCGGCACGGGGTATTTGGACCAGCGGTTCAGGGTCTCGACCATCTCCCCGCAGCTCACACCGGAGGCGGAAGCGTTCCACAGCGACAGCGGCGTGATGCGGTACGTGTGGATGTGTTCGGGACTCTTCACCAGCTCCGCGAAGCGCGCCAGTTCATCCCGCACCTGCTCGAAGGCGGGATGCGCGACCTCGAGCAACAGCGTTCGATCGCTTTGCACGATGAGGGGATTTTCGGGACGAATCGCAATCAATGCAGGCCCACCTAAACCTTTCAGGTTAGTGATGGATCGAGAGGGGGTCAACGCGCCGTTTTGCCTTCGCGCAGGCCGCTTTCGCTAAACTGCAGCCAGGAGCCTTCATGAGCCTTGACGATCTGGATCTCGATGCCCGCGCCCGGCGGATCCGCCTGCTGTGCACGGATGTGGACGGCGTGCTGACCAACGGCGAGCTGGATTTCCCCGGCGAGGGGGGGCACACGAAGCGCTTCAATGTCCGCGATGGCGCGGGCATTACCTTCCTGAAGCGCCAGGGCATCCATGTAGCCTTCATTTCGGGCCTGGACAGCCCCTCGACCTGGGCGCGCGCCCGACACCTGGGGCTGGAGGATTGCTTCGCGGGCAGTCTGGCCAAGGGGCCGATCCTGGAACAGCTCTGCGCCAAATACGGCCTGGAGATGCACGAAGTGGCGCACATCGGGGATGATCTGGCCGATCTGTCGCTGTTGGATCGCGTGGGCCTGGCCTGCTGCCCACAGGACGCGGTCGAAGAGGTGAAATCCGCCTGCCATTGGGTCGTTCCCGAAAACGGCGGGCACGGCGTCCTGCGCGCCGTCGCCGAGCGCGTCCTCAAGGCACAGGGGGCCTGGGACGCCATCGTGGCTTCGCATCGGGGGAGATCATGAGTCGATATGGACAGTCGCTGTCAAAAATAGCCATCCTCGTGGCGCTTGCGGCCGCTCCTTTGGCCAGTCCCCTGGCCGCCCAGGAGGCCGAGCCTGCCACGCTGGGCGTGCAGTTCCGGGGCAGCATTCCCATGGCGGGGCTGCGCGATGTGGTGGGCGGATCAGATCTCGGCCTTCCGGGCTTGGGGGCCAGCCTCGTGGCGGAAATGGATCTGGAGGAAGGCTTCCGCGCCCGCCTGGAAGTGGGAGGGGATCGCTGGAGCGGCAACGAATGGTCCGGGCGGCCCGGCGTCGAAGGCAAGGTTTCCGCCTTCCACGTCTCCATCGAGGGCGTGTTGATGCTGCGCCCGGAGGAATCGCCTTCGTGGGGACCCTACGTCGTGGCGGGTCTGGGCGGCTACGCCTGGTCCGTGCAGGGCCGCGACAAGGGCACCGGCGTCAGCACCACCGAGCGGGTGGATCACGTGGCGGGCACCCTGGGCTTTGGCTTCCGCCTATCGCGGAACCTGGATTTCGAGCTGCGGGGATTGGGCGGACGCATCGACCCGACCCTCTTCGCTGCGGCCATCCAGCTCAGCGCGACGTACCGGTTTTAACGGCTTCTCCGCCACGGCCAGGAACAGCGAGTAGTTCCGGCCATGGCGGACTAGGCTGTGGCAGGTGTCGATGCGGACATCGGTAAATCCCGCCGCTTCCAACTGGGCACGCAGGGCGGCGCGGTCGAAGCCCGGGTGCACCTGGGCGCCGGGGCCGTGGAAGGAGCCATCCTCCACATCGAGATCGGAAAGGCACAGGAAGCCGCCGGGCTCCAGCAGGGCATGAAAGGCGCGCAGGATGCGGCTCGTATCCGGGATGTGGTGCAGCACCATCAGGCTGTACACGATCTGGACCGTCAGGCCCTCGGGCAGGCCCGCCTCCAGATCCAGGCGCAGGGGCTTCATCTGCTGCGCCGCGTCGAGCTTGGCGATCTTTTCTTCCAGGACGGCCAGCATCCCGACGGAACTATCCGCCAGCAGGATGGGGCCAAGGTTGGACCGCAGCGCGAAGCTGAGCTGGCCCGTACCGCACCCGTATTCCAGCGCGCGCATTCCGGGGTCCAGGGGCACTTCGCGACCAATGGCTTCGGCGACGGCTTGCGTGCGCTTCCACCGCTCAGGATCGTCGTCCCAGCTTCCGGCCTTGGCATCGAATTCGTTCATGAGACACCTCGTTGAGGATCACGACTTCATGGCGAGCCTGGACGCCAGATGCTCCGCCACGCGATCCGCGGCACCGGGCTTTCCCAGACGGGCGCGGACTTCGCCCAGCGCTGCGCGCATGGGGCCGGCCACGGCTGGATCCAGCAATCTGGACAGTTCCTGTCCAAGCCGTTCCGGGTTCACCTCGCCCTGAAGCAGCTCCGTCGCGATGTCCTTCCCGGCGACCACATTCACGAGGCCGAAACGCGGCAGCTTCACGATGCGCCGCGCCAGCGCGTAGGTCAGCGGGCTTAGGCGGTACAGCACGGCCATGGGCGTGCCCAGCAGGGCTGTCTCCAGCGTGGCGGTGCCAGAGCACACCAGCGCGGCGTCGGCGTGGGCGCGGGCCGCATAGGTGCGACCCTCCACCAGATGAACGGGCAGGTCTTCCAATTCATGAGCAAAGACACCGGGATCCAGCGTCGACGCCACGGGTAACACCCACTGGACGGCGCTGTGCGCGGGATCCTTCGACCAGCGGCGCACCAATCCGGCCATGGCGGGCAGCAGGCGGCGCACCTCGGCGGCGCGGCTGCCGGGCAGCAGGGCGACCAGCGGGCGCGCGGGATCCAGGCCCGTCTCGGCGAAAAAAGCGTCCCGATCCCGTTCCGGCTGGACCGCTTCCACCAGGGGATTGCCAACCCAAATGGCTTCCAGTTTGGTGTCCTTGAACAGGGCCGGCTCGAAATCAAACAGGCAGTAAAGCGTGTCGAGGGTTCGCGCCAGGGTGGGGATGCGCCCGGCCTTCCACGCCCAGACCTGGGGACAGACGTACTGGTGCAGCCCAATCGAGGGCTTTTTTTTCCTGATGCTCTTCGCAAGATTCAGGTTAAAGCTCTGGTAGTCGATGAGCAGGGCGTTGCCCACGCCTTCTTCCTCCATGACACGAAGGATTTCCTTCTTCAGACGCAGGAGATCCGGCAGATGCTTGATCACCTCGAAAAACCCCACGACGCCCAGATCCTTCACGTCCGCCAGCTTGCGGTCGATGAATGGGGTCATGGCCGCGCCGCCGATACCGATCACGCGCAGGCCCGGGTGCACTGCCTTGAGGGCCTTGAGAATCTCGGCTCCGTGAAGATCGCCAGAGGCTTCTCCCGCGATGACCAGCAGGGGTTTTGACTTTTCTTGTGGCGGGGGAAGCGCTGCTTGCATCCGATCATCATGAAGCACGGAGGCCGTCCATGGGCCGGGTATTCACACTCGACGAAGCGCAAAGGCTGATGCCTCGCGTCAAAAGCATCACCCAGCCCGTCTTCGAGTTGGCGACCAGCCTCGCGGATGAACTGCAGGCAGCGGAGCACCTGGAAGACGCCCGCCGGGCCGAGGAGCTGCGCAAGCGGCTGCAAGTGCTCGTGGAGAGCTGGGCCGGGGCCATTCGCGAGCTGGGGCCGGATGTGAACGGGTTGTGGCTGGTGGATTTCGATGCGGGCGACGGCTACTGGTGCTGGGCCTATCCCGAAGATGACCTGGAGCATTGGCACAGCTACGAGGGCGGCTTCGGATCACGCGTGCCGCTTTCGGAAAAACCTGCGGATCCGGGGCTGTAGGCGGCCCTCAAGAATTCACAGCCATGCCACGGCCTGGGTGCGCGGACTTCACGAAGAAGTCACGGCGGGCCGGGAACCTTTGTGCAGCCGAAATGACTGGCAAAGGAGATCCCATGAAACGCACTTGCACCCTCGGCGCGGCCGCCCTGATGATCCTTGGCGCTCGTCCCGTTCTCGCCCAGGCCAACATCAGCGGCAGCGTCCAGCTTTGGTACACCCAGATGACGGACAACAATCTGCGCCGGAACAGCGCGGCCCCCGGCGGCTATTTCAATCTGCGCAGCGAGTTCAAGGAGAACACCTTCACGGTCCGCCGCTCCGAGCTGAAGATCAGCGGCAAGGCTATGGACGGTCTGGAATACGAAGTGATGGTGGATCCCTCCATCAACACCGCTGCCACCAATCCCACGATCCTGCAGGACGCCTTCCTGGTCTGGAAGCCCGGCGCCGGCTTCAGCCTCAAGGCGGGCCAGATGAAGACGCTGCAGACGTACGAAGGCGCTGGCAGCTCCTCCGAACTGCTGTTCGCCGAGCGCTCGCAGTTGGGCCGCGTATTCGGCGATAAGCGCGACCGCGGCATCGTGGCCGCCCAGGAATTCGGGCAGCCCGCCGACTTTGCCACCAAGATCAGCGTCGGCCTGTTCAACGGCCAGAGCGATCTCGTCTCCGGCAAGAGCACGGATAACAACGCCCAGAAGGATTTCGTCGGCCGCGTGGACTTCACCTTCGAGAAGATCCACAAGTTCGGCTTCTACACGCTTCAGGGCGGCACCGATCAGGCTGACAAGGGCAAGATGATCGCCCTGCCCTTTGCGGGCACCTCTGCCCCCGCGACCGCCGATGTGCTGGACAACAAGGACAAGCTCTCGAACCTGGGCGCGTTCTACGTCTTCCAGACCGATTCCTGGGTGCTGAGCGCCGAATACATCACGGGCGTGCTGGGCCGCCGCTTTGCCAGCGTCTGGACCGTGAATGCGGATGGCACGACGACGGCCCCCACCGCCGCCAAGCGCGAGCACCTGGACCAGAAATTCGTCGGCTACTACGTGACGGGCGGCTACACCACCGGCAACCACAGCTTCCTGCTGCGCTACGACGTGCTGAACTACAACAGCGGCGACAAGTGGTACACCAGCTACAACCCCTACACCCAGAAGGCCGACGGTTCGGCCCTGGGCGCGGACTACACGCCGAAGTTCACGGAGATCACCGCGGGCTACACCTACGCCTGGAAGCCCGAAAAGGTGAAGGCGGCCAACTTTAAGCTGAACTATATCGCCCGCAGCAAGAACTTCCTGAAGCCCAACACCGCCGCGGGACAGACCGGCGAACAGGGCGGCAACACCATCGTGGCCGCGCTTCAGATCGCGTTCTAGACGCCAGCCTGCATCCTCACGCAAACGGGCCTCGCCAAACGCGAGGCCCGTTTCTACGTCGTCCGCGTCTATTCCTTCTTGGAGCCGCCGATCCGCTCCATCATCTTCAGGAACTCCATGGGCAGCGGAAAAACGATGGTGCTGTTCTTCTCCGTGGCGATCTCGGAGAGGGTCTGCAGGTAGCGCATCTGGATGGTGACTGGGTTCTGGCTGATGCAGTTGGCGGCTTCCAAAAGCTGCTGGGAGGCCAGCAACTCGCCTTCGGCGGCGATGACCTTGGCCCGCTTTTCGCGCTCGGCCTCGGCCTGCTTGCCCATGGCGCGCTGGATCTGATCAGGCAGATCGACGCTCTTCAGTTCCACCGCGCTCACCTGGATGCCCCAGGGCTCCGTGGAGGAATCGATGATTTCGCGCAGGCGCAGGCTCAGCTTCTCGCGGTCCGCCAGCAGTTCGTCCAGGCTCACCTCGCCCAGAATCGAACGCAGCGTCGTCTGCGCGATCTGGCTGGTGGCGTAGTAGTAGTTCTCGACGCCCAGGATCGCCTGCTTGGCATCCAGCACGCGGAAGTAGACGACCGCACTGACCTTGAGGCTCACGTTATCGCGCGTGATGATGTCCTGGCTGGGCACATCGAGCACCACGGTGCGCAGCGAGACGACGACGGCGCGCTGGAAGGGCTTGAATACGAAGATGAGCCCTGGTCCCTTGGGCCCGGGATTGACCTTGCCAAGCGTGAAGATCACCGCGCGCTCGTACTCGTTCACGATGCGGATGCAGGCCAGCAGCCAGATGATAAAGGCGGCGGCCAGGATGCTGGAACAACCCAGGCAATTGGAGAAAATGGGGGGCATGGAACACCTCGGAGGAATGGACCCATCATGGCAGCCTCAGGCCGAGCCGGGGTCCCCTACGAATTTCGAGTTGTGCTTCGCACGCTCGGCGACCAGATCCAGCCCCAGGCGTTTGGCGGCGAGATAGAGCGCCGGTCGGGTGAGATCCAGGGCGCGCGCGGCTTCGGTGACCTGGAAGTCCTGGGCGATCAGGGCCTCCATCAATAGCCCCCGCTGGAAATCACGGGTCGCGGTCTCCCAGCTGCGAACGGTAGAAATACGCCGATCCAGCTCAGGAAAATGATGGGGCGCCAGCATCCCATCCCCGCATCGCAGCAGCGCGCGCTGGATGGCGTGGCGCAGTTCCCGGAAATTGCCTGGCCAGGCAAGGCGCGACAGCGCTTGGGGCAATCCCGCCGCGATATCAGGGCATGGGCGCTTGGCCTCCCTGGCAGCCTGCGCGACGAGCCGAGGCACCAGGTACGGGAATTCGTGGCGACGGGCGTCCAGCGACGGCAGCTCCAGAACCGCGCCCTGAAGGCGGAAGAGCAGATCCCGGCGGAATCCGCCCGCCACCGCCAGCTGTTCCAGGGATTTGTGCGTGGCGGCCAGAAAGCGCACGTTCACGGCGCGGCTGCGCTCGCTGCCCACGCGGCGCACCTCGCGATCCTGGAGCACGCGAAGCAGCAGCGACTGGAGCCGGGGCGAGAGATCCGCGATCTCGTCCATGAACAGGGTGCCGCCTTCCGCCAGTTCGATGGCGCCCTTGCGGTCGCGCTCGGCGCCCGTGAACGCGCCCTTCACATGCCCAAAGAGTTCGGATTCCAGCACGCCTTCCCCAAAGGCAGAGATGTTCACGGGCACCAGGGGACCCAGGCGACCCGAAGCTCGGTGCAACGCCTTGGCCACCAGTTCCTTGCCGCTGCCCGTGGGCCCCAGGATCAGGACCGATAATTCCGAAGCGGCAACGCGGTTCATATCCCGCAGCACGCCGACCATGGGTTCGGATCCATCGGCCAGGAGTTCACCCTCCAGCGGCGGCTCGGACTCCGGCGCCGCTGGATGCATGAGAGCCAGCCATGGCGCCAGGAGGTGCAGATCCATGAAGGTGCTGGGTTCGCCCAGGGACGCCTCGGGGCGGCAGCCGATCAGGGCCGAAGCCACGGGATGCCCCTCCCATCGGATGGGAAAGCCCCGCCAGATCCAGGATCCCGTCGCCCCTTCGGCCTGGAAGGGCGGCAGATGCCCCGCCTGCCGAAGCCGGGGCAGCGCGCCTTCGGGCGGAGGCTCGCCAAACCCCAAGGCTTCCGAACGGCCATCCCACGCGATCCAGACGGGATGCCCCAGGCGGGCGAGCTGGTCCCGGACCAGGCTTTCCACTTCCAGGGGGGCTTCGGTCTCCGGGTAGGGCCACAGCAGGTTCACCCGCGCCTGCAGCCGGGGGGCGCCCATGCGATCCGCCAAGGTCTGCAGCCGCAGCAGGCGGGCCAAGCTCCGCTCCTCCGGGCGCGCCTCCAGAAGATCCAGGGCGCAGTTCAGCCGCATGGGATGGTTCGAGCAGCGCTCCCAGGCGACCCAGAAGGCCTTGGCATCCACCCGCTGGCGGAGCACGCGGTGCAGCTCCCAGGCAAGCAGCGTCTCGGGGTCCAAGCCCTCGGGGCTTGGCTGCGCCATGCCGCCCAGCCAGGCCTGAACGAGATCGCGAAAGGGACTGGGAGCCAGGTGTGGAAGGATTTCAGCCAGCTCTTCGGCCACCTTGTCGGGCTGGTTCGTCTGCATGGCCCGCTGCGCCAGCAACACCCAGGCACTTTGGAAATCGTGCTCCCGCGCGGTCCGGCGGGCCAGGGACAGGGCCTCGTCCCATTCGCCCTGGACGGCGTGCAGCAGGGCTTCGCTGTGCTCCTGGTAAGGCGAGGGCTCGGGTCCCAGGATCCTGCGCCACGCGCCGAGCGCCCGCAGATCGCCCCAGAAAAGGGCCGCCGTGGCGGCATTGGCCGCCGCGCGCTCGGCCCAGAAGGCACTGCACAGGCGTGTGAAATGGGCGTGGGCCCAGGTGAAGGCCCGCAGGGCGGCTTCCATGTCCTGCGCGAAATAGGCCCGGCGGCCCTCGGCCATCCAATGAAATGGATCCGCGCAGGCATGGGCGGATTCGCCCCAGCAGGGATAGCCCGGAATCGGGGCGGGGGCTTCGCCTCCCCAGCGCATGCGGATGCGGTCCAGCACCGGGTCGCCGCTGGGGGGCGGAAACTCCATCGTCTGGCCGTGGAGATCCGCGTCCAGAGCGGATGCCCAGCCATCAGGGCATGGTGTTGCCCCCTGGATCTCGCCCGCGAGTATCTCTGCGATGAGAGGCTCGGGCGCATCCCCGCGCGCCAGGGACGGCAACGTCAGATCCGCCAGCCCCTGGATGGAAGCCCCAGCCCCGCGGGTCCAGGCCCTCAGATGGGGATCCAGGATCCAGAAGCCCTCCCGCTCCACCGCCCAGGGGAGCAGAACCTCGGGCGGAGCCTCTTTCAAGGCGAGGGGCTCCAGGAAGGGGCGCGTCTCATCCCCGAGCAGATGGAGTTCCCGGGGCGGCGGGCCTTCGGGCAGCAGGCGGCCCTCTCCATCCAGACCCACGGATCCATCCTTCAGTCCGCCGCCCAGGAGCCGCACCCACCAACCCGCGGGCAGCGCCTTCAGCGATTGCGGCACCAGATCATCGAGAAAGGGCGGCAGCACCAGGCGGCCTTCCGCGTCCACCATCCCCAAGGGCGCCACCCAGCGCAGGCGTGTCTCCAGGCTCAGCAGCACGCTGCCCAGGGCCATCCAGGGCGATCCATCGCCGCGCAGCAGGGCGTCCCAGCACCAGATGCGGAGCTCATCCTCGCGCGGCTTTGGCTGCTGGGCTGACAGCTTCGGGCTGCCGTGGCGAAGCAGGGCCACCCAGGTGGGATCGGGGCGCGGTCCCCGGGGCAGCTGATCGAGGGCAGATCCCGCTGCGGATCCCGTCGCACGGGAACGAGCCAGCTCACCTGATACAAGCGGCCAGCGCCCTTCGCATCCGCCCAGCATCCAGGCCTGGGCAATAGACGCGAGCGCCCAGACCGGGTGTCCCCAGCGCCGCCCATACCCGAGATCCCAGGGTTGTTTCCAGGATCCCAGCCAGGCGGCCTGGGGCGCGGTCATGCGGGAGTTCCTTCCGGGTGGAGCGTCCCTTCCTGGTGGAGCATCGCGGCCCAGTCATCCCAGAAGCGGGGCAGTGTCTTGGCTACGCAGCCGGGGTCCAGCAGCTCTCCGCCCCATCGCAGGCCTCCCAGGGCCGCGGCGAAAGCCATGCGGTGATCCCGGCGCGGATTGAAGGGATCCCGGTGCCCAGGCCCCTCGCCTGGGAAGATCTTGAGCGTGTGATCACCGATGATTTCGGCCTTTCCGCCCAACCATCGAACCAGCTCGGCCGAGGCATCCAGACGATCGCATTCCTTCAGCGGCAGCGTCTGGAGCCCTGTCAGCACCGAAGGCGCGGGGGCCAGGGCGGCGGTGGCGGCCAGCACCGGCCCCAGATCGGGACAAAGCTCCAGATCGGCGTTAAGTCCGCGCAGCAGCGGACCTTCAAGAGTGAGCGTGTCGTCATTGATCCAGGCGAGACGGCATCCGGCTGCTTCCAGGATTTCCATCAGAGCGCGGTCGCCCTGGGGATCCCGCCGATCCAGCGGCGCGACCTGTGCGCGGCACCCCGTCACGGCGGCAGCGCAGAGGAAGGCCGCGGCCCCGCTCCAGTCGCCGGGCATGGCGAGGCTATTGGGCCTCAGGGCCCCGCCGGGGATCTCCCAGCCATCGGCGCGCAGCCGGGATTCGCATCCGAAGATGCCCAGCCAATGGACGGTGAGCTGAAGATAGCTGACAGAAACCGGGGGGCGGCTCCAGCGCAGGTGCCCTCCGCCGGGCAGAAGCGCCGCCGCTTGCGCCAGCCCGGTCAGGAACTGGCTGCTGGCCGTGCCATCCACTTCGAGATCCAACGCCTCGGGCGCCGTGGGCGCGGGGTGCAGCACACCGGCACCCTGAAGGGCTTCCCATCGCGCTCCGTAGGCACCGATGGCATCCAGCAGACCGCCCAGGGGCCGCTCGAACAGCCGGACATCCCCCTCGAAGCGCACGGGCATGCGCGCCGTAAAGGCCAGCCAGGGCAGCAGGAAGCGCAAGGTGGTCCCAGACGCGCCCACGGGCAGGGGACCGCTGGCGTTGGGAGCGGCCCCGCCGCGAACCGTCCAATCCCTCCCGGTCTCCAGGACCGGAATCCCCAGCGTGCGCAGGCATTCCCGCATGCGCGCGGTGTCATCGGCCTCCAGCCCCTCCCCCAGCCGCGACTCCCCCTGGGCCATGGCGGCCAGGATCAGAGCGCGGTTGCAGACGGATTTGGAGCCGGGGATCTTCACGGGCCCAAAGGCTCCCCCGGCGGGGATGGGAATTTTCGGCAGCAGAATCGTAGACGTCATGGAACCAGATTAGCCAAGGTCCCCGATCAGCGAGCGTCGAGGTACGGCGAAGAGACGGAATCCTCCGTAGCCAGCGTGTAGCTCGTGATGCCAAAGAAGTCGATCTTGCGCGAGTAGCGCAGGCGGACCGTGCAGGTGCCCTGGCTGTTGTCGCCAGATTTGGTGACCACGATGGCTCCCGCCGCCAGGGCTTCGGGGATTTCAAGCTCCTTGGCCTTGGCGCGAAGCTGCTGTTCGATCAGGGGCACCGGCTGGACCGAAGCGCGGCTGGCGAGATCCTTGGCGGCATCCTTCAGCTCGTTGTTGCTCCAGTAGACGGGGATGGCCTTGATGCCCACGCCCACGAGCAGCAGGAGCACCAACAGGGAAACGATGCAACCGAGCTTGCCTTCGCCGCGCTGCTTGGCCAGGGGTCGGGAGTTCGTGAGGGATGGGGCCATGATTTCTCCTATGCAAGGAAGGGGTCAGGGGTTCAAGTCCTCGAGGGCCTGCTTGGCCAGCGTGGCCACCAAGGGACCTTCCGGGCCGAACAGGGTCGCCTGGGGATATTTCAGGGCTTGCTTGAAAGCCTGGATGGCTTCGGAGGTGTAGACGTTGCCGAGGCGCAGCAGGCAGGTGCCAGTGTAGTAGTCGATGGTGCCCTGGCTGACGCCGGAGATGGCGCTCACTCGGGCGTCTCGCAGGATCTCCATGGCCTGGTCGTATTCCCGGAAATGCATCAGGGCGAGGGCCTGGGCGAACCGCAGGAATCCGGCTTCATCGCCCTTGGCGCCCAGGTAGCGCAGGCGCAGATCCGCCAGCAGCATCGGATAGCAGAAGTTGGACGCGTTCAGGGGCAGTTCCAGGGCCGCGTTGGTGACCGCAAGCTGGATATTGGCATCCCCCTGGGTCAGAGTGACGTGATCCAGCGCCGTTTCAGCCAATAGCTTGCGGAAGACCTGGACCGAGGCCACGGGCTTGCCGTTCAGAGCGGTGATGGCCTTGAACGGCTTGATGCCCGCCTTCATGGCGGCGGCGTCCGCCTGGATCACCCAGGGGCCGGATTCGCCCTTGAGATCCAGCAGGGTCACGCCGGTCCAGGGCTCCGAAAGCGGGGCTGGGGCATTCAGACGCACCGTCAGGACCGCCAAGGGATCTTCCTCCAGGGGCTTCACAAGGAGGCGTTCCTCCTCGCCGCTCAGGGTGCTAACGATCAACTCGATCTGGTGGATGGGCTTGCCCGGCACCGGCCGCGCGCGCAACACCAGTTCGGCGTCCTTGGCCCCCTTGTGGCGCGCGATCGCATCCTGCGGCGTCTCTCCCGCCACCGGAGGCAGGTAGGCGAGATCCTTCAGGCGCAGCCCCAGATCCAGAAGGGCTTTCTGGATGCGCTCGCGGCCCGCGAATTCGTCGTGGCCCTCAAGGCCGACGTAGACCATGCGGGGCTTGGGCCGAATCTGAAGCGCGACGGATTTTCCTTCCGGAATCTCCACCCGCTGGGTGAAGCCCCCGGCCGGGAAACGCACCTGGAGATCGTAGATTCCGGCGCACACCTGAAGATCCTTTACCGGAAGCGCACCGAAGCTCTTGCCCGAAAGCAGCAGCTCCCCGCCGGGCACCGGGCTGGAAAGCGTCAGCAATCCCCGAGATGGCTCCAGCTTCATGGGCTCCAGCAGATGATCCGCAAAGGGCGTCGCGAAATCCGGGCCCAGCTCGATGCGGCGGCTCCGGTAGCAGGGCGCGCGGAGTTCGAGGATGTGCTTGCCCGAGGCAAGGCTGGATACCGTGAAGGCTCCCGAGAGCTGTTCGGGGGCAATACCTAACTTCTCTGCCGCGGGACGCAGTTCCGGACCAGCCTGCCCCGCCGTCTGCCCCAGGCTCTTGCCATCCAGCAGCACCTCCACGCCAGCGGGGCAGGTGTTGAACGAGACCGTCGAAGAGATGCGCGTCAGCGAGAAATCCAGGGCCTTGGTTTCCTTCAACGCCAGTTCCACTCGCTGCTCCGAGGGCTGGTAGCCGGACTTGGCGTAGGTGAAGACGTGAGCCCCGGGATTGAGGTAGCGGAACTGGGATGCCCCGGCTGGACGCCCCTTGCCGTCGACGGCGAGCGAACCGCCATCGGGTGCGAAACTGAACTTCACCTTGCAGAGCTTGGCATTGCGGAGGGTATCGAAAACGCCCTGAAGACGGGCGTTGGTGATATTTCGATCAATCTCGAAATCGGGATGCAGGTCCAGAATCGCTTCCAGATCTTTCGACGCCTTGGTGCGCTTGTTCGGCGTGCGGTCATCGAGCACCGCCAGCCAGTTGTAGGTCTCGCACAGAACCTGGAGCCACTCCGCATCAAGGCTTCGCGCCTTGGGCTCGAGCGAGGCGAGGATCTGCTCGAACTTGGCCACCGCGCCATCCCGATCCCCCTGCGTGGCCCACATGCCCTTGGCCTGCTGGAGCGTTTCGCGCAAGCCCGGGTCCTGCGCGCGAAGAGGGATCTGGAGCGGAGCGAGGAGCATCCCCAGCAGGATGGGCGACAGGAACGAGGCGGCGCGTAGTCTGGACATGTCAGTTCAACCGGATCAGCACGTCATTGGAACGATCGGCCAGGATGAGTCCGCCCCACCGATCCAGGGCGATGGCACGGAACTTCCCGGAAATGCCGAGACTCTTGAAGGTGGCACTGCGCAGTAGGGCGCCGTCTGGCCCCCAAACCGCGACGCCGTCGAACTCCCCTTCCACGATCGCAGCCACATGGCCCAGGGGGTCCGAACAGAGCGACAGGACGTACTTGAACGGGGCGGGCAAATCCTTGCCATAGGGAACGGTCAAGCGCGGTTGGGCCGATGCGTCGAGAAAGAGCAGCGAGCGGTTCGTGTCGGAAGCCAGGACCGCGCCACCATCGGGCATGGCCGCCAGGGCCGATCCCGCGGGCGAAGGCAGGTTGCGGGCGCTGCCATCGGCGGCGATCAGCTCGATGGCACCCGCCTTGGCGTCGCTCACCCAAAGCGTGCCCCAGGCATCGAAAAAGGCGCCGGTGGGGGAAAGCATCGAACCTAGCGCCAGTGTGGTGCCATCCTCCTTGACCACGCCCTGCTTGGCGGACAGCAGCCACAGGACTCCGGAAGGCATGGGCAGCAGCGCCTTGGCGCTCTTGACCGCAGCGCCGATGGGCTGAAGCTCGTTGCCCTTGAGCACGAAGGCTCGATCGAGATCATCCTGGTAGACGTAGAGCTCGCCGGCATTTCCCGTGGCCAGCAGCGTTGGGGTCTTCAGCCATTTCTGCCGTCCCTGGGGCCAGAGGCCCTCCGAGACCAGCGCGGGTTTCTGGATGCGCTGCTTCACGCGCACGGCGATGCGCCATTCGGCCTCCTCGGCCTCGGGGCTCTGGGGGAAGCGCGTGCGAAGCCCCTGCAGCACGCGCAGGCATCCGGGCAGATCGCCCGTGATATCCAGGATCTCCGCGATCTGAAGCTGGGCCTGGGGCGCGATGGGCGAGGTTGGATCCAGCCGCAGCGCTTCCGTGAAGGCGCGCAACGCCCGCCCCCACTGGCCCTGCATGCGGGCCGCCAGGCCGAGCTGGTGGTGGGCGACCTGGACCGCCGGATGATCGGGAAAGAGATCCACCACGCGGTTGAACTCGGCGATGGATTCCTTCAGCTCGGCGGGCTTGTGGCAACGGCCCGCCAGGATGATGCCGCGCAGCAGCATCGCTTCCGCCGCCGCCGGGGTCTTCAGGTGATCGGTCTTGATGCGATCCAACAGCGGCAGCGCCGCGTCGGGCTTCTTTTCGATGTCCATCTGATGCCGGGCCATCTTCAGCAGCGCCTCGGAGGCGAAAAGAGACTTGGGCGCGGTCTGGATCAGCTGGTTCCAGGTCTCGAAGGCTTCCGGATACGAATGGGCGGCGTAAGCGCGTTCGCCGGAGCGGTAGATGCGTTCGACCATGTCCGCATCCTGCGCGGACGCTGCAGCGCCCACGGAGAGCGCCAACGCAAAGGCCAGGGGAATTGGCCTGAACCGGAAAAGCATGGACATGATCAGCCTCGGAAGCGCATATCAAAATGGATCGGCATACACGAGTCTATCTCAAGCCTCCAGCGCGCGGAGAAGCTGCTCGAAGGGGTAGGGCTTGAAAAGCACGCCCAGGAGCCAAGGCGCATCGGCGATGACGCCCAGATCCCGGTTCGCGGTGGACAGCAGGGCGTGGCGGAAGCGATTGTTCCGCCAACCAGCTTCCAGCCACGAACCCAGCTCGCCCTCCGCGTCCTGACCCTCGGCCAGGATCAGATCCACCACGCCTGCGTCGAGCAAGGCATCTGCTTCATGCCGCCCGGCAGCCTCGGATAGCTTCCAGAGCCCCGTGGCGCCAAGGGTCGAAAGGATGCGCTTGCGGAAGAATCCGCTGGGTTCCAGCACCAGGATGGTCTGGATGGGCGCGCGGCGGTTGAGGTCCGCCTCGGAAAGCCCGAGCGCCAGCAGCGCCCCGCGGGCGGCGCTCTTGAGCCCAAGCCCGGTGGCCCGCAGGTACACATCACGGATGGGTTCGCACAGTTCTTCGCGGTGGGACAGCCCGCCGATCTCGCAAAGATGTGCCGTTTCGCGCCATTCCGCCGTGGGGCGTCCCAATTCGCGAAGAACGAAGGCGGATAGCTCTTGCGCCAGCTCGGGACGGATGATGAGCTCTGGATCCTGAAGGGCGTCCCGCAGGGCCAGCAGCGTCTCCACACGCTTGGGGCCCATCTCGGGCAGATACTGGATCTGGCTCCGGATATGGCTTTCCTTCTGCGCGATCAGGCCCAGGCTGGTCGAACGGCGCGTCAACTCCTTGATCACCGCGGCGACCTTGTCGTTGCTCTCGCGGTCCCAGTTCTCCTTGGTCCGCATATGGAACAGGAAATCCGAAAAGCGCTCTTTCAGCTTCTCGTAAGCGCCCGAATCAAAGGCGTAGAACTCATGCATGCCCAGCATGGCGCGCAGCCGCTGCCCTTCGCCCTCCCGTTCGTCGAAGCACCGCTCGGCCAGCGCCAACAATTCCGGCACCTTGGGTCCCGGCATCGGGTGATCGAAGCTATTGAAGGCGGACAGGGCACCTTCCAGGCACAGCACGAGCACCTGGGATTGCTTGAGCGCGGTCGAACGGCTCAGCAAGCCGAGCGATGCCTCGGGCGTGGCCATGGCCCCCAGGGCTTTGGCCAGGGCAATCTGAAGATTCAACGGCTTGCCGTCATGCAGCAGATCGAGAAGGATCGACGCGCCCGGCCCATAGGCCAGCTTGGCCAGGGCCTCCGCGGCGTCCACCAAGAGATCGTCCCGCGTATCCTTCTGCATCAAGGCCAGCAGGGGCTCGGCCGCGGCGCGCACCTGGTTTTCGCCGAAGACGCGAATGGCCAAGCGCACCTGTTCGACCTGGCCTGATTCCAGCAGGCTCATCAGTGCCGGGAAACTGGATGGCAACTTGCCCAGATGATGGGTCGCCAGCAGCCCCACTTCCACGATGGGATCCTGCATGGCCTTCAGGAAGAATCCCACCAGGGCGTCATCCTCGCGGCTGCCCAGGGCGTTCAGGTACCGCTGGCGACGGTCCATGTCCGAATCCGCCAGCAGCTCGTCGAGAACGGATGCTTCCGTGATCGGGAGATGGAAGAGGAAGGCCTGGATGAACCCCTCGCTGCCCATGTGGGCCCGCAGCGCCTGCAGCAGGACGGTGCCCAGCGCCCCCGGCTCGGAGGCGCCGATGTCCATACGATAGGCCAGAGCCTCGGCCACGGCATCGCAGTGCTGGTGCAGCTGCGAGATCCGCGCGTCAGTGCTTTCGGAGAGTTCCTGAACATAGGCGCTGAACCGAGCGAACTTGCCCTCCACCAGAAGGGACAGGCACTCCAGCAGCGCGCGATCGCAGGCGCCGGAAGCCACCGCCTTGAGAGGATCCAGTTCGCCCGAAAGCTCCGCGCCGTCGATCGCAGCGGCCCGCTCCAGGCAAGCGGCGGTCTCGGAAACGCGGGGCTGAAAGCGCTGCCCGACCTGGCGCAGCAGTTCTGGTTTGAGCGACGCCCGCTGCAGGGGCTGAATCCGGCGCAGGCACTCCGCGAGCATCTGATGGTCCAGGAACTCCTCGCGCCCGGTATCCAGCAGACCAACCAGGAAGGCCTCCGCTTCGGAGGCGCGGATCGAGCCCATCAGCCGCAGCACGAGCCGCTGGGCGAGGACATCCCCGTGATGGAACGCCTCGATCAAGGCCGGAACATCGCCGGGCCCCGCGCCTGCAGCCAGCGCCTTCGCGCCCTGGGCGGCCAGCTTGGGATTCCCCTGCCCTTCCAGCAGCCGGTTGATGTAGTGATCAACGGTCATCTGTGGACGGAACAGCGCCAGTTCGCGATTCAGGATGGTCTGGCGATCCGGATCATTCCGAAGTCCCTGCAATTGCTTCAGTGCCTCAAAGGCTTCCCGCGTGGCCAGCACGCCCAGGGCCGCGCAGCCCTCGTCGAACACGCCGAGATCCGGCTCCTGGTGCATGGCCGCAAACAGATGGGGGCACCACTCCGGCCAATCGAATCGCGCCACCTGGGCCAGGATGCCCCGCCGGATGCCCTTGGGCGTCGTGGTCTCGCACAGCCGACGACCCAGTTCCCCGACGATCTGCTTGCGATACCGCTGAAGCAGGTTCGCGAGCTGGCTGCGGAAGCTGTTGTCGTCGCCTGAATATTCCCCCAGCAGGGCACGAAGCGTGTCCAGCGGCGTATGGGGAATCATTCGCGCGAGTACGGTCATGGCCTCATTCTCATCGGAACAGATCCTGGCTTGATATGAATTCCGACACAGGTCCTCCGGCATCGGATAGCGTGGCCTCATGATGTCCGCGGGCCCCACCAATCCTTCTGTATCCAGGTCGCGCTGGTCGCAGTCCCTGGATGTGAGGCCGCTCTGGGAGTGCGCGCTTCATCCCGCGTCGGGCTTCCAGACGCCTGCAATCCTGGACCGGAGCACCGGATCCGCCTGGGCGCGGATGATGATCCTGCGCACCCCCGTGGCGGGGATTTCCATGCTGCTCTCCTGGCTGAGCTTCGCGAAAGCATATGAACGGTTTCTAGATATCCAGAGCCCCTTCTGGCGGACCCTCGCGCCCCATCTGCCGCCAGAGATCCGCCTGGAGGATCTTGCCGAGCTGCTGCGCGCATGCCCCAGGCTGCCTGGACTGGGACAGGCCCTGCCGTGGATCCTGCTCGCGGCGCCACTCTACGTATTGAGCCTTTGGCTGCACGATGCCGTGTGGGATCACGGATGCCTGTGGATGCTGCGCGGCCTGAGGGGGCCCCGCAGCTTTCGCATCACACTGAAGGCGGACGCCGAGACGCTCGCCGTGGGAACCCTGGGCGCTGCGCTCGGATTATTGAGCCAAACGCCAGGCATCGGCGTTTTTCTTCTGCTGCCGCTGAGCGCCGTGGGTGCCTATTTCTGGATCCTTCGGGGTTTCGCCCTGGCGGCGCTTCACGGATGCCCAGCCTGGAAGGGCATCGCCGCCACGCTGCTGCACGCCGCCTTGATGCTGATCTTGACGCTCCTGTTCCTGGGACTGCTGGCTGCGCTGTTCTTCCTGCAGGTGGCATGATCGCCCGGGGGCGGTCATGATGAGGAATCAGCCCGGAGAAGCCCATGCCGTTCCAGGAGATTCTCGATCGACTCATCGAGCGCGTTCCCGAATCCATCGCGGCCACGTTCAACGACAAGGATGGCGAGGCCATCTGCTCGCGAACCATCGAGGTTCCCAACGACGCCCTGCAGCTGCTGGGGGCTTATCGAAATGTCGTGAAGCGCCATCTGCAGCAGGCCGTGGCGGACTTTGACAGCGGCGAAGTCGATCAGGTCGCCTTCGCCACCGATCAGCATTGGATCCTGATGATGGGCGCCCAGGAGCAGTGCAGCCTCGTGCTGGTCATGTACCGCGACGGCATCCTGGGCCGCGCACGCTTCGAGATGCAAAAAGCCATCCACGCACTGAACAAGGAACTCTGAAACCTCAGCGCCCCGCTTCCAACTCCAGGTTCAGCTCCAGCACATTCACGGTGGGTTCACCGATGAATCCTAGCGTTCGCGCCCTTGTGTGCTTTCACACCAGGGCGCGAATAGCGTCAGGCTTAGCGCTCGCAACCGCGCCAAACGGGCGACCTGATACTCCGCGGGGCGAGGCAGAGATGCAGGGTCGGAGAGGCTCTAGGACGCCTCCTGGCTGAAGGAATTCATCACCTTCAGGATCTCCTGGCTGAGGTTGGAGAGGGCCTCCATCTTCTCGATGATCATTTCCAGGGCGCCCAGCACATCGGTCACGCCCGTGGCCACCTCCTCGAAGGTCTGCAGACTCTCGTGGCCCGTGGTGACGGAATCGCTGATGCTGGAACCGACCTGGCCCAGGGCGTTGGAGATATCCGTCGCGTTCTGCTTGGTGGATTCGGAGAGCTTGCGGATCTCGCCGGCGATGACGCCGAAACCGCGGCCGAAACTACCCGCGTGGGCCGATTCGATGGCGGCATTGATGCCCAACAGGTCGACGGTCGCGGAGATCTCGTCGATCACGGTCAGCATCTCGGCGATCTTGTGCATGTTCGTGGAGACGTTCCCGATTTCGCGGTTCGTCTCTTCGATCTTCTGGCTAGAGATCTCCGTGGTCTTGGCGAGCTGGCGGATGGATTGCATCTTGTTGTGCGAGATCTCCGACACCTGCCCGATGGCCTCCACCATGGGAAGCACCAGGGAGTGGATCTGATCGTTCTGACGCTTCAGGCCCGCTTCGGCATGACGGCTTTGCGCCAGCAGGAGGGCGCCCTTGATGGAGCTGCGCAGCTGCGTGAAGATCGCCTCGTAGATCGATCCATCCTTCGAGCCCGCCTCCAGGGCCAGGAACCCCAGGGATTCCTCCTGGTAGTGCAGGGATTGGGCCACCAGGTAGAAGGGGCGATCCGAGGGCAGCAGATCCTTGGGGAAGAACTCGCTGGCGGGGTAATCCTCGTACCGCCCGCCCGTCTGCAGAACCTGATTGCCCACGCACGCGAGCAGAAGCTGAGCGCGCTGCTCGTTACGGCCATCGTCACCATAGACGGAGACCAGGGTACCGGGAATATCCAGATGCCTGAATTCGGATGCCGCGATGGACATCAGTTCGTTCATGTCGAACGACGTCCCGAGCTTCTGGGCGACCTCGTTGAGGCGATTCCTCTGTTCGCTGGCCTCGGCGTTGAGATTCATCTTGGCCCGTTCCAGCATCACGCCGATCAGCACGCGCGCCTGATGGCACAGGTTCTCGGCCCGAACGCGCTGAGCGTCGTCCGGCAGGGAAGGCACGGTGAGGTTACGCAGATGGGAGATGATGTTCTGCCAGTTCGCGAGATCGACCCGTGCCTCGATCTGCTTGTTCAGCAGCGTATCCAGGGCCGGAATGAAGAGATTCTCGGTGCCATCCAGCACCTCGCGCCGGAATTCATCGAGCACGGGGAGAATCTTTTGCCCCAGTTCCGTGGTCGGCTTGAGGTTCGAGGCTTCGCACAAGGCGGCGTGCAGGATCTCAAGCGCGCTCTTGCCCGACTTCAGGGGCGCCGACACGCGGGTTTTATCGGAGGGCAGCACCTCCTGGATGCCGCTGGTAGCGCAGCCGCAGGATTGCCGGATCACCACCTCCGTGGGCAGGAAGATATCCGAGGTCACGCGCTTGCCGCGAATCATGTCCAGCAGGACTTCCACGGCCTTCTGCCCGAGCATCTCCGTGGGCTGGCGGACGGTGGAAAGCTGGGGCGTCGTCTGCTGGCAGGCGGCGATATCGTCGAAGCCCGCGATGGAGACGTCGAAGGGCACGCGGAAGCCGCGCTGTTTGGCGGTCCGGAGGGCGCCGATGGCCATGTAGTCGTTCGCGCAGATGATGGCGTCGAACTCCAGCTTGCGCTCCAGGATCATCTCCACGCCGCGATCCCCGGCCTCGGGCGAAAAATCCCCGGGGATGACGTAATTGGGATCGAAGGGAATGCCGTGTTCCTGCAGCGTCGCCTGGTAGACATTGAAGCGCTGGATGGCGTCCACGCTGGATTCTGGCCCGCGGATGTGGACGATCTTGCGTCGGCCATGCTCCTTGATGAGGTGCGAAATGATGTCGTGCATGCCCGTCTCGTTGTTGACGAGAATGGCCGGCATCCCGGGCATGGTCCGACCGATGCTGACCCGAGGCAGGTGCTTGAAGCGATCGCAGAAGGCAACGTACTCCTCTGGCGAAACATGGTTCCCCAAGGAATTGCCCAGGAAGATCACGCCGTCCACGCTGGCCTCGTTGGCATAGTCGTAGATGCGGTTGCGCTGGATGGCGTAGCGGTTGCCGATGGCGTGATGGATGGTTTCGCCCACGAAGCTGATGAGATTCACGCCCAACGCCTCGGCCGCGCTCATCGTGCCGGTCCAGAACGGCTCCTGAAATCCCGTGATCGCGTCAATGAGCAGCGCAAGGGTGGGACGCGAGTTACTTTGGGACGGGCTGGGCTGGCTCATGGGCAAGGTTCCGAGGATGGGTGGCCACATAGGAACAAGGAATGGAACAACATTACGGCTCATCGACTGAAGACGAGGTTGCCCCAAGTAATGAAGCACCGGTCTCCTGAGGACGGCCATGCCATCGTAGCGCTCCAGCCCAAGGGCCGAGGCCAGATATCTTTCCCATCCCTGGAATTTACGCGATCGTTTCTCCGGCGGCATCGAACCCGCGTCGACCGCCCACCGGATCAGACCCGCACACATGAGGAGGAGCGCCATGAGCCAAACGATTCAATGGGGTGTCCTGGGCTACGCCCGCATCGCACGCAACCACGTCATGCCGGCGATCCAGCGCTCTCGCAACGGCCGAATCCAGGCCCTGGCGGCGCGGGATGCCACGCGGCTTGCCGAAGGGCGCCAGCGATTCGCCATTCCGAGCGCCTATGCGAACTACGAGGATTTGCTGGCGGATCCGGAGATCCACGCCGTCTACATCCCGCTGCCCAACGCCCTGCATGCCCCCTGGGCCATTGCCGCGCTGGAAGCAGGCAAGCACGTGCTGTGCGAAAAACCCCTGGCCCTGAACGCCGCGGAAGCCCGACGCATGGCCGATGCGGCGCGGGCCAACGGCCGGTGGCTGATGGAAGCCTTCATGTACCGCTATTCCGATCGCACCCGTCAGGTGGAAAAGCTGTTGCGCGACGGCCGCCTGGGGGACATTCGCCACATCAACGCCAGCTTCCGGTTCCGCATGTCGCCAGAGGCCATCGCGCAACCGGATGTTCGCCTGGTGCCCGAACTGGGTGGCGGCGCCCTGTACGACGTGGGCGTCTACCCGCTGAATTTCCTGGGACTGGTGACCGGCGGCCTCAAGCCCGTGAGCTGCCGAGCTGAAGCCAGCTTCTACAACGGCGTGGACATGAACCTTTCTGGGGTCCTGCGCTATGAGAATGGCCTGATCGCGGCCATCCACTGCGGATTCGACGCCGCCTTGCACGTGCGGGCCGAGATCATCGGCACCGAGGGCGTGCTGGAAATCCCCGATACGTTCTTTGGCAATGCCGGAGAGCTGATTCTGAGGACCGCGGACCAGGAAGAACGCATCGCCGTGGCCGAGAGCCATCGCTACCAGTCACAGGTGGAGGATTTCGCCGATGCGATCCTTTTGGGTCGCGAGCCCAGGCTGCGCCTGGATGAAAGCCTGAACAACCTGGAGGTGCTGGACGCGCTCTACGCCAGCCTGTCCCGGCCATAAGGGCCCGAACAAAGAACACCGCCCTCCGCAGCGCCATTGGCGCGCCGGAGGGCGGTGCAGAGGCTCAAGCGAGGATCAGTTGGGGCTGATCGTCACGATCGAGCCGTCGGGACGGTATTCCAGCTTGGCGAACTTCACGTTCCGCTTGTGGTTGACGCCCTTGGACATCTCGCAGTCGTGGTAGAAGAGGTACCACTCGCCCTTGTATTCGACGATGGAGTGATGGGTGGTCCAGCCGAGCACGGGGGTGAGGATCACGCCACGATAGGTGAACGGCCCGTAGGGATTGTCGGCGGTCGCATAGACCAGCAGGTGCGTGTCGCCCGTGGAGTAGGACAGGTAGTAGGTCCCGTTGTACTTGTGCATCCAGGGGCCTTCGAAGTAGCGGCGCGTGCGATCGCCCGCCTTCAAGGGAACACCGTTCTCATCGACGATGACGATATCGCGGGGCTTTTCCGCGAACTCGAGCATATCGTCGGACATGAGGGCGATCTTGGGGCACACCGCAGGCTGATCGTCCGCGGGCTCGCCGCCCTCGGGGTCGAACGTGCCGGTCTTCCACTTGTCCAGCTGGCCGCCCCACAGGCCGCCGAAGGAAAGGTAGTACTTCCCGTCTTCGTCGGGGAAGATGCAGGGATCGATGCTGAGGCTGCCCTTGATCGGCTCGGGCTGCGCCTTGAAGGGGCCGGCGGGCGAATCCGCCACGGCCACGCCGATGCGGAAGATGTCGTCCTTGTCGCGGGCGGGGAAGTAGAAGTAGAACTTGCCGTCCTTCTCCGCGGCATCGGGAGCCCACATCTGCTTGGAGGCCCAGGGCACATCCTTGAGGTGCAGGATGCAGCCCAGATCCTTGGGATACTCGTTCATGTCCTCCATCTCATAGACGTGGTAATCGACCATCGCGTACTGATCGCCGTTGTCGTTATCGATGGTTTCGATGTCCAAGTCATGGGACGGGTAGATGTACAGCTTTCCGTTGAACACGTTGGCAGAGGGATCCGCCGAGTACATGTGTGTGATCAGTGGCTTTTTCTCGATCATGGAATGATCTCCCGCGGGTTGGTGGACGTTCACGTCAGGGATGTACCGTCGGCCGATGACCCGCAAATCTTGATAAAACGCCAGGAACCACGGCGGCGCATTCGACGGGGATCGGTGCCGGAGTGCGGCCGACCCGACAAGAATATGCCAGACCTCGGTCCCGTCCAAGGGGCCAGGGGCGAAAGGGCCTCAACCGCTTCCGGTCCCTGGACCGCCTTGAGCTTTTGGCCGCTACACGCCGCTGCGCATCGCCTCGGTAATGGGTATGCGGCTCGCACGCCAGGCAGGAAAAAAGCCCCCCAGGATTCCCATCAGGACGCTGAAGGCCACACCCTGGAGCATCAAGGCAGGCGTGATCGTGAAGGCGAAGCTGACATCCGAAAACGTATCGAAGTTCACGGTGCCGGTCTGGATGCCATTGAACCAAAGTGCTGACACGACGCCCAGCACGCCGCCCAGGCCGCAAAGCAGGATCGATTCCCATTGGAAGCTGGCCAGGATCTCCCGGCGCCGATAACCGATGGCGCGTAGGGTTCCGATCTCGGAGGTGCGACCGGAGACGGCCGCATACATCGTGTTCATGGCGGCAAAGATGGCACCGATGGTGAGGATCACGGTGATGAGCTGACCCAGGATCCGGATGGGCGCGCCCGCCTCCGTCTGCCTGGCGTAGTACTCCGTCTCGCGCAGCACATCCAGCTTCAGGCGCTTGTCCGAATCCACCATCTGGGCGAATCCATCCACCTTCTCCGGCGAAGCCAGGCGCACCAGCATCGACGAATAGGCATCGCGCCGGCAGGCCAGCATGAGTTCGACAGTATCTGTCCAGATTTCTGAATCGAAGGCGGAACCCTCAGCGTCGAAAACGCCCACGATCTCCCATTCCATTCCGGCAAAAGGCAGGCGCTTGCCCACCTCCAGATCGCCGAAGCGCCCCTGCATCCGGCGGGGAACCACGAGCTCGGGCAGCCCGGAGCGGAACCATCGTCCCTTCACGAGGTGCACCTGGTCCCGCATGCGGATGCCCGCGGGCTCGACGCCGCGCACGGCCACATTGGCCCCGCCGGTGCCATCCGCCAGCTCAAGCATCTTGACCACATAGCATTCGGCGCTGACCAGCGGACCTTCGGCGTCCTGCGCCACCAGGGGATGGGCCTTCAGGATGCGCACGCGATCCCGCTCGATGCCGCTGGTGAGTTCGGTCTTCGCGTTGGGGCGCAGCACCAGGGCCTGATCCGCCCGACCGCTATGGACGAAGGCCTTGGAAATGCCCTGGGACAGCGAAAGCACGACCACGAAGATGCCCACCACGACCGCGATGGCCGCCCCGGTGCAGATCGTGCTGACCTTGCGCTGCCAGAGCGAGCGCGCGTTGTAGGACAGGGGCACTGGATAGCGCAGCGCGGCCCAGAGCAGCCACGCCAGGTAGGGGATCAGAGGGATGAAGCAGAACCAGATCATCACAGCGCCCTCAAGCCCTGGACGATGGGCTGCCGGACCGCGCGGTAGGCGGGGATGAACGTGGAGAGCAGCCCCACCGCCAGGGTGGCTTCAAAGCACAGCTGCAGGGTGTCGGGCGTGATCGAGAAATCCGTCAAATACGGCAGGATTCCCCCCGCCACTGCGCGGATGCCCCCGGCCATGAGATAGGCCACGGCTAGGCCGAAGCCCGTTCCGAGCAGGGAAAGCAGCACGCCCTCGGTCAGCAGCAGGCCCAGCATCTGGCCGCTGGTGAAGCCCATGGCGCGGAATACGGCGATCTCGGTGCTCCGCTCGCGAATGGCCATGCCCATGGTGTTGGCCGTTACGATGAGGATGGCCACCAGCACCGCGACCGTGATGGCGTGGATCATGGCCGAATAGTTGCCGATCATCTTCAGGAACTCGAGCTGGAAGGCGTTCTCGGTCTCGCTCAGCGTCGGCTCCGCCGCGTCCTTGAAGTGCTCGTCGATGGCTCGCATGAGGCGCGGTACATCCTCCGGATGCTTGGCACGCACCCAGAAGTTGCCCACGCTGCCCTTGAAGTACGGCACCCCTTCCTGCAGCAGCTTGAAGTGGAAGTGCAGCACCTGCTCATCGGTGGCTCGCCGCGAGCGGAAGATCGCGCGCAGCGTCAGGCGCGGGTTGATCGGAAAGGTCGTGCCCTGCAGCGGGATCACATCGCCGATCTTCCAGCCGTATTTTTTCGCGAGCGCCTCACCCACGACGCAGCCGTTGCGGTCCTGCAGGAAGTCCCGGAACTGGACCTCGGAATAGTCCGTGATCTCCTCCTTGAACACCTGGAGCAGGGGTTCGGGCTCGGAGGCGAAATTGGGGAAGAAGTTGCGGGGGTCCTTGTAGACGCCGCCGAACCACTGGAGCGCCATGACCGCCTCCACGTCACGCTGGGAGCGGATCCAGTCCTCGTGCCGCAGCGGCAGCAGATTGGTGATCGAAGTGCGATGCCGCACGGCGATGCGGTTCGACGAATTCGGGTTATTGGCAAAGCCATCCAGCGTCGAGAGCACGCTTTGCAGGATGGCCACCAGCGCCACGGAACCGGCCAGGGAAAGCACCGTCAGCACGGTCCGCCGTCGCGAACGGAGCAGGGAGCGGAAGATCAGGTGAAGGTATCTCACGTCAGGAATTGATTTCGACAGTTCTGTCCAATACGCCCTTTTCGAGATGCACCTGGGTGCGGGCGTGATGGGCGGCCTTGGGATCGTGGGTGACCATCAGGATCGTCTTGCCGAGTTCGCCGTTCAGCCGCGCCATGAGCGCCAACACCTCTTCGGCGTTCTTGGAATCCAGCGCGCCCGTCGGCTCGTCGGCGACGATGAGATCGGGATCCCCGGCGATGGCCCGCGCGATGGCGACGCGCTGCTCCTGCCCGCCGCTGAGCTGGCGGGGATAGCTCTCCTCGAAATCCGTGAGATTGACCAGGGCCAGGGATTCGCGCACACGCTCGCGCCGTTCGCGCCGCCCCATGGACGAAAGCAGCAGCGGCAACTCCACGTTCTCGAACGCGTTCAGCACGGGCACTAGGTTGTAGTTCTGGAAGATGAAACCCACGTGGACCGCGCGCCAGGCGGCCAGATCATCGTCATCCAGATCGTGCAGATCGTAGCCGCACACGCGGATGGCCCCGCCGGTGGGCCGGTCGATGCCGGCGATCAGGTTGAGCAGCGTGGTCTTGCCCGAGCCCGAGGGCCCCATCAGCGCGCAGTACCCACCCCGGGGCAGCTCCAGATCCAGGCCCTGCAGCACGGGGATCTCCAGCGCGCCGCGCCAGTAGCTTTTGGCCACGGCCTCGCAGCGGATGATGGCTTCGCCGTTCGAAGCCCCGTTCATTTGAGCTTCACCTTGGTGCCTTCGGATAGCTTCAGATCCGCGGGCAGCAATAGCAGCGGCAGCGCGGGATCGAGGCCTTCCACCTGGAACCCGACGGGATTCTCGGCCACCACCCGCACCGGTTGCAGCGCGGCCTTGCCCTCCCGAAGGGTCCACACGGCGTCCGTCCCCCGGACCTTCACGATCTGCTCGCGTCCCAGCACCAGCGTGTCCTTGGAAAAGGGATCGCCCAGGAAGGTCACCTTCGCGCCCATATCGGGCACCAGGATCGGGTTCTTCTCAAGGAAGGCCACGCGCACGATGACGACGGCCTTCTGACGGTTGCTGGACGGATAGATCTCGCGCAGAACGCCCTTCAGCACCCGATCCTTGGGATCGTTCTCCAGCGCGTCCACGTGGATCTCGGCGGGCATGCCCTTCTTCAGCTTGGCGATGCCGGTTTCGCTGACCTCCACCTCGACTTCCAGCGTGTCGAAATCCGCCAGCACGGCGATCGCGTTGATCGCATTCGCGCCGCCCGCGCTGCCGGGACTGACGGTCTCGCCCAGCTCGGAAAGCTTTTGCGTGACGGTGCCCGTGAACGGCGCGCGCAGGACCATGTTCTCCAGCTGGGCGTCCTGGTACTTCAGCTGGGCCCGCTGGGTCAGGACGGTGGTGCGCAGCTTGTCCACGCTGGCGCGATCCAGCACGCCCTCCTTGAACAGGCTCTCCGCGCGCTTGAGATCCAGTTCCGCCTGCTGCAGGTTCGCGGCGATCTGATCCCGCGCCGCCTGAAGATCCGTGGATTCCAGGCGGGCGATGATCTGGCCCTGGGTAACACGGGTGCCCTCTTCCACGCCCAGCCACGAAAGACGGCCCAGGGCCTTGGCCGAGAGCGTGGCCCGATGCCGGGCGACGATGTAGCCCGAAGCGGTCACCAGCGGATTGCGATCCCCCGCCTTGAAGAGCGTCGGACGCACCGTGGCCAGCGTCACGGGCGCGTGCTTCTGCACATAGACCATGGCCAGCGCAGCCGCGCCCAAAGCCGCCAGCACCAACCATCCCCAGGGGAATCGCCGCCGGATGATGTTCTTCTGCGTGCCCCTATCCATGGCGACCTCATTCCTCGAATCCAGCGATCGTTTTATTCCTGGGTCCATTGCATGGAATTCCGGTTCGTCCGTCAACGCGAAATGGACCAACAAACGGCCCCACTCGGCAAACGGCGGGCGATCGGCCACCAAGGGACTGCCTGTGTATGCTCATCGAGCCTCATCCCTTTCGGAACCGCCTGGGCGCCTCTGGGGACCCCCCGACGCCGTCTCGTCCGTTGGCACGCATGGAGCCAAGCCGGGGGCCTATGATCAAGACGAATCGCACATGGTGTTCTTCATGTCCTTCCTGTTTGAAGCCCTGACCCTTGGTTTCGCCTCGGGATTCGCGTGCCTCGCCTCCTGCGGCGTGGTGCTGCTGCCATGGCTCACGGCCCTGCGCCGCGGCTGGCGCGGCACCCTGTTTCTGCTGGGGCTGTTCCTGAGCGGGCGTCTGGCCGGGTACCTGATCGTGGGATGCATCGCGGGCTGGCTCGGCAACTTGGCGCATTTGCGCGGCCCCGGCGGCCTGCTGCTGGGCGGCGTGGCGGATCTGTTCGCGGCCGCATTGCTGGGCCTCCAGGCCTGGAAGGGGCTGGCCGGCCTTGGCACCAGTCACAAGCCCTGCCCCGTGGGCCAGGGCGTGACCTTCGAGCGCCGCTTCGGCCTGCTGGGACTGGCGCTCCTGGGGCTGTTCACGGGCCTGAATATCTGCGGACCTTTCGTGACCGCGGCCCTGCGCGCCGCCCAGACAGGCGGTCCCGGACCGGCAACGGCCTTCTTCGCGTGTTTTTTCGTGGGCACCGCCGTCTGGATGCTGCCCCTGATCGCGGTCGGCGGACTCCGGCGATGGACGCCGCCCGCGCTTGTTTCCCGCTTGGTGCTGGCGGCGCTCGCCCTGATCTATGCCTGCACTGGAATCCTTCTTCTGCTGAGGTGGCACCATGCCTGATACGACAACGCCCTTTCGAAGCTGGCCCCGGGCCTTCCTGCTCACCCTGCCCATCGCGCTGTGGGGCCTGCTCATGATGACGCCCGCCCTCAAGGGGACCGATGGCGTGGCCAAGGCCACCGCCCTGTTGAGCGAAGCCTTCATGGCCGTTCTGTTCCTGATGATGATGCGCACCGGCCAGACGCACCGCTGGCGCGTGATCTTCTTCGCCACGCTGGGCTTTCTGTTCCCCGTGGGCTTCATCATCAACCTGGTACATCTCCGGGGCTCCATGAGCCTGCCCGTGGAACACATCATCAGTGGCGATACGCCGTTCTGCTTCATGGTCCTGCCCATGACGATCATCCCGGCGGCGCTGAACCGCGTGCTGATCTTCCCGGGATCCATCCTGCCCACGCCCAGCAATCAACATGCGGTGGCCACCATGATCGGCCTGTGGATGGCCGCCACGCTGGTGCTCGGCAAGGCCTGGTGCGCGTACGGATGCTTTTTCGGAGGCATTGAGGAAGGCTTCGCGTCCCTGCGGCGGCGGCCGCTGCTGAAACATCTCAACCCGCTGTTCCACTACGGGCCCTGGGCTGTTCTCGTGACCATCGTGCTGTTTTCGCTGGTCTCGTATGCGCCGTTCTATTGCGATTGGCTGTGCCCCTTCAAGGCCGTGACGGAGTTCGGAGAGATCAACAGCGCGCGAACCATCCTGCAAGCCGTGATCTTCTTCAGCCTGTTCCTGGGCCTGGTCGTGATCCTGCCGCTGCTCACCAAGAAGCGGACGCAGTGCGCGTTCTTCTGTCCCTTCGGCGCGTTCCAGAGCCTCTTCGCGAAGATCAGTCCCTTCAGGATCAAGGTGGACCGCGCCTCCTGCAAGGATTGCGGCGCCTGCGTCACCGCCTGCCCCAACCTGTCACTGGACGACGAGATGCTGGCCAAGGGCACGACGCGCCTTTCTTGCATGCGTTGCGGCGCGTGCGTGGACGCCTGCCGCAAGGGCGCGATCCGCTGGCACGTGATCGGCACCCAGGCCCCCTCCGAGCGGGCGCGGCTGCTGTTCCTGTACGCGGGATGGGGCTTCGCCTGCGTCTTCGGCGCCAGCATCATCGCGTCCTCCTTGACCACCTTCCTCCATCTTTTCGTCTAGGAGCCCCCATGCGCAGATTGCGATCCATCCTTGGCTACGGTCTGGCGGCGCTGGTGCTGGGAATCCTCTTGCTGTCGCCCTTTGTGCTGTTCTCGCGCTTCAGCGGGCTGGTGGGAGGGCTCGGGCTTCGGCCCCATCCCAAATACGCGGGCGGCCCCGTGGTGCGCACCCTGGACCGGGGGGCCTATCGCGTGGAGATCTCGGCCATCGCCCAGCCCGTGGGACGCCTGGAGTCGAAATTCCGGTTCGTCCAGGTGGCGTGGCGCCCGCTATCGGCGCTGCCCCCGCACATCGAGGAGGAACTGGATCTCGATGGCGACGGGCGCGCCGACGTGAGGGTGGCCTTCGAGGTGCCGAAGGATCCCAAGGCGCCGCTGCTGGGGCACGTCCAGGTGCTGGATGCGGCCAAGGTGCAGCCGATCCACGAACTGCGCCGCGATGATCTCAGCGCTCTGCTGGTGCGCCTGGAGGATCGCATCGTGGCCCGGATTCCGATGAAGTGAGGCCCTTGCGCTGGCTCACCCACGGGCAGTCGGCGATGGCGAAGCGCAGCGTCGCCGCCTGATCCGCAGGCGCGGCATAGGCGATGCCCACGCGCGATCCGCGCAGGATGCGCGCGGGGCCTTCGCCTTCGCGGAGCTCCAATCCGCCGGCCTGATAGAGCGGGTGATGATTGAAGCTCAGATCCAGGCCCAGCGCCTGGGCCACCTTGCCCGGTCCGGTGAGCATTACCGGAGACAAGCTCACAAGTCCCCGCCGCTGCTGGATGCGCTCCCATCCGGCCACGGGCTCGCAGGCGCGCACCAGGATGGCCGCGCCATCCCCGGCCCGTCACGATATTCAGCATGTGGTGCACGCCGTAGCACAGGAAGATGTAGGCCCGGCCGCCGTCTTCCCACATGGGAGCGTTGCGGCCCGTACGGCCGAAACGACAGTGGCTGGCGCTGTCATCGCAGCCGCCATAGGCCTCGACTTCCGTGATGCGCAGGGCAACGTCTTCGCGACACAGGCACATGCCCAGCAGATCCGCGGCGACCTCCGCCACCGGCCGCAGGTAGAAGGACGCCGGGATCAACCCTCCCGCGTGAAGCACGCTCGTCCCCGCACATGGCTGGCGCGGATCATCCGCGGATCCTCGCGGTAGAGCAGACGCGAAAGCACCTGGGCGGGGTCCTGCCGGATTTCGCCCGCCGGGTCGGCCATACGTGGATCGACGATGATGAAATCCGCCTCCTTGCCCACGCGCAGATCCCCGATCCGGTCATCCATCCCAAGCGCCAGCGCGCCCGCCTGGGTGGCGAGGTGGAAAGCCAGGGTGGGATTCGCGGTCTCGGCATCTTCATCCGGCAACAGCGCGGCCCTCAGGCGCGAGGCCTGGCACGCGAAGCCCATTTCGTCCCAGAGGCTCAAGCTCGGGCCCGCGCCCACATCGGTGCCCAGGCCCACGGACAGGCCTTCCGCCAGCCACCGGCGCAGCGGCATGACGCCACTTTTCAAGAAGGCGTTGGCCCGCGCGCAATGCACGATGGTGGCCCCCGCTTCGCGGATCTGCGCCCGTTCAGAACCCGAAAGGTAGACGCCGTGGCCCAACAGCGTGCGCGGCCCCAGCAGCCCGGCATGAGCGTAAATGGAGGTGTAATCCGCCGCCGAGGGAAACAGCTCGCGCATCCAGGCCACCTCGGCGCGGCTCTCGGCCAGGTGCGTCTGCACGTAGGCACCGCACTTCTCGGCCAGGGCCCCGGCCTTGCGCATCAGCTCAGGCGAGCAGCTGCCCGCGAACCGAGGGCTGAAGGCGTAGCTCAGGCGGCCGTGATCGCGGCCATGCCAATGGCTGCACAGCTCTTCGCTCTCGATCAGGGAGGCCTCGGTGGATTCCGTCAGCTCCGCGGGCGAATGGCGATCCATCATCACCTTGCCCAGCACGGCGCGCATCCCGGCGCGCTCGGCTTCCGCGAACGCCGCGTCCACGGCCCGGGCGTGGATGGTGACGTACGCCACCGCCGTCGTCGTGCCCCAGGACAGCAGATCATGGAAGAACCGCCGCGCTTCGCGCACGGCGTGGGCGGGATCCATAAAGCGCATTTCGGTGGGATAGATGTAGGCCCTGAGCCAGGGCATCAGCTCCAGGCCATCCATCGCCACGGCGCGGTACTGCGGCAGATGCGTGTGCAGATCCACCAGCCCCGGCAGGATCCAGCAGGGCCGCAGATCCATTGATGGCAGATCCTTGAATTCGGAGGGCAGCGCCTCCCAGGCGCAGGCCGCGACAATGCGGCCGTCCTCGCCCACGACCAGCGCCCCGTCGGGCACATGCCACAGCGACGACGGCCCCCCCGAAGCGAGCAGCGCGGCGCGATAGATGGAAACACGAGCGGCCATGGATCACCGAAAAAGCATTGAGACAATCAGATTACCCAAGCCCCATGATCCAGGCCTTCCGCCGCATCACTGAGCCGAGATCACCGCGGTCGCGGGCTTCAGCCCCTTGCCCGTAACGGTGAGCGCGATGGGCCCAGTCGCGCCGGGCTTGGCGCGGACGATGACCAGGCACAGGCCATTGAACGCCTTGCGCGTGGGCACCTGGAAGGGCTCGAAACTGGTGGGATCGCCGTTATCGGCGGCCACGAATTCGCCTGGCCCCTCGATGGAAAAGCTCAGGGCGTTCATCGCGCGGGGCGCGTTCCGGCCTTCTTCGTCGGTCACGCGCACGGTCACGAAGGAGAGATCGCGACCGTCGGCGCGGATCTCGGCGCGGTCCGGCACGGCTTCAAGCGCGCTGGGCTCCCCGGCGGTCTGCACGCGATCCGAGGCCCATCGCTTCCCGTCTTTGTAGGCGACGACCTCCAGCGTGCCGGGCGCGTAGACAACGTCATCCCAGCGCAGCCGGTATTCGAACGCGCCTTTCCGTTTCCGCCCCAGCGAACGGCCGTTGAGGAACAGTTCCGCCTCGTCGCCGGAGGTGAACACATGGACCGGCGTGATCTGCCCGACGCGCTCGGGCCAGGTCCAGTGGGGCAGAAGATGGGCCATGGGCAGCTCGGGTCGCCAGTGCGCCTGGTAGAGGTAGAACCGATCCTTCTTGAAGCCCGCAAGATCGATGATGCCGGCATAGGCGCTGCGGGCGCCGTAATCGCTGCGGGACTCGTAGTACGGCGTGGGCTCGCCGAGATGATCCCAGCCGGTCCAGACGAATTCGCCCGCGACGTAGGGATGGCGCGCGAGCGAGCCGAACACCTTATCGGCCGTGGCACCCCAATCGCAGGCGTAGAGTTCGTAGGCACTCACCTGCTGCTTCACCGAGTCGCCGCCGCAGCCATCGTGCACGGGATTGCTGTTCTTCTGGGACACCGGAAACAGATAGACGCCACGCGTGCTGAAGGCCGAGGCGGTCTCGCTGCCGATGATCATCTTCTGCGGATGCTTCGCATGGAACTCCGGGTAGTTGGGCGCGGTGCGGATGCGCGTGGTGCCATCGAATTCTGGATCCTGGCGGATGCCCTCGCCCTGGTAGTTCACGCCGATGACATCGAGCGCCGCGGGCAGCGCCATATCCGGCTTGGCGAAGTTCATGGCGCTGGTGGTGGCGCGGGTGGAATCCTCTTCATGGACGATATCGCCCAGCCGCTTGGCGATCGCGGCGCCGGAGCCGGGGATGTGCTGTTCGCCGACCTCGTTGCCCAGGCTCCACAGAATCACCGAGGGGTGATTGCGATCGCGCCGGACGAGCGCCCGCACATCCTGTTCGTGCCAATCGGGAAAGATCAGGTGGGCGTCCAGCGGATTCTTCGCCATCTCCCAGCCGTCGAAGGCCTCATCCATGACCAGAAAACCCATCGCGTCGGTAAGCTCCAGCAGCTCCGGCGCGGGCGGATTGTGGGCCATGCGGATCGCGTTGCAGCCCATCTCCTGGAGCTTTTCCAGTTGGCGCTGGGCCGCGCGGAGATTGAACGCCGCCCCCAATGCGCCAAGATCATGGTGCTGGCAGACGCCCTGGATCTGCACGCGCGCGCCGTTGACCATCAGTCCGTTGTTCGGATCGAAGCGCAGCTCGCGGATGCCGAAGGGTGTCTCGTAGACATCGACGGGCCTGCCCTGGCGCGTGACGGTGGTCACCGCGAGGTAGCGGTTCGGCGTCTGGCTTGGGGGCGGCCCCCAAAGCCGGGGATGGGCGAGGGTGATGGAACCCTTCACCCTCGCCCTCGCCCCGGCGGGGACGGTTACCGGCTTGGCCGCGAAGCGCGCCACGGCCCCGCCAAGCCTCTGCCCCACGGCATCGAGCGCAAACACCTGCGTGGCGACGCTCACGGCCGCATCGGCCTTCGCATCATTGGCCAGGGTCACCGCGAGATCGATCGTGGCCGACGCAGCGGAAACGTTGCGACTCGTCAATTGCGTTCCCCACTGGCCGACATGGACGGATGAGGTCTTCGTGAGCCAGACGTTGCGGCAGAGGCCCGCGCCCGGATACCAGCGCGAGGAACGCGGCGGATTATCGAGGCGAATGGCGAGTTGGTTCTCGCCGCCCAGCACGGCGCACGGCGTGAGATCGACCTGCCACGAGCTGTAGCCATAGGGCCAGCCGCCGACCAAATGCCCGTTGAGCCACACCGTGGCGTACGACATGGCGCCGTCGATTTCCAGCGTGAGGGTCTTGCCCGCATCCGTGGCGGGCAACTTGAATCGCTTGCGGTACCAGCCGATGCCCCAGCTCTGCAGCCGTCCCACGCCTGCGGTGTCGCCCGTGGCCATGAACGGTCCTTCAATCGCCCAGTCGTGGGGCAGCTCCACAGGACGCCAGGCACTGTCGTCGAAGGTCGCCTGCACGCAAGCGACCCCGCTACCGGGATCGCCCGCAGGACGGACATGGCGCTTGGCCGGATCCTTGATGAAGGCGTTGCCCGTCGGCAGGATCCAGGGCTTGAGCACCGCGGTGCCCCGGGCATCGAGCTTTACGGCCTCGTGAGACACCGCATCCGCGACACGGTTCTCGGTGGCACCCGTGATATCGGGGCGCACATCGTAATCCAGCGGCACGGTGTTACCCGGCGGATCCTTCTTCTGGAAACGCCAGCCCGCGTTGAACGAAACCCGCTCTCGCGGCGGCGCGGCGTGCGCCAGGAGCGCGCCGAAAGTCAGGAAGATCGTGGTGAGGATTCGGCGTGGCGTGTGCATCGGCGTTCGTCTTCGAGGGTCCATCACAAGGTGGAAATTCCGCCGCGGATCTTCAACGGCGGATGTGGCCCACAAACCTGGGGCCACCAAGGATTCTGCCCTGGATCACGCCGGGGAAGGGAAATCCCCCGCCAGGACCAGGATCGCCATCCCCTGCTGGCGAGCGGATGTCATGGCGCGGGCGATCTCAGGGTGGCGCTTGAGGCCGGGAAAAGCCTGGCGCACGCGGCTGGGGTCGTAGACCTCGAGCACCTTCCAGCCCGCCCGATGCAGCTCACCCAGCACGACGCCTTCGGCCTCCGAAACGGAGCCTCGCGCCACACACGCAAAGACGGCCCGATCTGAGCCTTCGCGCAGAGGCCCAGCCGAAGGCGTTCTCTGCACAGCCCGAAACAGGAAGACGTGCATGATCTCTGGCCCTTACTTGCGAACCGCCCCAGCCCTCGGATAAGCCTCGCCGCTGGCCTGGAAGGCTTTGCCCAGCCAGGCGATGGCCCGGCCCAGCTGTGCCATGTTCGCCATGCCTTCCGCATCGCCCGCCACGTCCCCGGGCATCATGCCGTAGCCCATGTTCCAGTAGGTGGCCCCCGGGATGATCATCTGGCTGATCTGGAACAGGTGCGTCATCGAATCCATCACATGGGTGGCCCCACCCCGTCGCACCGCCACGACCCCCACCCCGATCTTGCCCGCGAAAAGCCCGCCGTTCGCCATGGCCACGAAGCCAGCCCGATCCATCAGCGCCTTGATCTCGGGCGTCACATCGGCGAAATACGTGGGAGAGCCCAGCACGATGGCGTCCGCCACGACCATCTTGGCGAAGATCTCGCTGAACGCATCCCCATCAAAAACGCACTTCTGATCCTTGCGCTCGCGGCACTGGAAGCAGGCCCGGCATCCCCGGATCTCCCGGCCCCCCAGTTGGACGCACTCCGTCTCCCAGCCCGCTTCGGCCAGGGGCGCGAGCACCGCCTGCAGCAGCAACCGCGTGTTGCCGTCTTTCCGGGGACTGCCGTTGATCGCAATGACCTTCATGGGATGCTCCTGGGCTTTCGGTAAAGTTCCACCCCGCCAGCCTAGCGCGAACCCACGCCCGAATATGCAAACAGACCAGGCATGAAGCCTGGCCTGTTGGTCGATTGGATCGGAAACCGATCAGCTGTTCTGGTGGTGGCGCGCTTCGATCTCGTGGTTGATCTCGTCGATCTTGTCGTCTTCGAGTTCGTACTTGGAGATGATGAACATCGCCAGCAGGAGCAGGATGGCGGGCAGGATCACCATCAGCCAGAGGATGCCATGCTGGGCCACGGCGGATTGCTCCGTCGCCTTGGGGTCGAAGTGCGTCATGGCCAGAACGACGCCGGGGATGACGCCGCCCAGGGCGAAGCCAGCCTTGAAGAAGATGCCGGTCAGCGCGTTGACGACGCCAGCGATGCGCTTGCCCGTCTTCCATTCGCCGTAGGAGATGACTTCGGGCACCAGCGCCCACATGTAGCCGGTCGCCACGATGACGCCCGTGGACTTCACGAACTGGGCGACATAGACGAGCCAGAGCTGCGATTTGAGCGAGGGCACGGTGGAGATGACATACAGCATCGCCATGCCGACAATGGCCACGCTCAGGAACACGTAGAACATCCGCTTCTTGCCGATGGAGCGCTTAATGGCAGGCACCAGCGGCATGAAGATGAAGGCCGGAATCGAGCTCAGGGCGTTGAAGACCGGCAGGGCGTGCGCCTGTCCCAGGTTGTACTGCATGTAGTAGGCCGAGGCCGAGTTGCCAACCGCCATCATGGCGAAGGCGGTGATGAAGAAGAACGCCAGGATGCGCAAGGGGCGATTGCGGATGAATTCCGTGAAGAGGTCCGAGTAGCTGACCGTGTGGCCCACACTCTCGTCCATCACCACGCGTTCCTTGGTCTGGGTGAAGCAGTAGATCAACAGGACCATACCCACCAGGGCGTAGACGGACATCACGGCGAACCAGACGCCCGAAGCCGCGGGCTGGGACCAGTCGTGGTTCGGGGAGAAGTACTGGATCGTGGCGGGCACGCCGAACTGAACCGCCAGGCCGCCCATATTGGCCATGAACATGCGGGTGGAGGTGAGCTTGGTGATTTCGTCGGTGTCGCGGGTGAGCGAAGCGTTCAGCGCGCCGTAGGGCACGTTGATCAGCGTGTAGCACATCGAGAGGGTCACGTAGGTGACGTAGGCGTACCAGAGCTGCCCCGAAAAGCCGTTCCAGAACGACAGGATGGCGAGGCCGGTCAGCGGGATGCCGCCGAGAACCAGGTACGACCGGTACTTGCCGAGCTTGGGGTTGTGCTTGTCGACGAACGCGCCGACGAACGGATCCCACAGCACGTCGACCAGGCGCACGACCAGGAACATGAAGGCCGCGGAAGCCGGGCTGATGCCGAAGACGTTCGTGTAGAAGAAGAGCAGGTACGTGGCGACGGTCTGGTAGATGAGGTTCTGGGCCAGATCGCCTGCGCCGAAACCGATGCGCATGAACGCCGACAGCTTGTAGAAGCCTCGGGAGGCTGCTTCACCTTGGTTGGGTGTGTCCATGGTTTGGGGTCCTGTGATGGGTGGGTGGAGGGATAGGTCCGTTCAGTAGAATGCGTGTGCAATAGGAGATTCAAAGAATAGCGCAATCAATACCAAGCGTTGGAAACTCTTGGATACCGAAGCAGTGAACCATCAGCCCATGGCCAAGGGCCTTATCCAAGGCGTCTTTCTTTTCTGATCGCCAGCTTTCAGATAAAGGAAGGGCGGCCGGTCTTTGCCATCGCTGGCGTTCACCGGCCGCCTTTCATGAAACCTGGAGCCTGTCTATTTCGCGTCCTGCGTCACACAGGGCCAGTGATCCGTGCGGAAGGGCCCAGCGGGGAAGCCCGCGCCGTTGAAGAGCGTCGCCAGGGGATTCGACTGCCAGGCATAGCGCACTTCGACGGGATGAGGCACCTGCGGCGAGGAGACCACCACCGTATCGCCCTCGATGCGCGCTTCCGCCCACACCCATTTCTGGTCCTCGCCGGCGATGGAGAACTCGCCGAGCTTGTCGCCCTTCACCACCAGTCCGCCGTCGGTGTTCGCAAAGCGCAGGCGGATGGCGCCCTCCAGCCTTTCGACCGACGCGAGGGTGGGGCCGGAGGCGACGACCTTCTTGCCGTAGTGTCCCTTCAGGGCACAGGCGGCAAGCCGCTCGCCCACGGGCACTTTGTCCTTGGGATGGATATCGTTCGCATCGCCCGTATCGATGGTGACCACCAGGGCCGCGTTGGGCACGGCCGCCGCCGCCAGAGCCTGCGATTCGCGCGTATCGGCCCAGCCGTCATCCGTCGGCGTGGCGCTGCGCTGCTGGAAGGCCGGCAGGCTGACGACGTAGAAGGGGAAATCCCCTTGCCCGAAGAGGCGGCGCCAATCCGTGATCATGGCGGGCAGCACCTTGCGGTACTGGAATCCGCGCGAGGCGTTCTGTTCGCCCTGATACCAGATCGCGCCCGTGATCGAGAGCGGCGCCAGCGGAGCCAGCATGCCTTCATACAGCACCGTCGGCATGACCGGCCAGTTCTCGTAGCCGATGGGCAGCGGCATTGGTGGGCGGGCGTCAACGCTTAGCTTGGCCTTCCAGGCCCCAGCCAAAGAAATCTTCTCCTGCTGGCCCATCGAGATGAAAAGCTCCTCGGGCTTGCCCAGGAAACCGCCATTGGGCTTGGTGCGCAGCACGCGGATCGCCACCACGTTGCGCCCGGGCTTCAACACGCCGGGGAAGAGGGGATAGACGCGGGGATTCTCCACCCACGAACTCGCGCCGACCTGCTTTCCGTTGATATAGACGGTGTCCATGCGCTCGATGGAACCGAGGTGAATCAATGACATGCGGGCTGCGGGCAGCGGATCGGGCAGCGTGATCTCACGGCGCAGCCAGACCACCGCGGGCGAATCCGGCGCAATGACCTCGGAGAAATTGCTGGGGATGCTGATGCTCTTCCAATCAGAATCATCCAGATCCGCCGTGTGCCACTTCTGCTTTTCACCGATGTCGTAGCGGTCGTACCAGTGCATGACGAAGTTGCCGTACTCGGGCACGCCCTCGGCGGCCAGCCTCTGCAGTTCCGCCAACTGCACATCGAAATCGCCGAGCGGACGCAGGGCCTCGGCGCTGCTCCAGGACTCGGCGGGCGTGCCGCCCACCGCATCGACCACCAGTCCGATGGGAATGTGCGTCTCCTGGTTCAGTTTGCGGGCGAAATAGTAGGCAACAGCCGAAACCGCATCCGCCGTCTGCGGTGTCACGGGCTTCCAGGAACCCTCGATCACGGGCACGCGGCGGTAGGCCGTGCGCGGGGAGATCTTGATGAAGCGGATATCGGGATGGTTGGCCGCCTTGACCTCCTCGGCCCCGTTGCGCGCGCGCGGCAGCGCCAGTTCCATGTTCGACTGTCCGCCGCAAATCCAGACATCGCCGACCATGATGTTCTGCAGCTCCACCGTCGTGCTGCCGACGATCTTCACGCGGTAGGGGCCACCGGGGGCGGGCGGCTGGATCTTCACCTGCCACTTGCGATCAGGCCCCGCGACGGCCGTCGCGTGATGCTTGCCGATCTCCACGCGGATCTTTTCGCCGGGCTCGGCCCAGCCCCAAATGGCGTTTTCCTTGCCGCGCTGCAGCACCATGTTGTCGCCGAAAATCGGGCTGACGAACGGCAGGACTTTCACAGCGGCGGCGGCCGAAGCGGTTGGCGCGCCCGGCGTGTTCTGCGCCCAGGCCCCCTGCGGGACCGCCAACCAGCCCGTCATCAGGGCCAAGGCGAACAGGTTTCTTTTCAAATTCATGGGGTAGGCCTCCTTTCCAATTTTGGTAATCGACGAATAGTGTGCGCGTATTCCATCAGCAGCTACAACGAGCGGCATCGACGTGATGCCGATGCCGCTCATGGTTGATCACGATGAGAATTACTGCTTCACCGTGTAGGCATAGATGTTCACGCTGAAAGGCTTCACCGAGATGGCCTTGGGCAGGGCTCCGAGAGCCTTCTCTTCGACCTGGACCTCAGGCTTGCTTCCGAGCGCGACCTTGGCGTCAATCGACGCAGGCGCCATGGACCACAGCTTGCCATTGCTGGTCAGCTTCGCACCCTGCACGGCGAGCGTCATGCTCTGCTCGGCGTCCGAGGGATTCAGCACCGCGATCGTCAGCGTCTTGTTGTCCTCGCTCCAGGCCGAGCACACATCCAGGGGATAGGTGTCGCTGCCGGGATTCACGGCGGGCTGATCGCCACCCGCCGGGAAGATCGGCTTGGGCTGGGGCGAATCGCCGTTGACTTCCACGGGGGTCACGCCGAAGTGATCGCGGTACATCTTGAAGAGCATGCCCGTGGGATTCAGGATCGCCTCGGTGCGGTTCGAGCTCATCATCGCCGTGGCAAAGGTGAACGCGCCGAGCTGGAAGACGTCCGAATGACGGAACATCTCGTGGAACGCCCAGGCGTAGGCGGGAATGACCTTGAAGGAGTTCGGGCCACCGCCCATGTACGCCCACTCGTCGATGGCGATGGGCACACGCTTCTCACGCAGGGCAGGGATGCGCTTGAGATATTCCTGGTAGTGCTCGTACTTCACGCGGACCTGCGTGGCCGGTGCGCGCTGCCACTCGATCATGCTCTGGGGGCCAATGTTGACCTTCTTTTCCAGCTTCAGATCAGTGTGCATATCGCTGGACGAGTAGTAGTGCTCGCTGAGCATGTCGATGTTGTCGAGGCAGTGGGCCAGCATGTGGCCGCTCCAATCCGCCGTCGTCAGATACTCGGGCACAAACTTGCCGCCGATGCGCTTCGACTGATTGGCGCCCGTCATCACGTCCGGCGTGGCTCCACCGGCGATCAGCTTGATCGTCGGATCCACCTTGCGCATCTCCTTGGCGAAGATGTCGTGCTTCAGCTCGTACTGCTCCGTGGACATCGCGCCCATCTGGTAGTCGCCCCAGGGCTCGTTGCCGATGCCCCACAGCTTCACGTTGTAGGGCTGCGGGTGGCCATTGGCGGCGCGCTGCTTGCCCATCGGCGTATTCGCATCGCCATTGGTGTATTCCACCAGCTCCTTGGCCGACCAGGCGTCGCCAAAGCCCGCGTTCACGCTGATGTAGGGATCGACCTCCAGCAGATGGCAGAGCGTCATGAACTCATCGGTTCCCACGTCATTGGGCTGCACCGCATGCCACACGTAGTCGAAGATAGGCGGGCGCTTGTCGATATCGCCGACGCCATAGCGCCATTCGTAGGACGAGATGAAGTTGCCGCCGGGGAAGCGGTAGACGCCGGAGCGGAGCTGCTTCAAGGCCGCCACGACCTCGGCGCGGAAACCCTGGATGTTATCGGCGGGCATCAGCGAAACCGCGCCCACGTGGAAAGTGCCTTCGCCGGTGCCGGCGATTTCGATGCGCGCATCGTCGGTGTCGGCCTTGGCGGAGAATTTCACGGGGAACTTCTGGTAGGTGTCATTCAGCCCGGACAGGGTGACCGTCTCGCGATCCTCGGCGCCCTGGCCCCAGATCAGCGTCACCTTGATCTTCGTGGTGGGGCTGCCCGCCAGCACGAGACGGCCGGTGTAGTCCTTGCCCTTGCGCACGGCCATGCCGCCCTGGGCCATGCCGCGCTCGTTGGCCCCGTTCAGTTTCACCATCGGCGTCTGGTCACCGGTGTAGGGGGCTTTCTTGTCCATCACCACCGCATCCTCGGGGCCGATGGGCCTCCACCAGCGGGTGGGCATGCGACGGAAGCGCGGGTTCCCATCGCCGGCGAACCGGACGGGGGGAGGCACGGGCGCCTTCACGGACACCGGGTAGAAGAACTTCCGGTCCAACAGCATCTCGGCCCAGATGCCCGTGTTGACGATATCGCCGCCGTGCTCCAGGAACTGACCGTAGATGTGTTTCGAAATGGGAGCGCCACGCTTGGAGGCATCGATGGAGACCTGGACCGGCTTGGCCTGTACCGCCCCGGCCAACGCCAGCATCAAGGCCGTGACCAGGCACGGCACCCGATAGCGCGAGGCTGATTTTCCTGCGTTTGACATGGTGTGAATTCCCCTTCAAGGAAATATGAGATGAAGCGTCACACCTCCATAAAGGCTTTGCAGCCCAGGCGTGCGCCATGACGAGTCGGCGGCCCCAAAAAAAAAGGACCTGGAAAGTAAGACCAGCCCTTGTTCCCGGTGGTTGCATCAACGATCGAAAAATTGGCGGCAGACTTGAGCCTAAAGAGCTAAAAAGCATCCCAAGAAGACACATACTCCTGTTTTTATAAAAACAGGAGTATGGCACCCCTGGGCGTGAAACCGGTTGCATTGGGCCCAATATAATTCTTTTGCGCCCTCAAACCCAATCATTTTTTGGATTTGCCGAAAGATAGGCCGGGTGCTGGCTTTCAGTTTCCCTTCACTGGGCGTCGATGCGCTCGCGATGTTTCCGGTAGTAGTTCTGCACCACGCAAGGGCCATGGCAGTTCAGGCGATCACAGGTGCCATGTTCGCACTGCGAACCCAGGGATCGCTGCAAGCGCTCATGGGCCATGGAAAGCTCGTACTGCACGTGGTCCAGGCTCTGGTACTTGAAGATGTTGTCGATCTTCAGCTCAGGGATCGCGTGGGCCGCGTAGCACCAGTGGGTCGAGAAATCCGGCAGGATGTCACAATTCCCGCTTCTGCAGACGAGCTTGAAGTTGTCGACGGTCCCCTGAAGGCGAGCCTCGGTGGCTTCATCCACCAGGCATCCATTGAGCGCACATTCGTTGCTGATCTGGATATGGGGCCGGATGCGATGAATGGCCGCGGCCAGCCGGGCGTACGCCAGCCCATAATCCTGGGAGAACTCCCGCGGGAAGGGGTTCTTGAAGCCATAGCCGGGCGTCGAGACGCCGATCCGCACCACCAGAACGCTCGCCCCCACGGGGCTGCGCAGCAGATCGAGCAGGATGGAATGATCGTCGTCGGGCTTCGTGATGGTGACGCTGAAGGCGAGGGCCTGGAACCACCCCTTCTGGATGGTCACCAGGTTCGTAGCCAGACGCTCTTTTTCCAGATCCGAATAGGCGTCGAGATGATTGATGTTGACCAGGAAGCGGATGGGGCGCTTGGCCAGCTCCTTCATGAGGGCCGGGTCGCCAACGCCGTTGGTGAGCAGAAGCGGGGGCTCGCTACTGTAGTGACCCACGACCTCCATGATGGGAATCAGCTGGGGATGAAGCGTCGGTTCGCCGCCCAGCACCGAATTGTTGCCCACGTGGGCGGGCCCCGCCCAGCGCGCGAGCCGGTGGATATCGTCGACCGTCATCATCCGGGGAGTCTGCTGACGCAGCTCGCCTTCAAAACAGTAGGAACAATCCCGGTTGCAGCTGGTATTGATTACAAAAAGCATGAATCAGCCCTCATCTCGTGGTCCCGCCCGTTGCCGCATGGGCCGCAAAAACTGTTCGATGCTAGCACGTCAAAACGCACGCCCATCAAAGTGCGGGGAGGCATTCAGGGCTTCATCTCATCCAACGTTCTCGACCATCGACTTCCGACCAACCGAATGCTCCCCCAACGAGGGAGCGATCACACTCAGAGGAAGGCTCTGCCGTGGCGAGCGGCTAGTTCGATTTCTTAAGCCGAATCACGCCATCCAGTATCAGCATGCTGCCCTCCAGCTTCCATTTCCGGGACAAGGGGGCTGCCCCGGCGATATTCAGCACCAGGATGTCGTTATTAACGGTGTAGGTCCCCTTCTGGGAGGCGATGACCGGGTTCACAGAACCCTTGGGCAACTGCTTCAGAGCTGCGGCCGTGAAACGGGATACAAACGTAAAGCTGTTGTTCTTGTTCAAGACAAGATTAAAAACAGCCTGAGGCAGGCCGTCCTGTTGACCCACCCAGGTGCCCACCAGATCCTTGACCACGACCTTTGCCAAGGTGACGGGCGCGTCGGGCTTGGCGCCCTTGGCGGCCAGCAACGCGGTGATGGACGCTTTGCCGGAACGCTGCGCGAAGCTCATGACCGTTTCGCCCGCCCCGGTCTTCAGATCGATCTTGGCGTCCTTCTTCAGCAGAAGCTTGACGACCTTCTCGTTGCCATTGCCAGCAGCCAACATCAGGGGCGTTTCTCCCTTGGTGTTCGCCACATCCGGGTTGGCCCCCCGTTCCAGCAGCAGGGTGGCCGTGGCCAAGCCCTGGCTCTGGTTGCTGCTGGCAGCGGCAGCCAACAGCGCGGTTCGACCATCCGAAGCCGGGAAGTTGATATCCGCTTTGCCATCCAGCAGGATCTTGATGATGGTCAGGCACTTGTCATGCTTGAAGGGGTCCAGGTTGGCGGCGGCAGCCACCAACGGGGTGTAGTTGTGGCCCGGTGCCCGGAACTCGGGGACAGCTCCCCCCGCAACCAGCACGCGCACCATGTCGGGATCGCACTGAATGACCGCCAGGGTCAGCGGGGTGAAGGCGCTTTTGTCCGCGATCTCTGTCTTCGCGCCGCGCTTGAGAAGACATCGCGCCGATTCCACTTGTTTGGCAACCGCCGCGGTGGCCAAGGGCGTGCGCCCCATGGTCAGGGAGACGAGGTTGATGTTCGCCCCGCAGTCCACCAGCATTTGGATGGCCTCTACAAAACCCGTCTGAGAGGCCAGATGCAGGGCCGATTCGCCCCCACCCCGGGGCTTGATCTGTTGAAGGTCCAGCTTGGGCTTGAAGGTGAGGAATTCCCCCAGGAACCCCAGTACGCTGGCTTTCTTGCTTTGATTGAAGCCCGCGGCCGTCATGAGTGGCGTCATTCCCGCATCATCCACTCGGTTGATATCCGCGCCTTTGGCGACGAGAAAATCGAGCACCTCGAGCTTCTTGTGCAACAGGGTCGTGGTGAGGATGGATTTCCCATCCTTGTCCGGCACATCGATTTTCGAACCCTTGCCGAACAGAAACTGCACCATCTCAAAATTCTCGTTGGCCGAGGCCATCCAGAAGGCCGTCTTGCCTTCCTTGTCCCGCAACTGGACATCGGGCTTTTTGGCGTGGGAGAAAAGCGCCTTCACTGTATCCATGTGATCAAAGTGGGCGGCCAGAATCAGGGCCGTACTGCCACGTTCCAGGGGCGAACCGTTGACCCGGTCTCGGGCGTTGAGATCCGCTCCCCTGTCCAGCAGCAGGTTCACGATGGCCGTGTCCCCCCGTTTGGAGGCGATGATCAAGGGCGTGCGCTCCCACTCATCATTGAAGCCGTCCACATAGGTGCCTCGCTTGTTCACGTCCACCCTGGGGGACAGCAGCAGGACCTTCACGACCTCCTGGCGATTTGCCGCGATGGCTCGGCACAACAAGGTGTCCTTTTCGACCACTTCGTTGACATCCGCACCGCCGTCGATGGCCGCCTGGACCTTGGCTGCATTGTTGCCGTCGATGGCCTGGCAAAGTGCTGATCCAGAGCGGCTTTCCGCTCCGCGGACCGGCAACCATGCACCCGACATGACCACACAAGCCAGGAGCGAAGCCACCGGAAAGCGCCGGGCCCAATCACTCATTCGCATAGGTTCTCCTGATGGCGTCGTGCTTCCCGCAGAGCTTCGTTGCTGGCCCGAAGGACCGGCCTGCTGGCTTATTCGAAGATCGAGAATTCGGTTCTGCCGTTGATTTTCCCGGTCACCCTGCCATTGAGGAACGTGCCAACCCAGGTCTCATGCCACTGCTTGTTGATCAGAGTGACCCTGCCATCCACGTATTCACCCTCAAAACGGATAAACCCCGCAGCGGCGTTCCTCTCGTTTTTCTGTTCCACAACAAACCTGGAACCCGACGAAGAAACCACGCGCATGATGCCGTTTTGCCCCGCACCCGAGTTCCACCTCATGGTCTTGCCCTCGGAGAAGGGATTCCTTGAAGCCGCCATCGGCTCCACGATCCTGAAGGTGAACCGGGAGGAACCCGCCACCAGGGTGCCGGTGATCTCGTGATCGGAAAGGGAGCCATCCCACACTTCCTTCCACTGCCCCCCATTGATGAGCACAACCCTCCGACCGTTGTCGACCACCGCGCCGATCAGCTTGACGATGCCCACAGCCCGGTTCTTCTCGTTCGTCTGTTCAGCTTCAAAGTAAGGACCGTTCACCACGCTGATGCGCAGGGATCCCGTTTGACCGGTGTTGGTGGACCAAGCCAAGTTCTTGCCCTGGGCGATCATCTGGGCAGAAAGCGGCGAGACGAGCGCCAAGGCTCCCAGAAAGGCAACCACCTGCTTGTTCATGAAGGACTCCTTCGATGGGTCGTACGGTTATGGCCGCCACTCAAGGACAACCTCTGCGCAAAGCTGCTCCGGCAGACTCCCCGGAGGCTTTCTCGCCGCCACGTTAATTCATCCGTGGAATCTATGCTGATTATGGAATTACGGCAAGGCAAAGAGTTGAGCCCTGCCCGCAGGGCGTTCGGCCATCACGGCTCAAATGCCCGGAAGATGGCCCAAACCCATCAATGCTCGCTCCAAGAGAAGGGGGCGAACCCGAACATTTTGTGTTGACGGCGCAGGGTGGCCACCATACCTTGTGGTCACCCCCTGGTAAGCCTGGAGCGATCCCGACTTTGAAAAGGGAAGCCGGTGTGATTCCGGCGCTGCCCCGCAGCGGTAATTGGGAACAAGGGCTCTACGGCACTGGCCTTGCGAGGCTGGGAAGCGGAACTCGAGGAACCTGGAACTCCAGAACGCCCATCAGCCCGAAGACCTGCCATGGATCCGCTTTCACGCGGTGTGTTTCGTTCCGAGGGAGAACGGCCACAGCCATCAAAACCTCGTACCCCAGTTCAGTGCCGCCGTTCGGCCGCGGGCTTGTTCCTTCTGGCCGTCGCCATGGAACCCGTGTTCCCAGCCGGAGGTCTGCCTGGAGCCTGATCCCCGGAGGCCACCATGCCTGCACTCGACGTCGTCGAAGCTTCCCCTTCCCTTGCGGGACACCTGCCCTTCTGCGTCATCAAACGCGATGGCCAGCAGACATCCTTCGATGCGGACAAGATCCACTCGGCCATCCAGCGCTCGGGCGCCGCCAGTGGCGAGTTCGGAGCGGAAGAGGCTCGGCTGCTCACCGCCCAGGTGCTCAAGGTGCTGAGCCATCGCCACGGACCCGAAGCGCCCGAGGTGGAACAGATCCAGGACACGGTGGAGCAGGTGCTGATCTCCGCCAATCACTTCAAGACCTCCCGCGCCTATGCGGTCTACCGCGAGCAGCGGGCCAGGGCGCGCAAGGACAAGCACACGGTGGTGGAGGTCGCTTCTTCCATCAACGAGTACCTGGACAAGCTGGACTGGCGCGTGAACGCCAACGCCAATCAGGGCTACTCCCTGGGCGGGCTCATCCTCAATGTCTCGGGGAAGGTCGTGGCCAACTACTGGCTGAGCCATGTCTACCCCCCCGAAGTCGGTCAGGCACACCGGGAGGGGGATATCCATATCCACGACCTGGACATGCTCTCGGGCTACTGCGCGGGATGGTCGCTGCGCACCCTGCTGAACGAGGGCTTGAATGGCGTGCCCGGAAAGGTAGAAGCCGCGCCGCCCAAGCATCTCTCCAGCGCCGTGGGTCAGATCGTGAACTTCCTGGGCACGCTCCAAAACGAATGGGCCGGCGCGCAGGCGTTCAGCTCCTTCGACACCTACATGGCGCCCTTCATCCGCAAGGACAACCTCGCGTATGAGGAAGTCCTGCAGTGCATCCAGGAACTGATCTACAACCTGAACGTGCCCTCGCGCTGGGGCACGCAAACGCCCTTCACGAACCTCACCTTCGACTGGACGTGCCCGGAGGATCTGTGCGAGCAGGTGCCCGTCATCGGCGGCGAGACCATGCCGTTCACGTACGGCGAGCTGCAGGTCGAGATGGACATGATCAACCGCGCCTACATCGAAGTGATGATGAAGGGCGACGCCCTGGGGCGCGTCTTTACCTTCCCCATTCCCACCTACAACATCACGAAGGATTTCCCCTGGGAATCGCCCAACACGGAACGGCTGTTCGAGATGACCGCCAAGTACGGCTTGCCGTACTTCCAGAACTTCCTGAACTCGGATCTGGAACCCAAGATGGTGCGCTCCATGTGCTGCCGCCTGCAGCTGGATCTGCGCGAACTGCTGAAACGCGGCAACGGACTGTTCGGCAGCGCCGAGCAGACGGGCTCTGTCGGCGTCGTGACGCTCAACTGCGCGCGCCTGGGCTTCCTGCACGCGGGCGACGAACAGGCGCTGATGGCGCGCACGGACGAACTGCTGGATATCGCCCGAAACTGCCTGGAGATCAAACGCAAGGAGGTGCAGCGCCTGATGGATGGCGGGCTCTTCCCCTACACCAAGCGCTACCTGGGCACGCTGCGTAACCACTTCTCGACCATCGGCGTCAATGGCATCCACGAGATGATCCGCAACTTCACCGGCGACGCCGAGGACATCACGACAGAGGCAGGCAAGGCGCTCGCGCTGCGCTACCTGGATCACATCCGGGCGCGCATGACCGAATTCCAGGAAGCCACCGGCCATCTCTACAACCTGGAGGCCACCCCCGCGGAAGGCACCACGTACCGCTTTGCCCGCGAGGACCGCAAGCGCTACCCCAGCATCCTGCAGGCGGGCACCGACGAGACGCCCTACTACACCAACTCCTCGCAGCTGCCCGTGGATTACACGGATGATCCCTTCGAGGCCCTGGATCACCAGGAAGCGCTGCAGCGCAAATACACGGGCGGCACCGTGCTGCACCTCTACATGGGCGAGCGAATCTCCAGCGCCGAGTCCTGCAAGCGGCTCGTGAAGAAGGCCCTCGGCGCCTACGCGCTGCCCTACATCACGATCACGCCCACGTTCTCCATCTGCCCCACCCATGGCTACATCAACGGCGAGCACGAGACCTGCCCGAAATGCGCCGAACACGGCACGGCCCAGACCTGCGAAGTCTGGACCCGCGTCATGGGCTATCACCGTCCCAAGACCTCCTTCAATACCGGCAAGCAGGGCGAATACAACGAGCGCGTCTGCTTCGCGGAACCCGCCCTGGTCGAAGGAGTCTAGGGTGATCACCGTCGGGGGATTCACGCCCTTCACCACCGTGGACTATCCGGGCCAGCACGCCGCCATCGTGTTCTGCCAGGGCTGCCCCTGGCGCTGCCCCTACTGCCACAACACCCATCTCCAGGGCCATGAATCCCCCGAGCGGTCCTGGGATTCGGTGCTGGAGGTCCTGGATCGCCGCGCGGGATTGCTGGATGCCGTGGTGTTCTCCGGCGGCGAGCCGCTGCTGCAAAAGCATCTGCCCACCGCCCTGCGCCAGGTGCGCGAGCGGGGCTACAAGGTGGGACTGCACACCGGCGGCTGCGACCCCCAGCGCCTGCGAGCCCTGCTGCCCCTGGTGGACTGGATCGGCTTCGACGTGAAAGCCCCCTGGGATGCCTACGAAACCATCACCCGAACCCCCAATAGCGGAGCCCAGGCCCAACAAAGCCTCACCGCGATCCTGGACAGCGGCACCCCCTTCGAAGCCCGAACCACCGTCCACCCCGCCCTGACCTCCCGAACCGCCCTGCGCCGCATCGACGATCAGCTGAAGGCCGTCGGCGTCCGAAGCTGGATTCGGCAGGCCTTCCGGCAGCAGGGATGCGCAGAACCGAGCCTCCTGGGCACAGCCCGCACAAGCGCCTCGCACCCCTTGATGACCGGGCCATTCCGCTCGCATTTTTTGAACGAGACAGGTCTGCTTCAGGCGAGTTGTTCCGCCGTCGCCAATCGCGCGGGGGCGTAGAGGCCTGTATCCGATCCTTCCAGGATGCTGCGGGCGGCGAGGGCGCCGACGGCGAGGCCGGACGTCATGCCATGGCCGCCCAGGCCCGCGACCCAGAACAGGCGGGGATTCTTGGGATCGGGGCCAATGACGAAG
>Ga0116170_10000300_pt1 | contig 52160 bp, 51 predicted proteins | sample AD_JPNHW1_MetaG_FD_89797 | JGI IMG/M metagenome (GOLD analysis project Ga0116170, IMG submission 89797) | Active sludge microbial communities of municipal wastewater-treating anaerobic digesters from Japan - AD_JPNHW1_MetaG | ecosystem: Engineered > Bioreactor > Anaerobic > Digestate | place... | reverse complement strand
CCGAGAGCCAGACGACAAAGAAATCTATTGACAAAAGAAGTCCACTCTTCTAGCCTTGCAAAAAGCAAAAAAGTTCAGGAGGAAGTAAAGATGACTGAATTGCGTCAAATATATCATTGCCCGCTGTGCGGGAATGTCACGGAAGTACTATATACCGGTGAGGGCGAGCTTGTCTGCTGTGGTCGGACAATGATCCTGCTCATAGAGAATTCCGTGGATGCCGCGAAGGAAAAGCACGTTCCCGTAGTCACCGATCTGGGTGGTAAGATCAAGGTTGCTGTGGGTTCCATCCCTCATCCCATGGAAGAAAAGCACTACATTGCCATGATCGAGGTTCTGACCGAAAAGATGGTCTATCGTTATGAACTCAAACCGGGTGACGAGCCGGTCGCTGAATTCCCGGTTGCCTTGAAGGATGTACTCACTGTTCGTGAGTATTGCAATCTTCACGGGCTATGGAAAGCATAAAGGATACAGGAGGAAACTAATAATGTCTTTTAAAGAATCACGTACAGCGGAAAACCTGATGAAATCGTTCGCCGGAGAATCTCAGGCACGGATGCGCTATATCTACAGCGCCAAAGTCGCCAAGAAAGCCGGGTTCGAGCAGATATCCAATATCTTTACCGAGACCGGTGACAACGAAAAGGAACATGCCAAGCTCTTCTTCAAGCACCTGTTGAAATACGGTCTGGAAGGCGAAGTCATCAACATCATGGCTTCCTATCCCGTTGGCTGGTCCCCGGAAGACACGCTGAAGAACCTCGAATTCGCCGCCAATGGTGAAAAAGAGGAATGGACAGAGCTCTATCCGATGTTTGCCGATATCGCCGAAGAAGAAGGCTACAAGGACATCGCCCTGACTTACAGGCTGGTCGCCAAAGTGGAGAAGGCGCATGAGACCCGTTTCCGCAAACTTTATAACAACGTTAAAGACCTCAAGGTCTTCAAAAAGGACGACAAAGTCTTCTGGAAGTGTATCAATTGCGGCTACATCCACGAAGGAACTGACGCCCCCAATACTTGCCCGTGCTGCCTGCATCCCCAGGCTTATTTTGAAGTTTTCAAAGAAACCTACTAAACAATGGAGGAAACCATGCAAAAGTACCAATGCATCGCCTGTGGATATATCTACGACCCTGCAGAGAATGACAACGTAGCCTTCGATGATCTTCCTGAAGATTACACCTGCCCCGAATGCGGCGTCGGCAAAGATATGTTCGAACCCATCGACTAAAGATAAGCGGCGGAGCGTTCCCAAGGATGCTCCGCCTTTTTCCCTCAATATTCTAAACCTCCCATTTCTAAAATAAAGGTAAGAAAATGACGATAATAGAATTTAACGAGATCATAGATTTTGCCGTCGGACGTGAACGAGAAGCCGTGCAATTCTATCACGATCTGCAAGCCGAAGCCAAATTCGCCGCTCACAAGACCATGCTCGCTGAGTTTGAAAACATGGAAATGGGGCACATCATCATGCTGGAAAACATCCGTAAGAACGGTGTGACCGACGGTGAGATCAAAAAGACGCCAAACCTCAAGATCAGTGAATATATTTCCACCGAAGATGCCGGGCTCGATCTGAGCTATCAGAACATCCTGATCCGCGCCATGAAACGCGAAGAGGCATCGACCAAGCTCTATACAGAAATGTCCCGCCGGTTTGCCGATCCAGCGCTGGTAAAGCTGTTTACTCAGCTCGCCGCGGAAGAATCCGGACACAAATACAGATTTGAAAAGCTCTACGATGAATGGATGGTGGATAACTGAACCATTTCCGTTTAGGGCGTATCCTTTGCTCAAACGGACAGGGACTATCGCGATCCCCTGAAAAGGTGCTTTATAGAGGTTCAAACCAGGACTTTTACCAGGAGTACTTCCTATGATACTGGCGCTGGATAGTTCCCAGAATTCCGGATCGATCGCGCTCAAGCAGGATGATAAACTCCTCTACAGCTCTTATTTTGACATCCGGGTCACTCATTCCGAGACCCTTCTGCCTACCCTCGATCAGGCGTTGAAACTCTGCGAGGCTAGTCCTTCCGATCTGGAAGCGGTAGTACTGGCGATCGGACCCGGTTCGTTCACCGGACTGAGGATCGGCCTTGCCACAGCCAAAGGTATCGCTTACGGTCGCAAGATCCCGATTTTTACCTTTGATTCCCTCAGGATGATCGCTTATCAAGGCGCGGGAAACTCGCGCCAGATCCTCTCCCTGATCGACGCGAAAATGAGTGAACTCTATGCCGCGCTATATGATAGTGAGATGAATGAGGTGTTGCCGCCCGGACTGTGTAAACTTAGCGATCTGGGATCATGGAGTCTGCTAAACCCGATCCTGCTAGGCTCAGCCGCGCCTCAAGCCGCACAGGCTCTTCGTGAAGCGGGGATACCCTTCAGCCTTCCCCTGCCGGGACAGTATCTTACTCCCGCGGTCTCACTTCTAGGACTCCTTGAGCTTTTCCCCCGGACTGAAGGATATGACTTTGAGACGCTTGCTGAGTTGGAACCCCTCTACCTGCGGGAATCCACAGCGCAGGTCAAGAAACGGGCATCGGAAATGCAACTTTAGCCTCTGTGGCAAACAGAATCTGCCACCCCTATACAACTACCTCATATATAAGTTTGGAGTTCAAGACGGCTAAACAAGCTTGACTTTATCGGCTACCTAAGCGCCGGCTTGGACTTCGATACGGCTCCATCTGTTAGTAGCTAAGCTGTAGATATTTGATGCAAATACCGCATGAAGTCCAAATCGCCGTTCAAGATAAGAGGTCAATTCAAGATAGCTACGGCGCTTTGAACTCCATGCTTAGTCCAGCTACGACGCTTTGAACTCCATGCTCAGCTTTGAACTCATTTATTCCCATCCGACTTGGAAGAGAGCCTTAGTAAGTGTTCTACTCCTCATCTTCCCGCTATCATCCCGGTATCATATCCTGTCATGACAGGACATGATACCGGGATGATAGCGGGAAGATTGTGTGATGAAACAAGTATTTCCGAAAGCGTGAATAGGGTACGCTTTGCGGGAGTTTGGGTTCGGGGATAAACTCCCCTGGCAGAAGGGAAAAACAGAGCGAAAAAACGCTTTACAAGATAACGATGTTTGCTGAGCTTGACATTGGCGGATCGTTTTGGCTGTAATGCTTTAACTGAGAAATGCTATCTGACGGGAACTCATACTGATACAACGATCCTCCGCTGGAACTCATAAATAAATAAACAGATAAAGGTGACAAACGAATGGAGAAGCAATGGGTTTTACCCGCAAAGCTATCCGATGAGGAGAAGAAGTATCTTGCCGACCTCAGCACCGCTATGAAATGCCCGTCCCTGATCGCTGAATTGCTCTGGCACAAAGGTTTGAACAGCAAAGAAGAGATCGAGGACTTTTTCCTCCCGGGCATGGACAAATTGCACGATCCGTTTCTTTTCAATGGGATGGATCGCGCTGTGGAACGAATTCTACAGGCGATCAAAAACAATGAGAGGATCACCATCTATGGAGATTACGATGTAGATGGGACGACTGCGACGGCATTGCTCCTTCTGGGCTTGAAACGTGTCGGCGCGGATATCGATTTTTACATCCCACACAGAATGATCGATGGGTATGGTCTGTCCCTGAATAGCCTCGACGTGCTCAAGGAAGCCGGTTCTTCCCTGATCATCAGCGTTGACTGTGGCGTGAACGCCTTTGAAGAGATCGAGGCGATCAACGCCAATGGAATGGAGATCATCATCACCGATCACCACAATCCCAAGGATGTGCTTCCACCCGCTTACGCGATCATCAATCCCAAACTGACGGACTGCAACTATCCTTATCCCGATCTAGCAGGAGTCGGAGTTGCCTACAAGCTTCTCTGCGCCATCTATGAGAGGCTGGGTATCGCGACGCAGGAAAATCTCATGAAATACATGGATCTCGTCGCGGTGGGGACGATCGCGGATATAGTTCCGCTCACAGGTGAGAACAGGATATTCGCCTATATCGGTCTGAGACACTTGATCGACAAGAAGAATCTGGGCTTGAACGCCCTGATCCAGATCTCCGGAATGAATCAGAAATCCCTGGACGCCGCAGATATAGTCTTTGGCATCGCGCCCAGGATAAACGCAGCCGGGAGAATGGGTAGCGCTGCCCTCGCCGTCGAGCTGCTGATCTCCACCGAGGAAGAGAAGAGCCAGGAACTTGCCGAGATCATTGAACGGCAGAATTCGCTCCGGCAGCAGGAAGATCAAAAGACCTTCTTTGAAGCCTGCGAGATCATCGAGAAGAAATATAAGGACCTGAATCAGACCTCATGTATGATCATCTCTTCGGATGACTGGCACCAGGGTGTGATCGGAATCGTGGCATCAAAGCTCGTCGAGAAGTACTATCGTCCGGTTATCATGATCTCCTTCAAGGATGGCTTTGGGAGTGGTTCGGGACGCAGTGTCGCAGATTTTGACCTGTTCGAAGCGCTGAAACAGACTCAGCACAATCTGCACAGCTTTGGCGGGCATAAATATGCCGTGGGGCTCACCATCTATCAGGAATATATCGACAGATTTGAGAATGAGATCACACGCTATGTCTCTGAGAATATGAAACATGAGCAGATCAAACCACCCCTGCAGCTTGACCATGAACTGGAGCTGTATGACGTGAGCGATTTCCTGCTTCAGTGGATGGAGAGATTCGCGCCATTCGGTCCGGAAAACAACCGTCCTGTCTTCCTTACACGCAATGTCCTGGTGGCGAATTATCCTTATAATGTAGGACGTAACCACTTGAAGATCAAAGTCATCAAAGATGGGATAAGCCTTGATCTGATCGGATACAACTTGGGTGACTATCTTCCCCTGCTGAGAAAGAATAGCATGATCGATATTGCTTATACGCTTGAGTTTAACCGCTTTGGCAATAAAACGACAATTCAGGGTAAACTCCGTGACATCCATATCCATCACTAAGCTCTACTGGCTGTTACTCCCTGTCCTGCTGCTCTTTACAGCTTGCGCATCTATGCCGGATCCGGCATTTCAGAACGAGCGGAATGTTCCTGAAGTAGAACCTGTTATGACAGTTATTCCGGGGTTTATCCCGGCGAAAGCTGCCTATGACCCGCTCAGCGAAAGACTCTTCGTCCTGGATCAGACGAGCCAGAAGGTCAGTATCTTCAAGGGTTCCAGCCTGATGAATGTCGTGGGTGGATTCGGTTTTGAGAAGGGCAACTTTCAGAAACTCAACGATATTGAGATCGATAACGACGGTTCTCTGCTCTGTCTGGATGGTATGGCAAAGGTAGTTAAGCGCTTTTCTACAGAAGGCGCGTACATCAGTGAGATCAGCCTTTCGGGGCTTGCCTTGCCGACAAGTTTCTGCGTCGCGCCGGATCAGACCATGTTCGTCTATGACAGCGCCACGGGGGAGATCGTCTGCCTTAGCGCACTGGATCACACGGAGCAGTATCGCTTCGGGAGATTTCAGGTTCAGGGTTTGAGCTCCATGTCGGCGACGCGGGACTACCTCCTCACCTACTCAGCGGAATCGAACACCTCCAATCTCTTCAGTATTCTGGGACAACAGCTTGATGTATATGACGGGTTTTGGGTCATGGACACCTATAAGATGCTATATACCACGAAGTTGATCAGATACGGCAGAGCTCCGGTAAGTTCATATTGTTGGTTTGCGGTTCAAGTATATGGTCACCTTGACACATTGCGTCATCTGAAAGAGCATCAGGGGTTCGTCACTCTCACCAGAGGGGACTATATCGAGGTCCACAGGATCGTATATGGAGCAGCAGAATGAAGCGTGTAAAAACGTTTCTGCCAGTGATCCTCTCCGCGCTGCTGGTAAGCCTCTCCAGAATCCCGCTACATATTGGCTTTCTGGTCTTTTTCGCCTTTGTACCGCTATTGTGGTTCTTTGAGCGGGAATATCACCGCCCCTGGCAACTGCTGATCGCTGGGATGCTGTTCTCCGGAGTCTTTGTGGCTGTGGTGCTTAATTGGATCAGCGAAGTCACGCCCGGAGGCGTGATCGGAATCTTTGTCATCTTCGGTTTCTACTACTGGCTGGTGTTCTACGCTATCCAGCGGATCTGGTATAGCTTCTCCAGGCTGAAGTACGCGGGATTTGTCCTGCTGTTCGTGGCGTTTGAGTATTCGCTGAACTTCACAGAGATGCGCTTCCCCTGGTTCAATATCTCGTATGGACTGGCGGATTATAACATTCTGCTGCAGGCTCTGGATATTATCGGAACGGTCGGACTCTCGCTCCTCGTTCTGGTCGTCAACGTTCTGGTTTGGAGATCGAGAAAGCAGCTGCGTACCTCGATTGTCTCCCTGGTAGTAATCCTAGGGCTGTGGTTGGGCTACGGGTTCTGGTGCTATTCGGCAATCCATCTGGAGAAGCATGACGCTGGTATCTACGTCATGCAGCCGTCTATTCCCCAGGATGTGAAATGGGACGAGACATTCTTCCCAAAGATGCTAAAGACTTATGACAAACTTACTTCCCAAGCCGCGGCTGAGAACGCCCGCCTGATCATCTACCCGGAAGCGGCGATGCCGATCTATCTGTTGCGGGAACCGGGTCAGATCGTCTATCTGGAAAGGCTGATGCGGGATTATAAACTGGATGTCTTTACGGGATTCCCGGATTGCATACCGGCGCCTCCCGGATATCATTATCCCTATTATTATTACAATGCCGCTGCGCTATTTTCTCCGGGGCAGAAATCCGCTGATCCATATTACAAGTGTATCCTCGTGCCTGTCGGTGAACGGATGCTCTGGCTGGATAAATTCCCCTTCCTCTGGAAGCTGGAATTCGGACAGGCAAACTGGGAATTCGGCAAGGAACTGAAGTGGTACAAGAGCGGAGACTATACGTTCTCGCCCTCTATCTGCTATGAGATCGCTTTTGCGGATATACATCACAGGATGGCGATCCCACGTGACCCCAAGACCGGTCAGTTGAAAAAGACAGACTATCTGGTGAATATCACCAATGATGCCTGGTTCGGGACTTCATATGGGCCCTGGCTGCATGGGGTCATGGCAAGGTATCGCGCGATCGAGAACCGCATCCAGATCTACCGTTCTGCGCAGACGGGAATCTCCATGATCCTCGATCCCCTGGGGCGTACTCTTGCAAAGACGGAGCTTTTTGAAGTCACCAACATCACCGCACCTTTATACACCACGACGCGGATACCTTTGTTGCGTTATATCTATCGCTATCCGCGGGGACTCAGCCTTCTGGCTGTCATACTATTCGTTGTTGCTTGCTTCAAACGAAGGGGCAAACAAGAGAGGCGATCATGAAAAAGCACTATTACACAATAGGGGAAGTTGGTAACCTCCTCGAACTCAAGCCATACGTTATCCGCTATTGGGAGACGGAGTTTCAGCAGCTGCGCCCCCGCAAGGACGACGGCAGGATCCGCAAGTACTCCGAAGAAAACATCCTCCTTCTCAAGAAGATCAAGGATATGCTCTACACGCAGAAGTTTACCATTGCCGGAGCACGCCAGCGTCTCAAAGCAGAAAGAAAGGCAGTCAGAGAACCGCGCGAATACCGGAAAGATGAGCAGATCGAGATACCTCTTCTGGAACCGGAAGTCCCTACAGGTCTGACGCTTGACTCCACCGCTAAGCAACAGCTACTTGACCTGAAACGCACTCTCACTAGAATGAAGCTACAATGTCAAACCTTTTCAGGGAGAAATAAATGAACTTTCAGGATATAATCCTAACCTTGCAGAATTACTGGGCAGAGAAAGGCGCGAACCTCGTCATGCCCTACGATATTGAGATGGGAGCAGGAACATTCCATCCCGCCACCTTCTTTGGCGCGCTTGGCTCCAAGCCAACTTATATTGCCTATCCTCAGCCTTGCCGGCGTCCCAAAGATGGTCGTTATGGCGAGAATCCCAACCGGCTCCAGCATTATTATCAGTTCCAGGTGATCATCAAGCCTTGTCCCGATAACGTCCAGGATCTATATCTAAAAAGCCTGGAAGCCATCGGCATCGAACTCGACAAGCATGATATACGCTTCGTCGAGGATGATTGGGAATCACCGACTCTCGGAGCCTGGGGTCTGGGCTGGGAAGTTTGGCTGGACGGGATGGAGATCAGCCAATTCACCTATTTCCAGCAGGTGGGCTCCATGGATTGCTTCCCTGTCTCGGTCGAGCTGACCTATGGACTGGAACGTCTGGCGATGTATATCCAGAATGTGGATGACTATCGTGACCTGAAGTGGAACGAGACCACCAGGTACGGTGAGCTCTATTTCCACAAGGAACTTGAGTATTCTCATTACAACTTCCACAATGCGGATACGAGCCTTCTCTTTGATCTCTTCGGAGATTACGAGAAGGAATGCCGAGAACTCCTTGGGCACGGACTCGTCTATCCTGCCTATGACAACCTGCTGCGTTGCTCCCACACCTTCAATCTTCTGGACGCCAGAGGAGTCATCAGCGTGACGGAACGTGCCGCTTATATTGCCAGGATCAGGAATCTTGCCAGAGATTGCGCGGCAAAGTATCTCGAAAAGTACGATAAGGAGAACTGACGAGATGAAGACTTTCAACGACATCATGCAGTACCTTAAGCCCTTTGAGGACAAGCTCATTCAGGTCGCCTCCTATTCAGATGTTCTTGGCTCCCAGAAATGCGTGATCATCTTCGAGGCGATCCCTCAGAACTATCTCGAACTGTTCAAACCCCTCAGCCGACATCTTCGTTTAAAGAGGATGCCGCTTCCCCTGGTGATCGACAGGATGTTCATCAAGACCTCTCTCGACAGCTATCCTCTGGAGTTCATCGACATGGGTTCCCTATACCACAATCACTTCTGCAGAGAAGACATCATCTCAAGCATGAGCTATGAACCTAACGATGTCAGACTGCAAATAGAGCGTGAACTCAAGAGCAAAATGCTTCATACGCGTATGGCAGCCCTTCAGAGTTCCGGTCATAAAGCCATAATAACCAGGATATTGAAGCAGTCCATACTCGCTATCATGCCCGCACTGAAGGGTTATTTGTTCCTCACCGGCAGGGGCATTCCGAACGAACTTTCCGAGATCCTCACTGCCATGGAATCCGCTACTATGCTGAAGCTTGGTCTTCTCAATGATCTGATCCAGAAGAAACGTTCCGAGGAGGCAGATGTCTATGCCTATCTTGAGCTTCTGGACAAGCTACAAAACCTCGTGGACGGGATGGGCAATGCTCAGAAGTAGTTATCACTTCGGTGATGATAAATGCCCGATCCTTGCCTGCGCGATACACAACGGACATGATATCAGACCGGAACTGCTACGACTTACGGGTGTTCCTGAGGCCGACCGGCTTAGAGAGGAAGACCCGTACACGGGGACTATCGCCGAACTATTCAGCAACCATATCATCCTCCACAGCAGCAGGTTCGAGACAGACTTGAACCGCTCATCGGCGAAGGCGATCTATCAGAAACCTGAAGACTGCTGGGGTTTACCGGCAAGAACCGGTCCGATTCCCGCCGAACTGCTTGAAGAACTCCAGACTGATTACAATGACTGGTATGTCATTCTACGTTACCAGATCGAACGGTTGCTGCAATTCAACCACAAACTCATCATCCTGGATCTGCACAGCTTCAACCATCGCCGTCATGGACCAGGAATGCCGCCCGATCCTCAGGCGCAGAACCCTGATATTATCATCGGGAGAAACAACCTCCCGCAGGAACTGTATCCCTGGATCGATCAACTTCGCGCTCTGCTGGACGGCAAAGAATGGAGCGGGATAAATCTGGACTGCCGGTGCGACGTCAAGTTCAGTGGAGGAAATCTTTCCCGCTGGATAAACTACAACTTCTCTGGAAGAGTGGTCTGCCTCGCCATTGAGTTCAAGAAGATCTGGATGGATGAATGGAGCGGAACCGTCTATGAGCCAGGATTCACCGAGTTGAAAGCCATTTTTGGGGAACAGACGATGCTCTGGGTAGAATCCTTACTACAACAATCAAATTCACCACATCCAAGTATTGAGATTTAACTATGTTAAAAAGACTGACCACCAAAGACCTGATCATAATCGCTATCCTGGCTGCCATCGGTCTTTCGATCAAGCCCCTAGTCTCACCCATCTCCAAGATGATCTCGACTCCGCTGATGCTTCCCGGAGGTTCTTTCGCCGGTGGATTCTACATGATGTGGCTGGTGCTTTCGCTGGCTCTGACCCGTAAGATCGGCAGCGCAACCCTTTTCGGCGTGATACAGGCTTTGGTCGTGCTGATCCAGGGCTCGTTTGGCAATCATGGCGCATTATCGCTCCTGACCTACACGATCCCGGCAATAGCGGTCGATCTCCTGGGTCTCGTCATTCTCAACAGATCGAGCCTGTTTTTCCACCTGAGTACCTGCGCTCTGGCAAACATGTGCGGCGCACTGATCATGGCAGTCGTGATCTTCCGTCACCCTCTTCCCATGCTGATCGTCACACTCTGTACGTCCCTCGCGTCCGGCATTGTGGGCGGCTATCTTTCCTACCTGATCAACTTCGAACTACTCAGGACTAAGCTGATCGATCCGATCCAAACTCCAAATAAAGCCCAAAGGTAAATATTCATGCGCAAGTTATTGTCAATCATCTCGATCCTTCTTCTGCTCGGTTGCGGGAGCCTCTCCGCCCTGGATATCATCCTCAAGGACGGTATCGTCAAGAACTATCCTAACGAAAGTTTCAGCAAACTCAACCCGACCGAGATCATTACCTATCGTACCCGTGAAGAAGGTGTCCGCAAGGATGTCTGGCAGGGGATCAGATTTGATACCTGGCTAAGAGACAATAATTTGCGGGATTTCTCCACGATCCGTTTCGAATCTGACGACCGCTATCTAGTCTCATTCGATAAAGTCGCCTTCGACACGACCGCCTGCTGGATGGTCTTCCAGAACGACAAAGAGAAGTTCAAACCGGAAAACTACCGCATCATCTTTCCTAATCTGATGCAGAATAATTGGATTCGCAATATCAGCAAAGTTGTACTGGAGGATTTCCTGCCCATCTCCCTGCCCAAGAAATTCCATTCTATGGGCAGCATTCTATCCGATCTCGAACTGGTCAACAACCCAAGTCCGTTTGTTGACATCCAGGGTTACCGTTTTGAGGACATCCTTAAACCGCTGAGAACAGGGAAGAAAGCGGACGTTGTCCTCTTCAGCGACGATGGGTTTAAGCTCCGGCTGAGTTACCCCAAACATCTCAAGGGAGCCGTTCTGGAACTGACCGAAGCGGGAAATCTCAATCTAAAAAGCCCGCAGATCCCCGGTGGGATGTGGGTAAAAAACATCGTTTACATCCAGATAAACAAGTCTGCCCTGATCAAGGAATCATCTGCGAATAAGCTGATCGACCTGAATAAGCAGTTCAACTGGAACCTCGGACCCAAAGCCAGAGTCTGGGTGAAGAGCCAACGAGGCACTTACAGCATGTCATTTGCTGATTTCCTTGCCAATCCGGACAATATTGTCATAAGTAAAGAATTCAAGCTCCTGCGTAAATAGGCGTTTTCTTGCTCCGGCTCAAAGACCTCAGCGTCACCTACCCATCCCAGAACAATCCGATCCTGGATGGTTTCGAAGCTGAGATTTCCCCCGGGGAACGGATCGCCTTGGTTTCTCCAAACGGCAAGGGAAAGACCACGCTGCTGAACCTGATCAGCGGAGTGATACCGGTTCACATCTCCGCAAGCACTTCCGGTTCAGTGAGTTTAAACAACACCGATATCACTTCCCTGCCTCTCAACGAACGTCTCATCCACCTCAGCTACCAGATGGCTGATCCCGATACTCAGTTCTTTTTCCCCTTCGCGGTGCATGAACTCAGCTTCGCGCCGGAGAATCTGGGCAGGCAACCTGAAGAGATCAACCACCGAATTATAGAAGCTGCAGAACTTTTCGGTATAACCTCATTTCTCAAACAGGACGCTTCGACACTCTCCACAGGCCAGAAAAAGCTCCTGCTTTGGGCGATCTGCGAGGTGATCGACGCACCGCTTGTACTTCTGGATGAGCCCTGTTCCGGGATCTCTCCCGCCGGGATAGATCTGCTGATCAAATGGCTGAACAGGCTATCCCGTCAAGGCAAGATCGTGATCCTGGCAGAGCACGACCGGCGTCTGATCGAATCCTGCACCAGAATCATTGAGCTGTGAGTTGGAAACATGACATTGCAGCCGAATATCCTGAATTCTACCGCCTCCGATAAAGGCTGGATCATAGATTCCTTACGCTTCGGCTATCCAGGGAAGACCCAGCTCTTCAATGGTTTATCGCTGGATCTGGATTACCATGATCTGACTCTGATCCGCGGGGAGAATGGCTGTGGCAAGAGCACGCTGCTGAAGCTGATGACGGGTGAACTGAAACCAAATTCCGGAACGATCGCATTACTGGAGAAGAGACCCGATTCAGCTGATTTCAGTTCAAGACTCTTTTATTTCCCGCAGAATCCCGCTGACGGAGTTATCGGTATCACCGGCAGAGATGATTTGAAGTTATGGAAACTTGCCTTGAACTCGCCGGAACGCCTGGCTCAGATCGATCAGATCATCAACGATCCGCTCTACGAACATATTATCGATCAACCCTTTACCAAGTTATCAACAGGACAGCTTCGCGCTATGGCTATGTCGATCCTGCCCTGCCTGATCGATCGCTATTGGATCCTCGATGAACCCTTTGCCGGGTTGGACAGCCTCGGAGAGCAAAGGCTGCTGGAACTGCTCAGTCTCAAGCAGTTATCCGGTTTCCCGGGGGCGGTCATCGTCTCGCACAACAGTGACCCTGGGGATGATCTTCACGTCCGGGATATTGATCTGGGGATGATCTAAGATGCATCCGCTAAGCTGGGTCTTCATCACCCTGTGGATCACCTCCCTGGCAGTGCTGATACGTTCACCCCTGCTACTCGCACTGCTCTTTGCCCTCGCGACTGGGATGATTTTCCTGAGCAGAGGGAAAGCCGGCTGGCGTATCCTCCTGGGACTAAAGCGGTTGCTCCCGCTGTTCCTGACTCTGATCATCATTCAGAGCCTGTTTCGACCGGGAAAAGAATTGATCTTTAGCCTGGGATTCATCCACGTCTCCAAAGCCGGCTTTGAGCTTGGACTCCTCGTCTCCCTGAGATTGATGATCTTGCTCATCTCGGCGTCCATTCTTGGCAGGCTTGGGTATCAGGATTTCCGTAACGCATTTTTGTATCTGCCTGAAGAAATAAGCTTTATGATCTCCTACGTAGTGCATCTGATCCCCGGGATCAGAAAAGAGTATCTGCACTACCTGGAAGTTCTGCGCTGGCGGGGAATCATCCTAAAGGAACAACCCATCAGGCGCCGACTTCATCTCTATAAAACGATCAGCATAAGCGTACTTGCCGGCTTGCTCTCCGGCAGCACCATGCAGGCGGTATCGCTTGAACTACGTGGTTTTCGCCGTCCTGGGATCAAGACTTTTCTTTATCGACAGAAAACTCATCTGCGGGATCATCTTCTCTGGGCAGTGCTCCTCGTCCTCCTCGTCCTGCTTATCTTCTCACCCTACATATAGATAAGCTTATTCAAACTGCATCATCAATCCCGAATTATAATGCGATCTTCCCCATATCATTCCGGTATCATTTCCTGTCATGACAGGACATGATACCGGAATGATGCCCATCTGTTTGCGGGATGCCTGACAGGCAAGGTATAGGGCTGGATCGGTGTGTCCCTCCCCTTGGAAAAAACAAAAAAGTCCTTGACCAATAAACGAATATCTTAATGTAGTGTTGTAACAGAATATTGGAGTATTTATGAAGATACATTTTCGTGATGTTCAGACCGGAAGCGTCGAAGCCAGAGCAATTATTGAGCTGGCGGAAGGCGTTTTTTTGAACGAAGTTACCCTTCTTAATATCGAAGGCGAGCTGGTCGTCGAATTCCCCCGCAAAAGTTTTCAGGGGAAGACCAAGAAGACGATCTATATCGACATTATCACCTTTGAAGACGCGGATAAACGCCTGCTCTGGGAAATTGAGATCAGGGAAGCTTACCGGGAATGGCGCAAAGCCAACAAGAAAGTACTGGTTTATGATAAAAATAAAATAGATGGAGGATCACAATGATCACCGATTTGAATGATGTCCTTTCGACCAATATCAAAGGGATGAAGCGTTCCGCTATTCGTGAGCTGCTGAAGTACCTCGGACAGCCTGGGTTGATCTCGTTTTCGGGAGGATTCCCCTCTCCTTTGACCTTCCCGGTCGAGGAGCTGAAATCGATCATGATGGATGTCATGAACAACGAAGCCGCCTTCGCGCTCCAGTATGGCGCGACCGAAGGTGACACGCTGCTCAGAACCTTGTTCGTGGAGCGTTATCGTCGTGAAGGCTTGGATGTCTCGCTCGAAAATATCATCATAACCACTGCTTCTCAGCAGGCTTTGGATCTCATCGCCAAGATGTTCATCAACCGTGGAGACTATATCATGGCAGGCTTGCCTTCCTATCTTGGTGGCTTGAGCGCCTTCAATTCCTACGGTGCTGAAATGATCGGCATACCTATGGACGAAGAGGGTGAAGATCCTCAGTTCATGGAGACCAAGCTCAAAGAACTTGCCGCTATGGGCAAGAAACCCAAATTCATCTATCTCATTCCGGATTTCCAGAATCCCGCCGGTGTCACTATGACGGAAAGACGCCGCGTCGAGATCCTCGCTCTGGCGCATAAATACGACGTGCTGATCATCGAAGACAGCCCCTATCGTGAGCTGCGTTATGAAGGCGCTCCGCAGAAGACCATGTATGAACTGGATGGAACCGGACACGTCGTACTCCTTGGCACGTTCTCAAAGATATTCTGCCCCGGCTTCCGTATCGGCTGGGTCCTCGGTCACCCCGATGTCCTGGACAAGATCGTGGTCGGCAAACAAGCGACTGATCTCTGCACCCCTCCCTTCACTCAGCGCATCGCGGCACGCTATATGGAAAGAGGCTTCCTCGATCCTAAGATCGCCGAGATCACCAAGATGTATCAATCCAAGCAACAGGGTATGCTCGCTTCTCTGAAAGAATTCATGCCTGAAGAATTCAGCTGGACACATCCTGAAGGCGGGCTCTTCCTCATGGCAACCGGGCCTAAGGGACTGGACACCAATGCTATCCTTCTCGATTGCATCAAAGAAGCCAATGTCGCCTACGTCGCCGGCACCTCCTTCTTCTGCGACGGAACCGGTCACAATACGATGAGACTGAATTTCTCCTACGAAACAGAGGAGAACAATCATGAAGGTGCCCGTCGTTTGGGTAGCTTCCTGAAGAAGGCGATAACCAGGCTCTAAGCTATATAAAACAACAAGATATATAAAAATATGAGTGGAGGAATGATGTCCAAGAAAGTCGAAAAAGACAAAGTGGGCATGATCATTCGCGAGGAAGACTCTCCGGAGAAGATGGAGGTGGAGATCACCGAAGTCAAAGCCCCCGGGGATGACGACTCGCCTGTTCTGATCTATTACAACTGGTGCAAGAAGTGCGGAATCTGCGTTGCTTTTTGTCCCACGGGATGTCTTGCCAGCAAGGCAGATGGCTCGCCGTATGTGGCAGCCCCGGAAAAGTGTATTCATTGTGAAACCTGTGACAGACTGTGTCCGGATTTCGCCATAACCGGCGCGAAGGACAGATAGGGGAGTAAACATGCCAAAGAAAGAAACAGCAAAACCGATCAAGGAAACCAAGCCGAAGACCACCGTCAAAGAGTCCGCCTCCAAGCGCGAAGTTGTCCTCATGCAGGGCAACGAAGCCGTGGCACGCGGTGCGCTCGATGCAGGCGTGAACTTCTTTGCGGGCTACCCTATCACACCCAGTACCGAAGTTGCCGAGATCCTCGCAGCGGAACTCCCCAAGCGTGGTGGTGTCTTCGTTCAGATGGAAGACGAAATTGCCTCCATCTGTGCCATAACCGGTGCGTCTCTTGCGGGAGCGAAAGCTCTGACCGCCACGAGCGGTCCCGGATTCTCACTCATGCAGGAAGGCATTGGCTTTGCCAAGATCACCGAAACTCCCTGCGTCGTCGTCAATGTTCAGAGGAGCGGTCCCAGCACGGGAATGCCAACTTCCCCCGCACAGGCTGACATCATGCAGTCCCGCTGGGGCTCGCATGGCGACTCTCCTGCCATCGTGCTCTATCCCGATTCCGTCAAAGAAAGCTATGAGCTGACCATCCGCGCGGTCAATCTTTCAGAGAAATACCGCACCTGCGTCATTCTGCTTCTGGACGAGGTTCTGGGTCATATGCGCGAAGCTGTGTCCCTGCCGGATATTCAGAACGTCCGCGTTATAAGCCGGATCAAGCCGACCGTTCCACCCCAGTGGTACAAACATTATGACGAGAATCAGAAGTATCTGTCCCCGCTGGCGAGTTACGGTGAAGGCTATCGTTTCCACGTGACGGGACTCACACACGATTCCCATGGCTTCCCGACCAATAAAGCCGGTGAAGCTGCCGATATGATGGACAGACTTCGCAAGAAGATAACTCACAATATCCGTGATCTTGTCCAGATCGAAGGCTATCAGATGGAAGACGCCAAGATCGCCATTTTTGCCGCGGGAGTCACTGCCCGTGCCGCCAAGAGCGCCGTTGTGCTCGCTCGCGCGGAAGGCATCAAGGTCGGTCTCCTGCGTCCCTTGACTATCTGGCCCTTCCCCGATGACGCGGTTCGCAAGATGTTGAGAAACGTCGAAACCGTCATTGTGCCGGAACTCAATCAGGGTCAGCTTATCCGTGAGATCGAACGTCTCGTCAAAGATAAGAGTGACAGCGCTCTGATGCGTATTGGCAGAGTGGACGGAGGATTGATCACTCCGCATGACATCCTCAGAAAGATCAAGGAGGTGAGCTGATCATGGCTAGTATTCCTCAGAAAATAATCCATGACTACCTGCGTCATGATAAAAAGTTCCCCCATGTCTGGTGTGCCGGATGCTCGAACGGTATCGTCCTGGGCGGCATCATCCGTGCCATTGCCGATCTGAAGCTTGATCGTGATGACGTCATGATGGTCTCCGGAATCGGCTGTTCCTCACGTATGCCGGTCTATGTTGACTTCAATACCCTGCACACATTGCACGGCCGCGCGATCGCCTATGCCACAGGCGTCAAACTCCAAAAACCACGCCTCAAGGTCATAGTCGTCACCGGAGATGGAGACTGCACCGCTATCGGTGGAAACCATCTGATCCACGCAGCCCGTCGTAACATCGATCTCACAGTGGTCCTGATCAACAATAACATCTACGGGATGACTGGCGGACAATGCTCCCCCACGACTCCTCATGAAGCCATTGCCACGACTGCTCCTTATGGCAACATCGAGCCTGATTTCAACATCTGTGATCTGGCTATGGGTGCAGGAGCAAGCTTCGTTGCTCGTACCACTGCGTTCCATGCTATCGAGATGCAGAACACCATCAAGGAAGGCTTGAATCATGAAGGCTTCTCCCTCATTGAAGTCATCAGCGCCTGCCCTGTCATCTTTGGCAGATTGAACAAGAAAGGCGGTGCTCCGGATATGATGAGAGCCATGCGTGATAATTCCATCCCCTTGTCGGCTGTGGATAAACTCCCGCCTGAAAAGGTCGAAGGGAAGATCATTCGTGGTATCCTTCGCAAGGCTGACAAACCGGAGTTCTGCGCCGAGTATGCCAAACTTGTCGAACGTGTCCAGGCAAAGGGAGGCAAGTAATGTCCAAGCAATATGAAATTCGCCTCTCTGGAAGCGGTGGACAGGGCTTGATCCTTGCAGGGATCATTCTCGCGAGAGCAGCGGTGATCGAAAAGCGCCGCACGACTCAGACTCAGAGCTACGGTCCTGAATCACGTGGTGGTTATTCCCGCGCGGATGTCATCATCAGCGATTCTGAGATCTATTTCCCGGAAGCGACGTCTTTTGACTGTCTGCTTGCGCTGACTCAGGAAGCCTGTGACGTCTATCTGTATGACCTGAAGGAGAAGGGTGTGCTGATCGTGGATACGACCTTCGTGAAGAATCTCTCCATGTCGGCTGAGAACACCTATGAAGTCCCCTTCACGGAGATCGCGCAGGAGAAACTGGGAAGCCCTATCACCACCAATATCATGTCCCTAGCTTTCATGGTGAAGATCACCGGCGTCGTCAAGGAAGAATCACTCAAAAAAGCTATTGAGCAATCCGTGAAACCCGCGTTCTTCGCTCTCAATCTGAAAGCGATGGAGCTGGGATTCGAGCTTGCCCTAAAGCATAAAAGCAAGTAATTGAACAATATAGGCGGGATGTTCTACTGAGAGCATTCCGCCTTTTGATCTATACTCCAAGAGGAAGATAATGATTAAGAAGATCAGTCATATTGGCATCGCGGTCAAAGATCTGGAAGCCGGGATAGCCTTTTACGAGAAACTGGGATTGACCCTTGAAGCGATCGAGGAAGTACCTTCCCAAAAGGTGCGCGTTGCTTTCTTTCCCTGTGGCGACACACGTATCGAACTCCTGGCTCCAACTACGGAAGACAGCCCTGTTGCTCAATTCATCGAGAAGAAAGGTGAAGGTATCCAGCATCTTGCCCTAGCGGTGGATGATCTGCCTGAATCGCTGGCGACCATGGAAGAGAACGGTATCCGCTTGATAGACAAGGAACCACGTCCCGGCGCTCATGGCGCGGATATAGCGTTTCTGCATCCCAAATCCAGCCTGGGAGTTCTCCTCGAACTCTGTAAAGAGAAGCACTGAGTGAATATGCATAAACGTTTTATCTTGCTGTCCCTGATGCTGTTGCTTGGTCTTGGGCTCTTCGCTCAGACAGGGCTTTACTTTCTCTCCTATGACGATACGATCACCGAAGCTGATTCCATCCTCACCGATCAGGGCTTTCAGGTCGCTAACGACAACACCGGCAATCTGATCCGTTACTACCCCATGAACAATCCTAAGATCAAGGTCGTGAGTCTGATCATGAATCCTGATTTCAAAACCGTTGCCGGATGGCAGGTGGTCTATAATGCGGATAATTCAGAAGCAGACGACAACTATGTCTTTCAGCAGCTCACCAAGATGCACAATGATTGGTTCAAGAACTATGAGGAAACAGGGCAGATCGTCTGGTTCCTGACAGACACACGAACCGTCCATCTCGTCTATCTGGATGATGGCTCGCTGACTGTGCTTTACTACGACTCGAAGTTCGACAAGCTCTTCGACATTAAATAGGGTAAATTCTCCCTTTTATCAATCAGAATACCCAAGGAATTATCACCGAACTATAGGCATATCATCGCCGTATTTCGTACGGATATCATACGGGGGGCGTACGGGAGGCATACGGTCAGCGTACCCACAGACATGAGGAGCGGATGAAAACGGAAGGATTATCTAAATAGAGCTTTAGCTGGCTATAGAACTGGTTCTATCGGACGCAAAGGGATCAGAGAATCAACCTGGTCTGACGGTCTTCATCAGCTCAGCGATCTTAGCTCTTTGGGCGGCAAAGACTTTCATCTGAGACGGATCGAGTTTATCTGCGCCGACCATATTGAGCTGAGCCGGATTCACCCATCTGTTGCCACTCTTTAAGCCAAAGTGCAGATGCGCGCCGGTCGATCTTCCTGTGCTCCCGACCCTGCCGATGACCTGCCCGCGCCGAACCTTCTGTCCCGCGTGAACGCTCATGGTGCTCAGGTGAGCATAGTGCGACTGCATGCCGCTAGCGTGTCGAATAAGGATATTGTTGCCCCATCCGCCAGCGTATCTGGCTTCCGAGACCGTACCGTTCGCGACGGCAAAGACAGGGGTTCCATAGTGCGCACGGTAGTCATACCCCTCATGAAATGCGTAACCACCATGAAAAGGATCGGCTCGACCGCCGAAGTTAGATACTACGTGAATGCTCGCCAGAGGATATCCTGTTCCGCTGATGTTACTGCTCTTCCCCTCATCATTGTAGAGCCCGTTCAGGACTGACTTCGGGTCTTCATCTTCATAGCGGAACAGCTCCTTGGAACCTGCTCGTTCGCCGCTGTAGCTGACGTAGAGGACTTTAGTGCCGGGAAGGACTTTATTCTCGAAAACACGCTCGGAAATGAACACGCGGAACTTATCACCGTTGCGCGCGTCACGATTGAAGTTGATCTCATACTCAAGACCGTTATTGACCTGCTGCTTCGCAGCGCTATCCAAGCCGGCGGCGAGTAGAGAGGCGTCCAGAGTCCCTTTCACGGTACCGTCCAGGATACGTTTGCGTTCGGTGACCGGCAGGGATTCCATCTTGTATTGCAGAGAATCGCCAATGACGGTGAAGTGATGCCGGACTGTAGGCTCTTGAATATAGTCAAACTTGAGGATGTTCTTCCCGCTCTTGTCCAATTGCAGTTTTAGCGTGTCACCGGGTTGGACGGAGGTGACGTCGATGTACTCGCCAAAGCGATAAGCGATGATCGCCACGTGCTGCGAATCCAGCTTGTGCTTTTCCAGCACGGAATAGAGGCTTCCGCCATCGGGTATCGTATCCGATGTCCAGCCCTGTTCCTGCGCTTTCGCGGCATGAACCTTTACCTGAACGTTGGTCTTGCTCCGCGGAATCAGACTTAGCCCGGAAAAAATGAGCAGGACTAGTACTGTGAATCCGGCGAGAGCCTTGTTTCCAAGGGTCAACTACCCGACTCCTTGGTATGCGGAAGGGGATGGTAGTGGATCATGACCTTGCTGAGTTCGTTCGGATAACGTTCAAAAAGCTTGCGTTCGACGTTCTCGGAGATGATGTGTCCCGCGTCCACAGTAATGTCCCCCTTGACGCAGATGGTCATGTGCACCATGAAATAGGGGCCAAAACGATGGATGCCTAGGTCTTCGATCATCGCCACGCCTTCGGTGCTAAGCGCGATACTGCGCAGATCGTTCTTGAATTCTTCGTCAGGAAAGCTGTCCATGAGTTCTCCGGAACTTTCCAGAATGATGCCAATACCCGTCTTGATGATATAGATGGCAACGATCGCACCCGCGGCAGGATCCATCCAGAACCAGCCCAGCTTCCCGAGAACGATACCAACGACCACGGCAACCGATGCCATGATATCATTCAAATGATCGTTGGCGAGCGCTTTGAGAGTTGGATTGCCCGTCTTGTGAGTGCTATTTCTGGTAAAGTAATAGAGGAAGATCTTGAGGATAAAGGTTCCCGCGGCTATATACAAAGCCAGATAAGAAGCTCCTTGTCCTGTCTGATGCCCGCTGAGGATATCATAGACCTTGTTGACCGATTCCCAGAATATTGCGATACCTGTGGTGAGAATGAAGGCACCTACGACGATGGCGGAAATGCTCTCCAGTTGGCGGTGTCCATAGGGATGTTCGCTGTCAGCCGGCTTCCTCGCCTGATGCATAAAGATCTTTACGGCAATGTAATAGACCATATCTGAGGTAGAGTTGACCCCATCAGCAAGCAGCGCCGGAGAATGCCCCAGGATACCTACTGTGGTCTTCGCAACCGATAAAAGTATGTTGCAGACCAACCCCAGATTTACTGTCAGGGAGGTTAAGCTGTCCCTATCTCTCAATCAAACTCCATCACATCGACAAAATCCCATTCAGGGAAGGTAGCACGCAGAGTACTTCTAAACTCCACCGAGTCTTTGATCTCATTCCCGGGTGCCCAGGAATTGATGGAGATGCCCTTGATCTCAAGTGGGAAGAGTGTTTCGATACCGATTGCCTTTCTCAGTTTTTTCAGGTTAGAAAGGCTAAGCTTTAGGCTTTCAGGATGCCGGATCACGATGCTTTCTCCAATAACCTCGGCGAGACTGAGGAGGCTGTCAAGATTGGTATCGGTGATCGCTCCCGGGATATAGATCTTCTCGAGATTCTCGATGTTCCGGGCAAGTTCCCCGATCTCTTGTTCCTTACCGAATAGAGATTCGATCCTGGTGTTTCTCCAGCGGTCTTTACGCATCAGCTTGACCATCCCGTCATCCTGTAATTGCCGGCGACATATCGTTCCCAGATCGGCGACAGGGATGCGGGTCAGCTCAAATATGCGGTGCAATTCATTCACTATCTCGTCCATGGTGCCGAAAGCTGCACCGACAGCCAGTATGACACTGTCCACTGCGTTGGATTGAGCGATGGACTTGCGGTCAAAGGAACCGTCGATCAATAGGGTTTTAACCCCGTAACGAACCAGCATTTCAGCGCACCTGGTCTGGTCTTTGACACTGCTTGGTCCCGTGATCGTGGTCTCGATATCTTCCATAGCACGCGCGATCCAGAGCTTGCGTTTCCCTCCAAAGGGGAGCTTCCCCAGCATGGCAATGCTGCTCTTGAGTCCGTTTACCGTGGCAGTGTCACAAATAAAGACAGTTCCACAAGGGAGCTTTAGCTTGGGCTTCCTGTGATTATATACCGCGTCCGTATCTTCGCCATCGATACCTGTGCTCATCACTCCCCAGCGATGAGCAGGATAACTTGCGATTATGCTGTTCAATAATGTTGTTTTCCCAGCGTTCTTGCATATACCTACAATGGCAACTGCCCTCGATCCAGTGATCCAGTCACCAAAAATGGTCATGTTTAGCTCCTGCGTCTTTCGTTTCTTTTTGTCTCAGCCGGTCCTATTGATACTTTCTTCCCGCGCAGAAGAGTCATGATTCCTTCACTGCTTCTGCGTTCTTCGGGACAAAGCGCTGTGTAGTTGTTATCGTCCATGGGCACGAATCCCGGCTCAGTGTAAGCCGTGATGAATCCTTCGTAATTACGGAGGATAGTGCGTCCTGGCATCTGCGAGATCAGATAATTTGGCATTACAGGGATCTTACCACCGCCACCGGGAGCGTCCACGACAAAGGTTGGAACGCACAGTCCAGAGGTGTGACCGCGCAGCGACTCCATGATCTCGATTCCCTTGGAGATCGGAGTACGGAAATGCGCGATACCTTCAGAGAGGTCGCATTGGTAGATATAATATGGGCGAACCCGGTTCTTCACCAGAGTATGCACCAGTTGTTTCATCACATCGATGTTATCGTTTATCCCCTTGAGCAGGACCGATTGGTTTCCCAGGACCACACCGGCTTCGCTGAGCTTCGCCAACGCGGCGGAAGCTTCCGCGGTCATTTCCTGCGGGTGATTGAAGTGAGTATTGAGCCACACGAACTTATACTTTTTCAGCACTGCAATGAGGCTATCCGTGATCCGCTGCGGAAGCACGACCGGAAGCCTGCTGCCGATGCGCACGATGTCCACATGCTCGATGCGGGAAAGCTTATCCAGAACCTCGTCCAGACGCTCATCACCCAAGGTAAGCGGATCGCCGCCCGAAAGGATGACATCCCTGATCTCTTTGTGCTCCCGGATATAATCCAGCGCTTTCTCGACGTTCTCCGCCGGCATTGGCGCGTCATTTTCCCCGGCTTTGCGTCTGCGTGTGCAGTGCCGGCAATACATACCGCATTGATCCGTGAGAAGGAGCAACACTCTGTCCGGATAACGATGCGTCATTCCCGGTACGGGAGAATCGGCATCCTCGTGCAGGGGATCAGCCATATCGCTGGGATTGACCGCGCATTCTGCAACGCGAGGGATCGCCTGCATCCTGACAGGGTCATTAGGATTGCTCTGATCTATCAGAGAAAGGTAGTATGGTGTGATCGCCATTCTGAAAGAGAAGGCGTTATCAGCAAAGACAGCTTCTTCCTCTTGGGTGAGTTCTATGTATTTTCGCAGCTGCTCAGGGGTCGTTATCCTGTTACGCAGTTGCCAGAGCCAGTCATTCCACTGCTCCGGGCTTGCCGTTGTTTTGATGTTCTGCATGATCCGATACCTCCGTATCAGTTGTCCATATACCTTTCCTGGAAGAGCTTCATCAGGACAGGATTGCGGCGCAGGAGATCGAGAGAGATCATGGCATGGTTATGAGCATAGCCATTCCCGAGGATCATATCGACATCTGCACCAATGCCTTCCGCGCCAAGCGCAGCCTTGGTAAAGGACGTTGCCATCGAGAAGAAATAGACGATTCCGCGGTCTTTGCACGCCATGATGGAAGGAAGTTCCGTGTCTTCGACGTTCACGACGTTGATGACGACATCCGCCATCTTGCCGTTCGTAAGCTTGTGAACTTCCCGCTCGATCGTGAGCGCGTCCGTGGCATCAGAAAGGATGACGTCATGGCAACCGGTTTCCAGGCATGTCTGAACGTATGATTCCTTGCGGACGACACCGATGACCCTGCCGGAAATGCCGACTCTTTCACGTGCGACGGCATTGCAGAGAATTCCGGATTTACCATTGGCGCCGATGATCACGACGGTGTCACCGGGACGGCAAAGTCTTTCTGCCTGGGCAGGAGCGCCTGCTACATCGAGTACGGAGAGGGCAAGATTGATGTCCATATCATCCGGAAGTTTGGCATAGATCCCGCTGCTGAAGAGAATAGCCTGACCTTCGATCTCGACCTGGTCTTTATCCAAAAGGACTTTCTTGATCTTGTTTATCTTGAGTGGCGTGAGTGACAATGAGACGAGGCTGGCAACCATGTCACCGACCTTGATCTGGTCTTTCATTTCAAACTTGGGTCCGATCGCGCTGACTTTGCCGATCAGCATGCCACCGCTGCCGGTATCTTCATTTTTGTGCTTTCCGGTGCGGTCAGTAAGCTCTACGGCGTGCTCCGCGAAAGCTTTGTCCAGGTCCTGATGACCCTGGGCGATCAGCTTGTTCTTGATCTGGTGAAATGAAGCAGAATCCACGTTCAAACGGACTACATCGAGCAGCAACTCGTTGTCCCATATCTCTGTCATATCATTATTTAAAACCTTGGCAGGCTGTGGCAGCACACCCTTTGGTTCGATCACGCGATGCGTTCCGTAACGGCATCCACCTGTCTTCATTTGTTCCTCCACATTGTGTGTATTTATTTAAGTTGTTTATTGAGATTTCATGAGTCTTTCCAAGTTTTTCTTATCAGCTACTTTGTCAAGGATGATTTATATCTCTGCCAAACCTTGATGCAAATGCCTATCAAAGCAGTATCAACCCGATATCATCCCGGTATCATTTCCTGTCCTGACAGGACATGATACCGGGATGATGAGCGGAAGCTGCGGGATTGGAATAGGTTGGATGATATAGTGAAGTCTTTCAGGCGTGGGTAGGGGGGTAATCTACGCTTGGAGTTCATTTCGCCGTAATCAGACTACAGCTGACCTCCCATCCTGAAGGGCGGAATGGACTTCAAGCGGCGGGTGCAAACCGCACAACTAACTTACCTTGACCCTTATCCCCTTGGCGATACGTCTGTCGAGGACGTAGCGGCTGTCACTCACAGCCACGATCAGGTTAGGCTCGGAACTTTCATTGCGGTAAACCTCCAGTCTGGCGCCGAAATAGAGCCCTCGCTCGATCGTTTTAGTATCGTGATTGCATTGGATCGTGGCAACGGTTCCTGAGGGCAACTCAGCTAGTGGCAGGCAGTCTCCGGCACAGAGTTTGCAGGAGGTGTTACGCTTGATGAAGTGTCTTCCGAATTGTCTGAGGCGCTGTCGGTTATGTTCAAACATGGTGGGTTTCCTTTTTACCGAAGAGACGGATCGCGGCGTAGAATGAACCTGCAAGGATCACGCAGAGTGAGATCCAGAGCGGTGATTCGAGGGTAAAATGGCTGATCTGGTAGATAAGGGTGGCGATGATCCAAGCTAGCAGAGTCAGATAGAAGAAGGTGAAGGCAGTCCATTTCGGTCCGTGTTCCCGCCAGAGCATCGTCAGAGCCGCCGCGCAGGGTGAATAGAGCATCACGAAAAAGAGAAACGCCAGGATCGCGCTCAGGCTGTGGAAATGCTTGACTATGACTGCTCTCAGGTCCTTGCCCTGATTCTCCGCGCCATAGAGGCTCTGCATACTTCCGACGATCGCTTCCTTGGCGAAAAGACCGGAGATCAGCGCCACAGAGGCATGCCAGTTGTCTTTATCGATGCCCATCGGATAGAGCAGCGGAGTTATCATCTTGCCGCCGATCTGGAGCACTGTTTCCTTCTCCGGTTTGCCATCCTTGCTGGCAAAAGGGCTGGGAAGATAGATCAACTGGAGGATGTTTATGCAGATGATGACCAGCAGGATGGTCTTCCCGGCACGGAGAATAAAGTCCTTGAGCCGATGCCAGGTGTGCAGGAAGATGCCGTTGAATGTGGGAACGTGATAGGGAGGCAGCTCCATTACGAAGTTGCCGGGTTCGCTGCGGAAGATGGTCTTTTTGAGGAGAAGACCGCTGATCAGAGCCATCACCACGCCGGAGAAATACAAGCCAAAGATGAGCAGATCGGCGTGTTTATCGAAGAACATCATGCCCAGGAAGGTATAGACTGGGAGCTTTGCCCCACAGGACATGAAAGGGGTCAGGAGCGAAGCGAAGATCCGATCCCGCTTGCTCTCCAGAGTACGGGTCGCCATGATCGCCGGAACGGTGCAGCCAAAGCCGACCAGCAGCGGAATGAAGGCTTTCCCCGGGAGTCCGATCCTGCGCATGAACTTATCCGATATAAATGCTGCTCGTGCCATGTAACCGCTGTCTTCAAGGATCGAAAGGCAGGCGTAGATGAAGAATATCGGCGGAATGAATGTCCCGATCGTGGTGATCCCGCCTCCGATGCCCTGGCTCAGGATGTAGTGAAGCCAGTCAGGAGTTCCCAGGCTGCTCAGGATAATACCGGATCTCTCTACCAACAGCCAGGATAAGACAGAATCGATCAGGCCCACGAGAGGCTGACTAAACCGCACTGCCACAAGAAAGACCAGATACATAACAAAGAAAAATATCGGCATACCCCAGATCCCGGAAAGCACGACCTGGTCGATACGGTCAGAAAACGTGTAAGGATTCTTCCGCTTTCGCTTGACCACGTCCTTGATCAAGCCACGGATGAAGCCAAACCTGTCGTCCGCCATTACAGCCGTGACGGGTTGTCCACGGTGCTTGCTGATCGCTTTTTGCTGTTGCAGAACCAGTTCTCTGGTCGCTTCGTCCGGCTTGAGATCGAGGATCTTGTCTTCCTCCAGGAGTTTGATCGCTGTCCAGCGGCGTGAGAACTGGATCTCCGGAATGGCTATGGTCAACGCAGACTGAACCTTGCCGATGGCGGTCTCCACGACTTCATCGTAATGAACATCAATGTAGTTCGGCGTTTGATGCAGATTCCGCTCGACGGCTTCCATCAGATCATCAACACCTTTACGGGTTGATAACTCCAAGGGGAAGACCTCACAGCCGACGTGACTGGAAAGATGACGGTAATCGATCCCTACTTCGTTGCGTTCCGCGATATCCACCATGGAAAGCACGATGAGCATGGGAACGTTCAATTCGAGAAGCTGCACGCTGAGATAGAGATTTCGTTCAAGATTGGATGCATCCACGATATTCACGATCAGATCGGGCTTCTCACGGAGGATGTATTCACGGGCAACCTGTTCATCCGGAGTGCCTCCAGAGAGTGAATAGATACCCGGAAGATCGATGACTTCGACCTTTTGCGACCTATAGGTGTAATAACCGGACATATATTCGACTGTGACTCCGGGCCAGTTGCCCACGGTTTGATGAGCGCCGGTCAGAGCATTGAAGAGAGTTGTCTTGCCGACGTTGGGGTTTCCGGCAAGTGCGATCTTGTGCAGACTACTCATTGATTCTCATTCTCAAGAGACTGACACTTCCAGCAGATGCCGTGGAAATTGAGTTTCGGTTCCGTCAGCTGGAAGCTAAGCTTGGATGAGACCTTGCTAATGGCGGGAAGAAGGTCTTTGACGTCCGTCTCGGTCACGCTGTGACAGCGATCACAGATCCAATGGACGTGACGGGGATGCCCATAAATATGTTCATATGTATCGCGGAAAGCGTTACGACCTGAGCGCTGGATCAAGCCTGCCTCGATCAGCAGAGGAAGAGTTCTGTAAACCGTGGCGAGCGAAATGTCGTTGCTGACCAGTTTGATCCGATCATAGAGCTGTTCCGCGTCAAAATGCTCATGAACCTCAAAGGCGGCATCGAGGATCAATTGCCTCGGTTCGGTCAGCTTGAGCCCCTTCCCGAGCAGGAACTCTCTGAACTTATTAGCATGGTCATGCATGATCACTTCCTTAATAATGAGAATGATTCTCATTTATTAAGAAGAGCGATCCTGTCAAGGACAAAGTTGATCTATCTATTTAATGGACTTAGTGCATCAGTATTACTCTCTGCGAGATGTTCCCTGCTTGGGACTCTGCCCGGATGAGATAGATCCCGTTAGCGCAAGGCTTACCCTCTGAATCATGACCGTTCCAGGAACCGGACAGCTTTCCGGGCTCAGATCCCTCTGCATCGATCTCTCTGATCTTTCTGCCGCGCAAATCATAGACTTCCAGCTTCAGCGGATATTTATCCTGGGATGATAACTCGATCTGAACAACATCACGGAAGGGATTGGGATATGTGGTTACCTGCAAGCCTGAGACAGTCGGAAGCTGCTCATCCTCGTTAGGAGTGATAGCGTTGAACTTGGCTATGACAATGTTATCAATTCCCGACGGACAGCTGAAGGAATACTCCCCGAAATCAGCATACTCAGAGAAGGATGTCACGACCAGCAGACCGCCATTCCCATCCAAACAGATCGAACCGCTGGTGATGGGATCTTTGACATGATATTGGTAAACATCCGTCCAAGAGCCGTCCCCGGATAACAAAGCCACATACTTGTTGCCAATGTTCATCCCGGTATCGCCTAACGGAGTCGTCAGGCTAATATCACCCCAGTAGGATGGACCAGTGAATATGCCTAAAGCATAGAGGTTTTCACCGTCTGATGTGGCATCCGCGGGCATCATCATATAGTAAGTGGGATGCGATGAACCGCATGGACTTACGCTGAGAACATTCCCGTCAGGATCGTGCTTGATATACAGGTAGAGCGAGCGTCCTACGGGAATGTAGGTCGTACCGGCTACCGTCAGAGAATCATCGACCGTACAGCGCATATAGCAATTCCCCTCCACGTCGGTCTTCACATCTCCGCAATATTCGTATCCCGGAGAGCTATACGCCTTTGCCCAGAGCCAGTTCCCGTCAGTGTCGAGCTTGGCGAACCAGACATCATTGTTGTTGGCGCAACCGGGGAATATCCAGCTGCCGATCTGGGTCTCAAACTCATAGACTCCTGCCGCGAAGACGTTACCACTTGCGTCAACAGCTATTGAGGCGGCATAGTCCTCGCCCATGCCACCGCCGGATCTGACCCATTGCCATTCTCCGTCTGAGTTGGCTTTGGCAATGAAGTATCCCTGTGACGTCTCGCCGGAGATAGAAATATCACCAAAGTTGGTTTGATTGCTGAAATGACCGCAGACGTAGAGGTTATCATCGGAATCAAGGCATATTTCTGCCGGTCTTTCAAAGCAAGTGCTTCCCACAGCTTCTGCCCACAACCAGTTACCATTGGTATCCAGCTTCGCCACGAACATATCAGCGTCGTTGTAGTTACCGGGAGCATATTTGGGCAGAAAGAAATCGCCAAACGTTATTGATCCCTGGTAGAAACCGGTGATGTAAGTATTCCCGAGCTCGTCAGTGACCAAGGCTTCAGGCACATTGTTGAAGGTTCCAAAGGATCGTGCCACCCAGAGGAACTGACCTTCCGGACTGAGCTTCGCCACAAAGACATCACGATTGGCTCCGCCTGCCACGCTGGTCGTAGCCGTTAGAGTATATGGTCCAAATGTTGCAGTATCAGCGAAGAATCCTGTCACATAGATGTTTCCCCAGATATCGGTATCGATTCCTGTTGGTTCGTTGCAGCCCATACCTCCGCATTCGACTGCCCAGTTACATGCGTTCTGAGCTGCCAACCCAGAAGCAAGCGCAAGCGATAGAACCAAGACAAAATAGATGTTTCTCACTTTTCCTCCCCGGACTGATATCCAGATATGTTTCACAATGAGTCGTTGAGATCATTGGCATTCCGTTCTGAGTCCTTGATGATGACGTAAACACCAATCGTTGTCTCTAGCTGTAAAAGTTCTGATATCTATTATCACACACACATTCTACGTTAGGAAGAATTTCAAGTTGCATTGTTTTTATCTTGATTGTACAAGTCAAGTTCTTTTTCAATTATAACTACACTGCGTGATATGATTTAGCCAGCAGTCCAAGTTCAGCTGAATGACCAGATCAACGAGGAGTAATCAGTGCCTTTCTCTTGGTTAGCTACTCACTATTCCTGACTCCTCAGGATCTCCAGAACTCTCTCAAAGATATATCCCACATGGATACGATTGGTGAGATCGAGCTTTTCCACGTCGATCTCCAGAACGGGGCCATCATGAAAACCGAGCTTGACCACGTTGTCACCATAGGCTTTGTACCAGTGATTCAGGTTGTTTATCTCCGTGAACTTCCAGCCGCCTTCGATCTCCATTTCCCTGCCACGTTGCTGAATCCGTTCCCAAGCCAGAGAAGGGCTTCCCTGAAGCAGGATGATCAGATCGGAAGAGGGAAGCTGCCGGTTGACAGTTTGAAACTGCGTGACCAGATTGTCCAGTTCATCTTCGGTGAGCAAGCCATCAGCATGGAACTGATTGCAAAAGACCAGCAGATCTTCAGGAAGAGAGCGGTCTTTGACATAGCTGCCGGCACCGCTTTTACCCTGCCGCCGTTGCTGAGCTCTCATCTCCAGAAAATGAAGCTGGAGATCATAACAATAAGTCTTTTTATCCCCCAGAAACTTCTCCAGGAGAGGATTCTCTTCCGGCTTTTCGTAGAGAGTATTGATCTTCAGGCTACGTCCCATGATGGCTGTGAGGGTGGACTTCCCCAAACCCACATTCCCGGCGATGGTGATGAGCTTAGGATGCTCTGCCAGATACTGTTCCAGATCACGCTCGACATCGATCGCCTTGAGAGTTGCTTCCGTTTGGGGCAAAGTGACCCATTCACTGATCCCGGGGCTCGACACCCGAAGCTCCAGAGCCTTGACCTGTTCCGCGACAAGCTTGATCGTGCGACGCTGCCACTCCGCCTTATCCACCGCTTTATCCGCATCCACGACCAGCACGGGACAATTCACATGATGAGCGATAAAATCCTCATAGAGGTTATTGAGTAGCTCAAGGTATTCCGCTGAAATCGCCAGTTCGCTTTCGCGTCCCCGTTCTTTGATCCTTTCCCGCAGCGTAGGAACATCTGCCTTGAAATAGACAAGGAGATCAGGTTCTTTGATCTGTTCGGTCATCAATCTATACGTGCGCTGATAAGCGATGAACTCAGGTTCTGTCATGTTCTGCAGGATGCGTTGCGCTTTCCCAAATATATGATAGTCCTCCGCGAGCGTCCTGTCCTCGAGCACGATCCCACGGCAGGTCTGGATCAGCTTCTGGCGATCCAATCTGCCATTGAAGAATTCGATCTGTGCCATGAAAGCATTGGCTATCGGGTCTTTATAAAATGAATCGAGAACGATCGGATTGAACTTCTCCGGAAAGGCATAAACCCCTTCAGTGCCATTGGGTTTTGGATAAACAGATGTCAGAACCTTATTCAGGGGCGCACTACTTGCTGCCTCTATAAAGGTGGATTTCCCCACGCCGATATTTCCCACTATGCCAATGCGGATGTTCTCCATGATGATTCCTCGTAGTTAATTTTCCCCCAGAAAACCTGCGAACTGCTAAAAGTCAAGATATTTTCTTCAGAATCTTCTCCAATGGGACGGGGCACAGTGACACACTGCGCCCCAGAAATGTCCCATAGCCTATCCCAAACTGAATTCACCTTTGGGCACAAGGGCTACAGACGATTACAACAATGATCCCCGCTGTACCGCAAGACCGGAGGCATAACCTGCCTTACGGTGAAAGCCTTACAAACAGAATACCGGCTAAGGATACTGAGAAATAGCAGATCATATTCGGACTATGTCCGTAACGCATCGATCCTGCGCTTCTCTGATAGATAAGTGTGAAGTGTTAATGTTTGGGGGAGCGATTTTGAGGATTATTACTTAGGTGGTGTCTTGCCGTGTATAATTCTGATCCTGTGCTCAGGATGACCTTGAGCATCGGGATTCCGTTTTGCCTCATGACTGATCAAGTCAGCGACCTCTGCCGGGCTCATGGGAACAACCCCTTTATCCGTTGGGAAATTGACCTTGCCTGTATTCTTGATGACATAGAGAGGCTGCTTCACCACACAGGAGATGGTCTCTATACGATGATTGGGCTGGATCACGATCCTGATCTGAACGAATCTTGGTTTCTCCTCCGCTTCAAAGCAGACCAGGAAAAGCTCATAGATGTTTTCTCCGCGGAGCGTGACCGTCCAGTCAGCGACGCTAACGACGCCGGAGAATGCCGCTTCGATCTCTTTTTCTTTGATCCGCAGCTTGTTCTTTCTCGCGCTGGATGAGTTGCTGTCTTTCACCACTTCGAATATACGGCGGAGATAGCGTTGTATCGATTTATATTCCGTATAACCAAGGATATCCGCGGTCACCGTCCAGCCAAAATGACGCAGGCATTTCGCTCTGAGATCACGTTTTGAACTCTTACTCAGCTGCTTCGCCTGTTCATAACTTATCCCCTTGGCGGAGGCGTATTCTCCGAGGCTGGGATACCGGCTCATCTCTCTCACGATGGCATACTCCGGGCAATCCACCACTCCGGGAACTCTGGCAAGCTCATCCATATCCGAATCCGTAAAATCTTCCGCCGATGAGATCATGCGGCAGACGCTGTCTTCGCGCTCCAGTTCCTTGAGCATGGCGTGATTTTCGGTCTTCTCACGGTAATGCGAGCAGATGAGATTATGGCAAACGCTGAGAAGCCAGGCTTTGGCATCACGGATCTCTTTCTGTGAGGTCAGAAGCTGCATCATTGCTTCCTGAGTGATATCCTGAGCGACATCGGGATCTTTCAGCTTACTGAGGTTATAGCGCAGGCAATCTCCCCGCAATTCATCCAGAACCTCCGCATAGACCGCGTCAAAATGCTTCTGAACGAAATCCCCTGAACTCAGCTTATCCCTGGAATTATCCATACGCTTGAGCAGGATCTTATTGGCGATCAGAGCTTCGAGGCGTATCCTGTCATTCTCAGATTTCAGCCTCTGCCCGGTATGACATAGCAGTTCGTCATAGTCGATCCTATCCATCAAGGAGATGGATTCTTCGGTCTCTTTCATCATTTCCCTTCTCCCACGAGCTCATTCTTCATTATGATCGTTTCCTCGAAATTCCTAATCATATTTACGCCCCATCCCGGTCAACCAAATAATCACTCTCAGACCTACCAAAGCTCACTTAAAGGTTTGTGATATGACGATGCCGCACAGACGCCGCGACCACGCCGCATTGCGGCGTGGTCGCGGCGTGGTCTCGGCATGATCGCCTTACAAACCTTTAAGTAATCTTCAGGGAATTAGAGAGTTAGCAGAGAAGGACCAAAGATGAGTGGTCGGAGTGCCTTTCTCACAGCTTTGGTCCTGGTCTCTGCCTGCTGAAGGATGATCCGGATCAGATCATTGGGAATCGCTGGCGATGATCCGATAGAAGCGTTGCTGATCCCCCATTTCGGAGAGGACAACGCTTAAATTCGTAGTGCTGGTGACGAATGTTTCCTGTCCGGGAACGAAGTTTGGATCGTCGGAAGCATAGATCAGATAGGTAATGGCGTTAGTTTCGGGATAGGAGTTCCCGTTCAGGCTTCCTTCGGTCACTTCCTGCCATTCCAAACGGAAGTTTTCACCGTTGATGAGGCTGAGAGTGGCGCCGGAGGGTGTCATGGGAGGGATGTTATCGACGGAATAGCCGTAGAGTCCCACTGAATCCCAGAAATACACATTGTCAAAATAGGTCACGACGAAGACTTCTCCATGGGTTCCGGTTGACGATGAATCCTGCAGAGTCGGCACGATCATGCTGTAAGCACTGCGGTTCATGGCTTTCATCTGTCCCAGATAGGTAAAGATCCTATCATTATGAATCCAGCAGATCTTTCCCGAAGATGAGATAAGGTCCTGGCTGATCTGCCTGGGATCGGTCACGATCACCGCGCCATCAAGGTCTCCGGCTCGCTCATCCGTGCTTCTGAATATGTGATACCAGGCAGATGGATCCCAGCTGGTATCCTTGTCGGTCGGATACCAGCGCAGGTCGATCTGGTGTCCCTGATCGGGAGTCACATCGTTGGCACTGTAAATTCCGGGCTTGAGTTTTCTGGCATACATGCCGATATCAGGAGCGCTGAAGTCTTCATCATAGAAGCCCGTCAGATAGCTTCCCGCATCGATACAGGGGGACATATCCTGCAGACGCCAGTTCGCGCTGTAGGCATCATAGCCGGTTCCGGGGCCATCGGTCGGATCGACGAACAGGGGATCGGAGGAGATACAGCTCTGGTAGTTCGCGGAGTTTATTCCGTATATGCCGTAGATGCCTCTTTTGACGCAGCAGTTATAAACCTGCAGCCGGGTGACGTTACCGGTATTGTAGATCTCGTAATTATCTCCGCCAGGGTTTCCCCAGATAATTGAGCTATAAACTTTTACATAAGCTGAGGTATAGAGTCCATAGCTGCCGTTGTTGACAAGGTCACAGTGATCGATATCCAGCCAGTTGCTCGTGCTGCTGTTCACATAGATGCCAAATCCGCTGTTATTCGCCACAAGATGCTTCTTCAGAGTTCCTGTGCAGGAATAGAGATAGATCGCGCCGGTATTGCTGGCGAAGCTGTTGTTCAGGAGAATGTTGTTGGAGACGCTGTTCAGATCGCAGTTCTTGAAAGTCAGGGCACCATGCTGATAGGCAACGCTGATCGAATTGGACACTATCCTGTTGTGGTCAAAGCGAGGACTGCCACCTTCCCAATATACACCTGATCCATCAGCAGTGGAGCTATTGGCATTGATGAAGCAGCCATAGACAATCATGTTTGAATTCAGGCATCTGATTCCGCCTCCTGAGCCTGTCACACTGTTGTTCTTGAGCTCGCAGTTGCTGATCCTTACCTTGGGGCTGTTTTCGACTTCGATGGCGGAATCGGTGCTTCGCTGGATCACGCACCAGTTAAGAATGGTAGAATCATTGGTGGCGGCAACGTTGAATATGTCTATTCCTGCCCAGAGGGTCGATGCACCGCTGGTCGTAATATTTATCTTCTGCTGCCCGGTTCCCAGAGCCTTGAGGCTACCTTGTACGAGCATAGTGGAGTTGCTTGCCATGTTGAGAGTAATGCCCTGTTGCAGGGTCAAAGTCTGGCCTGAGGGAACGATCACGTTTCCTGCGGGATAATAGGTCGCGTCTGACCATAAGCCGGAACCAAGGGTATTGGAATAGGAAAGGAGAACATCATCGATCCACCAGTAGTTCAGGTTATAGGAATTGCCAGAGACCACGAAAGCGAGATAGGTAGTGGTGGAATTTCCCCAGTTCCAGGGGATCGTGGCGTTAACGGTCTGAGCGGGAATATCGGCTGTTGCGTTTGTGCTCCAGACTGTATTCCAGGTCGTCAGGTTAGTTGATATCTGCAAAGATAGGTTCAGCGATTCGGCATACATATCCGCGTTATGCTTGAACGACACAACCATGTCGTATGCTTTAGTCGTGTTGAACGGAGCAGAGATGTATCTGAACGTGCCGGTTTCTCCGGGACTCCAATTGAACATCAACTCGCCGGATGCGCCTCCCGCTTGGGTGGTGTTGCTATACTGCCAGTGAGTGTTTGTGGAACCTGTCTGGGTCCAGCCGGCTGGCAGAACGGTAGTGAAATCGGCGGAGAGAATATCAACCGCGTTTAGGCTGATGCAGCATATAAGAAACACCAGGACAACAAAGTACTTCATGTATTACTCCCGATGACCGGATTAGCTGTGCCCTTTCCGAGAAGGGCAATTCCAGTCAGATAATTCATGAATTACAAGCTGGGGAAAACGCAACTATGTTGTCAATAGGAATCTTTCATCACTCGTATAACTTCTAATGAGAATTGGTATTTGTATCTCTCCGATATCGGTCTTTAAGCTTTGATTAGGATCTCCTGCTCAACACACCCAGGATATCTTGGCAGGATTGGGTTCATTGACTGTTGAGATCTCGCGCAGGGCTTCCAGCATACGACCGCATTCCTGAGCAGCGCTTTGTTCAAGTATCTCCCATTTTGCCTCGATCCCGATAGAGTCATACGCCACGGCAAGTGCTCCATAGAGGGCAAGTCCTATGCAATGCCGTGCTGAATGGATCGTGGACGCGCATTGACCAATGGCTCTTGCTGCTGCCTGGGCGACTGGATTACCTTCAGCTTCTCTGGCTGCGGCATGGCACTCGAGAATGAACGGCTTTGCCTGTGGCAGTTTTATGGAACCTGATAACCAGGCACTTGCAGCCAAGAGCGAATTCAGGGGACGGGTGTCCTCCGGGAAGTGCTTGTTCCACAGCGGTAAGATCACGCTCGTGGCATAGTCCACTGCCCATCTGATCAAGGTTTCCTTGCTCTGGGTCTCGATCTGCTTCACCAGTTCTTGTATGTAGGGCGCTTCCCAGTCACTGAGCATCTTTCGGTGTTTTGTGCTCATACTGGACATCCACGGTGCTGGGCTGCTACTATGGTATATCCCAAACCAAGTACCTGGAACGTTCTCATAATTACTCCTCTGAACATCCGAAATTCGTCTTCGTAAAAGTTCTGGTTCTCACTATCAGGTTTGATCTGAGAAACGATCATGTTACGCTGTCAAGAAATAAATATCCAAGCTGTATTTCGGGTAAGATGTGACCTCCAAAGACAAACTTTCAGATGATTGCTGAAATATCCAAACTCCGCTTATAATCAGAGCTTCACCTATGTTGTGGCTAAATTCCCACAAAGCGAATGGGATAAAACTCCAAAACATCTGAGATAGTGATTGACAGAGTTTGGGTATGCAACTATATAAGGTTTAGTTGAAGGTGGAAACTCTCGATACTGTACTGTGACTAAGATAATAAGATGATATAATGTGTTGATGGAGGAATCATGAAACACAAAGCAATGTTACTTTTTATTCTAATGCTCCTTGGGGCAACCTACGGGCTCTTTGCGCAGACCTACTGTCTGGATTTTGATGGGAACGATAACGTTGCCATGGGTAATCTGGGCTTTGTGGGCACGACCTACACGGTCGAATGCTGGATCAATGCGTCTTCGCTCCCTGCAATGACCAGTCCTGATCTGCCCTATTGCCGCACAATTCTCGCTTCTTCCCAGATCGCGGGTAACTATCCCGTGTGGTTTGGCACGACAGGGAATAATATCAAGGTGTGGTCTTACTCCACTAACCAGGATACCGGTGGTCATGCCACGACAGGATTGGGTTTGACTACAAACACCTGGTATCACATTGCAGTTATCACCACCAAGGGTGGCACGACGAAGCTCTATGTCAACGGTGTGGAAAAGCTCTCATTCACCAATCTGGGACAAGGTGCCGACTGGAATACCGCCTTTACCGTAGGTGATCTCAGACCCGGCAGACTGCTTGGTTTCTTTGGTAAGATCCTCGACGTCCGGGTTTGGAACGTTATCCGCACTCAAGCTGAGATCCAGTATGGGATGAATAACGACCTCACCGGTACCGAACAGGGTCTGGTCGGTTACTGGCCCTTGCACGAAGGTAGCGGTACGACGGCATTTGACCATGTGGTGCAGACTCCTCACAACGGAGCTTTAGGAACTGTCGCCTCCGGAAGGGATCCTGCCTGGGCGACTGGTATGCCCTATGTCGATCTCACAAGTTTTTCTCCCGCGGTGGATCCTTCCACTGTCATGCAGAGCGATGTGAAAGTACCCTTGACCCGTTTCACGCTCACCGCCCAGCTTGCTGCTTCTGCTCTCAACCAACTCAGTTTTAACACCTCCGGTACCTACCTGGCAACCGATATTGTGAATCTCAAGCTTTGGTCAAGCGCTTCTGATGACATCTCCGGCGCAACTCTGCTTGGCACTTTGACCTCAGGATTGGGAGCCGGTCTGCATACCTTTACCGGTCTTACCCAAACTTTACTTCAGAGTACCACACGTTATTTCTGGATCACCGCGGATATCTCTGCCACTGCGGTTGGCGGAAACACTATCAACGCTACTCCGATCATGACGAGCGATATGACCGTCACCAGCAGATTCAAGACCGGTTCCTCAAGCGCCGGTGGAGACAAGACTTTTTATGACATCACCCTGCCCGTCGAACTGTCATCTTTCACTGCGGTTCCGACTGCTGAGTACTTCATCGAACTGCACTGGGTGACTCAATCCGAGACGAACATCTCCGGCTTCTATATCTATCGCTCGAATGTTCCCAATATTTCGACTTCGGTCGCCATCACCAATCTGATGGAAGGAACAAACACAGCGTCTGAGAGTAACTATACCTATGTGGATAACGATGTGCTTCCCGGAACCTGGTACTACTGGCTGGGAGTCGCTGAACTGGATGGACAGATCAATTACAACGGTCCCGTGATGGTGGTTCTGACTGCCAACCCTGACGATCCCGGCATTCCCGTGGTCCCGGAAGTCTATGGTATCAAGCAGATCTTCCCCAATCCCTTCAATCCTTCCACAACGATACTCTGCAACATCAAGGAAACAGGAAGCGTCAGCCTGGATATCTTCAACATCAAGGGTGAGCACGTTCGCAACCTTGCTTCCGGTCAGCACGCTCTGGGTAATCTGATCACTACCTGGGACGGTAGATCCGAAAGTGGCGCTCTCTGCTCCTCAGGAATCTACTTTGTCCGTTTGATCGCAGGCAACCAGGTTCAGACCCGTAAGGTGATGATGCTGAAATAACACGAGATTGTGAGACCCATTTGCTCCGGCAAGTGGATCTTAGATAATATGATAAGGCAGGACGTCGAGTCCTGCCTTTTTTTGTGTTCTTGTTATGTTGGATTCCATTATCGTATCGCGTATGTTCATTGGAAGGCGTAAGTGGTTTTCGGATCGTGTACGCCCCGTGTGCATGGGGATATGATCGTAGTTGTGATGTGTCGCCTCTCCGGGATGTGTAAGGTTTCGACGCGTCTCGCTCCCCGTTTCTATAGCCTCCATTTTTTCGTCCTTAGTCGTTAGTCTCTTTTCGCTTGTTTCTTGCTATCCTCTCTCTATCATCTTATGTCATGACGTAAGATGATAGAGAGAGGATAGCAAGATGATTGGCAGATGATATCTTTCAATCGATAAGGATGTGAGAGTGGATAAGCAGTATTAAAGCAGAAGACAAAAGCTAAATTATATGATTTAAGAAGCAGTCATCCTCGTTTAGAGTTTTGGTTCTTCGTCTACGTCCTCAAGCTCGTCATCTTCCGGTTCCGGATCGTCCTCAGGAATAGGAAGGTCAGGAAGCAAGGCTCTCCGTTTGCGTCGTTTATAATATGCCAGCAACAGAACGAAGGGAAGCAGGGAAAGTAACAGAGCGTTCACGGCAACGGCAAGATATTGATATGCCAGGCGTTTACTGTAGCGTGAGTATTCATTGGAGAAGTCCCAAAGAGTGGTCAGATAAGCACGGTTGAAAGCCTCGACGAAATTTGTCTCATACCCACGATGCCAATTTACCGAGACCAGATTCCAGAATTCCTTCCATTCCTCTGGCTTCTTATCCCGCATGAGCTGCAGAGCAAAGTAAGACGACAGATAATACTGGCTCCAGTCTGTCTGAGCTTCTGGATAGGCATAGCCCTGGAGGAAGATATCCGTGTCCTTGCCCCAGAAACGGTTGCGCATGAACTCCAGATATCGCTCATAGCCCATCTGCCCGGCATAGTAGGTCGCCATGCCCTCATGGAACCATAGAGGCGCGTCCGTCAGGATCTGATCGAGATACCAGTGGATATACTCGTGGATCAGGACTTTCTGGTAGCTTTCGGTGATCTGGTCATAACTGCGGATATAGATCATTTTATCGGTGGAAGAATAGAATGCATCGCTGAATTCGACTATCTCGTCCTTGCCCCGCGACAGGAGATGATAGGTCTGCTTATCGGGAACGACATAGATCGGAACTCTGCCGTCAGTATAGATCCCCAGCTCCATCTGGAGTTTGTCCACATAGTCAGAGAAATAGGCGGCAAGTTGATTGAGATCGGAACTGCTGTTCACGCTGGTGTAAAATACCGCGTAGTCGTTGACCAGTGAGGCTTTGTATACTGTGGCAGATAGACTTGTTATCAGAAGTATCAAGACAAGCAGTATCAGCCGAAAGGGGCGCATAGCTTCTTATTTGGGAAGTTCTATCTTCTTTATCAGCTCATAATATTTGGTAGCGTCGGTCTTGGCGACGTTTCCCAAGGGTATGGAAAGGATGGATATCTCGTGCTCATAACCATATAGCTTGAAGGTGACCTTGTCTCCTGCTTTGACCTCAGCGCTGGCTTTGGCAGTTTTGCCGTTGATGCACACGAGCGATTTATCGCAGGCATTCTTGGCGATCGAGCGGGTCTTGGTCAGGCATAGCTTGTTGAGCAACATATCGATACGCATCAGCAGTCCTTTCCATCCAGGAGATTACGGATCAGGATAGCCAGATCCTTGATCTTATAAGGCTTCATGATGAAATCGCGGATACCTTTGCGATGAGCTTCCTCGCTGGAGATCAGCGTCGTGAACCCTGTGCAGAGGATGATCGGAATCTCGGGACGCATCTCCAGAACCCACTCAGCGAGATCGACGCCATTCATGAACGGCATAGTGGTATCCGTCACCACAAGGTCAACTTTATCGGCGTTCTTGCTGAAATATTCCTGAGCCCTTCGGGGATCCGTAAAGCCTTCGACCTTGTAGCCAAGGCGCATCAAGCCCTGACGGAAGACGTTCACAAGCATTGGTTCATCATCGATGAACATGATGTTCTCCGTGCCGGCAACGTTGTTCTCGACGACTGCTTCTCCCGAAACTGGGAACCATTTGTCGGCTATGTAGAGCGGGAGATAGACCTTAAAGGTCGTGCCGACGCCGACAGTGCTCTCGACTCTGATCGCGCCGTGATGAGCGCTGACGATGCTGTGCACGATCGAGAGTCCGAGTCCTGTGCCCTCGTTGGCGCTCTTGGTCGTGAAATAGGGATCGAAGATATGGTCGATAAGGCTCTCTTCGATGCCGGAGCCGTTATCGGTAATACTGATCATAAGATATTGACACTGTTCCAGTTCCGGGAAGGCAAGCATGTCCTTGGATCTGAAGGCGACTGGCTCGACCGTGATGTCGATCAGGCCGTTGTCATGCTTGATCGCGTGCATGGAATTCGTACCGAAATTGATAATGATCTGGTGAATCTGACCGGAAACGGCGATAACTGTGCTGTTCTCTGCCTTGTAAGTTTCCCTGATCTTGATAGACTTGGGCAAATAGGATTTGAGGAAGCGCACTGATTCGCGCACGTGCTCCACGAGGTCGATGATCTCCGTCTTTGATTCTTCCTGACGGCTGAAGGACAGGAGGTGGCTGATCATCTCCTTGGCGCGGTTTGAGGACTTGAGCACTTCGCTGAGGTTGTTGGCACAGTCTGATCCGGTTGGAACGTCATCCGAAGCAAGCTCGGTGTATCCGATGATAGCGGAAAGCACATTATTAAAGTCATGCGCGATACCTCCGGTAAGCCTGCCAATGGCTTCCAGACGCTGCGTACGCTTGAGCTGCTCCTCACGCATGATCTCGTAGGTCACATCCTTGCAACTGGCTACGATGCTGGAGAGCAGATTATTCTTGTCGATCACGGGCTTGACGACCATATCCATGGTGATCTTGGAACCATCCTTGCGGATCAGGTCGATCTTGCCACGCCAGGGCTGGGAACTGCGCACCCTTAGCCATGATTGCTGCATATCGCTTCGGCTGCTGGGATCGAAGGGCAGATACTCCACAGGCTTGTCCAGAAGCTCGATCCTGCGGTAGCCTGTGGTCTTTTCGAAGACGGCATTGACGTAGCGGATATAACCTTCAGGGGAGAAGATGACGATCCCTTCGCCCGCCTGCTCGATCGCCTGAATGAGAACCGTGACGTTCTCATCGGTCTGCTTTTTGTGCAGAGCGAAAGCAATCTGTTCCGAAACAGACTCCAGCAGCATCTTATCCTCTTCATCATAGAGATCAGGCTGAGAATAGCTCTGGACGACCAAAGCGCCTATCACCTGATTGGAAAGGATAAGCGGAATGCCGAGGAAGTTCTTGCACTCCTCGCCGATCAGGGAATTGGTACGCGTTCTTTCCGCGATATCCACTTCGTTGAGAAGGAGCGTTCTGGCTTCGGAGATGATCTGAGCAGTGAGAGAACTGCTGTTATCCGCTTCAATAGGACTCCCGTCCTCATTCATCTCATCCACGATATAGGGGAAGGTGATGAGATTGCTCTTGGCATCGTAGAGAGCAATAAAGAAGTTGGTGACGTCGATAAGGCGTCCCACGGATTCGTGAATGATCTGGAAAAGCTCTTCCAGAGAGCATTCGAGGTTCACCGAATGGCTGATCTTATGCAGGATAGTGGTGATGATCTCCGTTCTGTAGGTGGGAGTCATATCCGTAATGATCACAGCAAAAGTATCGTCAATATGAGTCCGGATGTGCGATACAGCCAGCTTATGCGCATGCAATTTATGCTTCGAATCGCGGAAGCTGTATTCCTGATTCAATTCGCTGGTCTTATCTGCTTCCACCATCTCCATGAAGCGCTGCTGCGATATTAGCAGCGGGTTGTTCATAATGACGGTCTGGCTGAAGTTCCTGAAAACATCGCAGACGTAGCTGCCCAGAACCTTGTTGATCCTGAGATTGGTGAGATGTTCGAATGCTTCATTGATCAGAGTGATCTTGCCATCCCGGCTAACGAGCAACATCCCTTCTGAAGATTGTTCAAATACGCATCTAAAGAGGGCTTCGCGTCCCTCTGTCTCGTCCCGCATATGCGCAAGTTCGCTGATGTCCTGAATCGCGACGATGATCCTGCTATAGTCCCTTTCGGTATTGGCTGGCAAGGTCCATGAGATCCTGACCGTCAGCTTCTGCCCCGTCAGATCATAGTTTATGCCTGTGCCGGAAAAGTGGTTCTTATTATTACTGATGGCAACGATGGATTCGATCAGGCACGGTACCGCTTCAGGACCAAAGACCTTATCCAGGGATGAGAACAGCTCATGCTTCGAGCTTGCCTTGAAGAGCGCCAGGGTCGTGTCGTTCACGTCCTGCACCTCCAGAGTGCTCATGCATTCGCCAAACTTCTCAGGATAGGTCAGAAACCAGGCACGGACATCCGTGATGCCTTCTGCCTGGAGCTTTTGAACATAGTCATAAATACCCGAAAAATCTTCTACCCACAGCGACACCGGCGACTGATCAAAGAGCATCTGGTAATAAGCAGGACTCAGCATTAAGTTTACTTTCCTAATATTCTTTTTGTTTCGAGTGCGATCATCAATTCTTCATTGGTCGGAACTTTGAGCACCGTCACCCGGGAATCCGGTGTGGAAAGCACCTGGATCTCATCCGTGAATCTGGCATTCTCTTCTTCGTTGATAGTTATTCCCAAGGCTTCCAAGTCTTTACAAACCTGACTGCGCATTATTGGCATCCTTTCACCGACTCCACCAGTGAAGATCAACACGTCGATACCATTCAGTACTGCAAAATATGAGCCAATATACTTTTTAATCCTGTAACAATAGACATCGTGCGCCTGAATAGCCTGAGGATTCTTGTGGATCAGGATCTGATCCTCGATCTCACGCATATCGTTGGACAGCTCAGAAAGCCCGAGCATTCCACTCTTCTTATTGAGGATCGTATTGACCTCATCGACGGACAAGCCAAGCTGCTGCTGCATATGAATAGGAATCGCCGGATCGAGATCACCCGAACGCGTTCCCATCATCAGACCCTCAAGCGGAGTCAGCCCCATGGACGTATCGACGGACTGCCCTTTGTCTATGGCAGTGATCGAAGCGCCGTTCCCAAGGTGACAACTGATGATCTTGAGGTCATGCACGTCTTTGCCCAAAAACTCCGCGGCTTTACGGCTGACGTATTTATGTGAGGTTCCGTGAAATCCGTAGCGGCGTATCTTGTTTTCGCGATAAAATTCCATCGGCAGAGGATAAAGATAGGCATAGGCAGGCATGGTCTGATGGAAAGCAGTATCGAAGACACCGCACTGAGGCACGTCCGGCATGTTATGCTTCACAGCCTCGATCCCCTTGAGATTGGCAGGATTATGCAGCGGCGCCAGAGAGATGCATTCACGCATCACATCCACGACATGATCAGTCACCTGAACCGCGTCGCTGTAATGCTCACCGGCGTGTACGAGCCTGTGCCCCACCGCGTCTATATGGCTGATATCCGGAATTACGCCAGTCGTGGGATCCAGCAGTGAATCAATGATCATCTGCAGACCGGTCTCGTGATTAGGAATATCGCATTGCTTTTTCTTGCTGGTGAATTTCGCGCTCTTGTAAGTATAAAGAGCCGTATCTTCCCCGATCCTCTCCGCGATGCCATCAACCAGAACTTCCTGATTTTGCATATTGATAAACTGGTATTTTATGGATGAACTGCCACAATTCAAGACTAGTATATTCATGAGATCCTCTGTTTATATTTGTATTATTACTTGCCAGTGCATCCTTTTCAAATTGTGATATATGTCAAATAGTTTATGACCACAGGGAAAAGATTCTCTGGGAGAAGCATCGATGAATGGAGGAAATGGTGGGTGATACTGGATTCGAACCAGTGACCTCTACGATGTGAACGTAGCGCTCTAACCAGCTGAGCTAATCACCCCTATAATATGAACTTAAAGAAATGGTGGGAGATACTGGATTCGAACCAGTGACCTCTACGATGTCAACGTAGCGCTCTAACCAACTGAGCTAATCACCCACTCTGGTGGTCACTAAAAATTATATGACGGTTTTTTGTCAATCAAAATCAGAAGCTTGTTGTCGCACTTGTGCCCGAGACCACGATATAGCCTTCTCCATCACGCTCATAATTCAGAGCCGTGAGACTCAAGTGCAGAGGATAGACGACAGTGCCCCCCCAATCTTCACTGCGCAGAGTATGATCGAGCGAGCTCCCCTCGAGCTGCTCCGCCACTTCCCCAAATTCCGTCTGATAGGTATAGCTAAACCGCGAGACATAGTAATCCGGCGGCGAATCTATCGTCCACTCGAAGTGATAATCACCGGAAGTGAAGATCGGCGTTATCATCGCGGGAGTCGCGGGAATCCTGATCACTCCCTGCCGCTCTTTGCCCGAATAACTCAGCTGATACTCGATACTCGCGCCATAATTGAGCTGCGTGGATTGAAGTTCCGTGTGCCAACGATCCTGGTAGATATCATACTGCGGATCTCCGACGCTCACCGGAACGGAATTGAATTCTCCGCTCAGGTCCTGAGGATAATTCTCCGAGATCAGTTCGATGCCGCCCTTCTCTCCGAAATCACCCACCAGGAGAATATCCTGATATTCAGCCTGCCAGTTTGCCTGGCTAAAGTCTGGCGCAGTAGGGTTCGAAACCGTTGCGCAGGAACTTAGCCCCAAGCCCAAAACCATGATGATCAGCCAGATATGAAGCCTCAACTGCTTCTTGCCGCTGTACTGTGAACGCATAATACCTCGATCGTTTTTTATCCTGAGGATAGTATAAACTACCCCGCTCATTCAGTCAAGCTTCTTCCCAAAGATTTAGCCCGATCCGCGATCAAAAACTGTTCTCGATCAGAAGACAGTCAGAAGACGCATCGTGGCAAAATTCAGGCAAAAAACACCTCTGATCTCCTATAGATATACCGGACACATCTCTAATGATCCCCTAATCATTCCCTAATGACTCCCTAATGGGATTAGGGAATGATTAGGGGAAGACAAGAGCAAGATTAGGGATGTGTAGAGTGGATCTTAGGGGGATCAGAGGTGATTTTTCGGCATTATTTAATGAATGTTCCCTGATTAGTGACGCATACAGGTAAGTCGGACTGAGTCATTTACCGTGGGACAGATTGACTTCACAGGGAGATTTTCCTCTTGGACAGATAGCGGCACAAAGGAGTAGTATCTGTGGACGTTGAAGATATCGGGAGCACAAAGATAACTATATCAAATATTGTAGTTTCCGGGGGTTCGGGATAAAAGAGGGGTTGACAGCACAATACGAGCGGGATTATTGATCCTGCTCTGAGATATCTACTCTCATAATTGAATAAAATATCAGGAGTAAGGAAGTTGATCATGCGCAGGTTGATGGTGATATTGGTTATTTCGTTCGTGTGGATCGTGGGGTATGGTGTGACGATCGAAGTCGGCGATTATGGCTTTGGTGAGGGGAAGATCAGGAACTACAGCGAAGGTCCGTGGAATTCTTCGGGGACGGATCTGAGCGAAGGTACGGGTAAGGTCTGGAGCTTTAGCATGCCCACGGCGGGATACGTCAACAACACTTACCACAACTGTCAGAACGTCAGCGGTTTCCCTTCTGCGAATATCGCCGGGACATATGATCAATATACGCTGGATTATTACACAAACGGTACTCAGTATTATTACAACACAGGCAGTGACATTCTCAATATCGGCTATACCGCTTCGCCGAATTTCGTCTGGAATCCGGCTGTTCCGATGGGCTTGCCTCACTATCTGGGAAAGACCTGGACAGGGACGCATAGCTGGGCTTACGGGACTTATACCGTGAGCGGAAAGGTCATTGCGGAAGGACAGGTCACGACGCCTCTGGGGAGCTATGCCGCAGTCCTCACACGCTATTATTATCAGACGAACGTGATAAGCTATTACTTCTATCAGTGGGAGACCAAAGAGTATGGGATCATAGCCTATACGATCACGGTCAATAACGGGATGCTCTATGTTCTTAACCAGGCTGACGCGAATGTCGCCAATAATGACTACGTCGGGCAAGCACCGGCTCTCAGGGCAACTTTGAGCCCCAATCCATTTGCTGGAGATGTTTCTCTGGTGCTGGAAGCGAGAAATGACGAGCCGGTTCGCGTGAATATCTATGACCTCCGTGGAAGATCGGTTGCGCGCCGTGAGCATGCTCTTCAGGCAGGCAGGGAACTACGTTTGGATCTCGCTCAGGACTTTAGCGGTCAGGTTCCGGGGATATATCTGATCTCTGTGGAATCCGGTCAAGAGAAGCTGATCCGCAAAGTGACCAAGCTGCCGTAATCCTGAAAAGCGACAAAAAAGCAGTTCCGGCAAACTTTTGCCGAAAAAAAGGATTGACACCTGAGCGGGATAGAGCTAGGTGTGAGTTCATTATTATGAGCAGGTAGCGAAATGAAGAATATTCCAGAGACTGTCACGGAACTACGCTGGATCAGGATGCTGTTGATCCTGATAGCTTTACCGATCATCGTCATCATACTCAAGGCTTTGAAGACCATCTTCATCCCCTTGATCTTTGCTGCCTTTATCTCGTTCCTCTTTGCCCCGATGCGTGGCTGGCTGAAGAAACGGAAAGTCCCCGGTTGGCTGATCCTGATCCTGATGGTGGGGGTCTTACTGCTTGTCACGGCGGTCTTTGGAGGAATAGTCTATGCCGCGGTGAATAGCTTTATAGTTCAGCTTCCGAAGTATCAGGAACGGTTTACGGAGCTGATCGAGGGAGCGATGACCTGGGGTAAGGACGCTTTCGCGCAGATGGATCTGGCTCTGGCAAATATCCCCAATGTCGATGCGGCATCGCTGGTTTCCGGCTCAGGTGTCTCGCTGACGAAATTCGTATCTGGCACTTTTGGCACCTTCATGAGCGTGGCGGGAACGCTCTTCCTGACCTTGATCTTCATGATGTTTCTGGTCAGCGGCAGCGGCAAGATGGAGAAACGGCTGAGCCGTGTTCTTACTCCCGAGGATACAAAACGCACAATGCAGACGGTGACCAGCATCCAGGAGCAGATCCAGAAGTACTTCAGCAACAAGTTCCTGATCAGTATCATGACGGCGACGGTTGCCATGCTCATCCTCTGGATATTCGGCATCGATTTCGTTATCATTGCGGGGATCATCTACGTTATCATGAATTTCATCCCCAGCGTGGGTTCGATCATCTCAGTAGCGTTTGCTCTGTTGCTCTGCCTGTTGCAGTACGGGTTTGATTTCAGGCTTGTCTTGCTTTTCGTTCTGCTCGAGGCGAACGAGCTGTTCTTCTCGAACATCATTGAGCCGCGCATCATGGGCGATAGGATGAATCTCACCCCGATCATGATCCTGATCTCTTTGATCTTCTGGGGCTACGTCTGGGGTATTGTCGGAATGATGATCGCCGTGCCTCTGACTTCCATCGTGAATATTATTTTGAAAAAGATAGACGACAAGAATATCATCTCTGCCGTGATCAGCGACAGCTAAAGGAGATAAGAATATGAAAAAGAGACTTTTAGTTGCCACGGGCGGTGGAGATTGCCCGGGTCTGAACGCAGTCATCCGCGCGATCGTCAAACGCGCAGCCACAGAGAAGGACTGGGAAGTCATCGGCAGTATGGATGCCTTCAACGGGATCTTGCTCGATCCTATGCATTTGATCGAGCTCACGGAAGAGAAAGTAGCAGGAATTCACGTTCAGGGTGGAACGATCATCGGTACGACCAATCACGGCGGACCGTTCAACTGGCCGGTTAAGAACGCTGATGGTAGCTGGACGACGGTTGATCGGAGCAAGGATCTTCTGGACAGATTGCGTTATCAGAATATCGAAGCAGTGATCAACATCGGCGGAGACGGTTCGCAACGTATCTCGCAGCAGCTCTTTGAGATGGGCTGTCCTATCATCGGTGTGCCCAAGACGATCGATAATGATCTCTCGGATACGGATTTTACCTTTGGCTTTCAAACAGCGGTGGATGTAGCGACCGACGCGGTGGATAAGCTCGTCACGACTGCCGCGAGTCACCATCGGGTGTTGATCCTGGAAGTGATGGGACGTTACGCAGGCTGGATCGCTCTTCATGCCGCTATCGCGGGTGGCGCGGAAGTTTGCCTTATCCCGGAGCAGCCCTATGACATCCACAAGGTCATGGATACCATCAATAAACGGTCTGATTATGGAAAAGGCTTCGCCATCATTGTGATCGCGGAAGGCGCGATGCCCGTCGGCGGAGGGATGGAGTATTCCGAGAACACCGAAGTCGGAGCGATGAAGATCAAACTGGGTGGCGCGGCTCTGAGGCTATCTCAGGAACTCAAGCAGGCAGGATGCAAGATCGAGATACGGGAAACGATCCTGGGTCATCTGCAGCGGGGTGGACGCCCTAACTCCTTTGACAGGATCCTTGCTTCGCAATTCGGGGTCAAAGCCTTCGAACTCGCTCTGGAAGGGATGTGGGGTCATATGGTCGCCTATCGTCATCCAAACATCGTTGCCGTCCCGATCTCAGAAGCTATCAAGGAATACAATCTAGTCAGCCTTGATTCTGATCTGGTTCGAACCGCGCGCGGAATGGGGATGTGCCTGGGGGATTGAGGCTTAATCGGTCTTGTCTTTGTCGTTCGCCCGTGGATGGGCACGATTGTATTCTTTTTTGATATCGTCTATCGTCACATGCGTGTAGATCGTTGTGGTCGAGAGGTTGCTATGCCCAAGCATTTCCTGTATGGAGCGCAAGTCTGCCCCATGCTGGAGCAGATGAGTGGCGAAGCTGTGCCTTATGCTGTGCGGTGAGTAGCCCTGTTGCTGAGCCACGAGACTGATGTATTTCTGCAGGATAGTGTCGAGTTGTTTGGAATCCCAGTTCTTACCCGTCGCGGTCACGAACAACTTGTCATTCTTCTTCGCTTCGCCGAAGCTATCTCTGATCGCAAGGTACTTCCTGATGGCGTCGATCGCCGGTAATCCAACAGGGACAAGGCGTTCCTTGCTGCCTTTGCCCAGCACCCGGATGAGTCCCCTGCGAGTGTCCAGGTCTTGTAAACGTACCCGGGATACTTCCACTAAGCGCAATCCGGATGAATAGATAAGTTCCAGCATCGCTTTGTTCCTGATGCCGAATTTGGATTCCAGATCGGGTATTCTCAGCAAAGTTATCATCTCTTCCTCGCTGAAGAAGTGGGGTAATTTCTTCTCGTATCTTGGTCTTTTGATCTTGGCGACGGGATTCTGCTCCAGATATCCTTCAGTCACAGCCCAGGCAAAGAAGGAATTCAGCGCGGTCACTTTGCGGGAGATACTACGGTTGACGTCGTCCTTCTCATGGAGGTAGTTCAGAAAGCTCCGCGCCATCAGAAGATCGATCTCTTCAAGAGTGGGTTCCGTGCTCTGAAACTGCTCTCTTAGAAAGTGAAGGAACTGGTCCAGGTCAAGCCGATAGGCGTTGACGGTGTTCGGGGACTTGCCCTCGACCTTGAGCATGGCGCAGTATTTGTCGTAGTAATCTTCTATTTTCATCGCAAAAAACCTTAACGTGCGTATTTTTTACTTGCCTGAATCCTTGTAAAGAAAAATATTGGTATTATCCCAATGGAGGTATTATGAATCAATACATTAGTGACAAAGCTAAGCTTGGCGCCGGAACGGTTCTGGGCTACAACGTTGTAGTGATGGACGATGTTCTCATCGGGCAGAACTGTCTGATCGGCTCGAATGTCGTGATCCACGAAGGAAGCGTCATTGGAGACAACGTGCGTATTGACGATAATACCATCATCGGGAAGAAGCCTCTCAGCTCTCCCAGAAGCATCTTCAAGGTGCCCACAGATCTCGCACCAGCAAAGATCGGTTCTTTCTGCCAGCTTGGCGCGAACGTGGTCATCTATTGCGGATGCACCATCGGAGAACGTAATCTCATCGCCGATATGGCAACCGTGCGTGAAAACGTCAGCATCGGCACACTGAATATCATCGGACGTAACGTCTCCGTGGAGAATTTCGTCACGATCGGAGACCGGAACAAGTTTGAGACGAACTGCTATATCACCGCCTATTCGGCCATTGAGGACTACTGCTTCGTCGCGCCTTGCGTTGCCACTAGCAATGATAACTACATGGCACGCGACAAAGAGCGGTTCGACCACTTCAAAGGCGTCACCCTCAAGCGTGGCGCAAGGATCGGTGTGAATGCCACCATCCTTCCGGGTAAGATCATAGAAACAGACGGAACAGTAGCTGCCGGAGCGGTTGTAAGTCGTGACGTCCCTGCCGGAAAGATCGTTTTGGGCAGTCCCGCGAAAGCCTTCCGGGATGTGCCTGATCCCCAACTACTAAAGAATAATCTGGATAAGTAATCATGAAAGCACTAGTTATCATCCCAACCTACAACGAGATAGAAAACATTGAGCGCATGCTGCGCACCGTTCTGAGCCTGAGAGAAGACTTGGATATCCTGATCATGGACGACGGTTCTCCTGATGGAACCGGCAACGTGGTCAAGGGGATGCAGCTCGAAGATCCCCGCATCCACCTGATCGAGCGTCCCGGTAAAATGGGGCTTGGCTCAGCCTACGTCACGGGATTCAAATTTGCCCTCAAGGAAGGTTATGACTTCATCCTGGAGATGGATGCCGATTTCTCTCACAATCCTGCTGACATCCTCCGTCTTTTAGAGGCTGCTCAGAAGCATGATCTCGTGATCGGCTCCCGCTATTGTCAGGGAGTCAACATCATCAACTGGCCTATCAAACGCTTGTTGATCAGCTACTTCGCCTCAAAGTACGTGAGATTGATCACCGGTATGCCGATCAAAGACCCCACCGGTGGGTTCAAATGCTTCAACCGCAAAGTCCTGGAAGCGATCGATCTCTCCAAGATACTTTCGGATGGGTACGCGTTCCAGATCGAGATGAATTTCCGCGCCTGGAGCAAGGGATTCCGGGTCAAAGAGATACCGATCGTCTTCACCGAGAGATTGAACGGCGTCTCCAAAATGAGCCGGCACATTGTCTGGGAAGCAGCCTGGATGGTTTGGCACTTACAGTTCCTGAAACTTATCAAGCATCTATGAGGACATCATGAGAAAACTGATCTGCGTCACGATCCTGTTCCTGGCGATACTGCCTTTCTTCGCTATGACCCGCCCCAGAGTCTATGTCCAAAAGCTG
>Ga0116170_10000297_pt1 | contig 52689 bp, 30 predicted proteins | sample AD_JPNHW1_MetaG_FD_89797 | JGI IMG/M metagenome (GOLD analysis project Ga0116170, IMG submission 89797) | Active sludge microbial communities of municipal wastewater-treating anaerobic digesters from Japan - AD_JPNHW1_MetaG | ecosystem: Engineered > Bioreactor > Anaerobic > Digestate | place... | reverse complement strand
CTGCCGTCTCTCCGGAGCTGGTATCCGCATCGCTGTCTACTGCATCGTCTCCGCTCTGATCCTTGGGGCTGAAGCTATCGTATCCAGTGGGTTTGGTGAAGGTTACGAAGTAGCTTCCTGGAACCAGGCTGCTGAATAGGTACTTGCCGTCTGCATCAGTAATGGTTGTGCTCGTGGCCCCGTCGGGCTTGTGCAGGGTGACTGTTGCGCCCTCTATCCCTTCTTCACCAGAATCCTGGATGCCGTTTGCATTCCTGTCGTGCCAGACGAGATCGCCCAGGGACGCGGGCAGGTAGAGCCCGGCCTTTAATGTGCCGTCGCATGTCGTCTGTCCTGAAGTTAGAGTGACAGGGCTAGTTTGGCCCGCCGAATTCATGACCTTGGTATCGCTGCCCGTTGATTCGACGATGAACTGGTAATTTGTGCCGATGGGTTTGGCGAATACCACATAATATGCTCCCGGCGGAAGGTTGCTGAAGCTGTATGCGCCGCTTGAGTCTGTGGATGTGACGGCTTTCTGAACATCAACTCCGCCGAAGTCATCCATTCTGTAGAGGGTGACGGAGACGCCTTCCAGCCCATTTTCGCTTCCGTCCTTTATTCCGTTGCCGTTGCTGTCCACCCAGGCTAAACCGCTTAAGCAGGTGTACTTGTAGAGTCCGGCATCCCATGTGAGATCATTGTCTGCCGACTGAAGCGCTGTGGGTGCGGTCTGGCCGGAAGTCACGTCTGCATCGCTGTCGGCAGCATTGTCTGTGCCCTGATCCATGGGGCTGAAGCTGTCGTATCCCGCGGGTTTGGCGAATTCCACGGAGTAGCTTCCTGGAACCAGTCCGGTGAACTGGTATTTTCCATCCGCAAGAGTGGTGGTTGTGCCGATGGCCGCGCCGGACTTGTAGAGGGTGACGGTCACACCAGCTATGCCCTCCTCGCCAGCCTCCTGAACGCCGTTGGCATTCCTGTCGTGCCAGACGAAGTCTCCCAGTGATGCGGGCAGATACAACCCTGCCTTCAGGGTTCCGTCGCATGCCCCGCCTGAGGTCAGAGCGACCGTGCTCGTTTTGCCGGCCTGGTTCAGAACCTGGGTCTCGCTGCCAGATGACTTCGTTATGAACAGATAATTTGTGCCGGTGGGTTTGGCGAATACCACATAATATGTTCCCGGCTGAAGGTCGCTGAAGCTGTAAGCGCCGCTTGAATCAGTGGATGTGATGGCTTTCTGAACATCAGAGCCTCCGAAGTCATCCATTCTGTAGAGGGTGACGGAGACGCCTTCCAGCCCATTTTCGCTTCCGTCCTTTATTCCGTTGCCGTTGCTGTCCACCCAGGCTAGGCCGCCTAAGCAGGCGTCTTTGCAGAGCCCAGCATCCCATGTGGGATCGTTAACTCCGGACTGAAGCGTGATGGGGGCGGTCTGACCGTCGGCAATATCCGCATCGCTGTCGGCAGCATTGTCGCCGCCCTGGCCCACGGGGCTGAAGCTATCGTATCCCGTGGGTTTGGTGAATCCCACAGAATAGCTGCCCGGAACCAGTCCGGTGAATTGGTATTTTCCGTCAGCATCGGTGGTGGTTGTGCCGACAGCCAGGCCGGACTTGTGGAGGGTGACGGTCACATCCGCTATTCCCTCTTCTCCAGCGTCCTGAATGCCGTTTGCATTCTTATCATGCCAGACGAAGTCGCCCAATGAAGCGTACTTGTAAACACCAGCATCCCACGTGCGATCGCTATCACCTGACTGAAGCGTGGTGGCTGCCGTCTGGCCGGAAGTAGCGTCTGCATCGCTGTCGGCAGCATTGTCGCCGCCCTGGCCCACGGGGCTGAAGCTATCGTATCCCGTGGGTTTGGTGAATATCACGTAATAGCTTCCCGGAACCAGGTTGGTGAATTGGTAGCTGCCGTCAGAACCCGTGGTGGTTGTGCCGCTGATCACGCCGGACTTGTAGAGGGTGACGGTCACATCTGCTATGCCATCCTCGCCGGTCTCCTGGATGCCGTTTGCATTCCTGTCATGCCAGACGAAATCACCCAGAGAAGCGTACCTGTAAACTCCAGCGTCCCATGTGATATCATCCTGCCCTGATAGCAGGGTAATGGTTGCCGTCTGGCCAGTAGTCGTGTCTGCATCGCTGTCCTTGTCAGCACTACCGATGCCCTTGGGGCTGAAGCTATCGTATCCCGTGGGTTTATCGAATTTCACTGAGTAGACGCCCGGAACCAGGTTGGTGAATTGGTAGCTGCCGTCAGGGCCAGTGGTGGCTGTGCTCGTCGTTCCGTCAGGCTTGTGAATGGTAACGGTTGCGCCGGATATTCCTGCTTCGCCTGTCTCCTGAATGCCGTTTGCATTCTTATCATGCCAGACGAAGTCTCCCAGGGATGCGGGCAGGTAGAGCCCGGCCTTCAATGTGCCATCGCATGTCGTCTGTCCTGAGGTCAGAACAACAGTGCTCGTCCTGCCTGCCTGGTTAAGAACCTGGGTTTCGCTGCCCGCTCCCTTGATCATGAACAGGTAATCTGTACCCGATGGCTTGGCGAATACCACATAATATGTTCCCGGCTGAAGGTCGCTGAAGCTGTATGCTCCGCTTGAATCAGTGGAAGTGACCGCTTTCTGAACATCAGCTCCACCGAAATCATCCATTCGGTATAGTGTGACGGAGACGCCTTCCAGTACATTTTCGCTTCCGTCTTTTATGCCGTTGCCGTTGGTGTCCACCCAGGCTAAACCGTTCAAGCAGGTGTTCTTGTAAACACCGGCATCCCAAGTGAGATCGCTATCTCCTGACTGAAGTGTGGTAGAAGCAGTCTGACCGGTAGCAGTATCTGCATCGCTGTCCTTTGCATTATCGCTGCCTTGATCCTTTAGGCTGAAGCTGTCGTATCCCGTAGGTTTGGTGAATGTCACGTAGTAGCTTCCCGGAACCAGGCCCCCAAAGAGGTATTTTCCGTCAGTGCCCGTTGTGGCTGAACTTGTGCTGCCGTCAGGCTTGTGGAGGGTAACGGTTGCGCTCGCTATTCCCTCTTCGCCTGCATCCTGGATTCCGTTGGCATTCTTATCGTGCCAGACGAAGTCGCCCAATGAAGCGTACTTGTAAACTCCAGCATCCCAAGTGAGATCGCTATCTCCTGACTGTAGTGTAGTGGAAGCAGTCTGGCCAGAAGTCGCGTCTGCATCGCTGTCTTTTGCATTATCGCTGCCCAGGTCCATGGGGCTGAAGCTGTCGTATCCTGCGGGTTTGGTGAATACGATGTAATAGCTCCCTGGAACCAGTCCGGTGAACTGGTAGGTTCCGCCAGTGCCGGTTGTAGTTGTGCTGGTGCTGCCGTCAGGCTTGTGGAGTGTGACGGTCACTCCGGATATTCCTGTCTCGCCGGTCTCCTGAATGCCGTTGGCATTTTTGTCATGCCAGACGAAGTCTCCCAGGGAAGCGTACCTGTAGACTCCTGCGTCCCAGGTGAGATCATCCTGCCCTGATAGCAGGGTTATGGCTGTTGTCTGGCCTGTAGTCGTGTCTGCATCGCTGTCCTTGTCAGCACTACCGATGCCCTTGGGGCTGAAGCTATCGTATCCCGTGGGTTTATCGAATTTCACTGAGTAGACGCCCGGAACCAGTCCGGTAAATTGGTAGCTGCCGTCAGGGCCAGTGGTGGCTGCGCTCGTGCTGCCGTCAGGCTTGTGCAGCGTGACGGTAGCTCCGGATATTCCTGCTTCACCAGTATCCTGGATGCCGTTGGCATTTTTGTCATGCCAGACGAAGTCTCCCAGGGATGCGGGCAGATACAATCCTGCCTTCAATGTACCATCGCACGCCTGGCCAGAGGTAATAGCAACAGTGCTCGTCTTGCCCGCCTGGTTCAGGACCTGGGTTTCGCTGCCAGATGACTTGATCATAAACAGGTAATTAGTGCCTGATGGTTTAGCGAATACCACATAATATGTTCCCGGCTGAAGGTTGCTGAAGCTATAGGCTCCATTTGAATCGGTAGATGTAACGCCTTTCTGAACATCAGCTCCGCCGAAATCATCCATCCGGTATAGTGTTACGGAAACGCCTTCCAGCCCATTTTCGCTTCCATCTTTTATGCCGTTGCCGTTGGTATCCACCCAGGCTAAACCATTCAAGCAGGTGTATTTGTAAAATCCGGCATCCCATGTGTTATCAACACTGCCCGACTGAAGTGTGGTAGAAGCAGTCTGACCGGTGGTAATATCCGCATCGCTGTCCTTCGCATTATCGCTGCCCTTGTCCTTGGGGCTGAAGCTATCGTATCCCGTAGGTTTGGTGAATGTCACGTAGTAACTTCCCGGAACCAGGCCCCCAAAGAGGTATTTTCCGTCAGTGCCCGTTGTTGTTGTGCTCGTGGCCCCGCCAGGCTTGTAGATGGTAACGGTTACGCCCGCTATTCCTTCTTCTCCAGTATCCTGAATGCCGTTGGCATTCCTGTCGTGCCAGACGAAGTCTCCCAGGGAAGCGTACTTGTATAATCCCGCATCCCAGGTGTTATCAACGCTGCCCGACTGAAGCGTAGTGGAAGCGGTCTGGCCGGAAGCCACGTCTGCATCGCTGTCTTTTGCATTATCGCTGCCCTGGTCCATGGGACTGAAGCTGTCGTATGCCGCAGGTTTGGTGAATACCACGTAATAGCTTCCCGGAACCAGTCCGGTGAACTGGTAGGAGCCGCTAGTGCCGGTTGTAGCTGTCCTGGTGCTGCCGTCGGGCTTGTGGAGTGTGACGGTCACTCCGGATATTCCGGTCTCGCCGGTCTCCTGGATGCCGTTGGCATTTTTATCATGCCAGACAAAGTCTCCCAGGGTAGCGTACTTGTAAACACCTGCATCCCAAGTCATATCATCCTGCCCTGATAGCAGAGTTATAGCCACCGTCTGGCCGGAAGTCACGTCTGCATCGCTGTCTTTTGCATTATCGCTGCCCTGGTCCATGGGGCTGAAGCTGTTATATCCCGAGGGTTTGGTGAAGACCACGAAATAGCTTCCCGGCACCAGTCCGGTAAATTGGTAGAGGCCGTTTGTGCCGGTTGTAGCTGTGCTTGTGCTGCCGTCAGGCTTGTGCAGTGTGACGGTAGCTCCGGATAATCCTGTTTCGCCGGAATCTTGGATGCCGTTTGCATTCTTATCATGCCAGACGAAGTCTCCCAGTGATGCGGGCAGATACAGCCCTGCTTTCAGGGTTCCGTCGCATGCCCCGCCCGAGGTCAGAGCGACCGTGCTCGTCTTGCCGGCCTGGTTCAGGACTTGGGTTTCGCTGCCCGCGGACTTGATTATGAACAGGTAATTTGTGCCTGAGGGTTTGGCAAATACCACATAATATGTTCCCGGCTGAAGGTCGCTGAAGCTGTAAGCTCCATTTGAATCGGTAGACGTAACGGCTTTCTGAACATCAGCTCCTCCGAAATCATCCATTCTGTAGAGGGTGACGGAGACGCTTTCCAGTCCGCTTTCGCTTCCATCTTTTATGCCGTTGCCGTTGGTGTCCACCCAGGCTAAACCGTTAAGGCATGTAGGGATGTACAGGCCGGCATCTACTGTGCTATCGCAGGATATGGTTTCTCCTATCGATAAGGTTCTCGTATCAGTCTGGCCGTAAGTTGCCACGACTGCGTTTTCGGCATTGCTGTCCGTGCTAGCCGCGCCAATGCCTTTGGGTGTAAAGACGTAGCTTGATGATGGTGGCGGCGAGAACTGCAAATAATAGTTTCCTGGCTCCAGATGGCTGAAGCTGTATGCGCCGTCTGCCAGAGTCGTGAAGGGCGTTCCTACCTGAGTGCCGTCTGACTTAAAGAGGGTGACAGTTACGCCGGATATGCCAGGTTCTCCGGAATCTTGCCTGCCGTTTCCGTTGCTATCCTCCCAGACCCGATCTCCTATGCAAGCGACCGCCGCGTTGATGGTCTTGGAAGCGGAAAGCTCCGGCTCCATTCTTCTCTCCGGGTTATCGATTGGACTGAGCTTGGTATAATAGTCGGCAATCACACTATTTTTCAATATGCCTGTCTGAACATCATCATCGATTTTTGCCTGGTAGCTGAGCTGGATCGGATTGCCCGAGACCCATGATTGCTCTACCAGATCGAAATGCCACTTGAGTAGCTTAGTATTGGCCGAGGTATCATCTGCCGTCCCAGTGGGTCCATTTATTATCTTTATGGAGCCGGGAACGTATGTCATGCCTATGGGCAGCGTGTCCTGCACATCTACCTGATAGGCTGGTGCATGGCTATCCGTATCATGATAGAGGGTTATGGTGTAAGTAACCGTGTCTCCCGGATGGTACATCGGGTTATGGGTTATCGGGTTGTCAACAGTATTGTCGACGGCCTTTTCCAGCTTCAGCCTGGGCTCAACCAGGCTCACGCTCTCGTCATCGCTGTCCGTGGAAGTCTGGCCGTAGACGGTACGAACCAGGTCAACCTTGTTGACCAGGGTGTCGCCATCTTTGTTGTAAGATACGCCATTGACCTTATCTTTTACCACGGCATGCAGAGTTATCTGCACCGTCTTGGCACCGACAAAGTCCGGCAGGCTCCAGGTAATGAGCTGATCTTCTCCCGATGGTTCCAGGGTTACAGTTATCCCTGAGCAGCTGGCCGGATCGCTGCAGCTGTAGTAATCGGATCCCACTACATCCAATCCCTTGGGAAGGGTGTCTTTGATCTTCACATTGGTGAAAGGCACACCAGTTCCCAGAAGGGAAGCAGTGATGATGAAATCCACCTTGTCTCCTATGGTGAGGGTGCTGGCGGTAGCGCTCTTGGTTACCGTCACGTATGTAGCAGCAGCAGTATCGTCATCTGAGCCGTAAACGCAGCCCGAAGAGCATTTCCCTTCCGCATGAACATAGTTGTTCATATCCGAGCCGGTTGTAGTCAGAGTCGCACTGACCACTTTTGTCCATGATCCGCCGTTCCCGGCAAGAGCTGGCAGGTCCCATGTAACCACTGGACCTGCTCCCCCTGATAGGATGTTCCCTCCCGGCACATCGCTTGCGGGATCGGTGATCTGATAAGCTGATCCAAAGGTGTCCGTTACCACTACATTCTCGGCCGCAACCGTTCCTGTGTTTGTGACCGTCAGAGTCCAGGTATTCTTCAGGCCCACTACCGCTTTCTGGTCATGGGGCGTCTTGGTCACAACCAGATTGGGCGCCAGTATTGTTACCGGTGAGGATACGGTCCGAGCGACCGAATTGCTGCATAGGTCATAGCCGCTGAATGTAGCAGAGTTTTGCGGATTGGCGGCGGGGCTACCGCAATGGGTGCCGTCATCCAATATCCTGAAGGTGACTGCAAGTGTGTCGTCCTTGAGCATTTTATCGTCTGTAAAGAGACCTGTAAGATCCCAGGTAAGGGTTACCGGAGAGGTACCGGTCAATGTGGGCGCGGGCATTGTCACTGCATTGCCGTTGATCTTAGCGGAAGAAATGCCGTCGTAGACGAAACCCACTGGTATGGTATCTGTCAATGTAAATGGTCCCTTCGCAGTGGCTCCTGTGTTGGAAACAGTCAGGGAAATCGTCCCGCTACAGACGTTTACATTGGATGTCTGGGCTATGCTGAAGGCGGGTTTGGTCTTGAGATCGACATTGATGGGAGTAGAGGCGCTCGTGTGTTTGGTGTCGCCACAGCATCCCCATGTGATCGTGGCCGTATTCTTTCCCGAGTCGCAGATTGTGACTATCGCATTAACAATGATGTATCTTTCCGATCCAACTGCTATATCGCCGAGATTCCAGGTCAGTTCGTTGCCGCTTGTTCCATCTCCTGAATAGGGTGTCGTGGTGGGTTCGTATCCCGGCGTAGCGGGAACGGCTACGAACTGGGTATTGGCAGGCAGCAGATCCTTAACCACCACGTTCCTGGCGGTCCAGAGATTGCCGGACGGATTTTTTACAGTGATCTTCCAGGATACCTCTTCATCCTTATCAACAGTGCTCGATGATGGATGTATCTGGACTTTTGTCAGCTCCAGCTGGCTGTTTGAGCTGGATAAGGCTATCGGGTTTGAGGCTTCTGCCTTGCTTGAGCCGCATGGAGTATGATAATCGACCCTGGCAGAGGTAGTAGCCGCGGTGGGGTCAAACTTGCATGGCGGAGTAGTATCCGATTGCAGATAGTAGGATATCTGGCAGTATTCTCCCGGCGCCCAATCCTGCCCGGCAAAGTCCAGGGATAGCAGTCCTGTGTCCGGATCGAAGCCGAGAAGAGGCTGGTGGCTGCCTGCGTATGTTATTCCATTAGTTATGCCATCTACTATTCCCAGGCCGATCGGCAAGCTTTGGGTGGCGGTCACACCGTAGGCATGAACTCCTCCCGAGTTGGTAATGGTGAGGCTGAACGGACCCGACCTATCTCCGCAGGGGTCAATGGAAGCTGTGCCCAGCTGCACTGCGAACTGGTAATTGGTGTTCAATACGACTCTGGATGTACTTGTAGAAGTGGTTGAGCAGGGATTATCATAATCGCATCCCCATTGGGCCACCGCAGTATTGGGACCCGGTGCGCATCCGGTTAGCTTGGTCTGGAATTCGATTATATTCGTTTTCTTGATATCGATGCTATCGAATTTCCACAGGAGGATGCTGGAGGATGGATCTAATGGCTCCAAGGCGTTGCCGTTTATATTTGCCGAGCCAGCTACATATTGAAGGTTAGTGCCCAGGGTATCAGTAACGATGGTGTTATAAGCAGCGCCCGTACCCGTATTTGTGACATAGATCCTCCAGGTCTGGGTATCCTGAGTGGCGTAAATGGTCTCCGGCGTCAGGGCGAGAATCAGCCTGGCAGTGCCTACCAGGATGGGCTTCTCATCCGATCCAACCTTCTGATATGTTCCGCCGCATTTATCCCTGTAATCCAGAATAGCTCTTGCAGCAGGACCGGTGCCGCAGGCTTTCTTAATCTTGAAGCTTATGGTGCCCTTGCCTGAGGTAGTCCTTACCTTATCTCCTAAATTCCAGATCGGCTTGCCTGTCGATAGATCCGGCTCTGCGGATGTAGCAAGCCCTGTTCCCACGAAGCCGCTGATCGATGCCGACCCTGTCACATACTGGTAATTGGCGGTATCAAGAGTTATCCTCATCAGACCATAGGCGTAGTAATCATCTTCTTGGGTGACTACGATGCTGGCATCAATCTCCTCACAGGTATCAATCACCGAGGGAATGTTGAGCTTTATCGAGAAGCTCGGTGGGCCTGAGGGTGCTATCTTCACAGGCAGGCCCTGGTGGTAGGTCTGGCCACCGGAGACCGTGAGATCCGACCAATCGATAATCTCTCCCGGTCCTGTGGTGTGGAGGGTATAGGTGACTTCTAGCTTGCCGTTTTGAGGAAGCGGTGGAAGGTCCAGGCCGGCTGAGCCCAGCTCCAGTTCAGGCACTCCGGAAACGGCCTCTGCCGATAAAAAGTTGCTCTTGGTCGATCCGAGCTGATTGCCGCCTGCATCATAAACTGCAAAGCTCGTCGGCGCTCCTCCGCTTGGAAATTCCTGGGGTCCGGTGAAATGCACCCCGAACTTATAGCCAGTCCAGTCAGTGACCGCGCTCTGGAAGGTATAGGTTGTGGTATAACCTATATCGCTGCATGCATCAACAGAGGTTGATGATTTGGTGGTTGTAAAGGTGGACCCGGTGCCTCCAACGCAATTCACCATTATTTTCACCGATTTGCTGTCTGAAAGAAGTGGGCATACCGGTCCGGAATTGGCCTCAGTGGCAGTCAGGGTGTTGGTGAATGATTCTCCGCAACTGCTTGCAGGTGGCTGGATTTTTACCGTCTTCGTCCATGGTGATCCTGAGACCAGGGCATTGCCACCGGTTTGAGACCAGGTTATCGTATTGGCAGTTACATCAACTGTTCCTCCTGCTGCATCTACTACGGTGAAGCCGGCCGGATAGGCATCAACGATCTCGGCATCCAGTGTATCAGAGCACCCATCGTTCTTTTTGTAGTCTACCGTTAAATCAAATATTGCGATTTGGCTGACATCGCTGAGAATGAGGTAATCATTGGCAAGCCCTGATGCGGTCTTGCTCACGGTCAGGGTGGGTCCGTTTACTATGATATCAGCCGAGGCGCTGCCCGACAGAGTGCAGCCGCAGCAGTCAACTCCGGCCGGCGGCCTGGCGGAAAGAAGAGTGCTGTAAGTGCCTGTGCACATGTCGCAGGCGCTTGACTGCGGGCCCAGTTTGACCGTCTTTTTCCAGACAGCACCGTCGCTCAAGGTTTGGGCAGCATCTGTGCTGGGCCAGGTTATGGTGCGAAGAGTGGCATCAACTATCCCTCCCGCCCCATCAATAACGGTAAAGCCTTCTGGATAGGTGTCTACTATATCAACAGGCAGAGAGTCGGTGCATCCTCCCCCATTTGATTTAAATTCTGCCTGGAGGTCGAAGCTGGCCACTGTGCTTGCATCATTCGGCTTCAGTATATTGCTCCCCGATGATGTGGGTGTCTTTGTCAGGGTCAGGGTTGGCTTTTTGCTGGAATCGACTGAAAAGTATATCAATTCCAGGGGAGGTGCCCACGGGTTTCCGCAGTCGTCGGTGTAATCCGGCTCCATGGTGAGAACCCCTCCCGTGGCCTCGCAGGCCGACCCGTCGCTCTTCATCTTCAGTTCGAATTGAGCGTCCCCTGTTGCTCCTGCTGCAACATCGCCTATGATGAGGATGAACTTGCTGGGATCTGTGGGATGATCCGGGTCAGGGCTTATGGTGCTCCCTGGAAGGCTGCTGACAAGGAACTGGGATGGCAGGTTGCCCATGTGGACATGGACCCCTCTGGCCGAACCCCCTCCAGTATTAGCATAATGCAGGGTTACCGTCTGATATGAGCAGTATGGGATGCTGTAGGAGCCTGCGCTGGTGTAAACCGGAGCGATATCAAGATCCGGCTTCCAAAGAATTATCTTTATGCTGCCCTTTGTGAAGAAGGAGAAGACCGAGTCGGTGCAGGCGGCTTCGGGGTTGCAGCCCCATGAACCGGTGACCGTCTCTACCAGGTTGCTGCATCCTACTACCTTGGCCTTGATCACTCCTGTCCAGGTTACTCCTGGGTTTATGGGGCCAGGTATCGCGATGGTGGCCGGGTTTCCTGGGGTGATAACCGTGCTGGTGTCACCGGCAGGTGCAGTTATGGAAACAAACTCCAGTCCGGAGTCGAATTGATCCGAGAGCTCTATGTTATAAAGCGGACCTGCTGCGGTTCCTGCTGCAGCATTTTTTACCACCAGGTTCCATTCCACATAGTCGCCAACGGCTGCAGTGATAACAGATCCTGAATTCGGGGTTGTGATCGGGACTTTTTCTATGTTGAGCTGGCCTCTTTTGACGAGTATGGTCTGTGGGGTGCTGACTGGGGAAAGGGTCTTGGGCACACCCATCGTATATTCTATCGCAAGGTCAATCGGCTGGCCGATGGCAGGATCTGCCTCGCAGTCGGCAGTGACGCCGAAGGTGATTGTAACAGATGAACCAGGGCCCAGGTTTCCTGGAGTTGTACTAAGATCCCAGGTAAGGGCCTGGCCATTGATAGTGGGATCCACAGTAGAAACAGTTGAACCGCCGCTTGGAGATTGAATTGTTGTTGATCCGGTGCTATATTTAAATCCTGCAGGAAGAGTAACGATAGCTTTGAGGCCGGAAGCTGTGCAATCGTCTCCGGGGGAATTAGTATTGGATATAGTTGCCTTAAAGTATGAGGGATTCGGACTGCAGACTGCTATTGTGTAGTCGTTTGTGGGACTATTAATGGAGTATGTCAAATCCAGGCAGCTTGCCTGAGCTGACAATGTCAATACAATAAGCAGGAAGGGCAAAAGACATACGCGCCTCACCAGGAAGTTCTGCCTGCAACTTGATTGTTCGCGCTCATTCGAAAATAGTTCTGTCATTTTTTCATATCTTTTCGGCAAACCGATTGCATAATTCATTGTGCTGCTCCCCTGAATATTACATCCTTACGACTGATCAGATCTTGATAATTTTGACTGCCATTCCGTACATTTAATTGATTTTCTAACGGTTATCTACCTTATATTGTAATGTTTAAGACGGAATTGTTGTGTAAGACAATTAGATAAATATGTCGGTACAATCATACGAATGTATCATTCTGAATATCTCTATCCGTTAGTTAAACTAATTTAGTCCTAAGACAAGATAGCTTTATATGGCAGGATATGTTTGTCAATGCAATGGTGATGTAATGCATATAATGGAGGGCTTCCTGCCCCTCAACTGGTGCGTGTTCTGGTATGCGCTCTCTCTTCCAGTAGTGGTTTATGGTGCCTATAAGCTGAGCGGATTGATGAAAAATAGCCGCGATGTTCTTCCTTTGCTGGCCGTTTCCGGTGCCTTCATCTTCGTCCTCTCCTCACTGAAGATGCCATCGGTTACTGGAAGCTGCTCTCATCCTACCGGCACGGGCATAGGTGCGATCCTCTTTGGGCCCTGGATAACTTCTTTGCTATCTATCATCGTCCTGATCTATCAGGCCATATTTCTGGCTCACGGCGGCCTGACCACCCTGGGTGCAAACACATTCTCTATGGGCATAGTCGGACCATTGGCAGGCTATCTGGTCTACAAGGCATGCATGAAAAGGGATGTGAATATGTTCGTTGCTGTATTTTTAGCGGCGACGCTGGCGGATTGGCTGACCTACATCGTCACCTCCATACAGCTTGCCCTGGCCTTTCCCGCGGCAACGGGCGGAGCTCTAGCCTCCTTTGAGGCATTTCTCGCCGTCTTTGCCATTACCCAGGTTCCATTGGCAATTGTCGAGGGTGTTGTAAGTGCGCTCTTGTTCAAGTACATAGTCCAGCTCAGGAGCGATGTCCTCCTGAAGCTCAATGTGGCTTCCCCCAGTGTTCTGAAAAAACTCAAGGAGGCTTGTGCATGAAACTGGAGCACATAACCCTCCTGGTTCTGGCAATATTCATCGCGGCCTTTGCGTATGTCAGCTCCACGGGAAATCACGAGTGGAGCGGCGCAGATGATAAACCGGAAGCGGTCATTGATGAACTTACCGGCGGGTCTTATCATCCCTGGGCAGAGAGCATATGGACGCCCCCCAGCGGAGAAATAGAGAGCTTGCTCTTCGCCTTGCAGGCGGCATTCGGCTCGATCATCATCGGTTATTTCCTTGGTTACTATCGCGGCCTGGCTAAGGCCAAATGTGCTCTGCAGGCCGAGGAGAAAGAAGGAAATCTGAATGCACGATCTGCTAGATGATTACGCCCAATCCAGCGCTCTGAGGGAGGCCAGTCCCAGGCTCAAGCTGCTCCTTGGCCTGGGGGCCATGCTCCTCTGCGTCGCCTCGTCTTCGCCGATTGCGCCTCTATTCATAGCCCTCACCATGAGCCTCGCAACTGTAGGGTTGGCCAGGATTCCCGGGCGCTTTTACTGCACATTGCTATTGATTCCTTCTTCGTTCTCCTTTTTGAGCGCAATTGTGGTGGCCTTCATGCATGGCGGAGGGGTGCAGTTATTTGCTCTTAATGTCCTGGGCATCGACCTGGGCATACGGGAGGAAGGAGCAAACCTGGCTCTGCTTCTGATCGCCAGGACCTTCGGTGGCATGTGCTCCCTGTTCTTCATCGCCCTTACCACTCCCATGCTGGAGATATTCTCCATTGGCAAGTCCCTGGGTCTGCCTGACTTTCTGGTTGAGCTTTCAATGCTGATGTACCGGTATATCTTCGTCTTTTTGGATCAGGCCGCCATGATCCACAGCGCTCAGGTAATGCGGCTGGGCGACGCAGGATTCAAGAGCACCCTTAGCTCCTTCACCATGCTCAGCAGCGTTCTATTCCTTCGTTCCTGGGAGCAGGGGGAAAGACTCATCGTAGCCATGGATTGCCGCTGCTACGACGGAAAGCTCGATCTTATGGATCAGGCGGGGCGGGCAAAACCAGCTGCGATTATTGCGGTGGCGGTCTACCTGGTCGTCACTGCTGCCATAGCAGTTTTAACCCGGGACATTCTGATTCTGTGAGGCTACTATGACGATTATCCTTGAAACCAGAAGTCTATGCTACTCTTATGGGGATGGAACGCAAGCTCTAAGGGACGTCTGCATCTCCTTTGAGGAAGGGAAAAAGGTGGCCCTGGTGGGGCCCAATGGGGCCGGCAAATCCACCCTCATGCTCATGTTCAATGGCATCTTGCGGCCCAGCAATGGGTCTGTCCTCTTCCGGGGCCGGCCCATGAGCTACGATGCTTCAAGTTTGCGGTCCATCCGGCGAGCGGTGGGCATGGTCTTTCAGAATTCCGATGACCAGCTATTTGCCCCTACTGTATTTCAGGATGTGGCCTTCGGCCCCACAAATCTGGGCTATTCTGCGGATAAGGTGAAACGGTATGTGGGCTTTGCCCTGCAGTATGTGGGCCTGTCCGGATATGAGTGCCGTCCGCCGCATCACCTCAGCGGCGGGGAGAAGAAGAGGGTGGCCATCGCCGGCATTCTGGCTATGGAGCCGGAGGTGATGATTCTTGATGAGCCCACCTCAAACCTTGATCCGGCCAGTTCAGAGGAGATCATGGAGATGCTCGATGAACTGAACTCCGGCGGAAAGACGCTCATTATCTCCACTCATGATGTTGACCTGGCTTATCGTTGGGCGGATGAGGTCGTTCTTATGAAGGAGGGCAGCGTGGCGCGGCGGGGGACCGGGCAGGAGGTGTTCGGAGATTCTGGGCTGATAAGGGATGCCCGTCTCAAGCTTCCCATCGTTGTGGACATCTATCAAGAGCTGGCAGGCAGGGGGATCGCTAAGAGATCAGTCCCGCCCAGGAACATCCTTGAACTATGCGATCTGCTTTCGCCAAAAGCAGAGACAGATGCTGCAACCCAGGGCAGGATCTACATCTGCAATGTGGATGAGGTTGATGAAAAGCAGATTCCTGCGGTGATCGAAGGGATTTCCGTTGGCTTTAAGGGTGCTATGGGGACCAGTGCCAAAGCCCTGGCGGAACGGTGCGGCATATCTGTGGATTTTACCTACGGCGTCATCGACAAGTGTATACTAAAAGCACTCCTGGGCAAGAACTGTGTTATCATGACCTCAGGAGGGATGGCAAATCACATTATGCAGAGAATCAGGGCCTACGGCCAGGAGTCCGGGAAGATGATCGAGGCGACATGTCTATATCATGGCATCGAAAAGCTTAAGTAAAATAGTCTTGATTAAAGAAAACCCCATTGGAATATGTGGCTATTCCATGCGTCCATTCAGAACCTGGGGCGAGGGCCCATTGGCTAGCAGTCCGGCCCTCGCTCTGGATCTCCCCAGAGGATCTCTCCTATTAAGCAAAGGTATTTTAGTCTGTATGATTCATTGATGGTAATAAAGTTGGATGGTGAGAGCATGGGATATTTTATTGTCAAAAAGGAGTTCACCAATGAGGATAAGGATAAAAAGACCACCTATCATCCTGGTGGCGCTCAGATCAGCGATGCAAATTTCCCCAAACGTCGATTAGAGAAATGGGAGAAGCTGGGATGGATCGAATGGCATAAATAGGCAGCCAGAATGCCGATTCCATTCTGGTTTGGCATAATAATTGATGAGCGGGTAGGGGAGTGGGGGTTAGTGAAAAAGATGTGTGTACCCGCTCTTGTTCAAAGACTTTGCTGATGATATAAATACTTTCCTGGCAATAATTTAAAACTGTTTTTAGCTATCTGCAGTTTGTCTGGCAATCTTCGCCGCATAAGCGCCGGCTACGAAGCCTGCATCTATATTGACCACAGTCAGGACAGAGCAGGACTGAAGCATGGAGTAGAGGGCCGCCTGGCCGCTTCCACCCAGACCATAACCGGTGGATACCGGAAGGCCGATTACCGGAGCCTCTACCAGTCCAGCCACCACCGCCGGCAGAGTCCCTTCCCGTCCGGCCGCCACCACAAAGGCATCAACATCTGCCATCTTCTCGAGACAGGGAAAGAGCCTGTGAATGCCGGCTACTCCCACATCATACTCAGAGATGACATTGCATCCCATCTCCTCTGCCACCACCGCTGCTTCCTCTGCGACCGGAATATCGGCTGTGCCTGCTGCCAGAACGCCCACTGTTCCCACTTTATCCTGTCGCTTTGCTGAGCGAATAACCACCGTCCTGGCCTTCGAGTTATGCTCCAGCGTGCTTTTCTCGGGCAGCTTTGCGGACCGAAGTTGCTGTAGCTGCTCAGCCGAGACGCGAGTGATGATCACACTGCCGGTGGCCGATAGGTGAGCCATGGAGATCGCTACGAGGTCTGCGCTATCCTTTCCTTCCGCGAGAATGGCTTCCGGAATGCCGATGCGATCCGCCCGGCAGATATCCAGCTTTGCTATCTCTCCTACGGCCAGGAAGCTCTGTCGTTTGATGCGCCGCAAAGCCTCTTCCTCGTCCATTTCTCCTCTGGCAAAGCATTGCAGCAGATCTCTCAGATTCTCTTGCACAGCGAGTAAGATATATCGCCAAGCATAAAGGGTTTATCCCTGCATGGCAAATGAAAAGTGATGCTCGTAAACCTTGATCTTCATATCCATTCCAAGTACTCGATGGCCGTTTCCGCTGATATGCAGCTGCCGGATATCGCCAGAGAGGCGGCGCGCAAGGGTGTGAAGATTGTGGCCACTGGCGATTGCCTGCATCCTCTCTGGCTGGATGCCATAAGAAAGCTTCCGGAAGCGGATGGGCTCTTTGTCCTGGGCGATACCTATTTTGTCCTCAGCGTGGAGGTGGAGGATAGCAGTCGCGTTCATCATCTCATCTTCCTGCCGGATATTTCCAAGGCACAAGAGCTGCAGGAGTCCTTTGCTTGCCAATCTTCAAACCTGTCGAGCGACGGCAGGCCGCGGCTCTCTTTGAATGGTTCCGAAATCGCTGATCACGTTCTTGAGGCAGGCGGTCTGCTGGGTCCAGCTCACGCATTCACTCCCTGGACTGGCCTTTATGCCTACTTTCGCTCATTAGAGGAGTGCTACCAGGAGAAGGTGCAGGAGATCCGGTTCATAGAACTTGGCCTGTCTGCGGACACGGATTATGCTGACCGGATAGCCGACCTGTCCACCAGGACATTTCTCTCTAACTCCGATGCTCATTCGCCCCGCTCCAATAAGCTGGCTAGGGAGTTCAATCAGATGGAGCTTACCTCATTCAGTTATCAAGATCTCATCCTGGCGATCAAGCGGGAGGGCGGACGGCGCACCACAATGAATGTGGGCCTCTTTCCTGAAGAAGGAAAGTACAATCGAACGGCATGCACCCGTTGCTATCGGCAATACTCTCTAGCCCAAAAGGATGAATTGATGGGCCGCTGTCCTGATTGTGGGGGAAGAATCAAGCTTGGGGTGGCAGATAGGGTGAATCTTCTGGCCGATTACGAAAGGCCCGTGCATCCTGGGCACCGGCCGCCTTACCTGCATACGATTCCCCTGGCTGAGATCATTGCCCTGGCCCTGGGTCACAAGAGCGTAACAACTTCCGGCGTGCAAAAGATCTGGGGCGATCTGACGCAGTCCGGGACGGAGATCGAGGTCTTGATGCAGGAGGATCTTGACCAGCTATCCGCTGAGCCGAGAGTCATCGAAGCAATCCGGAGCTTTCGAATGGGGCGGGTAAAGGTACAGCCAGGGGGCGGGGGTAGGTACGGGATAGTTGGCCTCGCGGAGCCTGTCGTGGCAAGCGTACAAAAAGGCGGCCAACGGTCTTTATTTGATTTTTAAGCGGACGGCCCTATCAATTGATGCCGGGGACGGCGAAGCGGGTTGAACTACATTCGAACTATAAATTTTTTAAAACCTTCATTAATTTTTGATCTCCATCTACTGCAATAGGTCTGGCGCCATCTGCGATCCGGAACTGATATAAAAATGCGGTCTTACAGATGAGTCCTTCGTACATATTTAAATACTATAGAAAGATATTTAGTTAACTATCTAGGATTTGGCCAAGATTTGTGTGTTTCAAAGAATGATCGACTCAGTCACTTGATTTGATTAATGGAAAAATATGGAATGATCGGATATGGTGGATTGATATGGACTTCAGTATTAAATTAACTAAATTCCCTCTCTCTGAAAAGATTTCATTTCTTGAAGCGGCCTTGATATTGATTCTGGCAGGAATGATGCTTGCCCTATTATCTTTTAGTGGCAGTGCAGCCAATGAGAGCATCGAATTGAGAAGTATCGACCTCAATTCATCGAATAGTTCCAGCTTAGATGAAAATGCCACATTCGATGCACGGCACTATCTTAAAATGAGGATGAAATTGCCTGCAGAGAGAAAGGCTGCTGCACAACGCTACAAAGCAGCTCGTGAAGAGGCTATGGCCCAGGCTCGTGAGGCTGCCCCGGGCGTCGCTCCTACAATGACACCCTCGTTTGACCCAGGTGGCATTCCTCATTACTTTGGCCCCTATCCTAACTATGCCAACAGCCCCATGCCTACTGGTTCCATAGCCATCATCACTCTGACGAATGGTGGTAGCGGTTATGTCAATCCTGCGGTTGAAATCTCAGACGTCTATGGTACTGGCTCAGGCGCTGCGGCAACTGCAACGGTTGCGGGTGGTGTTATTACAGGCATCACAGTAAATCCCGGATCATCCGGCAGCGGATATACTGCGCCCATCGTCACCATCATTGATTCATCCGGACCGGGCAGCGGCGCAGCAGCTACCGCAATATTGGGTGGCTCTCTGACTGGAGGAATTAATAAATTCGTTGACCCGCTGCCGAACCTTCATCAGGCCGTTCCTGATCAGTTAACATATCCTCCCGGAGGAAAAGGATATACATCGGCTCCAACAGTTGAGATCACGGATGGCACAGGCAAGGGGGCTGCAGCCACTGCGCATTTGACAGGGGACACGGTAACTAGTGTTACCATAGACCGTGGTGGAATCGGATATTCTTCAAATCCAACAATTGCTTTTAGAGGTGGCGGGGCAACGACCCAAGCCATAGGAAAGGCTACTGTGGTTGGCGGCGTCATCACAGCAATCACCCTATTAGGCTGTGACTACTATGAGATAGCACTAGTTGAGTACAGCCAGAAGATGCATACAAATCTTCCTTCTACCAGACTGAGGGGTTATGTGCAGCTGGCAACGCCGGTAGTTCCTGGAGCGGGTGTCACATTGCTGGATGCAAACAACAATCCCATCCTGAAGCCCGACAACACTCCGGCTATAGCTGTGGCAAATCCTCAGTACATGAGTCCAATCATAGTCTCTGAGCGTGACCGTCCGGTACGCATCAAATTTTATAACCTTCTTCCCAAAGGGGTGGGTGGCGACCTATTCCTTCCGGTAGATACGACTGTTATGGGCGCTGGAATGGGTCCCGACATGATAATGGCCAACACGGTAACGCCGGTAGGTGGTGCGGTAGTCGAGATCATGACTATGGCCCCCCATAACTTTGCTCAGGGTCAATTGATTATGCTGCACGGCTTTGTGCCGGATGATTACAACGGAGAGTACCGTGTGCTGGGCACAGGGCTTACTGCGAATACATTCCAGATCAAGCTCAAGACGAATCCGGCACCTGCTGTTGTGACCATAGGCCACATCATGGAGCTGTACACTCAGAATCGTGCTACAGTGCATCTTCATGGAGGATATGTTCCATGGATTAGCGATGGAACACCTCACCAGTGGATAACTCCTGCCGGAGAGACCACATCATACCCCAACGGCGTCAGCATGCGTAATGTTCCGGACATGCCTGATCCTGGTGACGGATCGATGACCTTCTTTTATAACAATCAGCAGAGCGCCCGGCTGATGTTTTATCATGACCATTCTTATGGCATTACTCGGATCAATGTCTATGCCGGAGAGGCGGCAGGGTACTTGATAACTGACCAGGTAGAAAAGGACATGATCGATGGCACCAACAAAGCTGGCGTCAACCTCAATCCTCCAGTCAAAGTTCTGCCTGATACAGGAATTCCTCTGGTCATTCAGGACAAGACCTTTGTCGATGCAAATACTATTGCTGCCCAAGATCCTACCTGGAACTGGGGAACTGCGGCAAGAGATCCCAACACCGGAAAAATTTTAAATGCCAATACAGGCGATCTCTGGATGCCTCATGTATATATGACAAACCAAAATCCCTGGGACATCGGAGGAATGAATGCATTTGGTCGCTGGCATTATGGGCCGTGGTTCTGGCCTCCCACTACAAATATTGCGCACGGACCGGTGCCAAATCCTTATACCGGTCCCAATGAGCCGCCAATGATTCCAGGCGTGCCCCACAACTCCATGGCAATGGAATCATTTGTAGACACTCCGGTGGTCAACGGCATGGCTTATCCATACCTGGAGGTAGAACCCAGGGCATACCGGTTCCGTATTCTTAATGCAGCCGACGACCGGTTCTTCAACCTGCAGATTTATGCGGCCACTAATATCATCAGCGCTATCAGAATCATAAGTGGTGGCGGAAATTACGTAGACCCTACGGTCACCATCAACGATCCTACCGGCAAAGGTGCAATAGCTAAAGCAATAGTAGTGGGCGGCGTAATCACTGGCGTTGAACTGCTAACCGTGGGAAGCGGTTATACTGCGCCGACAGTTACATTCAGTGATGCAGTCGGACGCGGTGCATCTGCAATCGCAACGGTCTATACCAATCCGACTGAAGTTGGCATGATTCCTGCATCAACCTGTGCAGGTCTGCCGAATGGCTGGCCGACAGATGGAAGGGATGGGGGTGTGCCAGATCCGGCCAGAGCAGGCCCATCATTCATCCAGATAGGAACGGAAGGCGGCTTCTTGCCGGCACCGGTGGTGCTGCCCAATCTGCCGGTAAACTGGAACTGGGATCAAACGAACTTTGATTTCGGAAATGTTAACCAGGGAACGCTACTGCTTGGTCCGGCAGAACGAGCGGACGTCATCGTTGATTTTTCTGCATATGCCGGAAAGACTCTCATTCTCTACAATGATGCTCCTGCACCCTTCCCGGCGATCGATCCACGCTATGACTACTATACCAACCATCCAGATCAGACCGATGCCGGTGGGGCACCTACGACTCAGCCCGGCTATGGTCCAAACACACGGACCATCATGCAGATCCGGGTGGCTTCGGTCCCTGTGCAGTCCTACGATCTGGCTAAATTGCAGGCGGTATTCGCCAAGGATACGGCAAACAATAAGAAGGGCGTCTTCGAGGCATCACAGGATGAGATCATTGTGCCTCAGGCCGAGTATAATTCTGCATACGACAGGGGAGATCTGGCTGCAGATCCTTATGTTAGGATCTTTGAGAACAGCAAGACATTCCAGACACTTGACGGCTCGACTGTGACCATCCCGTTCGAGTCGAAGGCCATTCAGGACGAGATGGGCGAGGCTTTTGAGACCGACTATGGACGGATGAGCGGTTTATTGGGTCTGGAGGTGCCATTCACCGGAGCAGGCAATCAAAATCTCATTCTTTATCCATTTGCCTCACCTCCAGTGGATATAATTAAGGGCTCGATCTATGGGACAAAGATCGGTTCGCTGGATGACGGAACCCAGATCTGGAAGATCACCCATAACGGAGTAGACACGCACACTATACATGTGCACCTGTTCAATGCCCAATTGATCAATCGGGTGGCCTGGGACAATGCCCTTCGCGTTCCGGATCTCAATGAGCTGGGATGGAAAGAGACATTCAGGGTTAATCCGCTACAAGATACCATCATCGCTTTGAGGCCAATAGCGCCAACGCAGCCATTCGAGGTCCCCAACAGTGAGCGGCTGATAGACCCGACCATGCCTGATGGTGCTGAACTCAAAGGAGGGCCGCTGGGATTTCAGGACCCGAGTGGCGAGCCGGTTACTGTGATCAATCATGTCGTCAACTTTGGATGGGAGTACATGATGCATTGCCATCTTCTCTCCCACGAAGAGATGGACATGATGCATGCGGTGGCCTTTGCGGTTCCGCCAAGGGCTCCTTCCGATTTAAAAGTCACGTTATCCGGATCATTGCCCGCTTCTGCAACTCTAAACTGGGTGGACAATTCCATCAGTGAAACCGGATTTCTCATTCAAAGAGCAAAGGATGCGGCATTCACTGTTGATCTGACTGAGTTTTCAGTTGGGCCGAATGTGGTAACATACACCGATGCTACAATAGTATCCGGAACATTATACTACTACCGGGTGAGGGCGATCAACGTGGTAGGCGATACCACAGTGTATCCGCCTCCTGCAGTAGGATTCCCCAAGAAAACGGCATATTCGGATTGGTCGAATACTGCGCCATCATATGAGGTATTGACCATACATTCGGTAGGTACAGACAATTCTCTGTGGATTAGGCAGTTCATGGTAGGTGGGTGGAGTGATTGGCAGAACCTGGGCGGCTTGATAACAGATATAGATTCCACATCCTCCGGAGGCATCGTCTATGCCTTTGCCCGCGGAATTGATGGAGCTCTGTGGTACCGAAGCTGGAATGGCGCTGCGTGGAGTGATTGGCAGTGGCTGGGTGGCTTGATAACAGATATAGATTCCACATCCTCCGGAGGCATCGTCTATGCCTTTGCGCGCGGCGTTGATGGATCCCTGTTGTATCGAAGCTTGAATGGCGCTACGTGGAGTGATTGGCAGAACCTGGGCGGCTTGATAACAGATATAGATTCCACATCCTCCGGAGGCATCGTCTATGTCTTTGCGCGCGGCGTTGATGGATCCCTTTGGTGCCGAAGCTTGAATGGCGCTACGTGGAGTGATTGGCAGTGGCTGGGTGGCTTGATAACAGATATAGATTCCACATCCTCCGGAGGCATCGTCTATGCCTTTGCGCGCGGCGTTGATGGATCCCTTTGGTGCCGAAGCTTGAATGGCGCTACGTGGAGTGATTGGCAGTGGTTGGGCGGCTTGATAACAGATATAGATTCCACATCCTCCGGAGGCATCGTCTATGCCTTTGCGCGCGGCGTTGATGGATCCCTGTTGTACCGAAGCTTGAATGGCGCTACGTGGAGTGATTGGCAGAACCTGGGCGGCTTGATAACGGCACTGGATACGGTATCTTCAGGAGGAAATGTTGGAGTCTCTGTGATTGGGACCGATAATTCCCTATGGTATATAAGTATGGATGGCGGCTCGTGGAGTGCATGGCAGTGGCTGGGAGGTTCGATAACAAAAATTAATGCCGCATTGCTGAATTGAGATTATTGAAACCATCTTGAGGATGATTTCAATAATCATATTTTATGGTTCTCATCCAGATGACACTTCGGTATTGTCGGCAATTTAGCCAATCCGGCACTTTTTTCTCGCATAGCTCATGATCAAACTATCCTGCCGCCTAGGCAGTACCAATTGAAATTGGCTGGGCTATTCGGGTTCATCCTGTTGACCCATAGTGCTCCGTCGCTGCCCTGTGCGGCTACGTCGATCTTGCCGGTATTCGTGTTCATCAAGGGCTTTGGGTCTGAGGCGATTACGCCTCCTAATGGATACCAATTATGCGTGTACACTCCGTTAGCCCAGGTGCCTTTGTTGTCCCACAGCTGATTGTAACTGTCGAGAACGAAGGTATGAATATTGCCAATGCTATCGAATGTAACATAGGGGTTTGAGGCTATGGTTCCGCCCAATGGGCTCCAAGCATATTCAATTTTGCCGCTGGGAGATGCAGCCAAATCAATATCACACATCCAGAGAGAGTTATCTGAACCTCTGGCTGCCACCTTCAGAAAGCCGTTTGAGACCGGCTCAATCGCACCGCTCAATTCAGATGCCAAAATGCCACCAAATCCATACCATGCGACCGAGCTGACTGGTGTTGGACCAGTATCCGCTTTATTAACCCACAAAGCATCATAATTGTCTTTTGCGAGTGTATACACATAGTTGGTGCCATCATTTGAGGCGACTAAGAATGGATCGTCCTTGATGGTTCCTCCCATATAGCTCCAACTACCGTCTGTCATCGTATCTGCATTCAGGTCCCTTATCCAGAGTGCGTTATCTTTTCCTCTTACTGCAATTGCTATCCAGTTGAGAAATCCCGGCTCCATGATGGCGCTAGGGGATGAGGCAATTTGACCGCCCAAACAGTTCCAGTTCCCTCCCATGGTGCTCGTGACCCTTCTGTCCCATAGGGCGAGATCTGTTCCATGGGCGAAGATATGGATGTTGCCGCTGTTGTCCATAACCGCGGATGGATCTTGATCGACAATTCCTCCCAGTAAGTACCAGTTTCCTCCTTTGTTATCCCAAAGAGAGCCACATGCATCTCGAACGAATATGTGTTCTATATTATCATTATCGATTATGGATGAGGGTCTTGTTGAAGTTGGCAAAGGCAAGGCAAATAACTCAGCTCCTGCTAGCGGTTCGCTCTCCAATGATATGCTCTTTGTGTCCCCCTTGAGATCTTTGTTGATGCTGAGGGGCCCGTTAGTGCAAGCAATCAGGCTTCCTGATGCTTTGCTCCCTTCTTCCGCCAGACGGAGGAGATTGGTGCCGTCTTTAGCGCTGGCATAGGCCAGGACACCATTCTCTGCCTTTACATCTTGCTGTATTCCTGAATGTTCATTGGCCGTGGCCGTGAAGATGGAATGAAGGCCTTCGCTGGAGGATAGATAAGAATAGGTCTCCTCCTGGGCGGAAGTGGCTCTTGCAGTGGTGTAGGACTTGCTGTCCAGGCTAAGGCCTTTGACTTCCCCTGATGCGGTGGCCTGCTCAGAAGCCGCGGCAGTCATCTGGCTCAAGACTATTCCCTGGCCATTAAGCCCGCCGGTAACTTCCACATCTTTGTCTCCTGATCCTGACCGGGCTAATGAATAGCCGAGGGGTGCAGCAATACTGGTGATCTGGTCGGCCCTGACTCGATCATCTCGTACGATCAGGGCTTGATTTGATGTCAGGCTGCCGGCCGATGTCCAGGCTTCTTGGGCAGCAAAAGAGGATCCAGTTGATCCGAAGAGCTGGCTTCTTGTTTCACCGTATGAGCCTAAGTTTGTGCTTATGCCCAGCTCAGTTCCCGTGGCAAGAGCGGTGGTGCTCATGCCGATGCAGCTTGATGAAGAGATTGTGATTTGTGCACTATCATCCCCGTTGCTCAGACACTGGCTGATTTTGTTGCTGCCATAGCCTGATGCCCATTGAGTCTGCTTGATGATGCCTTCTCCAAGATTAGCGCGCACTTTAAGGTTGGTTGATTTATCGATTTCATAATGCTGGTTTAGGGATGCGTCGGCTAACGCATTATTTGAGCTCATTGCTATGGTTATCGAGAATACTGGTGCAATCAGCATGTTGAATAGGATGATGAATAGGAGTGATGACTTGCATATTGATGTTTCCATCTGCCTCACCGTCCGTACAAAGCCCATATGGCATGACGATCACCATTGCCCAGCCATAGTGGATGATTGTACTGGTAGTTCATTATCTGCTGAACCTGTGATTTGTAAAGTGGAGCATTATCTTTGTTATAGAGGTCTGCCAGTCCCAGGGTATGTCCAAGCTCGTGAACGGCAATGGTTTCTATATCGTAATTCATTCCGCCGCTATTGCCATTTGTGTTCCAGTTGTAGTAGGTATTGTAGTCGACATCCGAGTCGGTTATCTGATAGAAGCCATCCTTCTGGCTGCTGGTGGTATACCAGGTATGAGCGTGACCAGGGGAGTAGACTCCATTGGAGCCCGGCGCGATATTTTCCCAGGAATGAACAGATATGCCGTCCGGAACATCTCGTGAAACGATGCTGCTGGGCGTAACTGTGCTTGCGAAGAGTCTCTGGTAAGTTGCCGCATCCCATATGTTTGCAGCTGTTTGGATGGCAGCGCAGACGGAGTTGGTGTTCAGCCCCTCTGCATTATAGTCGGAGTCGGTGCGCAGATACAATTGAATGGTTGGATTTGCCTGGTTCCATCTTCTGGCCGGTCCGTAGACTCCTCCATCGTAGGCATTCCCCAGTGGCAGCCAACCCCAAAAGTTGCCTACTCGGCCTCCGAAGGTCTGCGAACCCTGTGCCGATTCAGATTCCGTTGACGTCTGGTCTTGGGCGACATCAGTGGCGCTATCAAAGGCACTGCGATCCATGCTGAAAGCATTGGCCTGCACAGATCCTTTTAAAATAGGGGGTGCATTGGCACCTTCATCGTCTTTGATATAACTGGAATCAAAGGTGAGGCCAATGTCCTTGGACGCGATCAATTCCAATGTATCTTCATCCAGGCAGTTTACTCCGTATGCAGATATATCCCCCATTGTCCAGGCTTTTTTTTGGGATGCGGCAGTCAGATCTGCGGTTATGTCATCTACTTTGTAGAATAATCCGTTTACAAGCATCGCATTGTCGCTGGATAATGAGCTGGACTCCAGGTAACATGAGCTGCCGCTCATTTTTGTCGTCTGGCTTGCGGATAGAAGGATTCCGGCTTGCAGGCTCTGGGATAATGATAGCTCTCCTTCTATCACGTTTGTCTTTTGCTCTACATAATCGTCTCCCTGGGCCCCATGCAGTTGTGCAAAAATGTCGCCTGTTCCCATAACTGATTGGGACAAGGATGCGGATTGAGATGAGACTGCCGAAGTTGAGGAAATGCTCAGTGGTCCAGAACTCTCAATAATGTTTCTCAAATTATATTCTTTTCCTCCAATACAATGAATGATATTATTATTGCCCCCTCCCTGAAGCTGTTGATCCTGGTAGATATTAGGCCCGAAAAGTGTCGATTTTGACTTTAGATCGGCATTTAAAGATAGCACATAGCTGTCGGCTATTATTGCATCGCCGCAAATATCACCCGATGAAATGATTATTTTCATGGCACATGCCGGCTCAGCAACAAATATATATATAGCAAAGATTAGCAAAACTTTGCGGATCATGCTTCTCCCTGTTATCCACGTAGGTAATCGTTTGGACCTTGAGTATATATAACTTTGTGATGAAATATCATGAATTAATTATGTCTACATTTGATGATGATTGTTCGTCGGCGGCTGCAATATATTGGTACTTATAAAATTTGTTTAAGCATTGTTAATGCAATCGACTATTTTAAATTATATAAATTCATTTGGCGTTGCGTATGAATTCTTCATGTGTTCCCCTGAAATTGGATTAATTGGAAAATATGCTTTTGAGATGTTTTTATCGCGAAATAGCTCATCTATGCGCGAGGATTTATGAGCAGATCAGACGCAATTTTATTGAAAATTAACTGAGATTCTAGTGGCTGAATGTATAAACGCTTATTTGATAAATACGAGCAAATGCAATTCCTGCTAGTAATGAGTCGCTTATATGATGGAATGTCATCATAGGAATATTCACTGAGATTGCTTCTGGGTAGGCAAGAATGGACCGTCAGGATTAATAGTCTAAAAGTTTTTAATATGTTGTGAGGGGTGAACTCTTTGATTCAGGCAAATGCAAGGAACGCCATAATGCTGTTATCTATCATGTCAATATTTTGTGTATCATGCGAAGAATTTAATGTAAGTTCGGGCCAGCTTTTCTCGCCTGCGCCGCTCTTTCCACTCGCTACATCTAATGATTCAAATGCCAGCGGAAGTGCGATTACGGCAACCGTTGAAACTGCAAAAGATATAATGGCCAGTCCTGATTCTACCCAAAAAATTGGCGATGAGGCTGCCCTTGGACTACAGCTTAATCAAACAGAGAATGAAATCACCATAGTGGTTAGATCTGACAGCTATAATATCGCCAAGGATGCTGATGGCTATGATTTTATATATATGAATAACTTTTCGATTAAATACCTCGCTGGAGAGCCAATGTTGCCCAGCAGCAATACTAATGTTCTTCTTCCTCCAAATGTTGATGTCACTAGCATCAAATTGGAGGTACTGTCCGAGAATATAAAACCACTTGATGGGAGCTATAATATCCGCCCTGCCCCTGAGCCCCGTGTATTGGTTGACAATGAGACATATGATTTTGCCGCCCAAGGAAAACCCGTTGAATTCCTAAAAGGTGCAGTATATGTGAACGATTCCGCATACCCTGAGAAGAATGTTCTTCTGCTTCCATACTCTCAGATGAGAAAGTGGGTCTTTGTCCCTGTGCAGTTTATACCCTTTAAATACAATCCTGTGCAGAAGACTCTTATTTTAATAGAAAATGCAACAGTGAGAATTTCATATGAATTGCAGGCTGCAATAAATGCAGAAGAGTCTAATCTCTTGAAAGATAACGTAATGGACAGCCTGGCACCGGATATGTTCGTTAACTATGGCCAATTGAAGGATCTTTATGGCGCACAGATTGCTTCCAGTTCGGAGGCCGGTGCTATCGGACGCTACGTTATAATTACAACAAATGCGATCCGATCTGCAAGCAGCAGGTTGAATGCATTTATCGCTCACAAGCAGTCTCTTGGATATACAGTCAGCGTAGTGACTGAGGATAATTATGGCGGGCTGTATGGCCAATACCCCAACCAGAAAGCTGAGAAGATTCGGCAGTGGCTCAAGGACAACTATGTCGCCCTCGGCATCAAATACGTGCTGCTGATTGGAAATCCTTCTCCCTATGATTCAGGAGAAGGCGATGTTCCCATGAAGATGTGCTGGCCGCGATTGGGCGCCGGTGATGGTTATGAGAATGCGCCTACTGATGCGTTCTATGCCGATCTGACCGGCAACTGGGACCAGGATGGAGACGGCATATATGGTGAATGGTCGGACTTTTCATCTGGCGGAGTGGACTTCTCTCCTGAGGTATATGTGGCAAGGATTCCCGTCTACAACGCAAATTATGCGGTATTGGATAGTATCCTGCAAAAGACGATCGACTACGAGACTTCCGGTAGTACTGCATGGAGGAAGAGCGCTCTTCTGCCCATGAGCTTCTCTGATGGCAGCACAGATGGAGCTTATCTGGGCGAGCAGATGAAGAACAACTATCTATCAACGAATGGCTACTCTTCCTGGAGAATGTATCAGCAGGGCGCTTCCGGATCCTGCACCCTGGACTCGACGTTTACCAGTGAAGAGAACTTGAGGGGGGGGAGCGTCATGCCCAATCGCTGGGGTGCCGCTGATTTTGGCATAGTTTCATGGTGGGGGCATGGCAGTAGCCAAGGTGCTTATGTTGGCTATGACGACTGCAACGACGGTGCATTCATGCTCAGCAGCAATGCACCTGGCCTGGATAATGCTCATCCTTCGTTTACCTATCAATGCTCCTGTCTGAATGGATATCCTGAAAATGCAGGCAATCTGCAATATGCCATTCTTAAGAACGGTGGCATTGCTACCGCCGGTGCTACCAGGGTATCATGGTATTCGCCTGGTCAGAACGATTTTGCCTCAAGCGTTACCAATGCAGGAATGGGCTATGAATATGTAAAGAGATTGGCCTCAGAGAAGCCTGCTGGCGATTCTTTGCAGCAGATGAAATCAAGCATGCATCCTTATTCCAATGTATGGCTGATGAACTACTATGTATTAAACGTTTATGGCGACCCATCTGTCTCCATTAAGAACCCATTGCTTCCGACCTGGACTTACCTCGGAGGATGCTTAATCCAGAATCACTGTACTATGGTCGATGACCAAGGTAGAAGGCATGTCTTCGCCATTGGCGTGGATAATTCACTCTGGGACAACGTCGATGGATCATGGATTTGTCTTGGAGGGCTTCTGGCCTCGTCACCATATGCGGCTAAGGATAAAAATGGGCGAATACATATTGTTGTTCGTGGAGCGGATAATGCCCTCTGGGATTACGTATTTGATACATCAAGCTGGACAGGCAGCTGGAAATGGCTGGGCGGATCAGTCAATTCGGAGGCTACGGCAGCCATGGAGCCTACTTATGGTACAGTGATGGATATTGTTGTCAGAGGAACCGACAATACACTATGGTTATGCGAATTCAACATCAACGATCTTACTTCCTTTAACTGGCATCCTCTGGGCGGGTATATTGGCAGCAGGCCATTTGTGATATTCGATCACAATAGCCGAATGCATATCTTTGTGATCGGTGCAGACAAAACCCTCTGGGATAATCGGGGCGTTCTCACCTCTGGAACATACGTCCATAGCTGGCATGCTCTTGGCGGCATCCTTCTGGGCGCGCCATATTCTTCTTTAAAGCCTGGATCCAGCGATAATCTGCTAGTTACTGTCCTGAGTGCTGATAATGCCCTCTGGATGACTGATGTCAATGGCCTGAGCAATCCTGAGACCTGCAACTGGATTTGCCTTGGGGGGGTCATAGCCTCCGATCCGTTTGTGTCCACAGATACTTCTGGCAGAGTCCATTCCTTTGTTAGAGGTGTCGATGGCTCTATGTGGGAGAATGTCTTCTCCGGCAGTCCTTGGAATCCATCCGGTGCGCTGTGGGTGGCTCATGGTGGAGGCATTATCGGCACGCCACAGGCATTGTTTGATGGCTCAGCAACCTATGCGTATGTAGAAGGGGTCGATACAGGCATGTGGCGCAAGGTGTTTTCTACTTCAGCACCTTCGTCTTTCACGGCGGAAATCACTGGAAGCGCGGACCATTCGACTGAGGATTTGATGCAAGTGGGAGGTGCAAATAATTCGGTATAATAATACAATTTTTTTGATGACGTGAACTATTTGATGGCTTATTATTGTTTTTCCTGAATTTCTAAGATGATCGGCGAGATGATTTAGGGGCTCAACAATCGCCACCAGATCAGCGAAATGCTTATCTTTAGCTTGCTTCAATCAAAGACCATGTTGCTCTCAAATGGCATGCATATCGAAGGTTTTTGCGAAGATGTTAGCCTGTTCAGGCAGCTTGCAGCTAATGGCGTTTGGGAAAAACACATATCGGAATATCTGTTATCACATTTAACACGCAACGATGTATTTGTAGATGCAGGAGCCAATATTGGATATTTCACATTGTTAGTGGCACCAATCGTAAAACAAGTGTATGCATTTGAGCCCATGAGCCTTAATTTTAAGTATCTTGAAAATAATATTAAGTCCAATCATCTTAAAAATGTCAAAATTTTTAAAATTGGCTTATGGGATTCAATGTCAAAAAAAGAGATCTTGGTACAACCTGAATTTGCAGCGACCGCTCATATAGTGCAGGAAGGTGAACTCATGGATTATAAAAAAGAGATAATACAATGTGTGCATTTGGATTCTCTAAATTTGGAGCCTACTTATATTAAATTAGATATCGAGGGCGCAGAACCTTGGGCTCTTAGAGGCATGCAAGAAACTCTGATTCGCTGCAAACCCACGATAATAATTGAAGTGAACCGTCACTGCCTGAAAAATTACTTTAATGTGGATTCGTATGCGATTTGGGATCTTCTAACTGCATTGGGATATCGCTTTGAAGCTCTTATAAATAGACGTTCAATAAATTCGCTTAAGGAGCTGAATGAAATTTGCCCGGCCACAGGCTTGATTGATCTCCTTGCGAGGGTCTAAGTTGCCAGAGAATTATAATTTCTTTGATTTGAATATGCGATCTTAAGCTATTCCGAACTTTCTTGTGATTTATGGCCATTAATAACATCGATATAAATATCCAGGGATCTCTTTGACATTTCTCTAATGGAAAATTTATCTTTTACCAATTTTCGCCCCCTCATACCCATTTCCTCCCTTAATTCTGAGTTTTGGAGCAGTATGATTGCGTTAGCGAGTGAGACCTCGTCCCCTGGTTGTACTAATATTCCTGTCACATTATTCATGACTACCTCAGAGACACCACCTACATCGCATCCTACCACAGGTTTTCCTCTTGCCATAGCTTCAAGAAAGATCAGGCCAAATGATTCATATAAAGAAGGTGCTACAAAAATATGGCAATCATTATAGTAACTATCTAGCCGTTCATTGCTTATGAAACCAACAAATACAATATTATGTCGATATGAATTATCTAAACTCTCGATTAAATATTGCTTATAGGAACCGCCATTCGGCGCACTATTGGTATCCTTCCCAATCAGTATGAATTTTATATTTGCCACTGCATTTATAACGATTGGTATTGCCTTAAATAGCGTCTCCAATCCTTTTCTCTTTTCAAGTCTACCAACGAATAAGACTTTAATCTCACTGCTTTCAAGACTCATTGATTTAGATTCAATGGGCAGCCTAATTCCTAAAGGCGATAGAACGATTTTATTGTCATTGATTGCGTGATGATCATGAATCAGTGATCCAATTGCATTGCTGATCGCAATAACCTTATCCGCCCTCCTTGCAGCTTCGCCTTCTATCCAATCAGCAATTCTTAGGTCTCTGTCTATATGCCATCCCATAATCTCCGCTACCTTGGATAATGGCGTCTCTATTCTTATTACTATTGGTATCTCTTTAATTATTGAAAAAACAAAGCCCTCAGAATCCCATAATGGTGCCTCAATAATTTGAATTTGATTTGACTTTATTAGCTGCAAAATTTTTATGCACGCTGCATAGCTATATGAAAGGGTTTTTTTAGTCAATTTTAAATCGCCAGATAAGTTTAAAAAATCTATCGGAGAAGGACATATTTTATGTACATATATCTCTCTATCTCGGTAATCATATTCATAATTCCTTTCTGATCGAGAGATTATATGTACTTCGTTTCCAAGTTCCGCAAATTCATGAGCCAAATCGTATGTATATCGACAGATTCCACCATTACAATCCTCAGAAAATTCCTGACTCAGCAAGCAAATTTTAACATGTTTTTTTTTAATATTTTTGTTATTATCATTTTTTATTGATATTTCCGTATTTGGTTTCATCTTATACCCTTCAATCAAACCTTTAATTAATTTATAATATATTTTTAAAAAATGTGATTCAGATATTTCGCCATTATAATAGGGATTGAGAAAGTATATGAACCATTTAAAGAGTGGGATCAGGGGTCTCCATCCATCAGCAAAACGACCTTCTGGGAAATTCTTTAAGATAAAATATACAGTGCTTTTCATAATTTCCTGCCAATTTAGATCATATGGTGAAACCCTATTATGTCCTTCCGCCATTTCATGAAATACAATTGCATTATCAATTTGCTTTATCTTATATCCCGATTTTATAACTCGGACGCAAACATCGGTTTCATCTAAATAATATCGGATATTATCATCGAAAAGTCCTATTTTATATAATACATCAACTCTAAATGATGCATTAGTTCCCATAATATAATTAAATAATTTTCCCATTGGATCATTATAATTTAGATCTGATTCATTATTGAATGAAGGATTACCTAACTTGGATATATATCCATTTCTAAATTGAAGCCAATTGCCCGTTTTATCGAATACGGGGCCACCAACGCCTCCAATGGTGTCGTCAGTGTATCCTTCTATGAGTGAACTAATCCATTTTTCATCAGCTATGGCATCATCATCGATGAACGCTATAATCTCGCCATGTGCTGCTTTAATTCCAAGATTCCTGGCCGCTGAAAGCCCGTTTAATTTTTCTTGATTAATTCTGATGACGTTTGAATGGATCTTTAAAATTTCGTCCGTATTATCATTTGATGGCCCGTTTACGGCAATAATCTCCAAATAGGGATAATTTTGTCGCTTCAATGAATCAAGGCACTTTGCCAAATAATCGCCTCGATTATATGTGCAAATTACGATTGAAACGAGCGGCGAATTCATAATGGGTCCCTCTTTGCTGCAATAATTCTTTTGATTAATTCATTGAGCTTTGGGCAAATGCGGTCTCTATTGAACTCTTTGCATCTTTGCTCTTGTTTTTTCACTAATTTATCTGATATATGTTTGTCAGTTATGATGATATTTGCTAATTCCGCTATTTCGATATGGTTCTTTTTATGCAGCAATATTCCTGCATCATTTAATGTATATGGAATTCCTGTTGATGCATACGCGATAACTGGAATTCTGAAATACATAGCTTCTAACAATGGCACACAAAATCCTTCATGCTCACTCATGCATAAAAAAATGTGAGCAGATCTATAATACGAGGCCAATTTTTTATCCGGCACCATACCTACCAAAAATACACTATCTGATAACCCAAGTTCTTTTATCTTGTCCTCAATTTTTAGAACATAACGGGCAATTTGTTTGTCACCAACAAGGAATAACCGAGAGTTATTATTAATATATTTATTATAATAGTAAAATGTTTTTATAATGTCTATATGCATTTTATTAGGTGCGATTCGTCCTACAAATAGGAAATTTACCGTACTATTTCTGGATAAATCATTAGCTAATTCTATATCATATTCCATATACTTATTGAAATCTACTATAATCGGTAGTACATCCGTCCTTTTAAATCCAATTTTGTTTAGCTCAACACGGTTATATTCTGAGACGCCTATTCCCAAATAAAAATCTGAGCAAATCGCATTCAATTCAGCTCTTCCTTTTGAACACATATAACTCAAGTTAGCATCATAATCATTAAAGTACTCCGGTGGCGTAATATTATGATATATCAGGGCTTTTGTGTCTGGAAGACATTTTACAAAATCGGTTACGTCCAATCCCGCCAACGAAAAATGATAAAATAAAAGGTTTTCCGAATTGCCATTATAATCGCTCAAAGGCTTAACATATTTTGAGCATTTTGGGTGTATGTATTTTGCATATATTTCTGAGGAATAACCCATATATTCTAATGATCTTTTAATCTCAATTGCATCGCTGCTTACTGCATCCCCATAGCTTATTGCTGGCAACACCTGGTTGATTTTCATAGCTATTCCTGCATACTCATATGATTGCAGAGATGATCACTCTTTTTTGGCATATATGGCGCAATCCCTATGACCAAATATAATCTCATTTAAAACACTTATATTATCATTATGCACTTCAGCAATTTTTATTAATCCATCTGGGAGGTAATTGCTAATCTCTAATTTCTTGAGCTTTATCTCATCCGGGATTGGTTGGTAAAATTTTTCTCTTATCTCTGCAAATCCGCACAACTTCAAAAAAATTTTAATTACATCTGGATGAATGTGATTCAGGTGTGTGGGATCTAAATAGAATAAATTTGCTGATACCAACATGCTTATTATGTTGGGTATGCTTATTATAATGTATGATCCATTCTGCAATTTTTCATAACCTATTTTCAATAATTCCAGCAAATAATCGCTTGACATGTGTTCTGCGACTTGATTCATAAACATTCCGTCTAACGACTTATCTTCAATTGATTGCAGGTGAGACAATGCATCTGAGGTTACTGCATTGCAGCCCATTTTTTTGCAATTCTCTACTAATACTTCGTTTAGATCTATCCCATATCCGCCTATTTCATTTTGCGCCATTCTCCTTAAAAAATAGCCGCTCCCGCAGCCGATATCTAGGATATTCTTAGAACCTCTAAATACTCCAATGGCCTCTTCAAATATGTTGGGCGTGTCGACTGATTTTCCACTCAATGTTGTCCAAATTTTGCCAATCTCTTGATTAAATATGCACGATTCTTGATGATCAAATATTTTGCTGAGCCTGTGCTCATCTTGCTTTTTGATAGGGTTCTTATCATTGAGAACTGTAGCAAGCCATATCTTGCTTTCTATATCATCACTAATCGAAAATATACACGTCTTAATATATTCTTCTAGACTAGATGTGATATTCGCCTGTTCTGAAGAGATTTTCTCATCAAGTTCACCAGAAAGTTTTGCTCTATTTTTTGAGATCTTCTCATCCATTTCAGATAGAAAGAATGCTTGACTTTTTGAGATCTTCTCATCCATTTCAGATAGAAAGAATGCTTGACTTTTTGAGATTTTGTCATCCATTTCAGATAAAAGGAATTCTTGACTTTTTGAGACTTTCTGATCCATTTCTGATAGGAGGAATGCTTGACTTTTTGAGACTTTCTGATCTATTTCTGATAGGAGGAATGCTTGACTTTTTGAGACTTTCTGATCCATTTCTGATAGGAGGAATGCTTGACTTTTTGAGACTTTCTCGTCTATTTCAATGATTTTCAGGGCAATATTGTTCAATAATCCTTTAATGCATTTGTTGAATTCGTTCTGTTTCCAAATAACGGGATCAACGTAACGTCTAACTTCGCCATGTACTAGCTCCCTGCCTTTTACCAACGGTCTGCCAACTATTGGCCTATGGGAACTAATTCGGTAATTGTTGTTCTGTATATCCCAGTTAAGATTATCTATTCCGTTTTTAATATTTTTTTCAAAAGAGCTTGTGTCAATATCTTTTCTGTCCATATGATGGTCTCTGTTTGAATTGATGTCCACAATATCTGCATCTATATAAGCGCCATTTTCCTTCCGTCTCTTGATATTTTCCCGGATCTTTTGCATTATCTCTTCGACATTTATATCGTCATCTCGAATCTCGAATGTATCCAATGCAAGCACCTTCCATTATGCATTCCATCTGCAGGGAACCTCGAAGATTCCGGCATCTCTTCCCTTTGGCAGGACTTCAAAGGAGTATTGCTTATCTATCCAGTCATAAGCTTTGCCTTCGTGAGAATGCACCGCTACGGTGAGCAGGAACCTCCCTGATAGCAGGGGTATTCTCTCAATCACCAGATCGATATACCCCCTGCCTTTGATTTGGTCGATGGCAATATTTTTCAGCTCGGTATTAGTGCCATAAAGGTGTTGATCCTGCTCCGAGTACAGGGCGATTCCAAATACCGGATCGCGAATCACGACCGATGCGTTGTAGAATATCCTGATCGTCATGGGGTCAAAGGAGGTGAATCTGCAGCTTTCTCCTCCGAATTTATCCAGGAACTTGACATTTGTTATCGATGCTTTCTTATCGCCCCACCGTTTGGGCGCATCAGGTGTTGTTTTAATCTCTTCTACCACTTTATCTTCTGAACTTCTCTCATTTTCACCATAGATGTACCTGTCCAGAATTTCACCCGTCTCCCCAAAGGCCCTCTGCTCGCCGCCACCCAGGAGCAGCGTCCTGTCGCAAAAGCGCCTCACTGCGCCCAGGTCATGCGAGACGAAGAGAATAGTCACCCCTTCCTTGCGGTATCGGTTAAAGACATCAAAGCATTTTTGCTGGAACTCCATGTCCCCCACAGCCAGCACCTCGTCGACCAGTAGGACATCCGGATCAGTCTGAATTGCAGTAGAGAAGGCCAGTCGCACCTGCATTCCAGAAGAGAGGTTCTTCAGCTTGGTGTCCTCGAATTTGCCCAGGCCGGCAAAATTTATCACATCATCGATCCGGTCATCGATCTCTTTTCTGGAAAGTCCCATGATGGTGCCGTAAACTCCGATATTCTCCCTTGCCGTCATGTCGGGATTAAAGCCCACACCCAATTCCAGAAATGGCGTCATCTTCCCTTTGACCCGAACAGTTCCCTTTGACGCCCGCAAAATATTGGCGATGATCTTGAGAAGCGTGCTCTTGCCTGAGCCGTTGTCCCCTATTATGCCTACGCATTCACCTGCATCCACCTGAAAGCTGATGTCCTTTAGCACCGAGAATGTCTCATAACTGTTTGGCCTCATCAATCCCATCAGATTTTCAAAGAACGTGTTTCTTTTTTCATGAGGGATCTGGAAGGTCTTCCAGATGTGCTCCACCTCGACGGTCATCTTAGATCGCCTCGGCAAATTTGGGCTCCAGCCGATCAAAGACCAGATAGCCCGCCAGGAGGAACAGAACAGAGCATACTGCTAGGTAAGCCAAACTTGATGCCTCAGGCCCCGTCCGATAAAGAATACAATCGCGCATAATTGTTATAATCTGGGCCATGGGGTTGATCATTACCATCCAGCGCACATTTTCTGGAAATATTGTGATAGGATATATAATTGGCGTGGCAAAGAAGCCGATCTGCATAATCACTTTCCAGATGAACTGAACATCTCTGAAGTAGACATTCAAGGCGGCCAAAGCCAGAGACAATCCCAGGACTATGAAGAGCTGGAATGCGAATATGATTGGGAAATAGGCTATAGTCAGCCCTGGCATAACCTGGAAGACTGCCATGAATATTATGAATACTACGAACTCGAGCACAGTCATCATGAGCGCCATAATGCAGGTGGATATGACGAGAATATCGCGCGGAAAGTAGACCTTTTGCACCAGGCTGGGCTTCCCTACAATGCCCCAGATGCTCATGGATGTTCCTCTGTCCAGAAAATTCCAGAGGACTATCCCTAGGAGCAAAAAGAGCTGGTAATGCTCCACCTGAATGCGCATGAGATTTGTGAATACGAAATAAAGGACGACAAGCATGAGCAGCGGGTCTAAGAGCGACCATAAAAAGCCAAGTGCTGAGTTTTTATATCGCAGCTTGAATTCGCTCCAGGCTAAACGCAGAATCAGATCTCTGTACCTGTATAGCTCATGGATGTGATTTGCGGTCAGCAACTTATGCACCTGATAGCTCTTGCTTATTGATTCCATCATGATAAACCTTTGTGCTATGAATTAGCTTTTAATATCAATAGCACATACCATATATCTGAATGAAGCTCAAGATCCTTATTCATGGTCCTAAGGTCCACAATGTAGGATATCGCTATTTTCTGCTAAACAATGCGGATAGTCTTGGCCTAAATGGGTTCTCGGCGCGCAATCTCAAATCGAATGGAGAGCAGTCTGTGCAGATCCTTGTGGAGGGGGATGATAGCCAGATCCATGAGTTCCTTGAAATTGCGAAAAACCAGCAGCCGAAATCTGCGGAAGTTGCCGGAATAGCTTCCGAAGCTTATCCGGATCGAGTAGAGAGCCTCACTAAATTTGCTTTTCGATTTCAATCTCTCCAGGTCAGCAAGGGCATTGAATCAATTCTCAGGATAGAGAAACTGCAGGAGACCATGCTAAACAAGCAGGACCAAATGCTGGGCAAGCAGGACCAAATGCTGGGCAAGCAGGACCAAATGCTGGGCAAGCAGGACCAAATGCTGGGCAAGCAGGACCAAATGCTAAACAAGCAGGACCAAATGATCGATAAGCTGGAGAATGTTCGGCTCGATATTGTTGATGAAATGCGAACTACCTCCGAATCTCTCGTCGCTGAGCTTAGGAATGTAGGGGAAAGAAATGCTGTGGATATTAGGGACTCCCATTCCGACCTGAAGTCCTATCTAGACGAGAAATTGGGCAAGATCGAAGGAGATATTTCTCGTATCAAAGCGCGAATCGGCATGTGAATATTTATAAAATTAAAACCAATAATGCCCATTTCGCGGCTGGTATTAAGTCTGCATTGCTTTTCTTATCTTTTCCATAAATATCGATGTATCGAACTCTGCCGCGCGCTTTTGGCATGCAAGCTTATACTGCGCAGGATCTTTGGAGATTTCCATTATCGCTCTCTTCAGTTCATTCGGGGTTGCTTCTACCAGCATTCCGGTCTTGCCGTGAATCACCGTCTCCTTAAATCCGCCCTCATTTACCGCTACCACAGGCTTGCCGCTGGCCATCGCCTCTAGAGGCGTGAGTCCAAAGTCCTCGTCCAGCGCAGTGCATATCAATCCCCTGCATCGGGCGTACAGCTGGATCAACTCCTCTTCGGAGACCGTGCCGCGCATCTCCACATTGTCGGGAATGTTCTTGACCAATTTTTCATAGTATCTGGCTGCATGGTCACCTTCCGCATATCCTCCTACAACGACCAGTCTTTCATCGGGCAGATTTCTGAAGACCTCAAACTGCAGATCAATCCTTTTCTCTGGATAAATCCTGTTAACTGATAGCCAGAAGTCGCCATACTCCTCGAACTGGAATCTGTCTGTGTCTACGGGCGGATAGATCATCTCTGAGGAAATGTTGTGAAAATTCTTAATGCGCTGCTGCACTGTTTTGCTGATCGCGACAATCTTGTCAAGATTTTTTACTGAGCGCTGATCAAACCAGCTGGAGATCATAATCCAGCAGGCGGCAAGAAATCTCAATGCTGCATTGGACTGCCTAGAGATCATGGCTTCTCTCAGGTCGTAAAAAGCTCTTACTGGGGTGTAGCAGTACCACATGTTAGGGTGATGTCTTCGCGAAGCGTAATGAGACCAGTTTCCTGAAAATATGAAGAAATCGTATTCCTTAGAGAAGTCGCATGCAGCAAACAGCAGCGATGCGGATATCTGTTTGAACGGCGGCAGCTTTATGGTCTTACCAATGCTTTTTATCCTGATATCTTCGTATCCTAGCTTCTGCACAGCTTCCTGGCTGAGATCGGTGGTTATAATATCCGCAGATAGGGCGCGAGCCAGCATCAAGGCCACCCGTTCGCCTCCGCCGATAGCTCCGATGTAGTCAAGGAAGATGGCAGCCTTCAATAGGATCCCCTGTCTTGAAAATCCGCTATCTTCTATATCCACCTGTCGAATCGGCTCTGTGACCAATGGGCGTCCAAATGATTTGAGGCGGGCTGGCAGCATAAGTGGGTGGGGAGAGGAGCTGATCGGTTATAGCCGATGGAGAACCTGCGCTGGGCTGCATCTGTGGATTGGCCAGGGAGTTCGTTTGCGTAATGACTGAAACATGATCTTCCCATTCAGTACTTCCATTTGCAGTCCAAGACTCAATATTATTTATGGGGGAAATAAACAGGGTTGTTATCAAGGATGTGCAGAATGATGGGTCGCATATTTCTCTTTAAAAGCATGATCGTTCTCGTATGCTGATGATACCATTTTCGCGCAACAGGCGAACTGATGTCCAAATGCTGCCTGGTATGAAGGTCTTTTTAGGCGGAATCGTCAATATTTAGAGAACTCATAAAAACCATTTTTTCGGGAACAATCCCAGCTTTTCGTGCACTAGGTGGCATAGCCTATTAGCTAAAGGTGTATTCTGCTTGGGCGAAAAAGCATCTAAAAGAGTACGAAACGGAGAACACAGATTACTTGCCTGTAATCCAATGCTGTTGTTCGGGGAGACTATAACGATGATATTACTTATGAAGATAATGTTATATATGGGCAGAAAAGAGGTATGCCAAGGATGAAAGCTATTATATTATGCGGCGGATTTGGTACGCGTTTGCGTGAGGAAACCGAGTATAGGCCAAAACCAATGGTGCAAATTGGCAATAAGCCGATTCTATGGCATATAATGAAGACCTATAGCCATTATGGGATCAAGGATTTTGTTATATGTTTAGGGTATAAAGGAAACATGATAAAAGATTATTTCTTTAACTACGAGATGAATAACAGCGACTTTACAATCAAATTGGGCGATCGCAATAGCGTTAAATTTCACAATAACCCTCACGAGCATGATTGGAGTGTAACGTTAGCAGATACTGGTGAAAAAGCCCAGACCGGATCGCGCGCCAAAAAGATTGAGAGATATATATCTGAAGATGTATTCATGCTGACATATGGCGATGGTGTAGGAAATATAAATATTAACGACCTTTTAGAATACCACAATTCGCATGGAAAAATCGGTACTATGACTGGTGTGCATCCTTCATCTCGATTTGGTGAATTCTCCATAAGAGACAACCGGGTCCTCGAATTCAACGAAAAACCTCAGACTAAAGAGGGATATATAAATGGCGGTTACTTTGTTTTCAATAAAGATTTTTTTAAATATTTAAGCGAGGACGATAACTGCATTTTAGAAAAGGAGCCATTGGAGAATTTAGCAAAGGATGGCGAATTGATGGTTTATCCTCATGATGGTTTCTGGCAATGTGTGGATACTTATAGAGAGCTGGAAACGTTGAACAACTTATGGAGAACGCCTAATCCTCCATGGAAAGTATGGACGTAACAAGAGCGTGGATGGTGTAGTAGTTGGTTGGATCTCTTGAGGATATGTGTTTTATCTCCCGCTGCAAAGGCTTACTGATGCAGTATGCCTCACGGCGGGATCCAACTTTTCTTCAGCTATCTAAGTTTGGGACGGTAGGGATTTTGAACACACTTGTGGGCTATGGTGCATTCTTCATACTACTCAACTATACCAACTATATGATCTCCTTAGTGGTTTCGCACATCATCGGAGTTTCTCATAGCTACATATGGAATAAATATTGGATATTTGAATCTAATAAAATTTTATTAAAAGAGTTCTTAAAGTTTAACATGGTATACGTGGCTGTTTTTTTTGCCAATGCGCTAGTGCTTATCATTTTCGTTAATTTTTTGGGTTTGGATCCGCGCATAGGGCAGTTAATTGCATTACCCATTGTAACGATGATTAGTTTTACAGGACATAAGCATTGGAGTTTCAAAAATAAATAGTTTTAAATAGGATTCCGATTATGCGATTTAAGAGTGATGATTAGCCTATGTCTGATAGTTTCTGGAAAGACCGCAATGTATTTATAACTGGCTGCACAGGCCTACTAGGATCTTGGCTCACTAAATCTCTGACCGAAAAAAATGCCAATGTCGTTGGCCTTATACGAGATATTGTTCCTAAATCCAATCTGAATTATTCGGGGATCGAAGATAGGATTATCACTGTCAGGGGAGACTTGGTGGACCCTCTCCTTCTTGAGAGGGTCATAAATGAATACGAAATAGATACGGTATTTCATCTTGCCGCCCAGACTATCGTCACTATCGCGAACCGCAATCCGATATCAACTTTTAAGTCAAACATCGAAGGCACCTGGAACATATTGGAGGCCTGCAGGAGAGCACCTCTGGTGAATCGAATCGTTGTAGCCTCCAGTGATAAAGCTTATGGGGATCAACTAAATCTGCCTTATGATGAAAGAACGCCTCTTGAAGGAAGGCACCCTTATGATGTGTCCAAGAGTTGTGCTGACCTGATATGCAGAGCTTATTTCGAGACATATGGCCTTCCTGTTTGCGTTACCAGGTGTGGGAACTTCTATGGTGGGGGCGATTTAAATTTCAATAGGATCGTCCCGGGAACCATAAGATCTTTGATTAACAATGAAAGGCCTGTTATCCGGAGCGATGGGAACTTTTTACGTGATTATTTTTATATCGAAGACGGTGCAAGATCATATATGCTCTTGGCAGAGAAGATGGGAGATCCAAGTATCCACGGCGAGGCATTCAACTTCAGCACAGAGCATCCACTTTCCGTGCTGAATATAGTAGAGAAGATAATCCAAGCTATGGGGAGTGACCTTGAGCCGGATATCAGGAACCAGGCCACAAACGAGATCCGAGATCAATATCTTTCTGCTGAGAAAGCTCGATTTATATTGGATTGGCAACCCACTTTTACTTTGGAAGAGGGGCTCAAGCGTACTATTGAATGGTACAAAGCGTTTTTAGCATTTAGGGATATCCAATAGCATGGTTCAAGCAAAGTGATATTTAGGAGAACTTATGAGAAAGCTGATCAGCGTTATTATTCCTGCTTATAATGAAGAGGATGTACTGGACGAACTGAAAAACCGACTACAACAGGTGATGATGAAAAATGGAAATTATGACTTTGAGATAATAATTACTGAAAATGGTTCATGGGATTCTTCTTTTGAGAAATTAAAAAAAATAAATAAAGAAGACTCTCGATTCAAGATCCTCAAATTATCAAAAAATTTTGGATGCGATGGGGGGATTGTCGCGGGATTGAAATTCGCCCGGGGTGATGCAGCGATAATAATGAATGCAGATCTGCAAGATCCTCCTGAGATGTTCGCGCAATTTATTGAGAAATGGAATGAGGGGTATGAAATTGTCTACGGCATTATCCAAAAACGAGAAGGTGTTTCATATATTCGGAAGATCCTCTCCTCATTAGCCTACGTTATAATTTATTATTTAACTCATGAGACAATACCAAAAAATGCAAGTGATTTCCGTTTGATAGATAAAAAGGTTTATGTGACTGTAAATAAAATGAATGAGAAGAATAAGTTCCTAAGAGGTATGATTGCCTGGACCGGATTCAAGCAAACTGGAATCCCATATGAAAGGCCAGCCAGATTTGCAGGCGAAACAAAAGCAGGATTCCTTGCGGCCTTTAATGTGGCAATGAATGGAATCTTCTCATTCTCATATTTCCCATTGCATATTGCAACCGCACTCGGATTTATAATTTCTGTAGCTGCTTTTTTTATGATTTTTATTGAACTAGGACTATTCTTGGTCTATGGGCGAGTTGTTCCCGGTTTTACAACGACCATAATATTGATTCTCTTCTTATTTGGCATGCTCTTCTTCTTAATAGGGATAATCGGCATATACATTGCCAGGATCTATGATGAGGTAAAAGATAGGCCCAATTTCATAGTTGATGAAAAGATCGGCTTCAATGATTTAGGGGGGGCGATTTGATGTCGTATGCTAACGACGATCAGGAGTCACTCTATGATTCAGGCGCATTATCTTCGTTGAGAATAGTATTCGTTGCATGGAGTGAGCAATGACATCGCTCAATGGAAAGAAGGTCCTAATTACCGGAGCTACTGGCTTCGTGGGTGCCAACCTAGTTAGAATGGCGTTGGAGGGTGGTTCGGAAGTCTATATTATAACGAGGGTGAAGTCAGATAATTGGCGAATCAACGATCTATTATCATATCTTGCCGAATATAATTCCAGCTTTAATGTAGATTTAACAGATTACCGCAGATTGGAGTCGCTTATATCCAAAATTAGGCCGGAAATAATCTATCATACTGCTACCTATGGGGGAAGGCCGAATCAGAGAGATGCAATCCGAATTGTTGAAACGAATCTTATCGGGACAATAAATCTAGTCAATGCATGCAGGAAATATGGTTTTGACTTATTTGTAAATACAGGATCATCTTCAGAATATGGCATTAAGGCGGCTACTATGAAAGAAGAGGATCTCTTGGAGCCGGTAAACTGCTATGGCGTATCGAAATCAGCTGCAACACAATATTGCCAAGCGATTGCTAATAGTGAAGATTTGCCCATTGTTACCCTCAGGCTCTTTTCGCCGTATGGGAGCTATGAAGAATCCGTAAGATTGGTCGCTTCAGTTATTTTATCTTGTTTAAGGGGGAGTAATCCAAAGATATCCTCCCCTAATTTTGTCAGAGATTTTATATATATTAAAGATGTTCTCGATGCATATGCGAAATTATCCGATTTCCCAGATGTAGGTGGAGAGATAATAAATATAGGAAGCGGCAAGCAATGTACTGTAGGTGATGTCGCAAACAAAATCATAGATCTCTCGGGGGGTGACATTGAGCTTGAGACTGGTGTGACTCAAGGGTGGCCTAATGAGCCAAAAAGATGGCAGGCAGATATCTCAAAGGCAAATGATATTTTGGGATGGAAGCCTAAATATGATCTAGAAAATGGACTTGCCGATGCAATCCGATGGTTCCAAAAGAACTTAACTCTTTATGATAATTGCAGGGATTGATTATGAAATTATCTGATTACGTCATTGATTATCTGGTTTCATGTGGAGTAACGCATATCTTTGAGGTTTGCGGTGGTGCCTTAGCTCATTTGCTGGACTCACTTCATGGAAGGAATGATATATCAGTAGTCTCCATGCATCATGAAATGGCGGCCTCTATAGCAGCAGAGGGATACTCCCGGGCAAGCGAGAATATCGGAGTGGCTATGGCGACAAGCGGTCCTGGAGCAACGAATATGATCACTGCCATTGGCAGCTGCTTCTTTGATTCAATTCCATGTTTATTTATAACTGGTCAGGTCAACACCTACGAGTTCAAGTTTGATAGACCAATAAGACAGGTTGGTTTTCAGGAGACCGATATTGTTAAGATCGTAACTCCTCTCGTTAAGAAAGCCTTCCTTATAACCGATGAAAAAAATATAAAATATATCCTGGGCGAATCAATAAATATCGCAAGAACGGGTCGCAAAGGACCGGTATTGTTGGATCTTCCGCTTAACATACAGAGGGCCGATATCGATTCCGAAAGGCTTGAGGCTTATCCAGAAAAAACCATCCTAAATCCTAATAAAACTGATGTAAGCATTCTCGATCAGATCGTTCACCTCGTTGAATCCGCATCAAGACCTATCATCCTTGTGGGTGGTGGCGTCCGGTTGTCGAAAGCTCAATCTGAATTAATGGAATTTGTCGATAAATCAGGGATACCTGTAGTTACTTCCTTAATGGGCTTGGATTCGTTTCCACATGATCATGCTTCCTTTGTTGGCATGATTGGAACCTATGGCAACCGTTATGCAAATCTTGCAATTGCGAATTCTGATTTGGTTTTAGCCCTTGGAACGAGGTTGGATACGAGGCAGACGGGGACTATGCCTGAGACCTTTGCCAGAGGCGCAAAAATAGTGCATGTGGATATAGATCCATATGAATTGGACAGCAAAGTTAAGGTATCATTTCCCTTGCATGATGATGTAAGGCATTTTCTATCTGAACTGAATAGTTCTAATATTGATTATGATAAAATTAAAATTGGCCAATGGGCAGAGAAAATAGCGCAATACAAGGCTTGTTATCCTGCCTTCATTACTCCTGATGGCGATAGCATAGATCCTAACTTCTTTATGAGCTTGCTTTCGGATTTCATTCCGGATCGGGCCATCATCTGTGTTGATGTGGGCCAAAATCAAATGTGGGCGGCGCAATCTCTTCAATTAAAGGGCTCTCAGAGGTTTCTTACGCAAGGAGGGATGGCCTCTATGGGCTCGGCTTTGCCAATGGCAATTGGAGCGTCTTTTGCCCGGCCTGGGCAAATCGTGGTCGTCATAACTGGTGACGGTGGATTCCAGCTAAATCTCCAGGAACTACAAACGGTCTATCACCATAATTTGCCTATAAAGATAATCATGCTGAACAATAATTGCTATGGAATGGTGCGACAATTTCAAGAACAATATTTCGAGAGCAGATTTCAGTCTACTGTGATTGGGTATAGCAATCCTAATTTTCAGGACGTGGTTAGAGCTTACAAAATACCTGTGCTAAAGATAGATCGAAATAACGAGATCGCCGATGCTCTTCGCGGGCTATTCTCCGACATGCGGCCCGCTTTTATTGAAGTCGGCATAGAGACCAGCACAAAGGTTACTCCAAAGCTGTCGGTCAATAGGCCAATTGAGGATCAGGATCCAATTCTGCCAAGGGAAGAACTTAAATCAAATATGTTCATTGATGTTCTTTTGGAGCCAGAAAAGATATGAGGGCAGAAAACGAGATTAGGGGAGAGATCTTCGAGAAGGTCAAAGAGATCTACGAGCTGCGGAGAAGTCATGGTGAATTCGTTCCCGGCGAGTCAAGAATAAATTACGCGGGCAGGGTTTACAATGAGAATGAGATGATCAGCCTGGTGGATGCCTCCCTGGATTTTTGGCTCACTGCCGGCAGATATGCCAAGCAGTTCGAGGAGGAGATGGCGAAGTTCATAGGTGTGAAGCACTGTCTGCTTACTAATTCTGGATCATCGGCGAATTTGCTGGCGATTTCTGCACTTACTTCGCCCAAACTGGGAGACAAGAGATTGCAGCATGGTGACGAGGTAATCACCACAGCATGTGGTTTTCCTACTACATTAAATCCCATAATTCAAAACAATTTGATTCCGGTCTTTGTCGATGTAGAACTGGGGACGTACAATATTCAGGCAGACCGGATAGAAGAGGCGATAACTGATAAGACCAAGGCCATCTTCGTCCCCCACACACTTGGCAATCCCGTAGATCTCGATAAAATCTTGAAGCTGGCAAAGGACTATGACCTCTGGTTTGTCGAGGACAATTGCGACGCCCTCGGCTCCAGGTATAAAGGAAAATACACAGGCTCCTTCGGCCACATCTCCACCTGCAGCTTTTACCCTGCTCATCACATCACCATGGGTGAAGGGGGTGCGGTCCTTACTGATGATCCTCTGCTGAAGAATATCTTGGCATCTTTCCGGGATTGGGGGAGGGATTGCTGGTGCGATCCGGGCCGAGATGATAGCTGCAGGAAGCGTTTCGAGTGGCAACTTGGAGCGTTGCCTGCGGGTTATGACCATAAATATATCTATTCCCATATCGGCTATAATCTCAAGGCCACGGATATGCAAGCGGCAATAGGCGTCGAACAGATTAAAAAACTGCCTGAATTTATTGAGACGCGGAAGGAGAATTTCAGGCTGCTTTATGAAGGTCTGAGACAATATGATGACTATTTTGTGCTTCCAAAGGCTACTGCGTACTCTGATCCGAGCTGGTTTGGATTTCCGATATTAGTCAGGGATGATGCACCATTTAAACGTGATGGGGTTGTGCGATTTTTGGAGGATAAAAAAATTGCCACCAGAATGCTATTCGGTGGAAATTTGCTGAAGCAGCCTGCATATGAAGGAATTAAATATCGTGCAGTATCTGCCCTGGAAAATACGGATATCGTGATGAATCGCTTCTTTTGGATTGGGGTGTATCCGGGTTTATTGCCAGGAATGATCGATTATATTATTAATCAATTTGATCGATTTTTATCTGCCTTTAATGGATTAGATTAGTATGCAATTTTTTATCGATATTGCGATAATACGAGTTGAGGTGATATGATATTGGATAATGCAGCCACCAGGCAATATATGCAGTTAAATTCAAAACGTTTGTTGAGGGAGAGTGCATATCTAAAATTGGTCTTGACTTTGTTGTTCTCATTTTATTGTTATTTGAGTATACTTCCAAAGCATGTAGATTTTTTTAGCTTGAATGATGTGGCGCAATTAATCGCAAAAGGGCATTTTAATATTTATGAAATTTATGCGGAGAGCCATCCGGGGATTATAGGGAATATGCATCCACCATTATTCTATTTTATTGATGGTGCATGGATAAAATTGGGGTCACTGTTGCACATTTATGATCTCGATAATATGGACTGCACAAATACATCTATCCAATTTTGGTGCATGCTACCCTATTTATTAGTCTTGTTGGCATGCGCAGTTATCTCCTATAAAACCTTAAAAAATAGGTGGTTGGGTCTCCTTTGGTTTGGAACATTCACATTTATCAGTGTAATTATAATGGGGCAAACAGATATTTTCGCGTCGTTTTTTATATTTATATCAACTATTGTTATGATTAAAGGATTTTATTCAGATAATTATGCATTATTCATGTATATCGGTTTGATGTCTCTAAGTGTTTCTACGCTGATCAAAACCTATGGTTTTTTATTATTCCCACTATATCTAATAATAATCATTAAATTAATATATCAAAGAACTGAGGATATAGGATTGAGGTTTAAGCACTATTCGATACTTTTGATTCTTGCATCATTTGCCTTAGTATCTCCAATGCTAATTTATGGGAAGTGGGTTTCTGGCATTGCTTCAGGTGAGTCGAGTTGGGTTTTCAATCTACAGACTTTCGGTGCAGGTCCATTTCAAGTTATATCGATATGGCTGATTGGGTATTGTATAATAATTTATAAAATGGTCAAGCGGTTGTTAGAAATCAGCTTACCGCAAGAATATACGGATTTTTTTGTTTTTTTCGGTCTTTTAAATATATCTTGGTTCTTCATTTCTGTATATTCCCACCCTCAATGGTGGTTAATATTGGTTCCCTTCATTATTGCGGTGATAGACAATTCGGACCGAGCTTCTAATTATATATTTGCTGCGTTAATATATAACTTATTCTTACTCTATCCAATGAGATGGATAAATGGGATCGATATAATTTTGAAAGAGTATATTTTTGTTATGCCGATTGAGGGAAATAATTCAATAATTTTGTTCACGCTAATGGCAGCCACCTTGGCGATATGGATAATAGAACTAAAAAAGGAAATAGAAAATAATGATAGCAAGCTTGATGCTGAACGCAAGAGGACCCTAAAAGAAAATATTATTTTACCTGTTATTGTATTGATATCGCCTTTGGCTATAGTTGTCTTGATGCCGCGAATAGTTGAATTGCTCGGGGCTATTTTCAGTCCGTAGCGAAGGTTTTCTCTATATCACCTCATTATCGATAATGGCTGAATCGATATCAGTGAATCTCCTGCTGAAATAGCCATAATTTACTGATTCTGACTCACTCCTTTTTTGCCAAGCGAAGAGTATAAATCGAACATGGTGATTAACGAGATACTGGAATTAGAATGGTCGTGAAAAGTGAAAAAGAAGATGCAAGGAAATATTCACGAGTACTTTTGAATTTTATGCATTGATAACGATTTGGGCTCAATTTGTAAAATGCAAGATGCAAATCAACTATGGGGAGGAATTTAGGGCGATAAATAAGGAGATTCTGTTGGCGGGCGCATTCATCGACTTCTGCTTCATTGCAGGCGGGTCTGTCAAGAAGTCTGACGAAGTGATGATTTTTTTGGGGTGATTAACTCTTTGCTAGCCAACTTAGGCCACTCATCCAACATGGAGGCAACCTCTGATCCAACTTTGCCTCAATTAGGTGAGATGAGAATGCAGCCAGACCGGGACGCCGTCATTAATGCCTGTGGTTTCCATGCCTCCTTGAATTTCATAATTTCTAACTGTTCTGTTTCTCTCAGGAATTAAGCAATGAATGATTATTTATTAATGCAAAAATGGTGCGTGCTATGATGCAAACTCTCCATGTTAACGCAGCTATTTGGTGAAATAATGCTATCTGATTTAGAACATATGTATTCATCGCTGAAAGTAGTGGCTAATAAAAACAAGAAATTGTTAGTTAGCATTTATTTAATAATACTTATTGTAATTATCAATATTTCCTACAACACAAATGCAATTGTCCAGGCAGGATATCCTGGGCAGTTTGATGGTTTCCAATCGGATAGTGAAAAAGTTATCTACGACTTTGTGCAATTAAAGTTGAATAATGAAAATTCATCAAATTTCTTCAGACCTTTTGAATTCGCGCTTCATGCACGAATATTTAATCTATTTTTGCATAAATTGAAAGTGTCGCTTTTATCGATGTTCCCTCTATCGGTTGGAGCCGGATTTTTAGAATCTTACGCACCTGTTGAAGTATCGCATATGGTCCCTGAGTATATTGCCTATCCAATAGGAACAACGGATCAAATAATGGCTGGAGACATAATCGTTTTCCAAAACAATGGACCCAGAATTGTCATTGGACTTAAAAAACAAAAAATAAAAGAAATCCTATATTTGAACAAAACCATATTTCGTGAAGTGCCTTCTGGGATTATATTCAATATATCTCGGGCTGATTTTCCTTCAATTGAACACAAAATAAATGCAAGTCTTAATAGATCTATCTCATTCCTTGGATATGAGATGAGCCAGGAACAACTCTATCCCGAGCAATCATTTTCTATAACTTATTACTGGAAATGCCTTAAAAATGTTTCGAAGGATTATTGCATATTCGTCCACCTTGTACCGGTTTCAAATAGCAAAGAAATCAATGAAACGATCAGTAGATTGGGTCATAATATTCTTTTTAATATGGATCATGAACCGCTTGATAATGTATATCCCACCAGTAGGTGGATTGCTGGAGAAGTGATCGCAGAGCGTTTTGAATATATGATGCCAAGTATTCCCGAGGGTACTTATAAAATAGTACTCGGAATGTATGATAAAAGGGGTAATGGCGAGCGCCTCGAAGTTATTCCTAGAGACCTGGGCGATAATGCGAATCAGATTTCGGCTGGGTCCGCAAAAATTCTTAAATCAGGAGCCGAACCGAATATATTTCAATCATTAATCGTGAGTGAAGGTGGGCAAATCTATTTTTTAGCTGATTTTTTTATTCAGACATTCTTTTTAATCGTTAGACCTATTCTTGTATTTTTTACATCTATTGTGATAATCTTATTAGTATACTTGGTTTACAAGAGCTTCGGATGGGGTGTGAGCTTCATTTACTTCTGGGCCCTATGCAGCTCAGATTGGTTGATATTCTACGCAAGAAACTACTACTGGATATTCTTTCTCTATCTTGTCCCATTAGTGCTGTCATTCTGGCTTTATCCTATTTGGGGCAAAGCTCATAAGAAATTGTTCTTATCTGCAATATTCTTCTCCGTTTTAATAAGGTCGCTAATTGATTTTGAATATGTCACAAACTTGATTTTAATGCCCTTGGTGCCTATTATATACTACGACACATTAAATAGGGATGGCTCTCGTAAAGTCGTACACGATTGTCTCTTGGCTTTTGCATCAGGGTTTGCAGGCTTTTTAGCTGGGCTATCAATACATATTATTAGTTTATATAAAGACTCTCCCAGTAACTTTGTAGAAATATTAACTACAATTATAATAAAAGTAGTAGATAGAACCGGGGTAGATAATGCTTATGCCAAAGATTTAATCAAGGGATACGCACATCCAATATTTAACCAAATACATCCCTATAACAATGATCTCGCATCGCAGATTTTATATGTTATAGATAATCGAATTTCTTATGAACAGGTAAATATCATTACAATACCTGTATTCCATTGGGGCCTGCCCCTATATATTATAGAGTTAATAGTATTCTTAATTTGCTATCATGAAGTTAAAAAATATCTAGAAGGATCTGGCGATCAGAATTCGTACAGCCTTTGTATCGCTACTATTGCATCGTTTATCGCGTCCAATAGCTGGGCAATCCTCACCGCAAATGGGCACATGAAATATCATCTTCATATGAATCCAGTAATATTTTATTTGCCATTTTTGCTAACTGCTTTTATTCTAATCTCGGCAAAACTGCGAAACGTGTTTAATGCTATTATAAGAATTGTACGTGTTTAGCTGGCTAGCTTTGCCGTTAACATTTGGAGGCTATCCAGTCCTCTTTGTCCCCATGTTGCGAGCATCGTCATAATGCGCTCATGAATTGAGGTCCCTTTATCATTTCG
>Ga0116170_10000295_pt1 | contig 52776 bp, 48 predicted proteins | sample AD_JPNHW1_MetaG_FD_89797 | JGI IMG/M metagenome (GOLD analysis project Ga0116170, IMG submission 89797) | Active sludge microbial communities of municipal wastewater-treating anaerobic digesters from Japan - AD_JPNHW1_MetaG | ecosystem: Engineered > Bioreactor > Anaerobic > Digestate | place... | reverse complement strand
GTTTCCGGCGCCCAGGTGGGCATCCTCAATATCGCCGATTCCAGCTCGGGAGCCTCGGTGGGACTGCTCAACCTGGCGCGGAACATGGAAGCGTTCCCGGGGGGTCTCCTGAGCCTGGGCTTGAACATGAAGCCCGGACTGCAGCTGGAAGCCACCGAAACCGGACTGGTCGGGATCGGATTCCGCCTGTCCAACCGGAACTACCACCTGGGACTCCTGGCGAACCTTCCCATGAACGACATCGACCGGCTCCTTGGCTTCGGCACCTCCATCGGGGGGAGATGGACAGCCGACCAGGTCGATCTGGAATTGGATTACACGTACCTCACTCTCATCGAACACGGCGATATCGACCGGATGGCGCGCATGCACCGTCTTTCGCTGACGGCAGGGAAGAATTTCGACGGTCTGACCGTGTTCCTGGGCCCCACCTGGAACATCCTGCTCCCCGATCTGAGCGGAACCGCCGACCGTTTCCTGGCACCTCCCGGCCGCTACCACTGGGATCCATCGGACGACGTCCGCATGTGGCCCGGATTCCTGGCCGGGATCCGCATTTGATCCACCCTTTTCCTCCGTCGAAACCATGATCAGACCATCCTTCGTCCTGGCCATCCTCCTCGCACCCCTCGTCCTCCACGCCCAGGATCCCGGACCGGAACCCGATCCGGACCTGGACGACACCGCGCAGGAATTGGCGCTGGTGGAGGACGCGCCACCTCCCACACCCCTGGTGCACACCTGGATCGCGATGGCACCGCTGGGTGCGATCCTGGATGTCGCCCCCAACCTGCAGGTGGAACGCATGGTCGGCGGGTCGTTTTCCGTCGCCGGATCCGGATCCTGGGCGATCACTTCGGTCAACCGCAGCTGGTCCCTGTCCATCCGCCACCATTTCCAGCCCGCGCTGGCCGGAGGGTTCCTGGGCGTATTCATCCGAGGATTCGAGGTGGAATCCGACATGGGGATCAAGGACAAGGGCGACGACCGGACCTTCACTTTCCGGCAGGAAGGTATCACGGCCGGCATCCATGGCGGGTACATGAAGGCCTACTCCAGCGGCTTTTCCATGGGATGGCAGCTGGGACTCGGGTGGCCCTGGGTGCACCAGGAGTGGGTCGGAGCCACCCCGACCGAGAACGAACGGATGATCCGCAACTTCTCGCTGGCCATGTCCACCATCGAAAGCGGATTCCGGATGGGATACGCCTTCTAGGTCGGACTCAGAACTGCCGCGTGGAGAGCATCACCAGGGTGCAGCCTTCCACGGTCTCCACCCCCCGCTCCCGAAGACGGGCCGCGAGGGCAGGGTTCTCCGCGCCGGGGTTGAACACCACCCGACGGAAGCCATAGGAGAGGATTTCCTCGGCCAGGGCGGTGGATCGCTCGGCTCCCACATACACGGTGAGCGTATCGATTCCTGCCGGAAGTTCGCGGACGGATTTCGACACCGGGACTCCGCCGAGGTCCGGCTGGGCGGGATTCACTCCCACCACGGAATGCCCGTGGGCGAGCAGCTTGACCTGCGCCATGTTGGCGTATTTGTCGGCTTTGGGGGTGGCCCCCAGGATCGCAACGTTCATCGATGGCTCCTTTTCGCGTGTTCGGACACCAATTTCCAAATCCAGGCCCTTCGAGAACGCCCATCAGAGACCGTGGATGTTCACCGCCAATCGGAACTCCACACCGTAATGGTTCAACCCGTCGATGTAGCTGAACGATCTGTTCCCCATGGCGCGGACGGCGACTACATCGCCCAATTGGATACCCAACGAGAGCTTCTCGCGCGGGTGCCACCCCGGCACGAGCAAATCCAGCTGATGCGCACCGATCACCGTCAAGTACATGGGGCCCATACGCATCTCCGAATTCGTGAGGGCCTGGGCAACGATCCAGCCGACCCGCATCGCTCCGGGAATCGATTCCAGATCTCTGTCAAAAAGGGCACTTCTCGCTCCAACGGCAAGGGCTCCGGCCGCCCCCCAAACAGGTTGCGCGGACCAGTAGATCCGCCCATCCGGGAGCTTGATGCGCGAGGTCGTCAATCCGTAGGAAAGGTCCAGAACCTTCGAGTCGTCCAGAAGGGTTCTGTACCCGAGCATGGCGTGGGCGCCAGTTTCGGGCGTGGGCCCGTAGGCCAGGTCCCCTGCGAGAAAAACATCCTCTTGGGCGGACGCCGCACGGCCCGCCAAGAACAAGGATGCGAAGACCGCGTACGCGGTCTTCCTCAATGACCTCCCCCGATGCGCACCTCGCCGAATTCCTTGAGCTTCTCGAACACGTAGTTCTTGATCTCTTCCACGCGTTCCATGGTGGAAGCCTCGAAGCGAAGGACCAGGTCGGGCTGGGTGTTGGAGGCGCGGATGAGCCCCCAACCGTCCGGGAAGACGATGCGCACGCCGTCGATATCGATGGTCTCGTGGTGCTTGCGGAACCATTCGGCGGCGGCACTGGCGATGCGAAACTTCTCGGCGTCGTTTCTGCACTCCGCACGGATTTCCGGAGTGGATGGATAGAACGGGATGTCGGAGGCGAGCTCGGACAATTTCTTGCCCGACTGGTCCAACAGTTCGATGACCCGGCAGGTGGCGTACATGGCGTCGTCGAATCCGTACCAGCGGTCGGCGAAGAACATGTGCCCCGAAACCTCCCCGGCCAGCGGCGCATGGGTCTCCTTCATCTTCTGCTTGAGGAGACTGTGTCCGACCTTCCACATGATGGGCTCGCCGCCGGCTTGACGGATTCCGTCCACCAGGGCCTTGGAGCTCTTCACTTCGAAGATGATCGGGCTGCCCGGCTTCTGCGCCAGGATGGAGCGGGCCATGACCAGGGTGAACAGATCGCCCGGGATCCAGCGCCCGGTGTCGTCGATGACGCCCAGTCGATCGCCGTCGCCGTCGATCCCGATTCCCAGATCCGCCTTGTGCTCGATCACGGCCTTCTGGAGGTCCACGAGGTTCTTGGGAATGGTCGGATCCGGATGGTGGTTGGGGAAATTCCCATCCACGTCGCAATACAGCCGAACCACCTCGCAGCCGAGTTCTTCCAGGAGGTCGGCACCGAAGATCGCTCCGGCGGCGTTGGCAGGATCATAGACGACCTTGATCTTGCGACCGTTCTTGCCGAAGGCGAAGGACTGCCTGAACTTCTCCTTGTACTCGGAGATCAGGTCGTGCTCGCGCAGGCCGCCCTGGCCGGTGCTCCATTCGCCGGTGGATGCGATGTCGAACAACCTCCGGATCTCCTCGCCCCGGATGGTGGTCTTCCCGATGCCCAGCTTGAACCCGTTGTATTCCTTGGGGTTGTGCGACGCGGTGACCATCGCCGCACCGTCGATGGGCATGTGGAAGGCCGCGAAATAGCTGACCGGAGTGGTGACGGTCCCGATGTCCACGACATGGATGCCCCCATCGCGCACCGCCCGGATCAGGTTGCCCTTGATCTCGGGAGTGGAAAGCCGCACATCGCCCCCGATGGCCACGGCCTTGGCTCCCGCCTCTGTCAGGAGGGTCGCGTAGGCGCGGCCGATGGCGTACACCGCCTGGGGGGAGAGCGAGGGGTCGACCAATCCGCGGATGTCGTTTTCGCGGAAGATCGTGGAATCGAGCGACATTTCAAAGCTCCGGTTGGATGATGGTTCCCTTGGGGATCACGACGATCCCTTCTTCGGAAACATGGAAACGTTCCGAGTCTTTCTCCAGGTCGAATCCGATCTTGGCACCGGGGGGAATCCGGACGCCCTTCTCGACGATGGCCCGCCGGATGGCCGCGTGCCGCCCCACCTCCACGTCGGGGAACAGGATGGACTCATCCACCTGGGCGAAGCTGTGGACGAAGCAGTGCGGAGCCAGGACCGACCGCGTCACGCCACCGCCGGACACGATGCAACCGTCGCAAACGATGGAATCGTGCGCGAACCCACGCCGCGGCGGATCACCCTCGTCCTCGTTGAAGACGAACTTGGCGGGAGGCGCGTTCCAATTGATGGAGCGCAAGGCCCATTTCGGATTGTACAGGTTGAATTCCGGAGAGACCTTCACCAGGTCCATGTTCGCCTCGAACAGGGCCTGGAGCGTCCCCACGTCGCGCCAGTAGGCGGCGGTTTCCCCGGGAATCCGGTTGGTGGTGAAGTCGTACACGTACACCGGATAGGTGTGGTAGATGTTGGGGATGATGTCCTTGCCGAAGTCGTGGGCGGAGGTCTTCTGGGCGTCGGAAAGGAGTTCGCGCACCAGGAACTTGGAATGGAACAGGTAGTTGCCCATGGAGCACAAGGCCCAGCCCGGACGGCCCGGCATCGGCTTGGGATGCGAGGGTTTCTCCTCGAAACCGATCATCCTCCCGTCCTCGTCCACCTCGATCACCCCGAATTCGGTGGCCTCCTCGACCGGCACGGGAAAGGCCGAAACGGTGCAGAGAGCCCCCTTCACCATGTGGAAATCGATCATCTGGGTGAGATCCATTTTGTAGATGTGATCTCCACCGAACACCGCCACCAGGTCGGGACGCTCGTCGGTGATGCAGTTGACGTTCTGGTAGATGGCGTCGGCGGTCCCGCGATACCACTCCGTTCCCGTGCGCATCTGGGCCGGAACCAGGTCGACGTACTGGTCCAGGGTGCGGTTGAGCGACCAGGCGGTCTGCACGTGCCGGTTCAGCGAATCGCTCTTGAACTGGGTCAGGAGCTTGATCTTGTGGATGCCTGAATTGACGAAGTTGTTCAGGACGAAGTCGATGATCCTGTACTTGCCGCCGAAATGGACGGCAGGCTTGGCTCGATCGGCGGTCAGGGGCCAAAGACGCGACCCCTGGCCTCCCGCCATGATCATACCCAACACGTTGCGGTACACTGGAACCTCCTGGAATCTGCACCCAAACATAGCCACTCGGGCGCGGACTTCAGGTTTCCAATTCCGAGCGCAGAATGTCCAGCAATTTCTGACGGGAAAGCTCGAAGTCGTCGTTGATCAGGCGATGCCGGAAGTTGCCGGTTTCCGCTTCGGCGAGCTCGGAAAGCGCATTGGTCATGCGGATACGGATGACTTCCTCGGGATCGGTTCCCCGCCGCCGCAGGCGTCGCTCCAATTCCTCGATGGAAGGAGGGAGGATGAGGATCCCGATGTTGTCCGGATAGATTCTGTCGAAGGAACGCTTGCCCACCACGTCCAGGTCCAGCACCACGTCCTCGCCGCGGGCCGTGGCCTGGTCCAGGAAGGTCCGCGGAGTCCCGTAGAGGTTCCCGTGCACCTCGTTCCACTCGGCGAATTCCCCCGCGGAAATCATCGCATGGAACAAGGTGCGGTCCAGGAAGAAATAATGGACCCCGTCCACCTCCCCCACCCTGGGTTTGCGGGTGGTGGCCGAGACGGAATAGCGGAGGCTGGGAATCGAGGGCATGACCGAAGCGATCAAGGAACTCTTGCCCGCTCCGGAAGGCGCGGAGAAAACGACGAGCTTCCCGCGCCTGTTCATTTCTCCTCGACCGGCTTCTGCCGCCTGGCGGCGGCCTTTTCCTCGGCGTGGCGGAATTTCGCTTCCATGGCCTCCAATGCCTGCATCCGATCCAGGTGATGCCGGCAAACGGTAAGGATGCGCAGCACGACCACCGAGCCGGCCGCGTGGAGTCCGGCCAGCAGCACGCACAGGAACGCCACCAGGGCCGGCTCTAGGCGTGGCGGATTCACCACCAAAAGCGAGCTCCCGCCAAGGCCACGACCCACTGTCCCAAAGCCGCCACCCAGATCGGAAGCTTCCAGCGGGCGACCACATACCCACCCACCAACGCCAGAAGCGAAGCCCGCCACATTCCGGAAGATAGATGCAGTCCAGCGAAGGCCAGGGCCGGCAGAACCGGCCGCTGTGCTTCGGGAATCCACTCCGAGGCGGACAGACGGACAGGAAGGTACAGGAAGACCAGCGCGCAGGCGGGAAGAACCATCAAGCCCATGCGCAACAAGGACTGCACCGCACGATGGACAGGAAGCTCACCGGCGAAGACCAGGAGGGCGGAGATCGCTGTGGCCCCGAGGAGGGAAGCGACTCCCCCGACCCAATTCTTCCTGAACCATCCCTGCCCCAAGGGGTGATCGGAGAGCCTGCGCAGGAAGAACCACGCCACCATCCACAGGAGGATCTTCCCACCCAGATGGAAAGGTGGCCGATCCATGGTGGACACGACCAGGGGCAAGAACACGTAGACGAATCCCACCTCGAACAGATCGACGGTGGATCGCCACTCCTTGGGAACGTCCTGGGAGGTCACTTGAACCAATAGCGGATCCCCAGACCCCAGTGGATGGTGAAACCGGTCTTGGGAACGATGTCCATGCCCGGATCAACATGCAACCCCAATTCGATGGGCACCGAGAACCGCATGTCGATTCCCAAGGGAACCTGGATCCACGCGCCTTGGTTGCCATCGGACCAGAACCCCAACCCGATTCCTGCGTGCGGATAGATGCCGGTGATGGGAGATTCCCGGCCCAAGCTCTGGCCGTGGAACAGGATGTTTCCGATCAACTCGACGTGTTCCTGTCCCTCGAGTCCCCAGTTCAGGATCCCTTCGACGGACCGTTGCTGGCCGACACGCAGATTGAGACCGGTGGGCTTCCCAAGATTGGCCCCGATCCCGAAAGCAGCCCAGGGCGAGCTGGCCGCGACCACCACCGTGGCGGCGACAAGCTTGGCTGTGCGAAGATTCCATCCCATGATGCACTCCCCTTGATGTGTTCCGGAAATGCGATGAAATGTACCGAGTCCGACCATTCATCGCTGACCGTTGCCACGATTTCTCCCAAAGCCCCCGATGACGCTGGAGCCTTTGGAATCCGCGATTCAAGCGAACGTGGAAATCTCGATCGAAAGGATGGTCTGATCCTCCGCCGGACGGTCGCCACGGTCGGTGCGCGTCGCGGCGATCGCATCCAGGACATCCCACCCTTCCACAAGCTGTCCGAAGACGGAATACCCTTCGGCAGGGCCACCATTCTTGGGGTGATCCAAAAAGTGCGTGCCTTCCTGGGGATGCACGATGAAGAATTGGCTGCCGATCGAATTGGGCATGCTGGTCTTGGCGTAGGACAACGCACCGCGGACGTGCTTGAGGTCGGCATGGTAGGCATCGCCGATGCAGGTGCCCGGTCCCTTGAAGGAATGGCCGCCGGTGCCGTTCTTGTTGGTGAAATCGCCACCCTGGATCATGAAGCCGGAGATCACCCGATGGAACGGGACGTTGGTGTACTTGCCGGCCTTGGCCAGCTCGACGAAGTTCTCCACCAACCCTGGAACCAGCTCGGGAAAGAGTCTGGCGACCATGTCACCGCGGTTGGTCTTGATGGTGGCCTTGGTCTCTCCCGGCTTGGGGGCGTCCGTCTGCATGCGATCTCCATTGGCTGGTGTGGAGGCGAAAAGGTAAACGCCGCCGCGCCGATGGACCACCACTCGGATGGATCAATACGAGAAGAAGCTCAGGTTGTCGATCAGAAGAGGAGGACCGCCAGCCTCCGCGTTGTAGGCCATGCGGATGCGCAGATCCTTGATGCGGATGTTGTTGGACGATCGGAGCTTGTCCAGGATCCACTGGTCGAACGAGATGGACTGTCCCACCCACTTGTCCCGGGTGAACAGTCCCAGGGGAATGTTGTCGCAGGCCGCGTTCCAGATTCCCAAGGAGGGAGCGTCCAGGAAGATCTGGATGCCTCCGATCCACTTCGGAGTTTCCGGCACCTTGAAGTAGAACCGCAATCCGAGCGCGCCCTTGGCCAGATCCCAGTCGATGGGGTCGCTCTCCAGGGGAACCCACGGCAGGGGCTGGACCGCCAGCGAATAGGCGCCTTGGACCCGGTCGGTGGAATAGGTCTTGATCACCGGATCGGAGGTCCAGAACGAATGCCAGCGAGAGGGATCCTCCATGCCCAGGATGGGATTGCCCACATCGTCGTCGTGGTTGCCGAACGGCCAGGGAAGGCTTCCCGCGTTCACCGCGCCCATGTCCGGCGTGGAACCGGTGAAGACCAGCGCGGGATCGGCACCGGGCCCGTAGTTGATGCCCGGCAGGATCATTCCCGTTCCCCACGCGGGCGAGGCCGGCTTCAAGCTGAAATCGTCGTAGGTGGTGCTTGTGTACAGGGGATCCACGCCGGGTCCGAGGTTGCTGTGATAGCCGATCCCGGTCGCCTGGAGCGAAGCCAAGGACATGGGACTTTCCACCAAGGGGATCGGATGCCGGGCGGCCTGAACGAACCCGCCATCCAGGATGTTGTTGGCCAGGATGCTCCCCGAGAGGCTGCCTGGATTGCGCAGGAACAGGCTGTTGCGCAGCTTGAAGCCGGAATTGGAAATGATCCGGATTCCAGCCAGACCGGCGAAGTCGTCGTCGCCCACCACGGTGACGGCGGTTCCCATGTCCGTGAAGATGTTGCGGTAGACCTCCACGTTCTGGGAGCCCTCCAGGTATACCCCGACGCTGTTGCCCTTCATGCGTCGGATCAGGTTGGAATCGATCCGCACCTTGCTCCCCGCGGGAGTCCGGATCTGGAAGACGCTGACACCCGCGCCTTCGTTGGCGAGGATTCCACATTCCTCGATGGAATTGCGACGAACGATCGCCCCACCGACGTTCGTGGACTGGAATCCGATCGCATCCCGACCGGCGAAGGTGATCCGGTTGCGACGAACCACCGCCTCGGGACTTCCGATGGAAATGGCTCCTTCGAACTGCCCGATCCGTCCTCCGAACATCACCTGGTTGTTGTCGACGGTGTCGCGTTCACCCAGGAGGAAGAGACAGCGGGCGTCGCATCCATCGAAGAAGGAGTGGTGGACCTTGGATTCCGCGCCGAGGATCATCCCTGAGAATTGGGCGAAGTCGTACGGCTGATCCGGCCACCGGACCAGTCCAGGCTCCCTCACGTACAGGTCGCTGTAGCGGATCTGCTTGGTGAGCCCCCGGGCATACGGGCTCGTTCCCTGGAAGCTGAGGTTGTAGATGGACCAGTAGGTGGCTCCCCGCAGCGTGAAGGCGATGGATGAGGTCTGGATCCGCACCCCCTGGACGTTGGGGTCGTAGCCGCTGGTCCGCAGGTAGATCCTCTTCTGGACGGGATCGTATCCCCACTGGTTGAAGCTGGTGATCATGTTCCGGACCCCCTGGATCCAGAACCGGCTCCCCGGGCCGACCACGCTCCATGGATGGGTGGCCCCGGAAATCCGCACCCAGCCAGCTCCGGAACCGAGGACGTTGCGGGCATCGACTCCGGTCTGGTCGCCGTTGAAGGTCAGGACCTTGGCCCCGGTCAGATCCACGTTCTGGATGGAGGGGCAATAGATCATCTGGTCGTTGGAGCCGGCTTCCGCGGTCCAGGTGGGATGCGTGTAGGTGGCGGAGAGCTGCTGGGGCCAGGTGGCTTCCTGGAGGATCTCGTTGCCCTTCCAGAGGCGGATGCCCCGCTCGTAGTACTGGTTGGTCACTGCGCGCTGGGCGGCGACCAACGCTTCCATGTCGAAGGGCGTGCTCCAGGTGGTGGTGGTTCCGAGCCTCTGCCAGACCGGAACCTGCCCCTGCTGGATGGTGGCCTTCTCCCCCTGGTAGGCCCTCACCTCGATCGGGGCTGCCGGGGTTCCCGAAATCCGGTATTCGTTGGAGGTGGCTTCGTACGTGCCCTGCCGAAGATTGCAGATGTCGCCGGGTCCCGCCAAGGCATCCAGGCATCGAGCCAGACTCTTGAACGGTTTGGCCAGCGTCCCGGGATTGGAATCAAGCCCGGTGTCCGAGGCGGCGAAGTAGGATGTCGCCGCACCGGTTGGAAGGACCATCGAAATCGCAAGCAGAATCGACGTTCGAATCATGGGATGCACCTCTTGGAAGGCTCTGGTATTGAGCCTACCACGAAAAACAAAAAATGTCATCAGGGAATTCCCGCACCCGGAGAACAATGAACGCGGTCGGAGCTCAGGAAGCCAGTTGGAGGCTGTCAACCAGGAGCGAAGGCACGATTTGACCGTGGACTCCGGGCCGGATCTCGTCTCCCCAACCGACGATGTCTGGTAGAAGATCGAAAAAATTCCCGGAAAGCGAAACCCGATCGACGGGAATCACCGAGCCCGACTCGTGCAGGAAGCCTTGGACGCCGATGCTGATGTCTCCGGAAACCGGATTGCATCCCGTCGAGCCTTCGAGTTTCACCACATGCAGGACTTTCGGGAACTGGCCAATCAAATCTGCTTTGCGTCTTCCCCGCGACAGATCCAGTTCGACGTTGGAAAAGCCGGCGGATACCCGACCGGTGTACCCTCGATGGGCATCCCCCGTGGGGGCGATCCCCTCCCGACGGGACGTCTCGAGGTTGTGCAGGAATCCGCGGAGGATGCCGTCCTCCACCAGGTCTCTGCGCGCGGTGGGAATTCCCTCCGCATCGAACACCCGGGAACCGCTCATCGTCGGCAGGAGAGGCGATGTGGCCAGGTGGAAGCCGACGGGCGCGATCCGTTCCCCCACCCTTCCCACCAAGCGGGACTGCCCCTTCTGGACGGAATCGGCAAGGAACGCTCCCAGGAAAATTCCCAGGAATTGACCGGAAACCCTCTCGTCGAAGAGGACGGGAAGTCGACCAGGAGCGATGGGGCGAGCCCCCAGGAGCCCGACGGCCCTCTCCACGGCCGTCCGTGCCGTCTGGTCGGGATGGATCGCACGGGGATTCCGCCAGCTGGCCCCATCCCAACCCATCTTGTCGGTGGATGCGTCGCGGGCGACCACGCCGATCCCGAAGGAAACCGAAGCGCTTTTGCGCTCCCCGCGGAATCCTCGGGAATTGCCAAGCAGGCTCCGGCCCACGGATCGCGAAGCTCCCAGATGGGGAATGTTCACGATGCGTGCATCCTCGCTCTTGGCCTTCGCTTCGGCTTCCAGGCACTGCTCGAGCATGCGCGCGGGCCCCCAGGCGAGCGCGGATTCGTCGAAGATGCCCAGATCGATCGGGGCTGGCGCGAACGGCTCGGGCAGCTCGATGCCCAATGGATCGGTGAATGCCGCCAATGCCACGGCATCCTGGACGCAACGACGCAAGGATTCGGCGGTGAGGCGTTCCGTGAAGGAGTAGCCGGGACGGCCATCCACAAGGACGCGGACTCCCAATCCGACGGAATCGGATCGTTCGAGGTTCTTCATGGAACCCTCGAAGACATCCAGGGACAGGCTCTCGGATTCCTCGTAGAGCGCGTCGGCATCCTGCGCACCTCCCTTGCGGGCGCTGTCCAGGACCAGATCCAGGGCGTCAGAAGGCGACAGGTTCACGAGCGACCTCCAACAAGGATCGGATCGACCAGGATCGAGGGTTGGCCGACGCAAACCGGCACCAGACCAGAGGAGGCGCCGCAGGTACCCGGAGCCATGGCCAGATCGCGCCCGACCATCCGGATGCGTGGCATGATCTCGTGGCCCTTCCCGGTCAGCGTCGCGCCGCGCACGGCCTGCCGGACCACGCCCCCTTTCACCATGTATCCCTCCTCCACGGCGAAGTTGAATTCTCCAGTGGCGGGATTCACCGATCCACCTCCCATGCGGACGGCCCACAATCCGTCTCCCATGGATGCGAGGAGTTCGTCGTGGGAACTTTCGCCGGCGGCGATGAAGGTGTTGCGCATCCTGGATACCGGTGCGTAGCGGTAGCTTTCGCGCCGTGCCGAGCCCGACCGCGGGACACCGCATTCGGCGGCACCGATGCGATCGGAAAGGAACGTCCGCAGGATCCCGTTTTCGATGAGGGTGGTCCGGGTGGTGGGAGTCCCCTCGTCGTCGAATTCCAGCGATCCCCAGGCGTAGGGGATGGTCCCGTCGTCGATGGCGGTCAGACAGGGGTGGGCGACCAATTCTCCGATCCGGCCAGCGAAAGGAGTCGCCTTGCGACGCAAGGCCTCGGTCTCCAGGGGATGCCCGCACGCCTCGTGGAAGATCACTCCGCCGAACCCGTTGCCGATCAGGACCGGCATCTCGCCGGCGGGCGCAGGCGAAGCATCCAGCATCCTCACCGCCCGGTCGGCCGCGGCCTTGGCGTTTCCGATCGCATCCAGACCGTCGAGGAATTCCAGACCTCGACCTTCGCCGGGCGCTTCGCTGCCCGTCTGCCGCACCCCTTGATGCTCGGCGACCACCCCGACATTGAATCGCGTCCAGGTACGATCGCCTTCGCGTTCCAACCCTTCCGAATTGAAGATGGTCAGACGGGTCCGACGATGCATGATCCCGACGGTGGCCTGCACCACGCGAGGCGAAACGGCCCGAGCGGCCTCGTCCGCCTGGCGCAGGATGGCCAGACGCCCATCCTTCTGCGGATCCGACGGATCCCGGCCAGCCTTGGAGGAATCGGCCGCCGAACGCCCCGTGACGGGGTCTCCCAGATCCAGATCCTGTCCATGACGCGGTCGTGCCTGGGCAAGCTCCTCGACCAGACGTTCCAAGGCCCCGGTGTCCTCGCGGCTGGTATGGCCGTAGAGGACCTGGGATCCGAAGACCATCCGCAATCCGATCCCGAATTCCGTCCCGGCGGACGCCGATTCCACCCGTCGATCACGGAGTTGGATCGACGAAAACCGGCTTTCCTCCACGAAAAGTTCCGCGAATCCCGCCCCACGCGAGCAGGCGTGGTCGAGCAATCGGCGCGCCTGGGTCGGATCCATCTAGGCGGCGCAGCTTCCACCGCCGCAGCAGGCGGGTCCGGAACAGGAATGGGCCGGGGAACTCTCCGACTTCTCCGAGGCCTTGTAGCCGGAGCTTCGGTTGTCCGTGATGTAGAATCCGTCCCCTTTGAAGAGGAACCCCGCGCCACCGCTGATGACCCGCTCCATGCGGTTGCCGGTGGCTTCGTTGACGATTTCCGGCGACTGGTTCATTCCGTGGAACACTTCGCGGGTATCGCCGGTGACTGGATCCCTGTAGACGTAGGTAGGCATGGACGACTCCTGGGAAGGGTGCTTGGACGAGCATAAAAATACATGTTTGGCACTCTCGCGTCTCGAGTGCCAGCTCCTGGAACGAAAAACGGAAACCGGAGCAACCGGTTTCCGTTTCGAAGCCTCTCCAGGCGTGGAAAGCCTAGAACCCGATTCCCACCGCGGCAGCCAGGATAGGCCCCATGCCGGTGTACAGATCGCGGTAGAACTCCGCGTCATCGGACATCTGTCCGTTGACCAATGTGGAGCGGTCCTTCTCCGGAGTGATCGCGAAGGACCAGCCCGTGGTCAGCACCACGACCAACCCGTCGCTGCGTCGGATCTCGTAGCCGATCTGGGCGTCGACGAACTGGACGGGCTCGAGCCGGACATGCCCTTTCTCCTTCTGCTTCCCGTCGTCCAGGGAAGCGGAATCGATTCCTGCGCTGCGCTTCCAGGCGAGCCCCACGAAGGGGGTGGAGAACTTGTCGCTGGTGAACCAGCGAGCGCCAAAACCTCCGCGGAAACCTCCGGGAGACCAGCCTCCCAAGGCGTCCAAGGAGACCCGTGGCACGGGATTCCACGAAAGCCTTCCGCCCAGGACACCGCTGGGAGAATTCGCTCCCAACTCCAAGGCGACCACGAAGGGTGCCACCGCGCGTGGCTGGGGTGGCGGCGGAGGAGGGGTCGTATCGAACACGGCGTGGTCTCCCAACGGAGTCACGGACCAGCAGGCGGAGGAAAAGGCAAGTGCGATCAGGACCGGACGGAGTTTCATGTCCAACAAACTACCATCGGCAGGACCCGACCGCCAACCCAAGAAAAAACCCACCCGGACGGATGTCCGGGTGGGCAGTTCTCAAAGAGATCGACCGATCAGTTCGTGGGAGCCTGGCCCACGCGCATCTCCGCGCGAGGCATGACCTTGGGGCCTTCGATTCCCTGCATGCCGCGACGCTTGACCCAAAGGACCACGGCGGGCGCGGAAATGGCCAAGGACGAATACGTTCCGACCACGATGCCGAAGGTGAGGATGATCGCGAAATTCTGCAGCGTGGGCCCGCCGAAGATCGCCAGCATCAAGGTGACCAAGCCGGTGGTGACGGAGGTCATCATCGTGCGGGAGAGGGTTTCGTTGATCGAGTTGTTCACCAGGATCTCGAAATCCTCCTTGCGGTACTTGGTGGCGTTCTCGCGGATGCGGTCGAAGATCACGATGGAGTCGATCAAGGAGTAGCCGATCAAGGTGAGCACCGCGGCGATGACCGTCATGTCCACCTCGAAACCGGTGACGATCAACAATCCCAGCGTGAGCATCACGTCGTGCGAGAGCGTCACCACCGAGGCGATACCGAAGCCCAGGCCGTTCTTGCCGAACCGGAACCAGATGTAGAACATGATGATGAACACCGAAGCGATTGCCGCCAGGATGGCATCCCTCTTGAGCTCCTTGCCGATCTTGGGACCGACCGTGTCCACCGAGAGGATCTCCACCTTGCTGCCCTTGGCGGTCAGGACCCGTTGCACCGTTTCGGAAGTGGCCTTGGTGAATTCCTGCGCCTTGGTTCCGCTCAGGGAGTCCGTCTTCACGGTGACGGAGAACGTATGCCCGGCCACGTCCGACAAGGTGCGGACCTGGATCCCGTGCAAACCGCCGTCCTTTTCGAGGGTTTCCGTGATCTCGTTGACCGCGTTCTTGGAAACGGCCACGCCACCGTCGGCCTTGACGGTCATCATCACGCCACCGGAGAAGTCGATGCCCCAGTTGAACGCGGTGCGGCTGGCCTTGGGAAAGAGGATGAATCCGAGGATGACCAACCCGAGCGCGACCGAAACGTAGCCGATCTTGCGGGTGTTGCCGATGATGTTCAGCTTGGCTTCCTCGAAGTACCGGATGCTCGTGCCGATGGCGATCGTCGTGCGATCCTTGCGGGACAGCCAGACGTCGAACACGATGCGAGTGCAGGTCAGGGCGGTGAACAGGGAGACGAGCACGCCGATGGTGAGGGTCAAGCCGAAGCCGCGGATGGGGCCGGTTCCCAGGAGGAACAAGGCGTAGGCGGTGAGCACCGTGGTGATGTGGGAGTCGATGATCGCGGAGAACGCTCGCTTGTAACCGGCGTCGACGGCGGCTCGGATCGTCCGCCCGTTGCGGATTTCCTCGCGGATGCGTTCGTAGATCAGGACGTTGGAGTCCACCGCCATGCCGATGGTGAGCACGATACCCGCGATGCCGGGCAGTGTGAGGGTGGCGTGGAAGATGGCGAGGATCGCCAGGGTCAGCAGGGCGTTCAGCATGAGCGCGGCGTTGGCGATGCCACCGCAGGCGCGGTACTGCCAGAACATGAACAGGAACACGGCCAGGATGCCGGCGAGAGTCGCGACCATTCCCTGGCGGATGTTCTCGGCACCCAGGGCGGGTCCCACCGAACGCTCCTCGACGATGTGCATGGGGGCGGGCATGGCGCCAGCGCGCAGCACGATGGCCAACTGCTTGGCTTCGTTGATGTCGGCCAATCCGGTGATGGAGGCCTGGCCGTTGGGAATGCGCACCTGGATGGTGGGAGCGCTGAACACCGCTCCGTCCAGGATGATGGCCATCTGGCGCCCGATGTTGCCGCCGGTGATGCGGGCGAATTCACGGGGGCCCTTGTCCTTGAGGGTGAGGGAGACCGCGGCGCGATTGCCGCCCTGCTGCTCGAAGGTCGGCATGGCGTTGGCCACGTAGTCGCCCTTCATCTCGGCGCGGCGCTTGAGCACGTACAGTTCGCGCAGCTTGGCCGACTTGCCACTGGAGAGCTGGACATCCTGGGTACGACGGGCCCAGAGGAGCTCGGCGTCTTCCAGGCGGAGGACTTCCTGGACATCGGCGCGTGCGAGGATGGCCTTCACCATTTCGGTGCTGTCTTCCAGGACCGCGATGCCACTGCCGAAGGGCAGGAGGAAGGAGGTCAGCGGACGGTCGGCGTAGCGATCGAACACAGGCTTCTGGGCGGACTTGGTCGCAACGGTATCCTTGGCGCCCGTGGTATCCTTGGCGGCAACGGTGTCGGTTGCCTGGTCGTCGCCCGCGAACAGCTCACGGGCAACCCGAGCCGCTTCCTGGGCCTTGGCCACGCTGTCGGCGTGGCGCGCGAGAGCAGCCTGGGACGCGGAATCCTTGAGGGTGGAGTCCTTCGCGACCAGGGAGCTGTCCTTGTGCGCGGAATCGGCCTTGCCGGCCTTGCCAGCCGTCTTCTTGCCCAAGGTCGCGTCGATCCTCTGCAGCACGGACTTGATCTTGGCTTCCGTCTGCACGATCTTGAATTCCAATTGCGCGGTGCTGGAAAGAAGGCCCTTGGCCTGTTCCGGAGCCACACCGGCCAACTGCACGAGCAGTCGGCTGTCGCCCTGCTTGCGGATTTCCGGCTCGGAAACGCCGAACTGGTCGATGCGGTTGCGGATGACTTCCAACCCGCGATCGGCGGCATCCTTGGCGGCATCGGCTTCCAGGCCGGACTTGTCCACTTCGAGGACAAGGTGCGTACCGCCCTGAAGGTCGAGACCGAGCTTGATCGCCTTGTTGGCGGTGTTCGGATCTTCCTGGGCGAACTTTTGTTTCTCTTCGATCGTCATCCCGATGGTGCGGAAAGTCGGGATCAGAGCCCAAAGGGACGCCAACACGGCCACAGCCACGATGACGATGCGGAACTGGATGTTCTGTTTCATTCGATTGGACCCACGTTGGGGTTGGAGGTGGAGCCTGGGCAAGGTAGGTCCACTCGGCGGGATTGGCAATGCAGGACTTGGTCGGATGGTTGTCCAGCACCGGATGCGGATGGTAGGATGGATGGACATGGACGCATCCGCCACTCCCTTGATGAAGATCCTCGTGGTCGAGGACGAACCAATCTTCCGCGGCCTGTTGATTTCCGTCCTGGAAAGTTCCGGGTACCATGTCGAGAGCGCCCAGGACGGCATGCACGCCCTGGAGATCCTCGGCGAGGATCACCGACGCTTCGATCTGGTCATCACGGACATCCAGATGCCCCGCATGTCCGGACTGGAGCTGGCCCAGCAGTTGATGGCCCATCCTGAACCGGTCCCGGTGATCGCCATGACCGGCTTCGGCGACATGGACCTGGTGGTCCAACTGCTTCGTCTGGGCGTGGAGGATTTCCTGGAAAAACCCTTCGGCTTCGACGACATGAACCATCGGGTCGAGGTGGTCCTGGACCGCCACAAGGAGCGCCAAAGACGAAAAGCATCCTCTGATGCGCTCCATCGCGGCTACCCCCTGCAACTGGACCGCAACCCGGAGGAGGTACGGAGGCTTCTGGAAGGCATGCGCGACGAATTGGACGTGAAGTCGGCGCAGGTCGAGGGATTGCTTCATCTTTCCGAAACCACCGACGATCTCCAACTCCAATGGAAATGGCGGAAGGTGGCCAATTTCGGGGGAACCCTCGCGATCCTCCGTACGCAGGGCTCCATGTCCGCGCTCCTGATCGCGCGGCCCATGGGGCACGACCGCGCATCGCTCCAATTGAGCGTGATGGTCCGCATCCTCCACGATGCCATGTGGACGCAATACCCGGATCCTGAGGAATTGCTGCGGGCGCTGGGACGAATCCTTCTGCAACAGAAGATGCAGCACCTCCTGCTCGCCGAGGCGATCCATTTCGATGCTTCCGGAGAATCGCTCTCCATCGCCTCCGCGGGCTTTCCCACCCCCATCCCCGTCGGCGCGCCCTCTCGACGCGCGACGGTGCCCCTTCCCAAGAGTCGCCCCTTGGGGGAGAGCCCCAACATGGATGTGGAGTACACCCAACTGCGCTTCGCTCCAGGAGACCGGATCCTCTTCCCCTGCCCCAGCCTGCTGGCCTTGAGCAAGAACCTCCCGACAGGGGGACGGATCGAGCTAGGCCACGACGGAGTGGAGGAGCTGGCCCACGAAAGCATGGACCCGTCCCTGCCCGAGCTTGTCGAACGGGTCTGGCAGCGTTCCCTCGAGTTTTCGAATTGGCATTCGAACGAGGACATGCTGCTGATCGGCTTGGAGCGCTTGAAGCGATGAAACGGAAAACCCCGCGGTTTGCCGCGGGGTTTCGATGATCACGATCCGATCGGAAATGGAGATTCCTTCCGAAGGAACCTCAGAACTTGGTTTCCCATTTGCCCAGGAGGGATCCTTCCAGGTTGCCCTTCGATGCGGCTCGGTAGTCGGCAACGGCATATCGGAATTCCAGCCCGAATCCCTGCTTCTTGCCCGTTCCCACCATGAAACCCGCCACTCCGTTGTACCCGATGGTGGTCTTGCCGTCCGCCACGGAAAGGTTGCCGCCGGGACCGATGTACGGATCGAACTTGGCCTTGCCCAGCGGGTGGACCAGCAGATTGGTGGGAATCTGCACCGTCGCATCCGAGAGCTTGGTTCCTTCGGAGAACTGCGCTCCGGCATCGGTACGCCAGGACACGTAGTTCGAGAGCTTGTAGTCGGCGGTGACGGAAGTGGTCGGTACGTATTTGTCACCGACCTTGACCACGCCCACCTTCCCACCGATGGTCAGGTTCTTGGAAAAGACCAGGGAAGATGCGCAAAGCAGCAGAACCAACGAAAACTTCTTCATGATGCACGACCTCGCAGCGGGAGAGATGGTTTGTAGCCTATTTACCAGCGACAAGAGCCAGCCAGGATCGCGCCTGGGCGGCTTCGGAAGTGCCTGGATACACGGTCTGGATCTGGGAAGCGACCTTGGCGGCATCCTCGATCTTGGAGAGTTTTTCCAGGACGAGGACCTCCTGCCAGGCGACCGTGGCCAGTCCCGGCGCCAGATCCTGGGGTTCGGTCTCCTTGGCGCGCTGCTCGGCATTCCCGTTGCGACGCTGGAAGGCCGATCGGATCGCGCGCAGCTCGGTCAATGCCTCCGGATACTTTTTCTGCTCGATCAGGCAAGCGGCGACGCCTCGACGGCCACCGGCTTCCAGAAGCGGGAAACCCTTGCCGTCCTGGGCGGCGCTTCGGTACATGGAAAAAGCCTTGTCCCACTCGCCGGCGGCGAAGTGGGCGTCGGCGAGGAGAATCGCGGCCTTGGCCGCTTCCAGTCCGGAGTGTCCAGCGACCACACGCTCCAGCAATGCCTTGCCCGAATCCGTGCGCTGGTTGGCGATCATCACCAGGGCGCGCCCCACCTGCTCGTGGGCGGTCCGTTGGGAGTCGCCCTTCTTCCACCTGTAGAAGCCCAATGCGGCGGCGGCGCAAGCCAGGACGACCAGGACGGTGAGAATCAATCCCTGGTTCTTTTTCCAGCTTTCCTGCGCGTTGTACCACAGCCCGAGCGATTGGAGCTCGAGGGAGGGCTTCGATGCGGTCTCAGGGGTTGGACGGTTGTCAGCCATGGTCGTCGAATCCTTACTTTGGAAGAGCGCTAGAATATAGAACCGAGGAGAAGCCTTCGTGGACGAGCAACAGATCCTTCAGACGCGACAGCTCAAGGCTCGCCTGGAATCGATCGCCACCGCAGGCGAAATCCTCCGCGTTTCCCTCGGTGCCACCACTCTTGCCGACGCGGTCCGGACCGTTCTGCTGGGACTCTTCGAGATCTTCCCCGCCAAGGTCCTCGCGCTGTTCGAAGTCCAGGTGGGACGTCTGGTGGAATTGGGGCGTCTGGTGGATGGCGAGCAGGCGGAGAGCTTTCCCACGCGTCCCCTCGCCGAGGGCGAGCCCGCCCTGCGGTGCCTCGAGCAACACCGCCATCTTTTCGTGGACAACGCCCCATCCCTGATTGGAAACGCCACGGCCTCCACCGTACTGCTGCCTTTCGAAGGACGCCTGGGCGAACTCTCCGGGAACCAACCCCACCTGCGCGCATCGCATCTGCTATGGGTGGAATCCCCCGTGCACCCCCCCAGCCCGGAGGAATTGGATACCCTGATCGCCCTGGCCAGCCAGGCCGGCGTGCTCCTGACGGGCTTTCGCTACCGCGACGACCTGGAGAGGACCTATTCCGCACTGCGCGAAGCCAACAAACGGCTCCAGAAGGACATCGATCGGGCTCGGAAGATCCAGGAAGGCTTGTTGCCCCAGGCGATTCCCGAGGTTCCCCGCCACCAGATCGAGTGGAAATACCTCCCCGCCGAGAAGGTTTCCGGGGACTACTTCGATTGTTTCCCGCTGGATCCCTCGGATCCACGCACCCCGCACTGCGTCGTGATCGCGGACGTGTCCGGCCATGGCATCTCCGCATCCATGGTGATGGCCATGTTCAAGGTGCTCCTGCGGCGCGAGATGAAGCCGATCCTGGGAATCGCCCAGACGCTGGAGATCCTCAACCGGACCATCCTCGCGCAGGTGGGCGGGCTCCACTTCGTGACGGTCTTCCTGGCCCTGCTCGATCCTTCCACGCGCACGTTGGAATGGAGCTCCGCAGGCCACTGCCCCCAGCTTCTGCGCAAGAAGGACGGCACCATCCAGGAACTCTCCGCCGAAAGCGTGTTCGTGGGAATGTTCGACGATTTCCAGGCCACGGCGATTCGCATCCCCTTCGAACCCGGAGACACCCTCCTTCTGTACACGGATGGGATCACGGAAGCGGAAGATGCCCAGGGAGACCTCTACGGAATGGATCGTCTGAAGGAAAACCTCTCCCGTCTCGGAGATTCCTCGCCTTCGGAGATCATCGAGAACCTGCTTGCCACCCAATCCACGTTCTCCGGCTCGGCCGCGCGCCCCGACGACCTCACCCTGGTCGTCGTCCGCCCCACGGAATGATCGACCTCCCCGCACCGGGAACCATCCGGATCGTCTGCGTGGGCAACACCCTGGACGGCCAACCGTTCGATGGATGCGCTCCCGACGAAGTGGCACGGCTGTCCTTGCGCTGCGGACTGCCCACACCTCCACGCCAGGCGATCCAGGAACACGGGACCCGCATCGATCGATGCGGTGACGGCTTGGCGTGCGATGCGTTCTACCTCACCGCCGGCCAATCGGCACTGGTCCGCCACGCGGACTGCATGCCGTTGGTCGTCTGCGACGCGGTCGCCGAACGCGCGGTGGTCGCCCACTGCGGTTGGCGGGGAATCCAGGCGGGACTTCCGGCCAAATGCGTGGACCTTCTGGTTTTCGAGGGCTCCCGCAAGGAAGACCTCCGGGTCTTGGCGGGACCTGCCATCGGGAAAAGGAGTTTCGAGGTTTCCGAGGATTTCCAGGCAGGCTTCCCGCAATCCAGCTGGAGCACCACAGCCTGGGGCACACCTGCGGTGGACTTGGCGTCCGTGGTGGCCTCCCAGCTCGCACAAGCGGGATTGCCACCGGAATCCTGGATGCCATCGGAAATCGACACCTTCACCGATCCGGCTTGGCACAGTCACAGGAGAACGGGCACCCCCCAAAGGAACGCGACCCTCTGCTGGATCCCCACCACCGCAGACACATCTCGAACAAACCGGAACTTGTTGCTACCTTGACCCAGCTCCGCGCAGATGGCGCGGGCCCCTCAGTCTCTTGGAGTTCTTTCCATGCTGATGCAGAAGATTCGCGATAACGCCGTTTGGGTGGTGGGTATCGCCGTTGTTTCCCTTGGTGCACTGATTTTCGTGGACTGGGGAATGAGCGCGGACAACGGCTTGCGCCACAAGAACATCGTCGCCTCGGTCGGCAACGAGGATATCCCCTACGAGGAATTCGAGAGTGCTCTTCGAGAGCAGGAAAAGTCCATGAACGAATCGGGGCAGGAGATCGCCCCCGAACAGCGCGCGATGATGCGTCGCCAGGTTCTGGAGCAGATCGTCCAGACCCGACTGTTCGATCGCCTGGTGAAGACCTACGCCCTGCAAGGCACCGCGGAGCAGGTCCTCAACCACTTGCGCCGCAATCCTCCTCCCGGCGCCGAACGCGCGCCCCTGTTCATGGGGCCCGACTCCCAGTTCTCCCAGGCCGAGTACGAACGTTGGCTGGCCAATCCCAAGACCTTCGAGGACCGCTACATGCAGGCCCTGGAAAGCCAGATCAGCCAATTGGCCATCCCCCAGCAGGTCCTGGGCCAGCTTCTGGCCGCCGCCCTTCCCTCCACCTCCCTGGAAGCGGACTTCAACACCCGCTTGGAAAGAACCCGGGGCTTTGGATTGGTCGTGGTGGCTTCTGCCGATTCCTTCGAAGTGGCCGCCCCTTCGGAAGACATGATCGCCAAGGAATTCCAGGCCCAGAAGGACAGTTTCTGGATCGGCAAGGTTTCCGCCATGGTTCCCGCCGCCATCATCGGCCGCCAGCCCACCCACACGGACAGCTTGCGCGCCAAGGAGGACGCCGACTCCCTGGTTTCCCGCATCGCCCAGGGCGAGTCCTTCGAGGAACTGGCCAAGGGCTACAGCGAAGACCCCGGATCGGCCAAGAATGGCGGATCGCTGGGTGGAGCCCAATCCCTTTCCCGGTATGTTCCCCAGTTCTCCGCTGCGGCCAAGCTCCTGACCAAGGGCCAGGTTTCGGCTCCGGTCCTTTCCCCGTTCGGATACCACATCATCAAGTGCCTGGATCGAGTCGCGGGTCCGATGGACTCGGCGACGAAGACTTCCGACACCCTGTTCGACCTCCAGCACATCCTCATCAAGGTCGCGGTCAGCCCCGAGACCCAGGATGATCTCCGAGGGCGCTTGGACTCGCTGCGCGCCAAGATCAAGGCCGGTACCGATTTCGCGACCGCGGCGAAGGCCGTTGGCGCCACCTTGGATTCCGTCAGCGTTCTCAAGGGTGAGCTGGGCCGTTCCACCACCGACCCCGTCCCGGGCGCGTCCGGTTGGGCGTTCAGCGGTGCCGACCGCGAGGACGTTTCGGAAATCCTCGAGAATTCCCGTTCCTACATCGTCCTGGGCAAGCCTCGGATCACCAAGCCTGGCAGGTACCTGGATCTGGCCCGCGCCAGCATCGCCACCCAGCTCAAGCGCCGCCAGGCCGCCCAAAAAGCCGCCGCTTTCCTGAAGGAAAGCCGTTCCAAGATCCAGGGTTGCGACACTTCCTCCGCCTGCATCCAGGCCCTGGGCAAGCTGATTCCCACCGTGTTCACCGAGCGTCCCGCCACCACTTGGGTTCCCGGGCTCGGCTACGCTCCGAAGGGATTGCTGGCCGCCTGGTCCAAGGCCGCCGCCGCTCCCAAGACCTGGGTCGATGGCTCCGACGAGAACGGCGCATTCCTGTTCCGGCTGGATTCCGTGCGCACACCCACCGACGCCGATTTCGCCGCTGGAGCGAAGGAAGCGCGTCGTTCCCCGGACATGGTCGCTCGTACCGCGATCGGCGACCTCCTTGGGGCCATGCGCATCGAAGCTCGCATCGAGAGCAACCTGGATCAGTTCACTCGCGACTAAGCATGTGGAATCCTCCTGCCAAATCCGAGAAAGCGAGGTACTATATGCGCATGCGAACCATCTCCATCTGTCTTCTGGCTCTGTTCCTTGCAGGTACGGCCGAGGCCTCCCAGGCCAAGGTCCAGACCAAGCAGTCCAACTGGACCAAGATCAAGGAATTGTTCAAATAAACCGCTCCGGTTCCCATTGAACCGCGCTTTTCGGGGGGGGGCTCAACGAGTCCTCCTTTTTTTGTTTGAGAGGAAATTCATGTTTCTCGACGAAAGTCGAATCCAGGTCCAGGCTGGCGATGGTGGCAAAGGTTGTTCTTCGTTCCGTCGGGAAAAGTATGTGCCCTTCGGCGGCCCGAACGGTGGGGATGGAGGTCGAGGCGGCCACATCATCCTGGAAGCGTCCGTCCATGTGCACACGCTCTACGACATCGGCACCGTGCGCACATTCCGCGCCGAGCGAGGGGAGCACGGACAGGGCTCCAATTGCACGGGTCGCGACGGCGAAGACCTGATCATCCCTGTTCCCCAAGGAACACTGATCAAGGACATGGATGGCAATCTGCTGGCCGACCTCACCGTGGCAGGCCACCGGTGGATCGCCGCCCACGGTGGCAAGGGAGGACTGGGCAACCAGCACTTCCCCACCGCCCGCAACCAGGCTCCACGCAAGGCTCTCCCGGGCCTGCCCGGAGAACAGCGCGAACTCCAACTGGAGCTGAAACTGGTGGCGGACGTGGGACTCGTCGGCTTCCCCAACGCCGGAAAGAGCTCGTTGATCTCGGCGGTTTCCCGTGCCCATCCTCGGATTTCCGACTACCCCTTCACCACCTTGAAGCCCAATCTGGGGATCGTGCCTGTCGGCGAGGGCTATTCCTTCGTGATGGCCGACATTCCTGGTCTGATCGAAGGTGCGTCGCAAGGGAAGGGATTGGGCCACCAGTTCCTGAGACATATCGAGCGCACACGGGTGCTGCTGTTCGTGATCGACCCCTGGGACCCCCAGGATGGGGACGAAACCGACGAAGCTCGCGGGCAACGTGTCCGAGCCACCGTGAAGACGCTGCGCGACGAATTGGGCGCCTACCATCCCCGCTTACTGGAAAAGCCGTGGATGGTGGCCGTGAACAAGTGCGACAAGGGGCTTCCGATCGACCCCAAGCTCCTGCCCAGGTCGTTCTACGTTTCGGCGCAGGCCCACACCGGCCTGAAGCCCTTGGTCGAGGCGCTTTGGAAGGAAGTGGAGAAGGTGAAGACGAAGGCCTCCGAGGAGTCCTAGAACCCGGCCATCGGCGGCCAGAACGCATCTTCGATGTGTTCCACCACCCCTTGGCGCACCAGCACGGCGTCGAACCGCACCTTGCGCCCCGTCGCCTGGTGCCGAACCAGCCAGGCAAGCGCCAATTTGCCCAGCCGCAATTGCTTCTGGGGGGTGATCCATTCGGCAGGATCGCCCGCCCAGTGGCCTCGCGAGGTCTTCACCTCCACGAACACCACGGTGGAATCCAAAGCGACGCCGACCAGATCCAGCTCCCCTCGCCCATGCTTCCAATTGCGATGAAGGATGCGGATCCCCTTCCCCTCCAGATGCTCCGCTGCCAGAGCCTCTCCCTGCGCACCCGTGAGACGACGGTGGTCAGGAGTGGGAGAGGACAAACCAGGCCACCAGAAGGAATGTGGCCAAGACCAGAGCCACGATGCTGACTCCCACGGCCAGAAGCCACTTCGGGTAGGGAGCCTTTTCCGTCATGACCTCGCCGGAGGGATCCTCGCCGCGTCGGATGCCACGGCGGCGATCGGTCGACCGGCGATCGGCGGGAAGTCGGCGGTCCCTCCCGGAACGGAGATTGTCGTTGGTCAGGACCGGTTGCCCGGAAGAAGATTTGCGCTCCCCCACCTGGTCCAATGCCTCCAACATGGCTTCCGCGGAGGAGAACCGGTCTTCCTTGCGCTTGGCCAACGCCTTGCGGAGCACGGCCATCATGGCCGGAGGCAGATCCGTCCGCGCGATGGGTGGAGGGCTCTCGTGGACATGCTTGTAGGCGATCGCCAGGGGAGCTTCCGCAAGGAACGGCGGTTTCCCCGAAAGGCATTCGTAGAGCACGACCCCCAACGAATAGATGTCCGAGCGTTCGTCGAGTTCCAGCCCCTGGCACTGCTCGGGACTCATGTATTCGGGAGTCCCCAACGCCACGCCTTCGGTGGTGAGCCGTTCGCCATCGGTCATCAAGGCGATGCCGAAATCGCCCAGAAGAGCCATCCCGCTCGGTTCGTCGAGCAGGATGTTGGAACTCTTCACGTCGCGATGGAGCAGATGCTGGCCATGGGCGTAGCGCAGGGCGCGGAGGATCTGTCTGGCGATTTCCACCGTCCGGGTCGAGGAAAGCGGTCCTTCCTTGGTCACCAGTTTGGAAAGCGAACACCCCTGGACATGCTGCATGGCCAACCAATGGCGACCATCCACGGCTCCATAGTCGTAGAGGACCACGATGTTCTGGTGGACCAACCGGGCGATGGCCCTGGCTTCGGCCAGGAATCGTTGGGTGTCGTCCCGATCCTCGCCCGGCATGGGGCCGGTGAGGAGTTTGATGGCGACTTCGCGCTGCAGCAGGGGATCTCGCGCACGCCACACGGAACCCGCCCCGCCGCGACCGATCTCGGCCTCCAGAAGGTATCGACCGATATGGGTGGGCGCGGGTGCCGACATGTCAGGTCAATGTAGTCAAACCGGATTTGAGCCTCACCATGGCCCGTTCCAGATTCTGCATGGAGGTGGCATACGAAAGCCGGATGCAGCGATCGTCCCCGAAGGCGATGCCCGGCACGACGGCCAGGAGATGGTCGGCGAGAAGGTATTCGCAAAGGTCCAGCGATCCGGAAATCCGTTTGCCGGAAGGCGTCTTGCGTCCGTAGAACTGGGAAACCTCGGGAAGGGCGTAGAACGCGCCTTCCGGATTGGGAGCGTTCACCCCGGGAATGGAACGCAGGTTCCCCACCACGAAATCGCGCCGCCGCGAGAACTCCCGGACCATTTCGCGGACGAAATCCAGGCCCCCGTCCAGGGCTGCGACCGCAGCGTACTGGGAAGGATTGGCCGGATGATGGGTGGCCTGGCTCTGGAGCGAGCCGATCGCCTTGGCGATGGGTGCCGGCCCGGCGAAATACCCCACGCGCCATCCGGTCATGGCGTAGGCCTTGGACAGGCCGTTGACGATCAGGGACCTGGAGAGGATTTCCGGCCCCAAGGAAGCGATGGACACCGGCGTGCGGTCGTCGTAGAGGATATGCTCGTAGATCTCGTCGGTGACCACGTAGACGTCGTGGCGAACCAGGATTTCCGCGAACGCCTCGAGCTCGGCCTTGCCGTACACCATGCCCGTGGGATTGGACGGGTTGCACAGGATGAGAGCCTTGGTACGCGGCGTGATGGCGGCTTCCAGTTGCGCCGGAGTGATCTTGTACCGGGTATCCACCGAGGTGGGAATGAAGACGGGCTTTCCACCGTAGAGCTTCACCAGTTCCGGATACGTCACCCAGTACGGAGCCGGAATCACGACTTCGTCGCCGGAATTGATCAGGGTCTGGAGGACATTGGAGACGGCATGCTTCACACCGGAGGTGATCACCACCTGTTCGGGGGCGATGCGGATCCCGTTTTCGCGCTGAAGTTTGTCCGAAACCGCCCGCTTGAGCTCGGGAATCCCCGTGGGGGCGGTGTACTTGGTTCGACCTTCCCGTAGGGAAGCAATCGCTGCTTCCTTGATGTAGTCGGGAGTATCGAAATCCGGCTCCCCGGCTCCGAGTCCAACCACATCCATCCCGGAAGCCTGGAGTTCCTTGGCGCGAGTATCGATGGCCACCGTCATGGAGGGCGCCAGGGCAAGGACGGTGGACGATAGAGACTTCATGTGAAACGCGATCCCTTCAGAACAGAGCCCGGAAACAATACGAATTTCCCACCGGGATGGATAGTCGACATTGTCAGTCGGAGGAAAGGTTTGGTGACGGAGGACGTAGATCGGGCAGGATCCGATGTGGCCAGATCCCCCAGGACTTGGCTTCCGACCGAGCCCTTTCCGGAGCGGTGACCCCGGTCAGCACCAGAGCGCTGGAAATACCCGCGTGGCGGGCACCGAGGATGTCGGTGGCGAGCGTGTCGCCGATGGCCACGACCCGATCGGAGGCAAGCCCGATCCGTTCCAGCGCCAGGGAATAGATCTCTCCGAATGGCTTTCCCAGCAGAGCCACCCTGCAACCGGTTCCCCGTGCCAAGGAGCGGGCCGTTACCCCGGATACCCGTGCCATGACGCCACCTGGCCGGGGTGCCACGGCATCCGGATTGAGCACCACCAGGAGGCTTCCTTCCTGGGAAAGGATCCGCTGGGCCTCCGCGATGCGGCGCATGCGGTACCCGCGCGAACTGCCCAGGACAACCACCCGGGTGGCTTCTGGCTTGTCCGTGGTGACCAGTCCCGCCTGGCGGAGGTATTCGCGACCTGATGCGAGTCCCATGTAGAAGACGGGGCCTTCGATTCCCAAACGATCGCGCTCGCGAGCCAGGAGGGATCCCGAACACACGACATCGCCATGCTCCAACGGAATCCCTATGCTGGAGAGCAGACTCCGGTTGTCTTCCTCAGACAGGGCCGCGTTGTTGGTGAGAACGCGCACCTTCCGCCCGATGGACTTGAGCCATTCGACGCCTTCGGCAGCCAGCGGGATGGGTTCTTCCGCCCGATTCAGGACACCGTAGGAATCCAGAAGGAACCCGTCGTAGAGATCGGCGAGCTCTTCCAAGGTGGTATACGGGATGGGATCCACGCTGGCCAGAGGGCCCATGGAGCTTGCGTAGTCCCGATAGATCTGAAGTTCCGGCGAACCGGGCTGAAACAACATGGACCTCGAAAGATAGAGTCAACCTCGCCCGGGCAGATCCAAGGTCCTCAGGACGATGGAAAGATCCAGGAAGAACGACTGGTGTCGCGCGTATTGGATGTCCGCTTCGAGGTCGTCGATGGACTCCTGCTCCAGCCTCCCGATTCGCCAGAGCCCCGTGAGCCCGGCGGGCTGCAGGAAACGGAACCTCTGCTCCGGTGGGAGCGTGGCGGCTTGGCGCAATGGCAAGGGGCGAGGCCCCACCAGGGCGATGTCTCCGCGGAGGAGACTGGGAGCCAGGGGAAGACTGTCCATGCGCAGCCACTGGAAGACGGTCCCGACGGCCCGTGCGCCCCGGGATTGCCCGAAGTCCCGACGGAATCGCCGCAGCACCACCACCCGTCCCCCTTGACTCACCACGCGGCGGGTGGTGAACACCGAAGCCCCCCGGTCGCGAACCGACCACACGACCAGGAGCGCGATCCTGTAGAGCAGCCAGGCCGGCACTCCGAAACCGACGGCGATGGACCGGGTGCGGACCCGGGTCCAGAAACCGGAGGCCATGGGCGGAGGCCCCATCAAGGGAATCCCTTCGACCTCGCGGAGCTCCACCATGGGCAGCAAAGGCTCGGGAAGCGTGGGGACGAAGTGGAATTGGATCTTCCTGGCCCGGCAGACATCGAGGATGTCCAGGACGGTACGGCGGGGAACCTGGGGGAGTGCGATGTAGAGCCGCCTAGCCCTCCCTTGGGCCAGAAGGCGATCCAGGGAAAGGAAATCCCCCAGGACGGGGATCCCATCCACGCTGGTCCCCGGGAGGCCCTCCCGGTCGTCCAGGAATCCCACCACCTGGATGCCCATCTCGGGGGCCCGCCGCAGCTGGGACGCCAATTTCCGACCGGTTTGGCCAGCCCCGTAGATCAGCGCTGTCGTTTCCGCGTATCCACGCACGCGCAATGCCTCGCAGAAACCCCGGAAGCTTCGGTGGACGAAGTAGAGGCACACCGCCACCGCAAGCCACCGGGCGGCGAAGAAGGGGGCATCCACCTCGATCCTCATCAGAAACAGCAGCAAGCGCGTCCCCGAGGCGGCGACCAGGATGGACCGCAGCAGCGTGCGGTGCTCCACGACATCCAGGAACGTCCGCCCCGCGCGGTACAGTCCGAACCACCCTCCGCTGAGGACCAGCACCACGGCGGAGATCGCCGACTGTTCGAAGAACGCGTTGGGGATCCAGAATTCCGCGGAAACCCCGTTCCAGACCAGCAGCATGGCCAGTTGGGCGATCCACACTCCGAAGATGTCCAACAGGATCCGGACCAGGGCCACATGGCGCGGGAAATTGGGGACGGAATGCCTCCCCGGAAGTTCCAACCGGTTGGTCTTCATGATGGTGCCCACGTAAAGAAAGCACTTCCGCACGGTCTCCGCCCACCGCCAAGCCGGTATCTTTGGCCCATGACCGACCAGGAAATCCTCGACCTCCTCAACCAGATGATCGACCAGCAGGCGAAGAAGGTGCTCGAACTCGGACGCAAATGGGTTCCCCACGCCACCGACGAGGACCTGCGCAACGCCGAGGATTTCGCCATTCTCAAGGACAAGCCCATCTTCCATTTCGAGGACGGGATCCTTTCCGGGCTTGTCGCCGCCAAGACGGCCCTGGCCCACCACATCCGCCAAGGCGTCCCTCGGGAGTGAAGCGCATCCGGAAATCGGGCTTCGCTGGAAGATGGGGCGACCGGCGTCGATGGGTCGAGGTTTCCCACGATCGGCCCTCGTGGTAGGTATCTTGCGCTTCCAAACCAACCATGGGGGTGGATCGCCACCCCACCAGACGGGAACTCCATGACGCAAAAGGACCGGATCGCGCCCCTCCTCGCACAGGTGGAGAATCCCTACCGCTACATCGGAGGAGAGGCCGGCCAGACGGTGAAGCCGGATGCGGCCTGCCGCATCGCGCTGGTCTTCCCGGACCTCTACGAACTGGGCATGTCCAACAACGCCCTGAGGATCCTGTACCACGTCGTGAACATGGATCCCCGGTGGGCAGCGGAACGCGCGTTCGCTCCCTGGCCCGACATGGCCCAGAAGCTCCGCGAGGCGGAGCTTCCCCTGTCCAGCCTGGAAACCCATCGCCCGCTGGGCGCGTTCGACGTGGTGGGAATCACCCTCCAGACCGAACTCAACTACACGAACGTCCCGTACGTGCTGGATCTTTCCAGGATCCCCGTGTGGGCGCGCGATCGGGGGGAATCCGATCCACTGGTGATCGGTGGCGGCCCCTGCATGGCCAACCCGGAGCCGGTGGCGCCGTTCTTCGACGCCTTCGTGATCGGCGACGGCGAGATCCTGGTCCGTTCGATCATGGAACTCGCCCAGAGACGCCGCGAGCAGGGAGTCCCGCGCGAGGAGATCCTGCGCCAGCTGGCAGGCCTGCCGGGAATGTACGTGCCTTCGCTGGTGCCCATGGAGCCGGGCCCGCAGGGCGACCTGATCCCCGTGGGGATCGACGGCAACGGCCCCTACGCGCGAGCCAGGGGCGTGCGGCGCACCTGGGTGCAGACCCTGGCTCCCGCCGACGTTCCCGTGAACACGCCATCCCCCAACGGGGACGTGGTGCACGAGAGGTTCGCGGTGGAGCTCCTGCGCGGCTGCACGCAAGGATGCCGCTTCTGCCAGGCGGGCTTCTGGTACCGTCCCATCCGGGAATTGTCGCCCGACCAGGTGGTGGATCTGGCCAAGGCTGGATTGGCCGCGACGGGCTCCGACGAACTGGGCCTCCTGTCCCTTTCCACCGCCGACTATTCGCAGATCATGCCCCTGGTGGACCGGCTCGTGGACGACCCCGCCTTCCGCCACGTGAACCTGTCCCTGCCATCACTTCGGGCGAACATGTTCGGCCAGGCCCTGGCCCGGAAAGTGGCCCGCGCGCGCGGCAGCCGCACCGCGACCTTCGCGCCCGAAACCGGATCGCAGCGCCTGCGCAAGGTGATCAACAAGACGATTTCCGACCAGGACATGATCGATGCGGCCGAAGGCGTGTTCGCCAACGGCGGCCACTCGATCAAGCTCTACACCATGATCGGCCTGCCCACCGAAACCCTCGACGACATGGACTCGTTCTGCGACCTGATCGAGGGACTGGCCCGGATCGGGGCCCGGCACACCCGCCGCGCGGAGATCCACCCCAACGTGGGGATCATGGTCCCCAAGCCGTTCACGCCCATGCAGTGGGAGCCCTACGTGGGGCAGGACGAGGCCCGCGAACGGATCCAACGGGTGCGCGACCGCTTCCGCATGAAAAAACACGTGCGCATCACCTGGAGCCACTGGGAGATCGGCTACATCGAAGCCCTGATGGCGCGCGGCGACCGCCAGCTGGCCCCCATGATCCTGGACGCATCCCGCAGGGGGATGGTGTTCGAATCCAACGAGCACAGCTTCCAGGGTCTGGACGCCTGGCGGGAGATCTTCCTGTCCCACGGTTACGACGCCGACCACCGCGTGTTCCGCGCCCGGAGCCTGGACGAGGTCTTCCCGTGGGACTTCATCCACGCCGGCGCCACCAAGGGATTCCTGAAGGAAGAATGGAAGCGCATGCGCAAGCCCGAGACCCCCGAGGTCCCGGACTGCCGTTGGGGTGCCTGCAACCACTGCGGCATTCCCGGCAACTACGACGACATCCGCCTCGCGCCGGTGGATCCCAGCCAGACGCTCCTGCCGCCCCCCGGCACCTTCGCCGGCAAGGCGAAGGCGGGCCCCGCCGCGGGACTGCCTCCGGAAGCGGAAGGCCGCGCCCGGTTGGATCCCAGCTCCATGGCGCGGTTGCAGCACCGCCCCAAGCCGGACTCCCGCGAGGAGATCGTGAGCGAGGCCAAGGCCAAGTCCGAACGGGGCGAAGCCTGGCTCCTGCGCTTTTCCAAGCTGGACCTCGCGCGCTTCTTGAGCCACCACGGCACCATGGGACTTCTGGAAAAGGCCTTCCGCCGCAGCGGACTCAAGCTGTTCTACAGCCGCGGCTTCAATCCCCGACCCCGCCTGGTCAACGCCGGCGCACTGCCCGTGGGGCTGGGCAGCGAGGCGGAGCCGTTGATGGTGGAGCTCGAGAGCGCCCCCTTCCCCGGCGGCGCTTCGGAGGCTCCGGCGGAATTCCTGGAGCGGCTCTCGTCGTTCCTGCCGGAAGGGTTGCGCGCGATCTCGTTTCGCCGCCAGATCGACCACCGCCTTCCGGTGGGAGCCACCATGACCTACCGCCTGGCGCCGCAGGGCGACGACAACCTCCTGGAGATGGCCGCCCAGAGGTTCCGCGAAGGGACCCTTCCCGACACCCTCGACGGCAGGGGGCGGCCGGTCCGCACTTCCGAGGAGGTGACGGAAATCGTCTGGACCGGATCCGAACTCCTGCTCACGGCCCGGGTCAACAACGCGGGCAACACCGTGTCGCCCTTCGCCCTTCTGGCCGGCGCGACGGACATCCCGCTGGACGACCTGCGCCGCCGCAAGGTGCTGAAGTTGGCATGAACCAGGCATCCACCGGAATGGACGATCCCCGGCGCCCACCGGAGGGCCTGCTGCTCCAGGGGGACAACCTGGATGTCCTTCCGCGCCTGCTCGACCGGTACCGGGGGCGCTGCCGGCTGGTCCTGGCCGACCCTCCCTACAACGCGAGGAATCGCAAGGACTACCACGACGACCTGGACTCCGACCGGTGGCTCGCCGGCCTGGAGGCGAGGATTCCGCTCTTCTGCCGGTTCCTGTCGGACGACGGGATCCTCGCCTTCCACATCGACGACTCCGAACAGGCCCACCTGCAGACCCTCCTCGACCGCCTGCTGGGCAGGGAGCTGCGCCTGAACACGGTCTGCGTGAAGATGAGCGAACTGTCCGGCGTGAAGATGCGCTACCAGGACCGCCTGCTTCCCCGGGTGAAGGAATACATCCTCCTCTACGGCGCCTCGCCCCGGGCCAGGCTCAATCCCCTCCGGCGAGGCAAGTCGCCGGAACGGCTGGAGTCGTACCTGGACTACTACCGGGGATGGCTGGAGAACCCGGACGCCCCCGTGGAGACCTGGAAGGTCTCGCCGCTGCGTTCGGAAATGAAGCATCGGAATCTGTCGCTTGACGCGGAATCCGTGCGGACCTTCCAGCTGGAGCACGCGGAACGGATCGTGTACCGCACCAACAACCGGTGGTTTTCCAGCCTCCCCCCGCAGGAACGGCCCTCCACGACCTTCGCCAAGCTCGTCTCTCCCTGGGGAGAGACGTACGTGTGGTGGGAAGGCAAGCAGATGCTGTTTCTCGCCGACCACCTGGAGGAGCCGGTTTCCGACCTGTGGACGGACTTCAGCACCATCAACCTGGGCCGGGAAGGCGGCATTCCCTTCCCCAGCGGGAAGAAGCCGGAGCTTCTGGCCCTGCGACTGCTGGATCTGTGCACGCGGCCTGGGGATCTGGTGCTGGATCCGTTCTGCGGATCGGGGACCACCGCCGCGGTGGCCCACAAGTCGGGCCGGGACTGGATCACGGTGGAAACGGATCCGGCCATCTTCGAGCGCGCCCGCCGGCGCCTGGAGTCTGTGGTTTCCGGCAAGGATTCCACCGGGGCGACCGAGGCCCTGGGCTGGAAAGGTGGCGGCGGTTTCCGTTGGGGAAGCCACCCGGAGGGACCTTTCGCATCTTTCCAGGCACCATGACCTTCGAACACCTGCGCCTGATGACCCAGATCTCCATCGGATTCATGCTCTTCTGGATCACGGCCGGCTGGAGCCTCCTCGGCGAAAGCCTTTCTCCGGAAAACCAGGAACTCCCCCCCTCCAAGCCAACCTCCAGTCCCGAAGTCTGGCGCACCCGGGACAACACGGGCAGAGGTCTGCACGCGCTCGGCCAGGGCTTCGCCATGCTGGGGCTGTGCACGCTGGCATCGCTCTGCGCACGCGTCCTGAAGCCTTACCTGTACCATCGATCCTTCTCGCTGACCTGGATCGCCATTCCCTGGGCCAACTTCGCCTTGGCCGCCCTGATCCTTCTTCTGGTCGCCGAAAGCGTCGCGGTTCTCATGGGAATGGGACTTCCCTCCCAGCGAGTGAGCCTGGATCGCTTTTCCTTCGCCTCGGGTCGCGACCAAGTGGTGCGCCACGGAACCGCCCTCTTCCTGGGGCTGGGTTTGTTCATCGTCGACTTCGGGCTCGCCTCCTCCGGTCGGCTGGCCCTGGGAGTCTGTCTGGGATGGGGTGCGAGCATCCTCCTCTGGGACCGCCGCACACCGCTTTCCATCCAAGTCGGCATGCGCCATCCCATCGCGGTGGCAGGATTCGCCATGGCCATCATCCTGATGTTCCGACTGGTGCGGATGTCGACATGACCGAGGTCCGGCTGGTCTACATCCCGGTCCCGGACGAAGCCTGCGGCCGGGAGATCGGTCGCAGGCTGGTGGAACGGGGATTGGCCGCCTGCGCCAACATCCTGCCTCGGATGACCTCCATCTACCGCTGGGAAGGCAAGCTGGAGGAGGACCGCGAATCCCTGCTTCTGGCCAAGACCACCGCCGAGAACGTCCCCGAGCTGCAGATCCTGGTCAAGGAAATCCATCCCTATCGCCTGCCCTGCGTGGTGGCCCTTCCGATCGATTCGGGTCTTCCCGCCTACCTGGATTGGGTCCGCGACCAGACCCGTTCCCGCGCCTAGGCCCGCAGCACCGATTGCCCGACGGGTCTCCGAACGAGTAGAATAGGCATCAGAGATGTCCTTCGACGAATGGAAATACCTCCAGGTGGAGGTGGAGGCCTTGACCTTGTCCTCGGAAGGGTTCATGGTGCTCCTGCGTCCGGTCGACGCCCACAAGGGGTTGCCCATCTTCATCGGCGCCCCCGAAGCACACAGCATCGCCCAAGCCCTCTCCAGCACGCCCTACGTGCGACCGCTCACCCACGACCTGTTCAAGTCGGTCCTGGAGGAGCTGGGATCGGAAATCGTCCGGGTCCTGGTCACGGAAAGGCAGGAAGGAACCTACTTCGCACGGGTGGTGTTCACCAGCAACGGCGAGGAGGTGGAGACGGACTCCCGTCCTTCCGACGCGATCTCGCTGGCCTTGCGCTTCAAGGCACCCATCTTCGTGGATTCGGAACTCTGGGAACAGGCTTCCGTCCCGTTCGAACGCCAGGGTGGATCCACGGAGCCACCTCACCATGACACCGCGGAACTCCTCCAACGCCGACTGGCCGAAGCCTTGGAGAAGGAGCATTACGAGGAGGCGGCGCGCCTGCGCGACCAGCTCAAGCGGCTCCAGGGCGGGAACTGACTACTTTCACTGGGCATGTCCGACGCGAAACGACCAGCCACCTCCGCCTCCCGTCCCAAGGTCGCCTACGAAGGCCAACCCGGAGCCTACTCCGAAATGGCCATCCGCCAGTTGCACGGTACCCGGGTCGATGCCGTCGGATTCCCGGATTTCCCTTCGGTGCACGAAGCCCTCCGGACCGGAGCCGTGGACCAGGCCGCCCTTCCGGTGGAGAACACCCTGGCGGGAACCGCGAGCCTCCACGACAATTGGGACATCCTCGCCGAAGAGGGCTACCACGCGGTGGCGGAGACGGTCGTGCACGTGCACCACTGCCTGATGGCCATCCCCGGGACACGCATCGAGGATCTGCGCGAGGTGCGGGTGCACCCCCAGCCCATCATCCAGTGTCGACAGACCATGGCCCGACTGATCCCCCACGCACAGATCGTGCGCGGCGACACCGCGGCCTCGGCCCGCCAGCTTTCCCGGACCCGCGAGGCGGGCGTGGGCGTGATCGCCTCGCGGCTTGCCGCCGAGACCTACGGTCTGGAGATCCTCCACGAGGGCATGGAGGACAATTTCTGCAACTACACCCGCTTCCTGATGGCCTCGCGCGAACCGATGGAACCCGCGCGCGGCACACCTTCCAAATGCAGCCTGGCCTTCACCCTGGACAACGCCGGACCCGGCAGCCTGTTCCGCGCCCTGGGCTGCTTCGCCCTGAGGGACATCGATCTGGCCCGCATCGAGTCCCGCCCGATCCCCGGTTCGGCGTGGCGCTACCGGTTCTTCATCGACATCCGACTGGACGCCGGCGACGAGAAGGCCCTGCGGGCTCTGGAGCACCTTGCGGAGATGGCCACGGAGCTGTCCGTGATCGGCACCTATCCCGCCTGGCCGGAGAACTGATCGAGCTTTCCGTTCCTGGATCGGTCCGCTCCCGCATCCAACCACCTGGAATTCGGCAATCCCCATGCGGGAAGGCGGATTCCTGGATATCCTGGTTCCTGGGGACGATCGCCACAGGCCAGTGGTGCCTCCCGGAGCGGAAAGGGATTTCCATGTCCAGCACCCTGCACGCGGCGGCGGCGACACTCGCCACCGCGCTCCTCCTGGCGGGAGCGGATGCCTGGGGAACGATCGTCTGGCAGGGGCGCGTCGTCGAGGCCTGGCCCACCGAAGCCCTCGCCCCGCCACCGCCCACACCCGTCGAGTCCATCCGGCCGATGGCCGCACGGGCGATGGCCGCGCAGCGCAGCGGATTCTTTACCAGCCCCAAGGGGAAACTCCTCGGGCTCACCCTGCTCGTCGACTTCTCCGACGAACCGACCCCCTACTCGATCTCGGAGATCTCCGACTGGCTCAACAAGGAAGGCTTCGCTCGCGACGGCTGCAAAGGGTCGGTGAAGGACTACTTCCTGGATGCCTCCAATCGCCAAGTGGAGCTGGTCAACGAAGTGTTCGGGTGGTACCGGGCCAGCAAGCCGAAATCCTACTACGAGGACCTCCCCGAATACACCGGCGCGGAACAGCTCCTGAAGGAGGTCGTCGACCACTTCGATCCCCTGGTGGACTTCTCCCGCTACGACAACGACAAGGACGGGACCGTCGATGCGTTGAACATCCTGTACGTGGGCAAGGGAAGGACCTGGAACCAGGGACTCTGGCCCCACGCGGGCTGGGTGGGTCGCACCGTCGACCGCACCCGTCTCGACCGCTACCAGATGAGCGATCTCCCGGGAACCTTCGACCTCTTCACCTTCGCGCACGAAACGGGACACATGCTCTTCGGATGGCCCGACCTGTACTGGTTCGGCGCCTACTGCCTGATGGGAAGCCATTCCGACGACCAGAACCCGATGATGATCAACGACTTCCTGCGGGCCGACCAGGGCTGGATCCCCTTCCAGGACGCGACCGCCTCCGACACCGGCCTCGTCCTCGCCGAACCCGGCGCCAAGGTCTACCGCTTCCGGAACCCCGCGCGTCCCTCCACCGAAGGCATCGCCTGGTCGTACATGGGCAACACGGGGCGGCGTGCGGAACTCCGTGGCAGTGGCCTGTTCGTCCAGCACTACGACCTGTCCATCGATGGGAACAGTTCCGCCAGCAAGCTCCAATTCCGCCCCATCCAGGCCGACCGCCTGGAGGAATTGCAGGCCGACCAGTTCCCTTCCAAGTCCAACGACGCCAAGGACCTGTTCCAGTCCGGGACCTCCGGCAAGCTGGACGAGACCTTCGCGACCAACCGCTGGTACTCCGGTCAATCCACCGGCCTATCGCTTTCCGACATCGGCAAGCCCGGCGCGACCCTCTCCTTCCGCATCGGGAAGGCCACCTCATCCACCATGGCCTCGCCGGGAAGACCGTTCGTCCGGTTCGAGCGCACCGTCCATGGCTGGATCCTTTCGGCCCCCGCGCCAACGGCGGGCGCCCTGATGGAATTGGCCTCTCCCGACGGTCGCATCGTCGCACGCGGCCGCTTCGCACCGACGGCAACCGGCTCCGCCTGCGCCCTCGTCCCCACCTCCGCGCGGCCGGGTCCCTGGGTCTGGAGACTCTCGCGAAACGGCAAGACCGAGGCTTCGGGCCGCCTGTCCTCCCCCGTGGCACCGCGCTGAGACCGTCGACCGGCATCCGGACGGCCGCTCGCGCGAGAAAGCCCCCGTCCATCCGGACATGACCATCGGTCTCGCCGGTTCTACATCTACGGCCCATGACCAGACCAGACAACCGCACCGTAGACTCCCTCCGCCCCTTCTCCCTGCAGCTTGACTTCGTCTCCCAAGCCGAAGGATCCGTCCTGGTGACCGCCGGGAAGACCCGGGTGCTCTGCAACGCCAGCGTGGACAAGGACGTCCCCCGCTGGCTCAAGGGACAGGGCAAGGGCTGGGTCACCGCCGAATACGCTCTCCTGCCACGCTCCACCAACACGCGCGTGGACCGCGAACGCAAGGGCCCCTCGGGCCGCACCCAGGAGATCCAGCGCCTGGTGGGCCGCAGCCTGCGCGCCTGCACGGACCTCGTCGCCCTGGGCGAACGGCAGATCATCGTCGACTGCGACGTGATCGAGGCCGACGGCGGCACCCGCACCGCATCCATCACCGGAGCCTTCGTGTCGCTGGCCCTGGCCCTGCGCGGACTCAAGGCGGAAGCGGGGATAACTGGTCAGATTCTGACAGGATGGTTGTCGGCGGTGTCCGTGGGCGTCCACGAAGGCACCCCCATCCTGGACCTCTGCTACGAGGAGGACTCCAAGGCCGGCACGGACATGAACGTTGTGGCCTTCGAGGACGGTCGCCTGGTGGAAGTCCAGGGAACCGCCGAACACGGCGCCTACACACGCGCCGAACTGGACCGCATGCTGGACCTGGCCCTGGGCGGAATCTCCACCCTCTGCGGGTACCAGAAACAAGCCCTGGGAGGATTGCTTCCCTGAAACAGCCCCGACCGATCCTGCACACCTGTGCAGGATCGGGATCCTTGGGTAGATTGTCCGCATGGACCTGAAGATCCGCCCCTTGGAGCGCCCCTTCGAACTGGTGTCGGACTACGCTCCGGCCGGGGACCAGCCGGAAGCCATCGAGACGGCCGTCCGCAAGATCCTGGCAGGCGAGAAGGACATCGTCCTGCTGGGCGTGACGGGTTCCGGCAAGACCTTCACGGTGGCCAACATCGCCCAGCGCCTGGGCTGGCCCGTCCTGGTCCTGTCCCACAACAAGACGCTCGCCGCGCAGCTCTACCAGGAGTTCAAGGAGTTCTTCCCGAAGAACGCGGTGGAGTACTTCGTGAGCTACTACGACTACTACCAGCCGGAAGCCTACCTCCCCACCACCGACACCTACATCGAGAAGGACGCGTCGATCAACCAGGAGATCGAGAAGCTCCGCCTGCGCGCCACCACATCGCTCCTCACGCGCCGCGACATCGTCGTGGTGAGCACCGTGAGCTGCATCTACGGCCTGGGATCCCCGCAGGCCTACCTGGAGAAGGTGGTCGAACTGGAGCCTGGACAGAATCTGGAGCGCGACGACTTCCTCCGCGCGCTGGTGGACATGCAGTACTCTCGGAACGACGTCGATCTCAAGCGCGCCACCTTCCGCGTGCGCGGAGACGTCGTGGAAGTCTGGCCCGCCTACGACGACCGGGTGGTACGGGTGGAATTCCTGGGCGACGAGGTGGAACGGATCCGCATCATCGATTCCCTCACGGGAAACACCATCGACGAGCCTCCCACCGCGGCCATCTTCCCCGCCCGCCACTACCAGACCGGCGACGCGGGCCTCGCCGACGCCATCCAGCGGATCAAGGACGAGCTGGCCGACCGCCTCCAGGAGCTTTCCCGCGAAGGCAAGCTTTTGGAGTACGAGCGACTGAAGAGCCGGGTGAACTACGACATCGAGATGTTGACGGAAACCGGCTACTGCTCCGGCATCGAGAACTATTCCCGCCTGATGGAGAACCGCGCGCCGGGATCGCCACCCAGCACCCTGCTGGACTTCTTTCCGCGACCGTTCCTTCTGGTGCTGGACGAAAGCCACGTGACCATCCCCCAGATCGGCGGCATGAGCGAAGGCGACCGTTCCCGCAAGACCACCCTGGTCGAGCACGGTTTCCGCCTGCCCAGCGCGGTGGACAACCGCCCGCTGCGGTGGCACGAGTTCGAGGAACGCATGCCAGCCACCTTGTACGTCTCGGCGACTCCGGCCGCCTGGGAGATGCGGCGCACCGGCGGCGAGGTGGTGGAACTGGTCGCGCGTCCGACCGGCCTCCTGGACCCCCAGATCGAAGTGCGACCGGTCGCCGGACAGATCGACGATCTCCTGGAGGAGATCCGCATGCGTCGTTCCCGCAAGGAACGCGTGCTGGTGACCACCCTCACCAAACGGATGGCGGAAGACCTCACCGACTACCTGCAGAAGGCGGGGGTGCCGGTACGCTACATGCACAGCGAAGTCCACACCCTGGAACGCTCGGAGCTGGTGCGGGGGCTGCGGGCGGGAGAATTCGACGTCCTGGTGGGCATCAACCTCCTCCGCGAAGGCTTGGACCTGCCGGAAGTCAGTCTGGTGGCGATCCTGGACGCGGACAAGGAGGGCTTCCTCCGATCCACCACCTCCCTGATCCAGACGTCCGGTCGCGCAAGCCGCAACATCAACGGCAAGGTGATCTTCTACGCCGACCGCATCACCGATTCCATGAAGGCGTGCATGGACGAGACCGCGCGGAGACGAACCCAGCAGATGGCCTTCAACGAAGCCAACGGGATCATCCCCCAGCAGGTCAATCGCAAGATCCACGAACGGCTGGCCCTGGCCCCGGATCCGGTGGAAGACCTGCTGGAGGCGGGCGAAGAACGCTCGTGGAAGGACGCGAAGAAGGGCAGGGGGTTCCAGCCCAAATCACCCGGGAAAACGGGAAAGTCCTCCGGGAAACTGTCCAAGATCGCCTCCCAGATCCCCTACGAGGCGCCGGGAGGCATGGACGCCGACGCCTGGGACGATCCCGAGTCGTTGGCGCGACGGATGCACGAGGCCGCGGCAGGACTGGATTTCGAGCGGGCCGCCAAGCTGCGCGACCGCATCCGCGACCTGGGCGCCTGATCGCTACGGCATCAAGGGCGGTAGGCCAACGCCCGCAGGATCCCGGGTTTCCAGGAATCGGCACGGGTATCGACCCGATGCATGTCGGTCGCCTGCTTCATGACCATGGCCAATCCTGCCACCACCAGCAGGTTCACCGTCCAACGGATGACAACCATCCATTCCCTCCCCAAGTGTCGGAGGCCAAATTACCCCGATTTTCCCCGGAAGGAGGGGTGGTTTTCCGCTTCCGACAAAAAAATCAGTTGTCCTCAAACACCAACGTATGCTTGCCCAGGTGGATCTCGTCCCCGTTGCGCAGCAGGCAGGCTTGGACCTGGGTGGTTCCCACGAAGGTCCCGTTGAGGGAATTGAGGTCTTCCAGAACGAAGAGGGTGCCAGAGGGATCGCCATCGATCCGCAGGTGCTGGCGGGACACCCCGGGATTGTCCAGGACCACGGTGTTGGTCTTGATGCGTCCAACCGTCACGGTCCCCGGTGTCAGGTGGGCACGGGCGACTTGGCGATCGTTCTCGAGGATGTAGAGGCTGGCCATGCATCCAATTTACAACTCCCACAGTCGCCACGCAGGAACCGGAGGCGGTGCCACTGGCGGATAGGTTATCTTTCACCGTTATGCGAATCGGTCGGATCCTGGGGGTCCTGGTATTCTTGCTCGTCCTGACAGGAGCGGGGGCGGCGGTCTGGTACTGGAAGACGCACCGGAGCGCCCCGGGGGTGACTCTCGCCGATCCCCTCGAGAACGATTCCCTCCTGGTGCGGCGCGTCGCCGAACTGGACGACAGCCTACGGATCCTGGACTTGGCCATGCGCGAAGCGCGCTTCGCCGAGAGCGATTCCACCACGGAACTGGCCAAACGCCAAACCGATCTCTGGGCCAACTACACTTGGGCCAAGGCGCAACTTTCCCAAGCCCACGACGCCAAGCTGGCGAGCGCCGCACCGGCTCCCTCCGGCGACGCTGCCGGATTGGGCGCCAGCCTGGGAAGCCTTGCCGTCTACCTATGGATCCTGGTCGGAGTGGCCACCTTGGCGCTCATCGGGTTGGTCTGGTGGCTGTTCGGTCGGCGTCGCCCCGAGGAAAGCCCGCTGCCACTGACCGAACCCACGTTCACCCGTGCCGACCGCAACATCCGCATGCCCGTCGGTGCCGCGGCCGGAACACGACATGTTCCTCCCCCTCGGGAAGCCACCTTTTCCCAACAGCGTGCGGCCAGGGTGGCGGAAGACGTCGCCAACGGCAGGTCCGGCCGCATCGCCGAACCCGATCCCGATCTTCCCGCCGCACCGCCTCCCAAGACCGGTCGGCACGCCTGGGAGAACACCACCAGCCAACCGTCGCCAAACATGCCCGCCCCCTCCGAACCCACGGTGGTCCAGGACTACGTGGTCTCGATGGCCAAGCGCGGCCGCACCAGCTCGGAAATCGCACGCCGCCTGCGCATCCCCCAGGATCAAGTCGACTTGATCCTCAAGCTGCGCCGCAACGGTTAGAGCTGAGCGCCCATGGAACTGTCGGCCCTCCCGGGGTCCGGCCCCGCTTCCACCCGGCTGGAAGGGCGGACGGAAGGGGTTCGCGATGGAAGGGTCGCCGTGCGGCTATCCAGCGGATCGGTCCTGGAGATCGAGACCAGCGAAGCGTGGCCTCCCGGCACCCCGGTGGTCCTCGCCGCCGGATCCGACGGCAGGATCCAGATCCTCCCCAAAGCCCAAGGCAACGTCCTGTCCGAAGCGCGCCAAGCCCTGTGGGAGGCGTTGGAACGCATCCTGCCCAAACCCCAGGCGGCCGCGGGAATCGCCCAGGCCCTGGCGAAGAACGACTACGCCCAAGCCGCTTCCCTACTGGAGCCTGCTGCGGATGGCTCCCCCTCCTCGCTCCTTTCCCGGCCCGCGCAGATCGTTCCGCCCTCCAGCGCCTCCATCGTGGACCTCCTTTCGCAAGTGGAGCCGGGGAGATTCCAGGCGCGGGTCGCCGGAGTCTCCTGGGAGTTGTGGTCCTCCTCCGAGCTCTCCACGCCGCAGCGGTTTCCCGCCAAGGCATCGATCCTGCCCAACGGAGCGGCCATCTGGACTCCCACCCAAACAACCGATCGCCCCCCATCCGCACCTTTGCCGGATTTCGTCAAGACGGACATCCAGGGAGCCCGACTCCTGCTGGGGCAGGTGGACGCGTCGCAGGCCCCTCCCGAAGTCGCCCAAGACCTGGCCGCCTTCCTCCGCAGGGTGGCCGAGCGCAGGTCGGAATCGCGACCGACGACGACGGGACGCCCCCCTTCGGATCCCCCCCCGCCTCCTGGACCGGCTTCCAATCCTCCCGGACCGTCGGCCTCCCCCGAATCTGCCGCCTCCGGCGCGAACACCACCTCCCGCCTGGACACTCCCACCGCCCTGCGGGCGCTGGTCGCCTGGTCACTGGGCATGGATGCGGAACATCCCGGATTGCCCGGGTTGATGGGCAAGGGAAGCTCCCTACCCGATATCCTGGAAGGATTGGCGAACCACCTCTCCCGAGGCGAGCGGAAGACGGATCCGGACCTGCAGGCGACACTCTCCAGGATCCTTGCGACGGGGCGTCTGGGGCCCGAGGAACGGATGCTCCTGGAGGAGCAGATCCAGAAGGCGCTGGCCCGCCCTTCCGACTCCGCCGCATTGGACACCGAACCCGAAAAGCCACAGTTGGCCGATGCCGCCAAGGCGCTCCTGGGAGAGCGGCTCGGGGAACTGGGACGGGATCTCCTCGTGCGCGGCGAGACGGTCTGGATCCGACAGGAAGCCGGCTGGCGGCAGGAACGGATCGTGGTCCACGATCGCCGCCGCCGAGGGCCGGAGGAACGCCCCGACCACCATGTCGCCCAGATCCGCCTGGAACCCCGGGGAGCTGGGACGATCGACGCGAAGCTGGTCTTGGATGGACGGAATCTGACGGTCAGGATGGAGGCGGATTCGTCGGCCACGGTCCAGCTCCTGCGCGACAACCTGTCCGACCTGCGCGAGGCCCTGGATCGCACCGGTCTTTTCCTGTCCGGCCTGGACGTGGCCAAACGAGTTTCACCGACCGCCGAAGGATTGGCGAAGCGGGGATCGGGAGGGAGCTTCGATGTCCGAGCGTGAACCGGCGATCGCCGAGAGCCTGCCCCGCTGGAGGATGCGGGTGGCCTACGACGGGCGTCCATTCCTGGGATGGCAGCGCCAGGAGCAGGGCATGACCGTGCAGGAAGGCCTGGAAACGGCGCTGGCGGTGGCCCTGCGCCATCCTGTGGTCTGCACGGCGGCGGGCCGCACCGACACCGGGGTCCACGCGCGCGGCCAGGTGGTCCATTTCTGCAGCGATGCGGTGGAGGATCCGGGGCGGATCCTGCGCAGCGCGAGGGCGCTTGTCCCGCGGGGAATCTCCGTGCGCGACCTCGAGCCCTCTCCTCTTGATTTCTCCGCCCGCTACAGCGCCGTCTGGCGCGAGTACTGCTACCGCATCCGCACCAGCACCGAGCCCCTGGATCCACCCAACGTGTGGTTCCCCGGCCGGCGATTCGACCAGGGGAAGCTCGCCCGGGCCCTGGAGTGGTTCCACGGCGAGCACGACTTCAAGGCCTTCTGCATCCCCCGCGACGACGGTCGGCACACCCGCTGCACCCTCCTGCTCGTCCAGGCGGTGGAGGTCCCGGGAGGCGTCGACCTCTGGATCCGAGGCAACCGATTCCTGCACCGGATGGTGCGATCGATGGTCGGATTCTGCCTGGATGTCTCGCGCGACCGGATGGGCCTGGAGGAATTCCAGCGCCTGATCTCCGGGGAATCGCTGCCCAACAGGTTCTGGGCTCCCCCCGACGGCCTGACGCTGGAACGGGTGGGCTATCCCGACTGGACCGAACCTCCCCTCCGCGGCCAACCGGACGCATGAACGCATCCGACCGCGAGCGGGGAGTCTCCCCGCCGCCTTCCGGAAACACGAGGAACACGAAATGACGGAAATCGACACCTGGCTTTCCCGCGAAGCCCACTCCCTCCGCCGCGGCGGGATCTGGACCCGCGGCGACGGCCCCCACCGGATGCGGCCCGCCCAGTGGGAGGAACGCCCGTTCCGGGTGCTGATCGCACGTCTTTCCACCTGGGACGACACCCTGGAGTCGCACACCCACAACGCCCTGCACGCGATCGTCGCCGACCTTCCGGGGATGTTCCCCGACCTCTCGTGGCTGCCACCCCACGGCGACGGCGAACGGATGACGGAATCCGGCATCCCCTGGCTTTTCGGAACCTCCTCGCGCCGACCTGCGGCGGAATTCGACTGCCTGGCCCTCTCCAACGCGCTGGTGCAGGAGATCGTGAACATCCCCGTGGTTCTCTCCCGATCCGGCATCCCGCTTTCCCGGCGGGAGCGCCTGGCGCGCGCCGATCTCCCCCTGGTGATCCTGGGCGGGGCCAACGCCCTGTACACCTCGGCCCTGTTCTCCGAGGACCCGATGGTGGACGGGATCTTCCTGGGCGAGGAACCCTCGGACATCCAGGAGATCTTCGCCCGGTTGGCTTCCGCGAAATCCACCGGGAAGGACAAGTCCGAAGCCCTCGGCGAACTGGCGGACATCCCCGGCTTCTTCGTCCCGACACAGCGACCGGCGGCCCGCAAGCGCCACGGCAGCGTGCCCGACCTCGCCCGGTTCAAGCCTTCGGAGCCCGTACCCGCATCGCAGGGGAGCGTGGACGCGGCCAGCCTGCAGATCTCCGAGGGATGCCCCTACTTCTGCTCGTTCTGCGCCGAGAGCTGGTCCCGGAAGCCCTACCGGGAATCCCCCATGGCCCAGCTGCGCAGGCAGGCCCTGGAGATCAAGCGCGAACAGGGGATTTCCAAGATCGACCTCTACAGCTTCAACTTCAACACCCACGAGGAGATCCGTCCCCTGGTGGCGGGGCTTCTGGAGGACTTCGACGCGGTGGGCCTCAAGTCCCAACGTTTCGACGCGATCGCCCACGATCCCACCTTCGCGCGATTGCTGAAGATCGCGGGCAAGACCTCCATCACCTGCGGCCTGGAGGGGATCTCCTCCCGCCTTCGGCGCTTCCTCCGCAAGGATCTGTCCGACGCGGAGCTCCGCTCCAGCCTCCAGGCGCTCCTGCGGGAGCGCCTGAGGGAACTCAAGGTGTTCACCATCGCCACGGGACTGGAGGAGGAAGCCGACTACCAGGAGTTCAAGGAGTTCCTGCGCGACCTGCGTGGGCTCCTGGATCGCGCGGCTTCCCGTCCCCGCGTGACGTTTTCCGCGACCGCCCTGGTGCGTTTTCCCTGGACCCCGCTGGAATTCTCCCCCATGCCTCCCGCCAAGGAGATGTCGCGGCGCATCGGATGGATCAAGGCCGCGGTGGTCTCGGCCGGATTCGAATTCCGCTCCGCGGCCCCGGTGGAGGAGGCCTGGGTCTCGCAGGTGCTGGTGCGCGCCCGCGGCACCCGCGCAATGGATGCCGTCCTGCGCGCGCAGGAAAAGACGGATTTCGTCTTCCGCGACCGGATCACCCAGGAATTCCACGACGCCCTGCGTGAGGAGCTGGCGATCCACGGCGACCCCGAGGATTTCGTGGGCGCATCCACCCCGGAGGAGGATCCGGACGCCCCTTGGATCGGATTGGAACCGGGGGTCTCGCGACGGTTCCTGGTGTCCGCCTGGAACGCTTGCCAAGCCATGGATCAGGAGGAGACGTGCCTGGGATGGGTGGACAACGCGGGAAGATGCGGCGCCTGCGGTTCGTGCACCCCCGCCGAACGCGAAGCCATCACCCACGCCCGCACGGCATCGGACCAGGACCTGGACGCGTTGGAGCGGCGCCTCAAGGGACTGCGCGCCCAGGAAACGGAAATCGCGCTCGAGGTGGATCTGTCGGCCGCCTGCCGCGGTCTCCCCATGGGCCTGATCCATGCGCGCCACGCCAGCGCCTGGATGCGGCTTCTGGACGACCCCAAGGGCTATCGGCGACACCACCCGCATGGACGGGCATCCGATTCGGACGACTGCCTCGCCTCGGGGCTGGAAACCTTGCGCCCCGTCTTCCTGGCGGCCACGGCCGAACGGGTACGGAAAGTCCTCGCCGCGCCCGACCGCCTGGAGGAGCTCAACCGCCTGTTCGCCCCCTGGGGCAGGATCGTCGGTCTCGCGGGATCGCCGTCCTCCGGCGGATGGATCTTCGAAACGGATTCCGTCATCGATGTCTCCGCCTGGCTCGCATCCGCCGGCCTCAAGCACACGATGCGCAGGCAAGGCGACGCGCGCGTCTACGAGTTGGCCAAGGAGTCCCTGAAGAAGAAGATCCTGGTCTCGCTTTCGGTGGAATCGCACGAGGGGGGCTCGAGGATCTCCCTGGCGGCCGGCGAGAAATTCGCGCTTGGACCGTTCCTGCGTGACGCGTTCCCGCCCGAGATGCGTGGTCGCGTGCGGGCGCATCGGCAAATCTGACCGCACGAACAGAGCCGCCCGAAATCGGACCTGAGGCCCGCCCTTCGATACACCGCCTACGGCGGCACTCAGGGAACGGGCCTTTCTGGTTTTCCGTTAATTTCCATCGAACCGGGATGGAAGCCGCCGTTCCCTGAGTGGCCCGAAGGGCCGTATCGAAGGGCGGCGGCTTCCAGGACATCGCAGGGCACCGGACGGTCACACCAGATCGTCGAATTCGATCTCGATTTCCTGGTCCATGTCCAGTGCCGGATGGGCCCCGCGGGGGGTACCCACCACGCGCGCCGGAACCCCCACCACGGTGCAGTGCGGAGGAACCTCGTGCAGCACGACGCTGCCCGCCCCCACCTTGGAGCAGTCGCCCACCTTGATGTTGCCCAGGACCTTGGCTCCGGCTCCCAGAAGCACCCCGTTGCCGATCTTGGGGTGGCGGTCTCCCGTTTCCTTGCCGGTCCCTCCCAGGGTCACTCCCTGCAGGAACGACACGTCGTCGCCGATGACGGCGGTTTCGCCCACCACCACGCCGGTGCCATGGTCGATCAGGATGCCCGACCCCACCTTGGCCGCCGGATGGAAGTCCAATCCGAACACGGTGGAGATGCGCCCCTGCACGTAGAGTGCCAGATCGCGTCGATCGGCGATCCAGAGCTGATGGGAGACCCGATAGGCCTGCAGCGACTGGAAGCCCTTGAAGTGCAGGAACGGCGAAGCCACCGATTGGGCCGCCGGATCGCGCTCCACCACTGCGGACAGATCCCGTCTGGAAGCTTCGGCGACCGCGGGATCGCGCAGCAACGGCGAGAACATGGCCTTCATGGCCGGAGCGGGCAGGCTCGATTCGGCAAGTCGCATGGACAGGAGGCTCGCCAACGCATCCTCGTAGCGGGATTCCCCGAGGATGCAGGTCCGCACCAGCGGCTCCAGGAATGGCTCGCGACGAGCGATGTCCTCGGCCTCGCGGCGGAGACGTTCCCAAAGCGGGTCCACGGAAGGATGGGTCATGCCGGAAAAGTAGTGACGCCGTTCCCTCCGCGGTCATCCATCGCTCCCTGTCGAGGACGCGGGCCCGCTCCGCCCTCCGTTCGGGGATCCGACGAGTTGTTGTGAACGCACCGCGACTCGAGCGCAAGCGCAGGGCGGATTGTACGTCCATGTCCACCCGGATCCATCTCCGGAGGTGAGCGAAGCGCCGCGCAAAAACAGTCCATCGGATCCAGCCGACATGTGACGCTTCCTTGACAAATCGGCATGGGAGGTGGGATGATCGCTCTCGATACCGGAGTTCCAAACCTCAAACCTCGCGGGAACCGCGAAGCCTCCGGAAAGAAGGAAGATCCATGAAGCCCATTCGAACGAAAGCCGCGATGACCTTGACCGTCGCCATGCTCCTGGGAGCGCCCGGCCTGCAAGCCACGGCCCCCGCACCCGCCGCGCCCGCCGCGGTCGGTGACGACATGTCGCTGGCGGATCTCCTGAACATCAAGCTCCAGACCGGATCCTTCCTGGAACTGGATCTGGCCAAATCGCCTCTGTCCATGACGGTGATCGATCGGACCAAGATCAACACCTCGGGAGCCAGGCACCTCAGCGAACTTCTGGAAGTCTACGTTCCGGGGTTCCAGTACATGTACAACAAGTGGAACGGCATCCTGTGGGGAATGCGCGGGGTGGCCAACGACCGCAATACCAAGTTCATCGTCCTGGTGAACGGACACAAGATGAACAACGAGGCGCGCGACGGATTCTTCCAGGAGACCTCCATGGGTCTCTTCGGCGACGTGGAGCGTGTCGAAGTGCTCCGCGGGCCGGCCGGACTGGTGTACGGTTCGGGCGCGATCGCGGGAATCGTGAACATCGTCACCCGCTCCGCGGAGAAGAACGGGACGGAAATCGTGGCCCGTGCAGGAAGCTGGAGCAATTTCGGGAACACCTACACCTCTGTGCAGGGGACCGTGTTCGGCAAGATGGCCGAGGGCCAGACGATGGTCGCCACGGCGGGAATGGAGAATTCCAACGGCGTGGGGAACGGGATCTCCAGGATCTACGGCAACGGGTCGTGGCCGTTCCCCGGGGGAAAGAAGACAGCGCGGATGGGCGAAGGTGTTCCTGCCGACGGCAGTGCGCACGCCGTACCCATGAACTGGAAGGGTGCGGTCGATTTCGACGTGAATGGATTGCGCTTGTACGCTCGAGCGACGCATACGGCCCAGGAGGCTGGCGGATTCTTCATCAAGGATCCTTGGCCGGGGGTGATGGGGGCTCCTGCCGCGACGGATGGTGATGCGCTGATCGACGGACGCAACGTGTCGACTTCGGACGCGTTCTGGAAGGAAACGGAATCCTGGAGCACTGCGCGTCGCGAGTACGTCGCCGACAACATCATGGTCGACGCCAAGTACGAACTGCCGATCGGCGAGAACAGCCTGAAGCTGCACGCCGGATTCGACGGCAACACGGATCGGATCCAACGCGAGATGCGTCCTGGATACGAGTCCAACGCGGAATCGAACGAACGGAATTCGTTCCTGGAAGAAACATTCGGAGAGCGCCGCTTCACATTGGGCGCAACCTACCTCCTCAAGACCATCAACAAGCTGCAGCTGGCGGTCGGAGCCGAGCAGCGCTGGGATGACATCGGAGACGATCTTTCGGGAAGGAATTCCCAGGCGGAGAAGGCCACCCACAAGATCGTGTCGGACATCCTCTATTCGAACACGGCGGTCTTCACCGAAGGTTGGTACGACGTCATGCCGAAGCTCGGGGTCGATTTCGGTCTGCGCTGGGACGGCCATACGCGAACCATCGACGATGGAGGCACGCTCAACGGCAAGCTTGCCGGAGTCTACGAGGTGGCCACGGGACATACGGTCAAGTTGATCTTCCAGACATCCTCGAACAACGCATCGGCAGACAACTACGAGTACAACCGCAACAACTTCAACGATGCCGGCGTGCCGTACGTGGATCCGCACTTCGAGAAGCCGACGGAGCCTCCCGGCGGCAATTCCAACGTCATCTACGGCGTCACGACCAGCCAGCTCCATGAGCTCAAGCCCGAGAAGATCTATTCGTTCGAGTTGACCAGCAACCACGATCTTGGCCGTGGCGTGTCCATGGCTCCGTCGGTGTCGTACAACATGGTGCGCGACCTGTTCGCGTGGAACCAGACGCTCTTCCGCGTCGTGAACGTCGGACAGTACGACCACTTGGACGCCGATCTGCAGGTGGATTGGACCAGCAAGTACGTGGATCTCGGCGCCAACCACGCGATGCAGATGGTGGTGAACACGGACGTGGACGATCAGGCCAAGACGTTCACCTCGCAGGGCGTCGACAAGTCCAAGGCGGGCTGGTACGATTCCACCGCCCTCAGCGGCGGCGGCTGGACCTACTACCCCGTGATCAACGGGAAGGTGTCTTCGACCGTGAATCCGGTCAAGGAACAGATCTCGGCCGACGGTTCCAACTTCCTGAGCCTCAGCACCCACGTGTCGAAGATGTGGGTCAACGTCAAGCCGATGTCCTGGCTGACCCTGCACACCGACGTGCGCGTCTTCTGGGGATTGTGGGGCAGAGATTCGATCTACAACGCCGACGAGAAGGCTGGTTACAACTACCTGAGCTTCCAGGCCGATCCCAGCTTGAAGTGGAACCTGAGCCTCCACGCTCGGCTCGGAGATGGCTGGGAAATCGGTGTGTACGGCTACGACCTGCTGGGCGAGACGGAAGGTGGCATGGCCACCCATGCCATCCGCTGGCAGCAGATGGGCGATGCGAGCCAGCGCGATCTCTACGCGGTGGATCTGCGCTCCTACGCGATCGACGTGAAGAAGTCGTTCTGACCCACGCAGATCGTCCCTCCGGACGAACGACGACGAAGGGCACCCTACCGGGTGCCCTTTTCGTTTGGAAGAATCGGAGGCAATCCGAGTTCCGCATCGATCCATCGCTCAGGTCGGCGACGGACCACCCGCGTCATCTGGAGTTGACGATCGTCTCCAGTTGGATTCCACCATCGGCGAGAACCGCCTTGGCGACCAATGCGCCGCGAGGGATTCCGGAAAGTCGCTGGGCGCCACCGACTGGATTCGCCCGGATCACGCCGGCACCGCGGAGGTCGATGAACTCCACGCTACGCACCGCTTGCGGGTTCCATTTCAGCCAATCTCCGGATCTTTCGAAGAACCCACGCCGAGTCCCCATCCGATTCCCGACAACCGCGGACGGACCCTCCGTCCAATCCCCCCCGAACACGACCGGGGTCACCCCGTGCATGACGATGTCGTCGATCCAAAGGTCGAGGGTGTCGCGAGCCTTGAACGCTTCCGCCGTGGCGAGGTGGATCTTGCGGGTGTGGTCGGCGCACTCCTCCCAGGTGGCGGTGTCGGCCAGGGGCGCTCCGTCCTGCGGAAGGATGCCGTCGACAGCCATCCTGTAGTTCCTCCAAGCCGGTGTGAGGTTGAAGGTCCGCCCCATGTCGGCCCAGTAGTTCTTGCGATCGAAGTCGTCGGTGATGTGCTTGGTCATCAATTTGAAGCGGAACGCTCCCTTGCCCTTGGCGCGGAAGGTGATCGAATCCATGCTCGAGAGATCGACGTCCGTTCCTTCCCGCAGGAAGTTGAAGCCGACCCCGGAAAACGGATACGCGTACCCCGTGCCCCCGATGAACTTCACATGCAGGCAAGGGGAGCCTTCGCCGCAATCTTCGACCACCGCCTGCGAGAAGCCCGTGTCGCTGTTGACCACGTCGGGAATCATCGTGGTTCCGAGTCTGGCCTTGCCGTGGTTCCAGTCGTTGTAGCCGTACCAGTATCCGGCCTTCGCGGCAGCGCCCAGGCGCCAACCTTGGAGCGTCTGTCCCTTGTAGGGATCGTTGAAGTCGTCGATCACCACGCTGGAGGCGAAAGCGGTGGAAGCGACCAGGACAAGTGGATGGAATTTCATGGATTGGACTTTCCTTCGATGGATGGAACCGACGAAACCAGATACGCTCCTGGACGCAGGTTCCGTTCGACCTCGAGGCGCCCCCTGTCGGCGGTCGCGTAAGACAGGAAACGTCCCGAAAGATCACGGATCGAGACTCTCGATCCGTCGGCCGTCTGGCAAGCGATCTCGGCCTTTCCATCGCCATCGAAGTCCATCACCTGGAACTGGGTGTAGTGGGCTCCCGAGCGGATGTTGCGTCCCAGGTCGATGCGCCATAGACGTTTTCCGTCAAGATTGCAGGCATCCAGGATCGTGTTTCCGGTGTATCCCGCGAAGGCGTTGTCCTGGGCGTTGGACGGATACCACTTCACCACGATCTCGTACTGGCCATCGCC
>Ga0116170_10000292_pt1 | contig 53069 bp, 49 predicted proteins | sample AD_JPNHW1_MetaG_FD_89797 | JGI IMG/M metagenome (GOLD analysis project Ga0116170, IMG submission 89797) | Active sludge microbial communities of municipal wastewater-treating anaerobic digesters from Japan - AD_JPNHW1_MetaG | ecosystem: Engineered > Bioreactor > Anaerobic > Digestate | place... | reverse complement strand
TCAGGCGTTATCGATCCTACCAAGGTAGCCAGAGTAGCTCTCGAAAATGCAGCTTCCATTGCCGGTATGCTGTTAACCACCGAGTGCGTGCTCGCCAACCATAAGGAAGAAAAATCAGCTCCTGCTTATCCCCCTATGAACCCCGGAATGGGCGGAATGGGTGATATGTACTAACATTGATTTGTCATCATATGCAAGAGGGTGTCTCAAATGTGGGACACCCTCTTTTTATTTTTTATCTTTGCATAACAATATGCAGTTTTATGAAAAGAATGCAACGGATAGTCGGATTGCTTTTTCTCCTGATCGTATCAGGATCATCTCTAATGGCTCAAAACAGACCATCGCCTCTTGTGCCGGTTGATTCTGCTTCAAACAAGATTATGTACCGGGAGGTGGTCAAAGAGCAGGGAGAACCCGGCTATCTATACGACAGGGCTATACAGTGGTTTCGGTCATATTATGCCGACCCCATGTCGGTCTATAACGTGCAGGATCGGGCAAGTGGGAAAATTGAAGGGACCGGCCGCATGAGAATCTATTATTTCGATGATCAGGGAACCCGGATCGATGGAGGTCAGGTCATTTACTCAATTAAAATGGAGCTCAAAGAGAACCGTTATCGTTATTCCATTACTGATTTTACCCTGAGAGCAGCTTCCAGATTTCCGCTGGAGAAGTGGCTGAACAAGTCTGATCCGGCTTACAATCCTAACTGGGACGGGTATCTGTACCAGGTTGATACTACCATGCAGCGTCTCATAACCACCTTAAAGGCGGGGATGAAACCTCCCGCGACCAAGACCGATGAGTGGTGATCTGAAACCGGATATCCGCCGGCAGACCTTGGCAGAATTGGATTCCTTTATCTCCGGTATCGGGGAAAAACCGTTCAGGGCAAAACAACTATATGAATGGCTCTGGAAAAAAGGCGCCCGCCGGTTCTCTGAGATGACCAACCTGTCTGCCGGGCTACGGACCCGGCTCGACGAACGCTTTTCATTCCCCTCTGCTACCCTGGCACAGGAACAACAAAGCGGTGACGGTACCGTGAAAGTGGCATTTCTCCTGCATGACGGATTGCGGGTGGAAGGGGTACTGATCCCTGCCGGAGGCCGAACCACGGCATGCATCTCTTCCCAGGTGGGTTGCCCGCTGGGTTGCAGTTTCTGCGCTACCGGCACCCTCGGGTTCACCCGGAACCTGACCCGGGGCGAAATTTTCGATCAGGTGTTCATCCTGAATGAGCTATCGCTGGAAAAGTTGCATGTTCCCCTTTCCAACATTGTTTACATGGGGATGGGAGAGCCGATGTTGAACTATCAGGAGGTCGTTGCTTCGGTCGAAAGGCTTACGGCCGCCGATGGTGCCGGGATCTCTCCTCAACGCATCACCTTGTCGACCGTTGGGATCCCGAAGATGATCCGGCAGCTGGCCGACGATGGCGTCAAAGCCCATCTGGCCCTCTCGTTGCATGCGGCTACCAATGAAAAACGCGACCAGATCATGCCCGTGAACAAACGTTTTCCGCTGGAAGAGGTTGTCGCGTCCCTGAAATATTATCATCAGAAGACAAAAAAGCGATTCACCCTGGAATATGTGATGCTGGGCAATGTGAATGATTCAGAAAAAGACGCCAGAGACCTCGCCCTATTCTGCAAAAATTTCCCGGTGAAGATCAATCTGATCGAATACAATGCTGTGGAAGGAAGTGGTTATGCGCCTGCCACAGAAGCCCGGATCCAAGCCTTTGTCAGTACACTGGAACGAAAGAATCTGGTGGTAAACGTGAGGAAAAGCAGGGGGAAAGATATTGATGCGGCTTGCGGGCAACTCGTGGGACGATCCTGAAACCAAAATATCATCCATGAAAGAACCATCGTTTCAACTATCAGGAAACATCGTTGACGTCGTCGGTAAGGAAATTTTCAGCGGAAAGGTGACGGTGAAACGCGGAAAGATCTCGCGCATAGACCGGTGTCCGGTAAGCGAAAATCAATACATCGTGCCGGGGCTGGTCGATGCTCACATTCATATCGAAAGTTCCATGCTGATCCCCTCGGAATTTGCCCGGCTTGCGGTGGTTCACGGTACTGTCGCCACGGTATCCGACCCGCATGAGATAGCCAATGTTTTGGGGACGGAAGGCATCCGGTTTATGATCGCCAACGGCAAAAAGGTGCCCTTTAAATTCAGTTTCGGAGCCCCGTCGTGCGTGCCTGCTACGGCTTTTGAGACGTCAGGTGCTACCATTGATTCCGGAGAGGTAAAAGAACTGCTCCGGATGAAAGAGATCGGGTATCTTTCCGAGATGATGAATTACCCGGGTGTGTTGTTCAATGACCCGGAGGTACTGAAAAAACTGGAGTTCGCACGGAAAGCCGGCAAACCGGTGGATGGGCATGCTCCCGGGCTTACCGGCGCCGATCTGAATACTTATATCATGGCGGGAATTTCCACCGATCATGAATGTTCCACCCTGAAGGAAGCTCTTGAAAAAGCAGATGCCGGTATGAAGATCCTCATCAGGGAAGGGAGCGCTGCGAGGAATTTCGATGATCTTTGTCCGATGATCGCCACCCATCCGTCGATGGTGATGTTTTGTTCGGATGATAAGCACCCGGATGATCTGGTGGAAGGTCATATCAACCGGTTGATCATACGGGCGATCAGCAAAGGATATGACCCTGTGTCGGTGATTCGTTGCTGTACCCTGAACCCGGTCCGGCATTATCACTTGGATGTCGGTCTGCTCCAACCGGGTGATCCGGCAGATCTGGTCGTTGTCGACAACCTTTCTTCCTTCCGGGTGTTATCGGTCTTTGTCAACGGGACAGCAGTGGCACGTGATGGGCAAAGCCTCATTCCCGGGACCGGAGAAAAACCTTTTAATCACTTCTCGGCCTTGCCGGTGACGAAAGAGTCTTTCCGCGTTCCGGCCGGAACGGGGAACATCAGTGTCATCAGAACCTGTGAGGGGCAACTCATCACGGGCGATGAGAGTCGTGAACCCCTGATCAATCAGGGCGAAGTGGTCAGTGATACCCAAAATGATATCCTCAAGATCACGGTGGTGAACCGTTACCGGCAGGCGCAACCGGCTGTAGGATTTATCTCGGGATTCGGGCTGAAACGGGGAGCCATCGCCTCTTGTGTAGCCCACGACAGTCATAATATAGTGGCGGTCGGGGTGGATGATATCTCGCTGGCCCGGGCTGTCAACCTGATCATTCGTGAAAAAGGAGGAATAGCGGTTGTTGACGGAGACAGGGAAGACATTCTCCCGATGCCGTTCGCCGGGATCATGTCGGGTAATGACGGATATGTGGTGGCGGGACAATACCAGGATCTTGACCGACAGGCCAAAACACTTGGGACCCCGTTACGTGCGCCTTTCATGACGCTTTCCTTCATGTCATTGCTGGTCATTCCGGCGCTTAAAATGAGCGATAAAGGACTATTTGATAGTAAGATTTTCACATTCAGATCATTATTTGTTGAAAAATCTTGAAAATACATTTACATATTTATTTGAATAAGCTATACTTTATATTACCTTTGTGGCGTTAAAACATAACCAAAGTAAATTATCATGAAAAAGAAACAACTTCAACTTGAGAAACTGGAGATTGCTGCCAGCATGCTGAGAGCGATGGCTCATCCTATGAGAATTGCTGTTGTAGACCTGTTAACGGTCAACAAACGTCTCACAGTAACCGAAATTTATGAACGCTTGGGCATTGAACAAGCCTCTGCTTCACATCATCTTAACATACTGAAAAACAAAGGGTTGCTTGAGTCGAAGCGTGAAGGCAAAATGATCTTCTATTCTCTGAAACACAACAGGTTGACAGAGATCATTGAATGTCTTGACCGTTGTACCGCTTCTCACTAATCGATAGTGAGCAGTTCCCAGGTTTCTTCAACATCCCAGTTTGCGCGGAGTTCGAGGGTTCGTGGGAAATAGGATACCGCTTCCGGTTGGATATGTCGGAAATAATCACCTGAATCCCACCGGTTGTTCATGTTTAGATCGAGGATAGCCTTGATTTTATATTTAGCAGGGAGGAGGTAGTTAAAACTAATCCTCCCTGTTTTATTGATCATTTGTTCCTCGACTACTTTCTCATCTTCGGAAAGGAGTTGAACAATGACCCGGGGAGTATCTGACGGGATTCCGACATTGAGGGTCAGGTTCGCATAGTTTTTCAATTCGGTTGCTTTTACGGGGATACGGAGTGTATCGTTCGCTGCGCCGTTAACGTTGATCAAGGCAGAATCGGGAATAAAGACCTGGTAAGTTTTTCCTTCTATCCATTTATGTTCTATCGTGATCCTGCGTTTGATCGAATCAATGGCAGATACCGGCGAAAGGGTGTCGTTTCCGTCAATCAGGCGAATCGCGCCGAGGTTGGCAGTTTTCATGGGTATGGCAGAAGTCAGAACCAGCGCGTATTTGAAATAATTCAATACACCACCGCGGGTATTCGGGCTGATATCGAACCCTTTTTGCACTTCTTCTTTTTTGGGTTTTTTTCCGAGTGATGGTTTCATCACGGGGAGGGAAATGGTATCGGGAGTCATTTTATCGGCCGTAATTCTGAACGACAGCGAATCCGGCAGATCTCCTGTGAACCAAAGGGTCACGGTGTCTCCTGCTGCATTCGGTTCCATGAGAAAACAGCGGGTAAGGGAATCAACATTCAGGGGGACGATATGCAATTGCTTCGGTGCGAAACTAAACACCAGGGAAGCCATCCGGTCACGGGACAAAAAAGCTTTATCCAGTGTCACTGTCGAATCTTTCGGTTCGTACATTCTCAGTTTTACCGGGCTGGGTGTGACGGGTGCAGGGAGTGTGGAATCAGGCCGGGAGGAGGTATCAACAGTTACCGGTTTTTCGTACCACGGGGAGATGAGGAAATCAGCGAAGGCGATCGATTCTCCCAAGGTGTTGTACAGCAGGTCGCCGGTTTTGTCTGAAAGGGCGAAGATCCTGTACATACCCGGCGCCAGGTTCGTGAGTGAAAAACGTCCATCTTCCCCGGTTCTGGTCATGAAAAAAGGTTTCATCCTCACGGGCATCGAATCGGCCGGAATGGTGTCGTTCTGCGAAGGGTAAAGCATGACCAACACATCTTTGACCGGCAGGGTGGTGAAGGCGTCGGTGACGGCCCCGGTGACAGAGAGCGAATCAAGTACATCGCCAGTGGAGAAAGCATAACGAAAATCTGGCAGGACATTATTCTCTGTAATATCCGTGATCGATTTACCAAAATCGATGGAATAAGTCGTATTGGGGTGCAGGGAATCGTCGAACGAAACGATGAGTGTTTTCCCTCTTAAACGGTAATCAGGAGCTTTGTCAACGGGTGGAGAGATGAGGATTTTATCGCCGGAAGTTTCCGCATTAACAAATTCATCAAATTCGATATAAATATTTTTACCTTTGAAGTGAGTTGAATGGTTAGGCGGATTACAGGTAGTGACCGCCGGAGGGATAATGTCTTTTTTTCCTCCTTCCGGGCTGCCGACATTGGCACACTGCGTCAGGAAGAAAATGAGAGGGATAAAAAGTAAGACCAGGTATGAATCGTGTTTTCGCAAGATCATTCAGTATTTTCTGGCCAAAGGTAGCAGATTTTTTGGGGAAAATATTTAATTTTGCAGGTCAAATTCCGACGAATCAGATTCTTTAGTACTAATCAATTCCAGTTATATGTCAGGACACAATAAATGGTCAACCATCAAGCGGAAAAAAGGAGCTCTTGATGCCAAGCGTTCCAAGATCTTTTCAAAGATCATTAAAGATATTACCATTGCAGTGAAAGAGGGTGGAGCAGATCCCGACGGTAACCCGAGGCTTCGGCTTGCCATTTCGAATGCAAAGGGCGCAAGTATGCCCAAAGACAATATTCAGCGTGCCATCAGCAAGGGTGCTGATAAAGATGCTGCTGCGCTGGTTGAGCTTACCTATGAAGGCAAAGGCCCTCACGGTATCGCCATTTTTGTGGAAGCAACGACAGATAATCCCCAGCGAACCGTAAGCAATGTACGCGCTTATTTCGGAAAACACGGCGGGGAATTAGGTAAAAACGGATCGCTCAGCTATCTCTTTGACCGGAAAGGTGTCTTCGAAATTCCCAAAGGAACCCTGAACCAGGAAGAGTTTGAGATGGAAGTCATCGATGCCGGCGCTGAAGATATCGTGCTGGAAGATGATGTGTTCACCATCACGACAGCCATGGAAGATTTCGGCAACATGCTGAAAAAGCTGGAACAATTGAAGATCGAGCCCGAAAACGCCGAACTGCAAAGAATCCCCAAATCAACAGAAACCCTTGACGTGGATGCTGCCAGGAAAGTACTGAGACTTATTGAAGTGATCGAGGATGATGAAGACGTCACCAATGTCTTCCATAACCTCACGCTGACCGATGAGTTGATGGACTAAATATTGCAGATATACTGCGTAAGGTTAATTCCTTTATCGAGATTTAATTTTTTCCTCAGGCGTATCCTGGAGATTTCGGTGCTCGGCGCCGTGATCTTCAGGATATGTGATATTTCTTTGGTGCTGAGATTCATCCGGAGCAGGGCACAGAGTTTATGGTCTGTCGGTGTCAGCTGCGGGAACTTCTGGCGTAGACGTTCGAAGAATCCCGGGTGGATCTTTTCGAAATGAGCCTTGATCCGGTACCAGTCGTTATCGAACTTCACGTTTTCGTCGATGGTGTTCAATACATTGGTGATATCGGTACGGGTGATGGTTTTCCCTCCCTTCAGCAGCCGGTTGATATCTTTCCGGATAAGTCCGATGATCTTGTTCTTTTGAGAGATAAAGATCGAGGAAGTCGCCAGTTCCCGGTTGATCAGGTCAAGTTCCATCTGGTGTTTCTGCTTCAGGAGCACATTCACCCGTTGTTCAGCGCGGATACGTTCCTGCAGACGTTGATTTTTCTCTTTCTCCGCCTGTTTGCGCTGGGTGATCTCGTTTTTAAGCTCCTGGATGATTTTTTCGTTGGTAAGCTCGAGGAGACGCTGGTAATTGGCAACCTCGATGGAAGCCCGGATCTGATCGATATCAACGGGTTTAAAAAGGTAGGCGTAAGGTTTCAGCGAGAACGATTTATTGAAGACTTCCGTTCTGTTGAGAGAAGTAAGGAAGATCACGCCGCAGGTGGTTGATTCAGTCAGGATCTTGGCCGCTTCAATCCCGTCCATGCTGCCTGCAAGTTTGACATCTACGATGGCGATATCCGGTTGGCGGTTTTGCTCCTTGAGTTTAAGGATATTTTCAACCGCTGTTTCCCCTTTGGTATCAATACCCATGATCTCATAACCGTAATCGGTCAGTTTTGCTTTCAGATCATGAGCGAGGATCAACTCATCTTCGATGAGATAGATGCTGATTGCTGACATGGCGAGGTGTTTTGGTGAATACGATCTGTTATCAGATTTTCAATTGAGCGTTATTGACAATGTTGTAGGTATCCATAGCGATTACCAGTTCTTCGTTTGTCGGCATGACCATGGCCACAACTTTTGAACCGGGACGGGTAAGGATTACTTCCCTGCCTCTGACATTCTCGTTTCTGGCCGGATCAAAATCAATTCCCATGAATTCCATGCCTTCGAGAATTTTTTGACGGGTATCACAATCATTTTCGCCAATACCGCCTGTCATCACGATAACATCCACACCACCCATGGCAGCGACATAAGCACCGATATATTTCTTCACGCGGTAAGCATACATGTCGATAGCCAGTTGGGCCCGTTCATTTCCATTGTGTGCGGCCATTTCCACATCACGCATGTCGTAGGAAATCCCAGAGATTCCTGAAATCCCGCTCTGTTTATTAAATAGGGTATTGGTATCTTTAATGGAAAGATTTTCTTTTTCGGCGATATACAGGAGAACGCCGAGATCAACATCCCCGCTGCGGGTGCCCATCATCAGTCCTTCCAGCGGGGTGAAGCCCATGGAGGTATCCATGGATTTTCCGTTGGAGATAGCGGCGATGGAAGAACCGTTCCCGAGATGGCAAGTGATGACCTTGGCCTGTGAGAAATCTTTTGTCAGGAAACGGCAGGCTTTCATGGCAACATACTTATGAGAAGTGCCGTGGAAACCATACCGGCGGATTTTATGTTTTTCGTAGTATTCGTAAGGAATGGGATAGAGGTACGAATAGGCGGGCATTGTCTGGTGGAAACTGGTGTCGAAGACGGCCACCTGGGGCACTTTCGGCAGCACCTTTTCGATACTTTCAATTCCCTTGAGGTTCGCCGGGTTATGAAGCGGAGCCAACTCGCAAAGCGTTTCAATATCGTGTTTGGCTTTCTCGTCAACGCGAACACTGCAGGTGAAAAATTCTCCGCCGTGGGCAACGCGGTGACCGACAGCCCCGATTTCGGAGATGTCGCTGATGACACCAACCTGAGGGTCTTTCAAAGTATCGAGGATGAGGTGAATGCCTTCCTGATGATCAGAAATATCACGGGTGATTTTGTAGGATTCTTTCCCGGGAACCTGGTGGTTCAACTGGCTGTTCTGAATCCCGATACGATCCAGCAAACCCTTGGCAAGAAGTTCCGTATTGTTTTCAACACTAATAACTTGGTATTTTATGGAAGAACTTCCACAATTCAAAACGAGAATTTTCATTTTTTTCGTGAATAGTTGGTGAGTATTTTGAGTGAACTGAAAAATATTAGGTTTATGTTAACTGATGATTTGTTAGGTCATGCAAACCTACAACATTTTAGGCGTTTTTCAAAATGTTTTTATAAAATTTATTCATTTTCCGTGAAAAAGATAGATTTGTTTACGAAAACAAGCCATTTGGATATGCTGGATCCTTGGAGAAAATGTTATGGGAGTGCAGACTGTTAACGTTTTGGATTATTGGGGTAACGTTATGTTCCTTATTTTTCTGAAAAAATGAAAGAACACAAGGTTCCGGAGGATATCGTACATTTGAACTGCCCAATTAAAAACTGATCAAATGGAGCTAATCAATACCGTTCTCTCATGGTTGATGAAACAACGGATCCATCAGATTGAGCTTTTTATCAAATATCCGATTGAAGTTCAACAGGACCTGTTTCGCAAGCTGATCCAGACCGCCCGATCGACGGAATGGGGGACCCGTTTCGGATATACCTCAATCCAGTCTCCGGAAGAATACAGAAGCCGGGTTCCGTTGAACGATTACAACAGTCTGAAGCCTTGGATTGACCGGCTGATGAAAGGGGAAAAGAATGTCTTGTGGCCGACCGACATCAAATGGTTTGCCAAATCCTCAGGTACTACCTCTGATAAAAGCAAGTTCATCCCGGTGAGCCAGGAAGCTATCGAAGAGTGCCATATGAAAGGCGGCAAAGATCTTTTGTCGTTTTATTGCAACAACCACCCGGTGACCAAGATCTTTACCGGGAAAAGCATTGCCATGGGAGGTTCGAGAAAGGTGATGGAGGTAGGAACCGAAGAGTATATCTATCAGGGCGACCTGTCGGCCATCATCATCAGCAATCTTCCCTTCTGGGCCGAGCTCCGGCGGACTCCCGACCTCTCCATCGCCCTGATGGATGAATGGGAGAACAAGATCGAAGAGATGGCCAAAGTCACCATGACACATGATGTGACGACTATTTCGGGCGTTCCGTCGTGGGTGTTGCTTCTTTTCAACCGGGTTCTGGAGATATCGGGAAAAAGCAACCTGATAGAAGTGTGGCCCGACTTTGAGTTATTCATGCACGGAGGAGTCAGTTTTGCTCCCTACCGGGAACAGTTTAAAAAGCTGTTCCCTTCCGACCAGGTCACCTACCTGGAAACATATAATGCCTCGGAAGGCTTTTTCGGCATTCAGGACCGTGATAAGGCCGATGACATGCTGCTGATGCTGGATTACGGAATCTACTACGAGTTTATTCCAATGGATGAATGGGGGAAAGAGGATCCCAAAACACGGATGCTTTCAGAGGTGGAAACCGGCGTACAATATGCACTGGTCATCTCGACGAATGCCGGGTTGTGGAGGTATATCATCGGCGACACCGTGGTGTTTACCTCGCTGAATCCGTTCCGCATCCGCATTACCGGCCGCACCCGCAATTTCATCAATGCGTTTGGCGAGGAGCTGATCGTGGATAATGCCGAAAGCGCTTTATCGATTGCTTGTGAGAAATGCAACACAACGGTCAAAGAGTACACCGCCGCCCCGGTTTATCTTTCCGAAAACAAACGGGGAGCTCACGAATGGCTGATTGAGTTTGCCACTCCTCCTGCCGATCTGGCCGAATTCACCCGGATCTTTGACGGTGCGTTGAAGTCGGTCAACTCAGATTACGAGGCCAAACGGTACCGGGGACTCATGCTTCAGGAACCCATCATCCGGCCGGTTCCCGCGGGAACTTTTTACAAATGGTTGAAATCGAAAGGGAAACTGGGCGGACAAAACAAAGTGCCCCGGTTATCCAACGACCGAAAATATGTCGAGGAAATTTTACGAATGATCTCCTGACAAGTTCTTTTTTTACCTTTGACTATCTAATATCAAACCTATGCACATTGCAGTAGCCGGTAACATCGGCTCAGGAAAGACAACCCTGACGGCTTTGTTGGCCAAAAACTTCGGATGGTCTCCACATTATGAGGATATCGATACCAATCCATATCTGCAGAGTTTTTACGAAGACATGCAGCGATGGTCATTCAACCTTCAGATCTATTTTCTGAATCACCGGTTTCGCCAGATCATCCAGATCAGGAAATCGAAAAAGAATGTGATCCAGGACCGTACCATATACGAGGATGCTTACATTTTCGCTCCCAATCTTCATTCGATGAACCTGATGAGCAGCCGTGATTTTGAAAATTATCTTTCGCTGTTCGAGTTGGTCAGCAGCCTGATCCAGCCACCTGATCTGCTGATCTACCTGAGGGCCAGTGTTCCTACGCTGGTCAGCCAGATTCAGAAACGCGGACGGGAATATGAAAGCGCCATCCGGCTCGATTATCTCAAAAACCTCAACGAGAGGTACGAAGAGTGGGCAGAGGGGTATAAACTCGGGAAATTACTGGTGGTCGATGTCGATAATATCAAGTTCAGCGAAAGCCCTGATCAGCTTGGGATCGTGATCGATAATGTCAATGCACAATTAAACGGATTATTCTGATAATGAATGTACTAGGGATTATTCCTGCCCGGTATGCGTCGACCCGCTTTCCGGGAAAGCCGTTGGCTTTGATCGACGGGAAGTCGATGATCCGCCGGGTCTATGAGCAATGCCTGGAGTGTCGTGATCTCTCGCGGGTGGTAGTAGCCACTGACAGTAAGGCGATTTATACTCACGTGGCCGGTTTTGGCGGTGAAGTGGTCATGACATCGGAAAAGCATACCAGCGGAACAGAACGTTGTGCCGAAGTGGTTTCCGCCCTTTGTAAAAACCACAAGTCACCGAAGCCGGAGGCTGTCGTCAACATTCAGGGGGATGAGCCTTTTATTGATCCGGCTCAGATCTCGGAAGTGATCCATGCATTTCTTGATCCGGATGTTCAGATCGCGACGCTGGCCAAACGGATTGTCTCCGAAGAAGATATCCGCAATCCCAACGTAGTGAAGGTCGTTTTTACCAGTGGTCATCAGGCGTTGTATTTCAGCAGATCGCCCATCCCGTTCATGAGAAATGTGGCAGAGAACGAATGGGGGCGACAGGGTGTTTTTTTCCGGCACGTAGGCATTTACGGGTACCGGCCGGATGTGCTGTCCATGCTGGTCTCTTTACCGACATCATCGCTGGAGAAAGCCGAATCGCTGGAACAGCTTCGCTGGCTGGAGGCCGGTTTCCAAATCTCTGTGGAAGAAACCGAGTATGAAACGATTGCCATTGACACACCGGCCGACTTATTAAAAATTACTAACAACCCGCCTCAAAACCGGCCTTGATTTTATATCTTAGCGGCTCCAAAATGCGGTTCCATGGAGAGTAAATTATACATATCCGAGCTCCTCGAGCAGCACGACTGCGTGATTATCCCGGGCCTTGGCGGCTTCATCGGAAGCTATCATCCTGCCGGGATCAATCCGGTCTATCATATTTTTCAGCCTCCGTATAAAAAATTGTTATTCAACATCAACCTGCGCAGAAACGATGGCTTGCTGGCCGATCACATTGCGCGGGAAGAGCGGATTCCATTTGCAGAAGCGAACGAAATGGTGCGTAAGTATGCAGAGGATTGCCAGTTACGTCTGAAGATGAATAAGCAGGTGGTCATCCGCGATGTGGGCAGGTTATATCTGGGCGAGGAGGGGACGATCCAGTTCTCTCAGGACCTCCGCCATAACCTGTTAGCCGAATCGTACGGATTGCAACCGTTTTTCTCGGTTCCTGTCAGGAAAGAACAGCCGGAGGAAGTTTTGGAACCGGAAGCTGAAGAACTCTCTATCCCCCGTCACATGGCAAAAAAAGCGATCGCCCGCCCGCTGAAATGGGCTGCCGTTCTTGCTCTGCCTGTCGGCGTTGCCATTTTGATGAGCATCTCGGGATATGATCGCATCCGCACCAACGGACTGACATATGCCGACATTCTTTCATCCATTTCCACCAAACTCTCCCCGTTTAGTCCGGTAGAGCGAATCGCCAGCCCGGCGTCCCTGAAAAAGGCTGTCCCTGTGGCAAAACCAATCATACTGTCATCACAGAAGGTTAATTCCGTACCGGTTGTTACTCCTGAACCGGCGAAAACCGCGGTAATCCGGAACGATGGTTCTTTTGCCATTATCATCGGGGCTTTCCGGGTGGAAGAGAATGCGGCGAAACTGGTCTCCCATTTGAACCGGGAAGGAATTTCCGCCTCTCTCTATGATGTGACTCCGGGAGGTCTCCACCGGGTCACGGCCGGCACCTTTGCCAACCGGGGTGACGCCATTGCCGCCCTCCGCCAGATCAGGTCCCAGGGCTTCGAGGGAGCGTGGTTACTGGTTAAATAGTTTTTCATGGCGAAGAAGAAACTGGTTCATTTCACAGAGAATCTTACCTTTCCTCATCTCTTTCAACCTTTCTATCGTGAACTCACCGAGGGATTCCGGATGAGATCGCAATGGGGAAATGAGTTCTTCGGGAACAACCATCCCGTCATTCTTGAACTCGGATGTGGCAAAGGAGAATATACCGTAGGGCTGGCAAAGAAATACCCGTCCCACAACTTCATCGGTATTGATATTAAAGGATCACGGTTATGGAGAGGATGTAAGTCCGTTGCCGAAGAGCATCTGAAGAACGTGGCTTTCATTCGTACCCAGGTGAATAACCTGCCTTTGCTGTTTGCGCCTGGTGAGGTGGCCGAGATTTGGATCACATTCCCCGATCCGCAGCCGAAGCATGAACGGAAAAGGCTTACTTCGCCGGGATTCATTGAACGGTATCGCCAGGTAATGGCGCCCGGCGGCATCATTCACCTGAAAACAGACGATCCTGAATTTTTTGAATATACCCGGGAGGTCATCCGGGAAATGCGACTGAAGGTGGAATGGGAGACTACCGACCTGTACCATTCCGGCACCGACCATGATGTGACGTTGGTTCAGACATACTACGAACAGATCTGGCTCTCCATGAACAAGCCGATCTTCTACATCCGCTTTATCATCTGAAATTACTTTTACTATGAAAAAGATTATACTCAGGCTCCTGTTGTCATGGATGGTTTTTGCTTCGTCAGGCGCCGTTGCCGGGGAAGGCATGTGGATTCCTATGCTACTTCAGCAGTTCAACATCGCGCAGATGCAATCGATGGGATTCCGGCTGACGGCCGAAGACATATACAGCCTCAACCATTCTTCACTGAAAGACGCCATCGTTTTATTCGGGCAGGGATGCACGGGCGAAATCGTTTCCTCCGAGGGATTATTGCTGACCAATCATCATTGCGGATACGGATCGATACAGGGATTGAGTTCCCTGGAACATGATTATCTCGCCGACGGATTCTGGGCCATGAAAAAGAGCGAAGAACTACCGGTGAAAGGATTGACGGTGACCATGCTCATCAGCATGAATGAAGTCACGGAGCAGACGCTGAAAGGCGTTACACCGGATATGACAGAGTCAGCAAGGGCTGCGTTGATTGCGAAAAACAATGCTGCCATCGAAAAGGAAGCCATGAAGGGGAATCATTACATAGCCCGGGTGCGGCCTTTCTTTTCAGGGAATCAGTTTTACCTGCTTGTATCGGAGGTGTTCAAAGATATCCGGTTGGTAGGCGCTCCTCCCTCATCCATCGGGAAGTTCGGCGGTGACACCGATAACTGGATGTGGCCACGTCATACCGGCGATTTCTCGGTCTTCAGAATTTATGTCGGGAAAGACAATCTTCCTGCAGACTATTCTCCGGAGAATGTACCCTATCATCCCCGTTATTTTCTTCCGGTTTCCATCAAAGGGTATAACCGGGGAGATTTTACTTTTGTCTTCGGATATCCCGGGACCACCCGCGAATACCTGCCGGCACGGGGAGTGGAATACACGGCTTTTAAAGAAAACCCGGTCAGGATAGCGTTACGGCGGCAGCGTCTGGATATTATTGGCGCTGCGATGGATACCAACCGGTTGATCGGAATTCAGTATGCTTCGAAATACGCCGGCATCGCCAATTACTGGAAGAAGATGATCGGGGAAACACGCGGGATCAAACAACTCGACGGTATTACCGTGAAACAGGAGTACGAAAAACAGTTTATGGCCTGGTCGGCAGAAGATGAGACCCGGAAAATGAAGTTCGGAGGTTTGTTGCCGGCTTTCGAAAAGGCGTATGATGCCTATGAGCCGGTGGCAATGGGGTCGGTCTACCTCAGTGAAGCAGCCATGGCGCCTGAAATCATCCGTATGGCGGGAAGTTACGATAATCTGATCGCTCTTTGTAAGAAAAAAGGAGTCACGGATGAGGAGATCGCATCTGAAGTGAAGAAAAGAAAAGACAATGTGGCCGGATTTTTTAAAAACTATAATGCAGCAGTTGACCGGAAGATCATGAAAGCCATGTTGCCTGTTCTGCAGAAAAATGTCAGCCCGGAAATGCAGCCTTCGGTCTTCAGGCTGATCACCGAAAAATACGACGGAAACACCGATCACTTCGTAACAGACCTGTACCAACGGACCTTGTTTGCCGATTCTTCCAGGTTAAACAGGTTTTTATCTTCTTTTTCTCCTTCGGATAGTAAGAAGATACTTCGTGATCCCGGATATATTTACGCGAAGAGTGTGAATGACCGGATGAAAGCCCTTACCGGGAAGGAACTAAAGCCGCTTCAGATCCGTATCGACAGCCTGCAGAGGTTATACATGGCCGGACAGATGGAGATGCAGCAGGATCATCATTTTTATCCGGATGCCAATTCCACCCTCCGGGTTTCATACGGGAAGGTAGATCAGTATTCTCCTGCCGACGGGGTGACCTACCACTATTTCACCACCACCGAGGGGATTCTTGCCAAAGAAGATCCTGAAATTTACGATTACGTAGTGGATCCGAAACTCAAAGAGCTGCTGACCGCGCATCGTTTCGGGCGCTATGCGGATGCTGACGGTACGCTCCATGTAGCTTTTACGGCGAGCAATCACACTACGGGCGGCAATTCAGGGAGCCCGGTACTGAATGCCGAAGGCCAACTCATCGGGTTGAATTTTGACCGGAACTGGGAGGGAACCATGAGCGACCTGATGTACGATCCGTCGCAATGCAGGAATATCACCCTGGATATCCGTTATTGTCTTTTTATCATGGATATATATGCCGGCGCCGGACACCTGGTCGACGAGATGACGCTGGTGAAATAAACCTTACCGCAAGGCTTTCACCAGCGCTTTCTCGATGGTGATGCAGGTGAAAGGGAAGTTTTCTTTCATCAGGCGATCGGGGAGTACCCGCTGACCTTCTGTCAGGATGGTGGCGCTTTCTCCATAGATCATTTTAAAGATAAAACGAGGGATCCGGAGGGCGGCAGGTTGGTTCAGCACTTTCCCGAGCACATGGGTAAAATGGTCGTTGGTGGTGGGCCAAGGTTCCACCGCGTTGTAAATCCCCGACATGGTTTCATTTTCCAGGATGGTTAAGATTAAGGCAATGAGGTCATCGATACAGATGAAGGAAAAAGCTTGTTTCCCGTTGCCGATGGTTGCGCCCAGACCATAGCTGAAGGGCCCTCGGAGCCTTTCGACTATTCCGCCGTTGCCGCTGATGACAACCCCGCACCGGAGAATCGCCAGGCGGGTAAAAGGGATGGCTTTTCCCGCTTCTGCTTCCCACTCTTTGCATACCTCAGCAAGGAACCCGGTACTAAAGCTGTTACTCTCTTCCGTATGTGTGTTGACTGAATCATAGATCCCGATGGCCGAAAACGAAATCATCACACGGGGTTTCACGATCGCCTGGCTGATGGCACCGGCTATTTTGCGGGTGGTTAGGATACGGCTGTTACGGATCTCCTCCTTCCATGAATCTGTCCATCGTTTCAGGACAGGCGCTCCAGCCAGGTTGATCACCGCTTCTGCTCCATCGATTTTTGTCCGGACAAATTCCTCCATGGGCAGTTGAAAAGAGTCGCGGTCCATGATGATGACCTCATGCCCCTTGCGTACCGCCTCATTGACCAGCGCTCTTCCTACGAGACCGCTTGCTCCGCTGACAGATATCCGCATACTTTTTTTTATAAAATTACTCAGGAAAGTCAACAAAAACCTGAATTTTTTTTTGCAGTCCTGTTACCCTGTCAGGACAGGGTTTCGAAGTTCATTCTTCCAGCCGTTTTTCTCGGATAAATCATTAACTTTGCTCTCTATTTTGGTTTTGCCGGCTTCATTCCCGGCAAAGCGGAATTAAATCACATCAACAATGGCTGAAAAAGAGCAGAACGAACGCCTGTTTCCGGAGTTTCCTCCTGTGTCTGTCGAGGAATGGGAAGCTCAGATCAATGCCGACCTTAAAGGAGCTGATTATGCCCGGAAGCTGATCTGGAAAACGGATGAAGGATTCGATGTACGGCCTTATTACCGGGCCGAAGACCTGAAGGGTCTTGAATACCTGGACGTACCGCCAGGAGAGGCCCCGTTTGTCAGGGGAACAAGGACCAAAGAAAATGCCTGGATCATCCGGAAGGATATTGCGGAGACGGATATCCGGATTGCCAACCGGAAGGCGCTGGAAGCTATAAAAGAAGGAGCGGGCGCCGTCGGGTTCAATGTCACGGAGATCACCACTCACAAGCAGTTGATGCAGTTACTCGAAGGGATCTCCTTCGCTGCTACCGGCATTCATTTTGTTCATTCACGTTCCTTCCCGCTCTCGCTGGAGCTGTTATTGTATGAGCTGACCAACCGCAATGAGCAGGGTGATCACACCAGCGGATCGCTGAATTTCGACCTCATCGCCTACCTGCTGTTGCACGGTGACTTCTACCGTTCGCTGGAGAGCAACGTGGAAGAGGCGGTGTACCTGATGAACACGGTGCAGAAACGGGTACCCCGGTTCCGCGCCATCACGGTAAACAGTCACTTATTCCAGGATGCCGGCTCCACCCTTGTGCAGGAGTTGGCTTTCGCCCTGGCTTCGGGGAACGAATATATGGCGATGCTGACGGATAAAGGATTTTCCGCCGACGCCGTAGCCTCCCGTCTTTCCTTCACCTTTGCTATCGGTCCGAATTATTTCATGGAGATCGCGAAACTCCGCGCCGCCCGTTTGCTCTGGGCCAGGATTGTGGAACAATACGGGCCTTCGGATGAAAATTCGATGAAGATGGATATCCAGAGCCGGACGGCTTTGTGGAACAAGACCATTTACGATCCGTATGTAAACATGTTGCGGACAACCACCGAAGGTATGTCAGCCATTCTTGGAAACACGGATACCCTGGTCGTTCTTCCGTTTGACGCAGCTTATGCCACTCCCGATGACTTCTCGGAACGGATTGCGTTGAACCAACAGATGATCATGAAAGAGGAATCGTATCTTGACCGGATCGTAGATCCTGCAGCCGGTTCCTATTATATCGAAAACCTGACCAATTCCATCGCTACCGAAGCCTGGGCTTTGTTCCGCAGGATTGAAGAGCAGGGAGGAATGATCGCTGCCATCAAGGCAGGGACGGTTCAGGATATGGTGGCAAAGTCAGCCATGCAAAAAACCGCTGACCTGGCAAAGCGCAAACTCATCCAGATCGGCACCAATCAATATCCCAACTCGCTGGAGCAGATGCTCGACAAGGCTGATACCCGGCCACAAGGCGGGAGTACGGGGACTTCAACGTATCCGCGGCTGCAGGAATTCCGGGTTTCCTCGGGGTTTGAGTCATTGCGCCTGGCCACGGAACAGCATGTAAAGAACGGTGGAAAACGGCCGGATGTCTTCCTGTTTACATTCGGGAATCTCTCCATGCTGAGGGCACGCGCCAGTTTTATCACCAATTTCTTCGGATGTGCCGGATACAATATCCAGGATAATCCCGGGTTCACAGATTTCGGCGAAGGAGCTGAAGCGGCTGTGGTTTCGGGAGCAGAGATCATTGTTCTCTGCAGTTCGGATGAAGAGGCTCTTCAGGCCGCGCCGGAGATTTGCCGGCTGATCCATGACAGGAAGCCTGATGCCTGGATCGTGATGGCGGGTTATCCCAAAGATGACCTGGAGACGCTCAAAGCGGCCGGTGTAAACGACTTTGTACATGTCCGCAGCAACCTGCTGGAGACGTTGAGTGGATACCAGCAACGACTGGGAATAAAATAAGAAACTAAAAGAAGTGACAATATGAGACCTGATTTTAAGAAGGTTGAATTAGGGGCTGTTCCGGGAAAGAAAGTTTCTTTCCGGGAGTGGGAAAAAACTGCCGGCAATGCGAAGGACTGGATGACGGCAGAGCAGATCCCGCTGAAACCTGTTTACGGGGCTGACGACCTTGCCCGGATGGAGCACCTGAACTATGCGGCCGGGATACCGCCGTTCCTGAGAGGGCCCTATTCCACGATGTTCGTGATGCGCCCTTGGACGATCCGCCAATACGCGGGTTTTTCCACCGCGGAAGAATCAAACGCTTTTTACCGCCGCAATTTAGCCGCCGGACAGAAAGGGCTATCGGTCGCTTTCGACCTGGCCACTCACCGTGGTTATGATTCCGATCACGAACGGGTAGTAGGGGATGTCGGGAAAGCCGGTGTTGCCATCGATTCCATCGAAGACATGAAGATACTCTTCGACCAGATCCCCCTGGACAAAATGTCGGTTTCGATGACGATGAACGGAGCTGTTTTGCCCGTTCTGGCTTTCTATATTCTCGCTGCGGAAGAACAGGGCGTTTCGATGGAGAAACTCACCGGAACGATCCAGAACGACATCCTGAAGGAGTTCATGGTGCGGAACACGTACATCTATCCGCCTGCTCCTTCCATGCGGATTATTGCCGACATCTTTGCCTTCACCGCGAAGAACATGCCGAAGTTCAACTCGATCTCCATCAGCGGTTATCACATGCAGGAAGCCGGTGCCACGTGCGATATCGAGCTGGCCTATACCCTTGCCGACGGCTTGGAATACCTGAGGACAGGCGTCAATTCCGGGATGAACATCGATGCGTTTGCTCCGCGGCTTTCGTTCTTCTGGGCCATCGGGATGAACCATTTCATGGAGATTGCCAAGATGCGGGCTGCCCGTATGCTGTGGGCCCACATTGTGAAACAATTCAACCCGAAGAACCTCAAATCCATGGCGCTCAGGACTCACTCACAGACGTCGGGGTGGAGCCTTACGGCACAGGATCCGTTCAACAACGTGACCAGAACCTGCATCGAGGCGTTGGGAGCGGCATTGGGCCATACCCAGTCCCTGCATACCAACTCGCTCGACGAAGCCATCGCACTGCCTACTGACTTTTCGGCCAGGATTGCCCGCAACACACAGCTCTTCCTGCAGGAAGAAACCAATATCTGCCGGTCACTGGATCCCTGGGCCGGATCGTACTACGTGGAAAGCCTGACTCACGAGATCACCCATAAAGCCTGGAACCTGATCTGCGAAGTGGAAGAACTGGGCGGTATGGCCAAGGCCATTGAGACAGGGCTTCCGAAGATGCGCATCGAAGAAGCTGCGGCGAGAAAGCAGGCCAGGATTGATTCGGGGAAAGATAAAATCATCGGCGTCAATATCAATAAACTCGAGAAAGAGGCGCCGATCGAGATCCTCGAGGTTGATAATTCGGCCGTTCGTGAATCCCAGATCAACCGGTTAAACCAGGTGAAGGCCAACAGAGACAATGCTGCGGTGGAACATGCACTGGCGGCGTTGACCAGCGCGGCAGAATCGGGTGAAGGGAACCTGCTGGCTCTCTCTATCGATGCCGCCCGGGTCAGGGCTACCCTGGGAGAAATTTCATATGCACTTGAAAAAGTTTACGGGAGGTATAAAGCAGTGATACGATCCATCTCCGGCATCTATTCTTCGGAATCGAAGGATAATGAAAGCTTCAGGAAAGCGCGCGAGCTGGCCGACCGCTTCGCCGAAATGGAAGGACGCCGTCCGCGCATCATGATCGCAAAAATGGGACAGGATGGCCACGACCGTGGCGCCAAAGTCGTCGCTACCGGCTATGCCGATATCGGATTTGATGTCGACATCGGACCGCTGTTCCAAACTCCGGCTGAATCGGCGCGGCAGGCTGTGGAAAACGATGTCCACATCCTGGGTGTGTCGAGCCTGGCAGCAGGACATAAGACCCTGGTTCCCCAGGTGATCGAAGAACTGAAAAAACTGGGCCGCGAAGACATCCTGGTGATCGTCGGAGGGGTCATCCCGCCGCAGGATTACGACTTTCTGTACAAAGCCGGCGCAGCTGCGATCTTTGGTCCGGGTACCGTGATTTCCGAAGCGGGGATCAAACTGCTCGAGATCCTGATAGAAAGCAGGAAATAGACCATGGAACTTTTAACGCTGACATTGCCAAACGGGATCCGGCTGGTACATTACCCCGTCTCTGGCATCGTAGCTCATTGCGGTGTATTTGTCGGCGCCGGAACGCGCGATGAAAACGCGCATGAACACGGCATCGCCCACTTTATTGAACATACGATCTTTAAGGGCACCGAGAAACGCAATGTCTTCCATATTCTCAACCGGCTAGAGAATGTGGGAGCCGACCTCAATGCCTTCACCACCAAGGAAGAAACGGTCATCTATGCCTCTTTCCTGAAAGAAGATACAGACCGGACCCTCGAACTGTTCCAGGATATCATTTTTCATTCGGTCTTTCCGCAAAAAGAGATCGAAAAAGAGAAACAGGTCGTCATCGACGAGATCAAATCGTACCAGGATAATCCATCGGAACAGGTGATGGACGATTTCGAAGATTTGGTCTTCAAGAATCATGAACTCGGGAAAAATATTCTCGGTACCGGGAAAAGCATTCTTCGGTTCAGCCGTGAAGATATCTTCGGATTCATTCGGAGGAATTACCGTCCTGAGCGGATCGTGATCGCTTCGGTCGGCAACCTTGATTTCAAAAGGTTATCGGCGCTGGTCATGAAATATTTCAACCAGGAGCCCGAACTTGTCAAGCCTGCCTCCCGGAAGCCATTCCTCGTTTATTCACCGGCTGATATAACCAAAAAGAAGAGCTCCTTCCAGGTGCATTGTGTGTTGGGAGGACCGGGATATTCGTTTTCCGACCCGAGACGTGTACCCCTGGCGCTGCTGAGCAACATGCTGGGCGGACCGATCCTCAACTCCCGCTTATCCCTGGCGCTGCGCGAACGCAACGGACTGACTTACCAAAACGACGCGTATTATGTTGCCTATTCCGACACGGGTGTTGTCAGCATCTACTTCGGGACCGACCCCGTTCATTATGAAAAAGCTCTGGAGATCGTCAGGAAGGAGTTGAAGAGATTACGGACGGAGAAACTATCTCCTGTACAGATGAAGACGATCAAAAAGCAGTTTATCGGCCAGCTTTCCATTGCCCGGGAATCGAATTCGGGGGTGATGCTGACACTCGGGAAAAATTATCTTCTGAGAGACTGCTACGATACCCTTGAGTCGATTATTGCCGCTGTCGAAGCCACGACTCCGGAGCAACTTCTGGATATTGCCAACGAGATCTTCGATCCGGCACAGATGTCGCAACTTACGTTTCTTCCGAAGTAATATTTCTTCTAATTTTATCAGAAAAGAAGAAATGATCATATCCGAAGAGATTCTTGATTATTGCGAAGAACATTCAACTCCGGAGACGGATGTTCTTTACCGGTTGACCCGGGAGACGAACCTCACGCAGGTTTATCCCCGGATGCTGGCCGGCCCTTTACAGGGTCTGTTCCTGCGCATGATCAGTACGCTGCTGCAACCCAAAAAGATCCTTGAGATCGGAACCTTCACGGGGTATTCCGCGATATGCCTGGCTTCTCCTTTGAAAGGCCGGTTCTCTGCTGCCGGGGAGGAAGTGGTGCTCCATACCATCGAAGTGAACCCGGAACAGGAAGAGATCATTCGGAAATACTTGTCGGAAGCGGGCTTATCGGACATTGTTCAACTTCACACCGGTGATGCTATGCAGATCATTCCCACCCTGGAGGAGGAGTGGGACCTGGTTTACCTTGATGCAGACAAACCTCATTATGCTGATTACTACCGGCTTGTTTTGCCCAGGGTGCGCTCGGGTGGATTCATCCTGGCCGACAATGCCTTATGGGACGGGAAAGTTGTCAATACAGGCCCGGAGGACAAAGATGTCCGCGGTATCCGGGAATTCAATGATTTCGTACAGCGTGACGAGCGTGTGGAAAATGTCCTTCTCCCTTTCCGGGATGGTTTGATGATGGTCCGGAAAAAGTGACCTGAACGGGATTTACACCTTGAAGTCGTATTTCACGTTGGCCAGTTCTTCGTTTGCCTTAACGATCTTCTTCTTCAGATCTTCTTTATAAACAGCCAGTCTTTTCGCAATCTCCGTATCACCCAGCGCGAGCATTTCGGCGGCGAGGATACCGGCGTTCTGAGCGGCATTGATGCCGACGGTAGCCACCGGAATTCCGGGAGGCATCATCACGATGGACAGCAGGGCATCAAGACCTTCCATGGAAGCCTTGATGGGGACACCGATCACCGGGAGGGTGGTCATGGCAGCGATCACACCCGGCAGATGAGCAGCCATGCCGGCAGCGGCAATGATCACTTTTATGCCTCTGTCCCTGGCCTGAGTGGCAAACTCTTCCACCTTTTCCGGGGTACGGTGTGCGGAAAGAGCGTTCATCTCAAACGGGATCTGCATATCGTTCAGAAACTTTGCGGCGGATTCCATGACCGGGAGGTCAGAGGTACTGCCCATGATAATACTGACAATCGGGTTCATAGACATTCTTTTTGTTCGTGCAAAAATAGAAATAATCGCCGGTTTCATGACCTGTCGAAGATCATTTCCTTTATTCGGCGTCCAGGTGGTGAGATCAGTTCCATATTTGTTAATTTTGTAAGGAAACCGGGTATGAAAGTGATCCGGTGGAAGGATCACCAGGAACGTGGAACCATGAAATCAACGGTCAGAATAAAAGAAAAGTTTTTTGAGCCGATGATCTCCGAACAAGAGATCATGGATGAAGTGGATCGGGTTGCGCTCCGGATCAATATTGATTACAAAGGGAAAGATCCCTTGTTTTTATGCATCCTGAACGGGTCGTTTGTCTTCGCGGCCGACCTGTTACGGAGAATTCAAATCCCATGCCGGGTATCATTTGTCAGGTATGCATCTTATTCGGGAACCTCTTCGACACAGTATGTCAGGAACCTGATTGGTTTGGGGGAAGATCTGTCGGGACAGGATGTGATCATCGTCGAAGACATCATCGACACCGGGCTTACCATGAGTTTTTTATTGAAGGAACTGGCCGGGAAAGCCCCCGCATCGGTGAAAATTGCCGCCCTGTTTTTTAAGAAAGATGCCTTCAGGGCCGGTTTCGCCATCGATTATCTGGGGAGGGTGGTGCCGGATAAATTTATTATCGGCTATGGTCTTGACTACGACGGGTATGGAAGAAACCTGAAAGGAATCTACCAATTATCAAAAACTGAGAAAAAGTAACTCATAAACCGTGATCCATGCTAAACCTTGTTCTATTTGGACCTCCGGGAGCCGGAAAAGGCACCCAGGCCTTGAAAATTGCTGAAAAATACCGGTTACTGCATATCTCCACCGGTGATATCCTGCGTGCAGAAATAGCAAAATCCAGCCCCCTCGGCCTTCGCGTGAAATCGATCATCGACCGGGGAGAACTGGTTTCCGATGACATTCTCGTCGACATTCTCCGGGGTGTCATCGAAGATCACCGGGAGGTAAAAGGATTCATCTTCGATGGTTTTCCGCGCACCATCCCGCAGGCAGAGGCCCTGAAGGTCATGCTGAAAGGCGAAGGACAGCAGGTTACCGGGGTGGTTTCCCTCAAGGTAAACGATGAAGAACTGATCAAACGGTTGCTGAACAGAGCACTTGAGACGGGCCGTTCCGACGACAATGAAGAAGTGATCCGGAAACGGCTTCAGGTCTACAATTCCAGCACCAAACCCCTGCTGGATTATTACCGGGAGGAAGGCATCCTGAACGAAGTGGTTGGGATCGGCCCGATTGACGTGATCTTTCAGGATATTTGCACCGTCATTGACAAATTCTGAAAAAGACTAAAGAAATGGAACGCTTTAATGTGATCGGTTTGCTCTTGCTTTCCAATACTTTCATGACCTTTGCCTGGTACGGGCACCTGAAGTACGGTCAGATCAAAGGATTTGAACATACCGGGATGGTTGCCTTCATATTGATCAGCTGGGGGCTGGCTTTCTTCGAATATTGTTTCCAGGTGCCGGCCAACCGCATAGGATTTCGCGAAAACGGAGGACCTTTCTCCCTGGTTGAGTTGAAAGTGATTCAGGAAGTCATCAACCTGACCGTATTTTTCCTGTTTGTTATTGTCTTCTTCAAAAATGAGATCATCCGCTGGAATCATTTTGTGGCATTCGGTTTACTGGTGCTTGCGGTTTATTTTCTATTTAAAAAATAATTATGACAGAATCGAACTTCGTTGATTATATCAAGATTTTCTGTGCTTCGGGAAACGGCGGTCCGGGGTCAGCCCATTTTCTCCGAACCCGCACCAACCCGAGGGGCGGTCCTGACGGAGGTGATGGTGGAAAGGGAGGGGATATCATCCTCAAAGGGAATAAACAGTTATGGACCCTGCTGCATTTGCGGTATACCAAACATCTCAAAGCGGAAAACGGGGATGGAGGATCCCGGAACCTCCGGAAAGGAGCCAATGGAAAGGATATCGTCATTGAAGTCCCGCTGGGAACGATGGCCCGGAATGCGGAAACCGGAGAATTGATCTGCGAGGTCACCCACCATGACGAAACAGCGATCCTGCTTCCCGGTGGCAGGGGCGGCCTGGGCAACGATCATTTCAAATCGGCCACCCACCAGGCACCGAAGTTTTCACAGCCGGGCGAACCCGGCATGGAAGGTTGGTTTCACCTCGAACTAAAGATCCTGGCCGATGTCGGGTTGGTGGGATTCCCCAACGCCGGGAAATCTACCCTGCTTTCGGTCATATCTGCCGCCAAACCGACAATTGCTGATTACCCGTTCACCACACTTGTACCCAACCTCGGGATCGTCAATTATCATGAAAACAGGTCATTCGTCATGGCCGATATCCCGGGGATCATCGAAGGCGCCCATGAAGGGAAAGGGATCGGTCTCCGCTTCCTGCGCCATATTGAACGTAATTCAGCCCTGCTGTTCATGGTCCCGGTGGACTGTAAAGATATCAACGAAGAATACCATATCCTTCTGAACGAACTGAAACAGTTTAACCCGGAATTGCTTGACAAGCCACGGCTACTGGCTATCACCAAAGCAGACCTTGCCGATGAAGAAATCATTGCCGGACTGAAGGAAAACCTTCCTGACATCCCCTGGTGTTTCATCTCAGCCATCAAAAAAACAGGGCTTATGAAGCTGAAACAGATGATCTGGGATACTTTATCGGAACAATAAAAACTTCATAATAAAAAGATATTCAATAAGATATGATTGAATACCTCGTCAACATCGACAAATCATTGTTCTTATTCCTGAACGGTTGTCATGCCTGGTGGCTGGACCAGCCGATGTTCTGGATCAGTAAAACGATGGTTTGGATCCCGTTATACCTGTTGCTTCTCTGGTTGTTGATCCGGAAATTCGGATGGAAGACCTTATGGATCCTGTTATTTGTGGTAGTCATGATCACCGTGAGCGATCAGTTGGCTAACGTGTTCAAGACAGGTATTCAGCGGTTGCGTCCCAGTCATGATCCCTCGCTGTGTTGTGTTCATTCAGTCAACGGATACAAGGGAGGAACCTTTGGATTTTATTCCTCTCATGCCTCGAATACCTTCGCTTTGGCGGTGTTCCTCGTGCTGGTAATGAGAAAGTATTACCGGTATCTTTTGCCCTTTATGATCGGTTGGGCTGTGTTATTATCCTATTCGCGTATTTACCTGGGGGTGCATTTCCCGGGGGACATCCTGACAGGAATGACAGCAGGAATCCTGTTGGGCTTTCTTTTCGGATACGCGTGCAGGTATTTTCTTGCAAAGATTTCTTCTGTACCGAAGAAGGGGAAAGCCGATCAGTCGGCTATACGGTAGCTGAGTCCGCCCTGCATAATCCCGTTACTGCCAACGCCGAATTCAACAAAACCGCCGAAAGCCTTTCCAAAGCGAATACCGATAAAGGTCAATTGACCGGCAGGAAGAATTTTCCGGTCTTTTTGGGTCGTGCCATCAAAGGTTGCTTCATTCAAATCAATGGTCACCCCCATACCTATTCCGGAATAAACCTTTAACGATGGTCTGTTCAGGTACCCGAAGGTGACTCTGGTAATCTCGGTGATCAGCGATTCCTGATTTGTTCCCTTTAAGGAAACGGAAGAATAATCATCGTGATATTTGAAAGAATTGGTGGTTTGCATATAGGAGAGGACAATTCCGATTGAAATAACCTTGTTCAACTGGCGGTTGTACCCGATAAAGAACGTTCCGGGGGAGGAGGGGTCTTGATTAGTATAATCTTGGTAGTAGTAGGGATCATCATAATTGTGATCCAGGTTGCCGGTAAAGTAAAAAAGAGATAAGGCGCCATATCCGACATAGATCTCATTGGGGCGGGAAGGGGAGGTGTTTTCCTGGGAGAAAGAATAGGCCGGAGCCAATGTTGCCACTGCGAGGAGCAGGAGGAGGAGTGATGTTTTTTTCATAAGGTTGGGGTTGGGTTTATGAATTATGATTATCTGTGAAGAAGTTTTGTCACTAATACCCGAAAGATCTCCCTTCAAACCGGGTCACCTTGACCCTGAAACAACACACTTCATGGATAGACGGAGTAGCAAAACGAAAAGAGCGATCTGAATATTGTGACATAATGATATTAAGTGCTTCTGTTTTTTCCGCAGGGTCTTCGATAAACTCGACTTGCCCGTATGCCAGCACGCTGCGGTATTTCATGCTCCACGAGCAGGCGATTTCTTCGCTCTGTGCCCGCAGCAGGTGATCCGTACTAAAATGAATGCAAACGGATGGATGTTCCCGGAGGATGTCGATCTTTTTCCCTTTCCGCGCTCCGTGGAGGTAGATGACGTTGTCACGGATCCCAAAGTTCATCGGAATGACATAGGGTTCCCCCTGCAGGTCCGTCATGGCAACATGACACCATTGTGATTTGGAGATAATGTCCAGGATATCTTTTCCATCAGAAATAGTTTTTCGACGCATGATAGATATTTTATGATGTAAAGATAATAAATAAACAATCCGGACAAAATTCCGGAGGAGGAGGCAAATAAAAAGACGGTGAAAAGGTCAGAAGCGGCTATAAACTTCCTCCAGCTTTCCTGCCGGAACTATTTCGATCGACATCTTTTTGTGATCCAGGCCACGGAGGTTGTATTTCGAGATGAAGATGCGGCCGAATCCCAGTTTTTCGGCTTCGGATATTCTTTGTTCAATGCGGGTCACCGGACGGATCTCACCGGAGAGTCCTACTTCCGCTGCGAAGCATGTCTGTTTGTCGATGGGTGCATCGGCGTTGGAGGAGAGCACAGCTGCTACTACTGCCAGGTCGATTGCAGGGTCATCGACCCTGATTCCGCCGGCGATATTCAGGAACACGTCTTTTGATCCCAGCCGGAACCCGCTTCTTTTTTCCAGTACAGCCAGAAGCATGTTCAGGCGGCGGACATCGAAACCGGTAGCGGAACGTTGAGGCGTCCCGTATACGGCACTGCTCACCAGGGCCTGGGTCTCGATCAGCATGGGGCGAAGTCCTTCCACCATGGCAGCAATGGCGATGCCGCTGCTGCCTTCATCGCGGTGACTGAGCATGATTTCCGAAGGATTGGAGACCTCTCTCAGTCCCATGTCGTTCATCTCGTAGATCCCCAGTTCGGAAGTAGAGCCGAACCGGTTTTTCAGCGACCGCAGGATCCGGTATCCGTAATTACGGTCGCCTTCGAACTGCAACACCGTATCGACCATGTGTTCCAGGATCTTCGGTCCGGCCAGGGAGCCGTCTTTGGTGATATGTCCGATGAGGAACACCGGGATCCCGGTAATTTTGGCATATTTTTGAAGTTCACCGGCACATTCCCTGATCTGGGATATGCTCCCGGCGGAAGACTCAATCAGGTCGGTTTGCAGGGTTTGTATGGAATCGACTACGATCATATTCGGTTTCACCTGCTCAAGATGCTGAAAGATGGCCTGGGTATTGGTTTCTGTGAGGATTGTGCAGTTTTCGCCACCTGTCTTCAGCCTTTCGGCCCGCATACGGATCTGCTGTTCGCTCTCTTCCCCGCTGATATAAAGGATTTCCTGCTTGGAGCATTTCAGCGCTACCTGCAGCATCAGGGTAGATTTACCGATGCCGGGTTCTCCGCCGATAAGCACCACCGATCCGGCGACCAGTCCACCGCCAAGCACACGATTCAACTCATGATCGCAGGTATCCATCCGTTCTTCCTGTTGACAGGCAACTTCTGTCAGTCTGACCGGCTTATGGTTTTTCCCTTCCGGCATCCGGAAGCTTTTTTTATCCTCTCGCTGGACCACTTCTTCCACGAGGGTGTTCCACTCACCGCACGACGGGCATTTGCCCATCCATTTGGGAGACTGGGCGCCACAGCTGTTGCAGAAGAAGGCGGTCTTGACCTTTGCCATAGCGGGGAGATCAGTGTGAATTGTCGTGGCGGATCTTGTCGATCATGGAAGTGGTCGAGTATCCCTCGGTAAGCTCGATGGTTTCGATCTTTCCACCGCGGGCCAGGACAATCTCATGACCGGCGATCTCTTCCACCTGGTAATCGGCTCCTTTCACCAGCACATCCGGTTGAATGAGCCGAATCAGGTTCTCGGGAGTTTCTTCGTCAAAGAGGACCACGGCGTTAACAAACGAGAGAGAAGCCAAAGTTATCGCTCTGGCATGTTCGTTATTGAGAGGGCGGTCGTCGCCTTTCAATGTTGTCACGGAAGAATCGGTATTCAGTCCGATGATCAGGACATCGCCAAGGTCGGCTGCTTTCGACAGGTACTCGATATGTCCGAGATGCAGGATATCGAAACAGCCATTGGTAAAGACGATCTTTTGTTCTTTGAAGCGCCAGATATTCGCCTGACGGACGATCCCTTCGCGGGTATAGATTTTCGACTGAATGATCTTAAGCTGTTCCATTGGGTTTTTTATTAAAAGATAGAAGCAACAACGAAAGTCCGCCAATGACAAGAATCATGGCAGTTTGTGCGGTCCAGGCGATCCATCCCAGGGCCAGACCCGTGGTCATGGAGGTGCCATACAGCCGCAATGTTTCCTGGACGATGGCGGGATAAAGCCCGATACCACCGGGGGTGATCATGATGCCGACGCTACCCAGCACGAGTGCCGACAGTCCTGCTCCGAGTGAGAGGCCTGATGTTTCGGCAAAGCAGAAGAAGCAAACGTACAACATGAGGAAATAGAAAACCCAGATCAGCACCGAATAAGCCACAAAAAGGAAGGGCTTACGGATTCCGGCCAGGGATTTCAGCCCTTCCCAGAAACCACCGATGATGCTCTTGATTTTCATGCCGATTTTGGAGGAAGCCAGCCGTTTCCGGAAGAGGAGCAGGAACGCCACGATGAGCACCACCACTCCGATACAGCCGAAAAGGATCATCCTCAACGTTGCCGGGTTCTGAATCTTCGCGTATATTTTCGGATAAATATTGGTGTTGAGATAACTATCGATGGTGCCGATTTGGGTGAAGATGGTCAGCAGGAAGAGCAGGAAGAAGAGGATCATGTCAATGGCACGTTCGGTGATCACCGATCCGAAACCTTTATTGAAGGGGATCTTTTCATATTTGGCCAGGACTCCGCAACGGCTGACCTCACCCAGACGCGGGAATGCCATGTTGGCAAAATAGCCGACCATGACGGCGTAGAAGGTGTTTTTCAGCGAGGGATGGTATCCCATGGAATCGAAAAACAAATTCCACCTTAGGCTGCGCAGGATGTGGCTACAGATGCCCAGGAGGATAGCCACGATCACCCAGTTGTAGTTGGCGGTGCGAAAAGATTTGATGATCTCTTGCTGCTCAACAACGGTAAGATTTCTCAGCGACAGCCAGATGATAACTAATCCCAGCCCGAGGAAAAGAATGAATTTGATTACCGTTGAAAATCCTGTTTTGAAGGCGCCGTCGCCGGTGAGAAGACCCATTTTTATGGTGTTTTGTTCCCGTTGATCTTATTGTTCTTATCAGGGAAAATGATGACTGGCTTAAAATTTTTAGCCTGTTCGAAATCCATCTGGGCATAGGAAGCAATGATCACGATATCGTTCTTCATGAATTTCCTGGCAGCTGCGCCGTTCAGGCATATTGTACCGCTGCCTCTGCCACCCTTGATCACGTAGGTTTCAATCCGTTCTCCGTTATTAATATTCAGCACATGTACTTTTTCGTACTCGATCAGGTTGGCGGCATCCATCAACTCTTCATCAACAGTAATGCTCCCGATATAGTTGATATCGGCTTCCGTCACTGTTGCCCGGTGGATCTTTGATTTAAGGATCTCAATTTGCATGCTGCAAAATTAGGAAAAAACTTCCATATTGTCGATCAGGCGGATATCACCCGCATAAACAGCAGTACAAGCTACTGCAGGCCTTCCTGGCACCCATTTGTCAATCTGCATCAGTGTTTCCGCATCCACAATCTCGAAATAGTCTACCCGGAGACCTGGAGTTTTTTCCAGTTTTTCAACGGCCAGGCGGGCAAGTTCGGGGGGCGGAATGCTTCCGGCCTGAGATTTTACCCAGGTGAGTGTCTCATGGATCTTCGGAGCGGCGGCACGATGTTCGGGCGCCAGCCTCAGATTCCGGCTGCTCATGGCCAGTCCGTCGGCTTCCCTCACCGTATCAACGGCAATTATTTCTACCGGCATCGACAACGTTCTCACCATATGACGGATGATCTGCAACTGCTGAAAATCTTTTTTTCCGAAGTAAGCATGATGAGGCTCGATGATTCTGAAAAATTTACTGACCACGATCACCACTCCCTGAAAATGTCCCGGGCGGAACTTCCCTTCCATCACTTTTTCGAGGTCCCCGAGAACAATCGGTGAAGAAGGTTCTTCTCCGGCGGGATATATCTCTTCGACAGCCGGCGCGAACACTACATCACAACCTTCTCCGGCCAGTAATTGCATGTCTTTCTCCAAATCACGCGGATACTTTTCCAGATCAACGGAGTTGTTGAATTGAATGGGGTTGACAAAGACGCTGACCACCGTCACGTCATTTTCTTTCCTGGCACGCCTGATCAGGGTCAAATGCCCCTGGTGAAGCGCTCCCATGGTGGGAACAAAACCAATGGTTAACCCTGCCTCCTTCTTCCGGCAGACAAAATCTTTAAGCTCTTTAACAGTAGTAATTTTGATCATTTCAATGGATTATAATTCAGTGATTTTATTTCTGATGGCCACTTTGACCATGTCAACGGTCGATTTCAGTCCCAGCTTACGTACAATGTGGTTTTTGTGGGATTCCACTGTCCGGATGCTGATATTCAACCGCTCGCCGATTTCTTTATTGTTCATGCCGTCGGAATAAAGTTTCAGTACTTCGATTTCCCGTTCGGAGAGCAGCAGATGAAGGTCGCGGACCTCTGTTTCTTTTTCGGATGATTGCCTGATAATGCTTTTCATGAGTGTATGCGAAGCAGATGAGGCTAAAAACTCCTGTCCGGTGAAAATAGTATAAATGGCATCCAACAATTCATGCCGCGAGGTGTTTTTCGGCAGGTATCCGCGGGCGCCGGCTTTGAGGGCGTTGATGATGAAATCTTCGCTGGTGTACATCGAAAGGACCAGGATTTTCGCGTGAGGATTCGTTTTCGTCAGCATCCTGGTAAGATCGATGCCCGAATAGTCGGGAAGGGAGATGTCCATCAGGATAATATCCGGATCCACCCGGTCGATTTTTTCCAATAGCTCTTTCCCTGTGTTGGCCTCTCCCACGATTTCCATGTCGGTGATGCCGGTTAGCAAGGCTTTCACTCCGTCTCTCACCAGTTGGTGGTCGTCAACTAAAAACAAGCGGATCTTTTCCATAGCTTTCAGAATGCTGGTATTTTAATCATGATCAGGGTCCCTTTGTCAGGGGCCGATTTGATATCGATGGTACCGTTCAGAAGCTTGACGCGGTCGCGCATGTTGTTCATCCCATGCCCTGCCGCCGCGTCAACATTGTGGGTAGTGAATCCGATGCCATTATCGGAGATCGAAAAATATACATCATCCAGTTTGCGGTCAAGCCGCAGGTCGACCATCGTGGCTTCCGAATGCCTGACCACGTTGTTCAGGGCTTCCTGCGCAATACGGAAGAGGTACGTCTTGATGGTCATATCGAGAGATTCAAGATTGCCTTTGAAGAAAAGTCCTACTTTTATGCCTGTCCGATCAGATGTTTCCACACAGAGATTCCGGAGTGCATAAACGATACCGAACGCTTCGAGCACGGATGGCTTCAGGTTATTGGAAATACGCCGGACTTCCTCTACCGTTTGGTCGAAATCATCTTTGATCCGTTTGATCTGCTCTTTCATGTCGGACGGATCAGAATACAACAGACTTTCCAGTTTCATCTTGATGGCAATGAGGTACTGACCGATACCATCATGCAACTCACGCGACAAACGTTGTCGCTCTTTCTCCTCCCCCTCGAGAAAAGATTTCAGGCTCCCGATAGGATCCTGTGTCCGTCCAATCGTCCGAACAGGAGGATTCACTGATTTTTTACTATTTTTGGCCAATCAGGTATATAGTAAGACAGGTAACCTCTCACAAACATAATCATTTTTTATCTCCCCTATGAAAAAATCTGGTTCAGTCTCCCGGCTTCTGACATTGACAGGCCTTTCATTGCTTTTATCCGCAACTGCCTGGTCGCAAGTGAAAACCGTCACGTATGTGGATGATCCGAACAAAACACCTCCCGACCGCATCATCGCCCTCCATCATGTAGACGCCAGTCTGTCGTTCAAACCCGAAGAGAAACGGGTCATGGGCGAAGCCACACTCACCTTCACCCCGAACCGGTATCATACCGACTCCATCGTCGTACAGACTCCCGATTTCACCCTCAGTAAGGTCACCATGGAAGATATCCCATGCAGGTATATCCTGCGCGGTTCTTCTCTTGTCATCTATCCTCCTGTCGATTTAAAAAAGGGCGTACCATCATCGGTATTCCTGAAATATGAATCCTCTCCCCGAACCGGTCCCATCTATTTCATCGGCTGGATGCCGGAAGAAAAGGGGAAAAGGAAACAGATCTGGGCGCATCGGCCGAACGGATGGTTGCCTTACCTGGACGATCGCGTCACCATGGATCTGAAGATCACCTTCGACAAGACATTTACCGTGTTTGCCAATGGAGAACGGGTCAGCGTGAAAGACAATCCCGACGGCACCAAAACCTGGCACTACCGTATGGCAAAAGATCATCCGTACTTCTCCACCTGTCTCGCTATTGGCGATTACGAATATGCTGTATCGAAAACAAATCGCGATGTGCCCCTGGAATTACTTTATTATCGGGGGATGAAAGACCGGGTGGCCCCTACGTATCAGTACACTGAAAAGATGTTTGAATTCTATGAGAAGGAGATGGGGGTACCTTATCCATACCCGGTATATCGCGAATTGCCGGTAAGCGATTACATGTATGGCGGGATGGAAACCACGACAGCTACGGTTTTCGGCGACTATATGCTGATTGATCCCCGTGCCTACTGGCAAAGAAATTATATCAACGTTAACGCCCATGAGCTGGCTCATCAGTGGTACGGCGACTGCATTGCTCACCTGGAGAACAAGGATGTTTGGCTGACCGAGAGTTTCGGGACATACTTTGCCAAGATGTTCGAGAAAAGCATTTTCGGGGTTGATCAATATCAGAATGAGATGAACAACGAGCGGATACAGGCTTTATCGGCTGCCGAGAGGAACAACTTCCCGGTGGGTGGTTCGCAGGGTGGCGTTGAACGGATCTATCAGAAAGGATCGCTGGTGCTGGGGATGCTGCGATATGTCATGGGCGACCGTGAATTTCTCGACGCGGTGAAGTTGTACACGGAACGATGGCTGTTCAAATATGCCGAGACCAACGACTTTATGAGGGCGGTGTACGATGCCACCGGAAAATCATACAATTGGTTTTTCGATGAATGGATCCTCCGTGGAGGAGAGCCGGCCTATCAAGTCAGGTACACGGAAAAAGACGGCATGAATGGTCAAAGAGCCACCGTGTTCACCGTGACCCAGGTACACGATACCAGTAATTTGGTCGGTTTGTTCAGGATGCCGGTGGTGTTCGAAGTTCATTATACCGATGGAACCTTTGGAAAGGACACTGTATGGATCAGTGAGAAAGAACAGGAAGTGAGTATTCCCAACCCGGAGAAGAAAACCATCGCTTTCACCTTATTCGATCCCGGCCGGAATATTCTGAAGAAAGTCACCTTCCTGAAATCCGTGGAAGAACTCACCGCGCAGGCTCTGCAGGCGGAAAACATGATCGATCGGTACGATGCCATGGTCGCTCTCCGGGATGTCCCTGTCGATGTGAAACGGCCGGCCCTGGTGCAAGCTTATTTCCGGGAAAATTTCCACCTCGTGAAAAGCGAGATCATCCGGCAATTAGCTGGCGACAATACCCCCGAATCAGTAGCGCTCCTGCTGGCAGCCGTGAAAGACCGCGATGCCAATGTGCGAAAAGCAGCCATCACCAATGCCAATCCCATCCCCGGTATTCTGCGGGAAGCTTTTGAAGGATGCTTGTCCGACTCTTCGTACCTGAATGTCGAACTGGCGCTGGATGCTCTTTGCCGTGACTTTTCTTCCGACCGTTCCCGTTACCTGGAGATGACCAAAAATGAAACGGGATGGAGAGGAAAGAATATTCGGATGAAATGGCTGGAGATCGCCATCGGGTCAGGCGAAAAGAAACGGTTGACGGAGTTGATCTCTTACACCGGACCCTCGCAGGAGTTTGAAACACGCATGAACTCGCTCAGGGTTCTCCGTAAACTGAATTACCTTGATCCAGCGGTGATCGATAATGCCGTCACGGCTTCCCTGCACTGGAACAATAAGCTTTCCACGGCAGCCAGGGAGATGCTGAAATCGTTCTTTCAGGAGGAAAAATGGCACGACATGATCGTCCAAACCATAGATGGCATGCAACTTTCTGAAAAAGACAGGTCCACTATCGATAAAGTGCTGAAACCGATAAAGTAGGCTTGCCTGATAACCTGACGTCCGGCATCCGGATTTTCCCTACCTTTGCAGAATGAATCTGAATAAGAAAGTGTTGGTAGGTCTCAGCGGGGGAGTGGATTCCTCTGTGGCTGCTTTTCTGCTGAAGAAACAGGGCTATGACGTGACAGGTGTCACCATGGCCATCTGGGACGGGAAATACCAGGCTACCGGGAAACATGCCTGTTACGGGCCGGAGGAAAAGGAAGAGATTGAAGAAGCCGGAAAACTGGCAAAGATGCTGGAGATACCCTTCCGGGTGTTCGACTGTTCGAAAGAATATAGCTCACTGGTACTGCAATATTTCAAAAACGAATACCTGGCCGGCCGCACTCCCAATCCCTGTATCAAATGCAATCAGTTGATAAAATTCGGGTTGCTGCCGATGCTGGCTGAACGCGAAGGCTTGGAATACGATTATTTTGCTACCGGTCATTATGCCAAAACCGGGTATGATGAGAAATCAGGCCGATATTTCCTGCGAAAGGGATCCGATCCGAAGAAGGATCAATCCTATTTTATCTACCGCCTCTCTCAGGAACAACTTGCGAAGATCCTGTTTCCGCTTGGCGACATGTTGAAAGAGGAGGTGAAAGCCATCGCGGCGGAACTCCGTCTTCCCGCTTCGGGAAAAGAAGAAAGCCAGGATTTTTACAGCGGTGATTATAAGGAGCTGTTGGAGGTGACGGATCAGCCGGGTGACATTGTCGATCTGAGAGGAAAAGTGCTGGGCCATCATACCGGTGTATGGAATTATACCATCGGTCAACGGAAAGGACTCGGAGTGGCTTTTACGGAACCCTTGTACGTGATCGATCTTGATAAAGAACACAACCGGGTTGTCGTGGGTGTCCGCAGTGAGACCTGTCACAGCATCTTTTCGGTGAATGATTTGAATTGGATGGCGCTGCCGGGGATCACGACCCCGCTGGAATGCCGGGTGAAGATTCGTTCTGCTCAGCGAGAGACCGATGCGGTGGTTGAACCGGCCGGTCCCGACATGGTCAGGGTCACGCTGAATCGGCCCAATGACGGGATCTCTCCGGGACAGAGCGCCGTATTTTACCAGGATGATATAGTATTGGGGGGAGGTGTAATTGCCAATGTCAGTGATTCCGAAAAAGGATGAAAAACAGACCCATGAGATACGCCCTGGCGTTGTTGTTCTTGCTTGCCTTTACTACAGTCCGGGCACAGAACACCGGTGAGATTACTGCCGGGGAACTCCGGGAATATGGCTCCTTCCTGGCATCAGATTCGCTGAAAGGTCGAAAGCCTGGTACGAAAGAGATGGAGGTGGCCGCACAGTACATCCTTCGTCATTTTATATCAGCAGGGCTGAAACCCATTGCCAGCGACGGTATGCAGCCCTTCGAGGTGGTGACCGGCGTCACAGCGGGTTCTTCCAATGCACTTCGTGTGAACGGAACGGCGGAAGTACTGAACCAGACATTTGTTCCCCTGGCCTTCTCTGCATCGGGAACCGTCAATGCCCCGGTAGTATTCGCGGGATACGGCTTTTCGATTGATGCTGACAGCCTGCATTGGAATGATTATAACGGAGTGGATGTGAAAGGAAAATGGGTCATGATCTTCCGGGGCGATCCCGAACCGGATGATCCTTCCAGCAGGTTCATCCCCTTTTCGGAAGTGCACTCCAAGGTGTTGACGGCCAAAGATAACGGCGCAGCCGGAGTTCTGCTGGTCACCCCGTCGGGCTTTGATAATAAAGACAAACTCATGCCGCTGGTATGCGAGAATAACGAGATCACCGCCGGCATCCCCGTGATAAACATCAGGCGTGATCTTGCCTCCCGCCTGCTGAGTCGCACCGGTTTTACTTCGGATAGTCTGGGAAGTATGATGGCCCTGAATAAAAGGCCGATGAGCCTGGAGGTACCCGTTATGGTGGAAGCAACCGTCGATATCGTGCTGGAGAAGGAGATGACCGCTAATGTGGTTGCGATGCTCGAAGGCGCTGATGCGCTCCTGAAGGATGAGTACATCGTTGTCGGGGCGCATTACGATCATTTGGGATACGGCGGACCGGAATCGGGTTCCAGAATGCCCGATACCGTGGCGATACACCCCGGGGCCGACGATAATGCTTCCGGTACGGCCATGATCATGGCGCTGGCCGGGAAACTGGCGGCCGATCAGTCCCGGCCGCGGAGGAGCATTCTCTTTGTCGCCTTCAGCGCGGAAGAAACAGGATTGATCGGATCGAAATATTTTGTCAGCCATTGCCCGGTTGATCCGAAAAGCATCAAGGCTATGTTCAATTTTGATATGACCGGACGATTCGACCCGGAGAAGAACTCGATCTCTGTTTCAGGGACCGGCACTTCGCCGGAAGCCGACTCCATCTTGAAGATCTATGAGAAAGATCTTCCTTTCGGAGTTGTTCATGCTCCCGATGGGTACGGACCTTCCGACCATGCTGCCTTCTATGCTGCAGGTATACCGGTTTTCTTTTTTACCACCGGCGTACATACGGATTATCACACCCCTTTTGATCGTCCCGAGAAACTGGATTATACGGCAGAGCAGAGAATCGGTGATTTCGCTGCTTCCGTGATCAGGGATATTGCATGCTCCCCGAAAACACTCACTTTTAAAGAGAGCGGTTCCCGTGACCAGGCGGGCAGGGGAGGACGCCGGATGAAAGTCACCCTCGGTATCCTGCCCGATTTTGCGGGCACCGAGAAAAGAGGATTACGGGTGGATGGCGTTACGAAAGAAGGACCTGCCGACCGCGGAGGGATCCTGAAAGGAGATATCATCACCTCGGTGAATGGATTGCCCGTGGGTAACATCTACGATTATATGGCCCGCCTTTCGAAGCTGAAACGAGGAATGACCGTCAGCGTGGAAGTGATGAGAAACGGGAAAAACGAAATTTTACTGATCCAACTATAACCACACATGATCAAATTAAGCGAATTCTTTTCGGGAGCCTTTTTACTGAAATTCATCAAATTCTGCCTGGTAGGATTCTCCGGCGTCTTTGTCGATTTCGGGTTCACCTTCCTCTTCAAAGAGGTTTTCAAGGTACAGAAATATGTTGCCAATGCCATTGGATTCACCATCGCAGCGACTTCCAACTATTTTTTAAACCGCATCTGGACCTTCCAGAGTTCAAATCCGCATGTGGCGCAGGAATTTTCCCGTTTTTTCGTGATCTCACTGATCGGGTTGGGAATAAACAGCCTGATCATATGGGTGATGACCGGAAAATTCAAAGTCAATTTCTATATTTCCAAACTGGTGGCAACGGTGGTGGTTACCGTCTGGAATTTTTTGATCAACGCTTATTTCACCTTTGCGTGATCAATACGTCTTTGTCATGGATGCGGGAATGCAGATGATGAAATCGGCCTTTCCTGCATTTTCTGCTGAAAGATCATCCACCTGATCCTGTTCAACACAGGAGATCGTCACTACTTTGGGGAAATAAGGATACCGTTTCCCGTATGTGTTGACATACCACGTCAGACCTTCAAAATTGTCGCTGTGGTAAGCGCCGTTAAAATGGAGGACGGTTTTCCCGACTTCCCAGTTTTTCAGGATAAAATGGGCCATCGTGGCGTCTTTGATAGCCTGGGCCTTTCCCAGTTGCAGGGTGCCATGCATGGCTTCGGGAGCTGACTTGCCGATAGCGGCGTAGCACTTCAGGGTGGAGTCGTATTTAATGGGAAGGGGAGCAATCAGCGCACGCTGCAGACCATTGATGCTGTCGAGACCGGAAAACCCTTTCTGGCTGACAATCGCAGCAAATCTTCTGGGGATATTCGTGCCAACGAAACGGATTCCCTTTTCCCGGGCGAAGTCAACCATCGGCGCATAGTCGGTCTGATAGTTCTTCCACAGTTTGGCTTCTGCCTCAAAATCTTTCTTCCGGATGAATTTGCCGGTATATTCGTTCAGTAACAATTGATTGTCTGCCTCGAACATCTCAGCTCCCAGCACCAGATTTTCTTTCTTTACTTCATACAGATCTTTGGTTAGTTCGATCTCTATCCAGTGGCATACCGGGTTGTTATGGAGTTCGCCGAAAAGAATGATGTCTGCTTCGGAAGCGGCTTTCAGGATGTCTGTGTAATCGGCGTGTCTGCCTTTCTGATCAAAAACGCGGTAGGCAGGTTTATCCCCTGCAAAGGAAGTTAATCCGATAAAAATGAACCCGGCAAGGAGGCAGGAAAAAAGATGTTTCATGGGATAAGGATTATTCGATTTCTGTTTCTTCAAGTTCTTGTTCTTCTGCGGAAGCCTTGGCTTTTTCGCGCTCCTCTTTCGGTTGAATATATTTTCCGGAGAGGATGTCCTGATACTTCTGCTGATCTTTCAGGGTGGTGATGGCCAGGGAAAGGTCTTTGTCATTCTCGAGGGCGGCTTCTGCTTTACCTTTTTGGTAATAGTAACGAGTGACGATCTCCAGCTTCAGCAAGTATTTGACCTGATCCTTGTACCGGTTGATGTCTTCTTTTTTATCTACAGTCATCTGCTCTTTCACGTGATCCAATTCCTCTTTGATGGCATTGTAGTAATTCTCTTTTTTCGCTTCATCCATCAGGATGCCCAAGGTCTTTTCGCTGTTGGTGGTGTAATCGAAGTTTTTATTTTTTATGAATGAAAGAAAATCATTATAGATGGAGTCTGTGATGACGAAGTCTTTGGGAGCGGGGATGGTCGGGTGGGTTTGTTTAAACCGGGTGGCATAATCGAAGATGAAGTATTTCCCAAACAAAGAGAGGGCGATGTTGCTGAAATCCCTGCGTTTGGTTACCAGGTCGGGATCGATGCCGCCGCCGTCATATACTTTCCTTCCTTTCTGGGTTTTAAATTCCCGGATCAGGCTGTCGGGTACTTTGCCCGAATGACCGTTGCCGTCTTTATGGGAGTAGTCAATCGCCTGAATACAACGACCGCTGGGGATGTAATACTTGGCGACAGTGATCTTCATCTGCGCATTATAGCTGAGGGGAACCACGTTCTGGACCAGTCCTTTTCCGAAAGTTCGCTGGCCGATGATCACACCCCGGTCAAGATCCTGAATGGAGCCGGAGAGGATCTCGCTGGCGGAAGCGCTCTGCCGGTCGACAAGGATTGCCAGGGGAATCGAAGGATCGGTGACGGGGTACTGGGTTTTGTACGTCCGGTTTTTATCTTCCACTTTGCCTTTGGTCGTCACGATCTCCTGCCCTTTGTCGACAAACAGGTTCGAGATGTCCACTGCTTCATTCAACAGCCCGCCACCATTGCCGCGGAGGTCGATGATGAGTCCGTTAAGGTGATTGTTTTCCCGGAGTTTCAGGAAAGCCTGTTTGAGTTCTTTGGCTGCATTCTGTGTGAAGGAACTCAGTTTGATGTATCCGATCCCGTCATCCAGCAAGGTGGAATAGGGGATATTATCAACCTTGATGATTTCCCGGGAGATCGTCTTCTCAATGGGTCTTTCCACGCCCGGTCGTTCAACCACGAGTTTGACGACCGTGCCGGCCTGGCCTTTCAGGATGGAGCTGACTTCATCGTAGTTTTTCCCTTTGGCCTGCTGTCCGTTTACTTCCAGGATCTTGTCACCGGCTTCCAGACCTGCTTTCTGGGCAGGAGAGCCTTCATAGGGCTCCGAGATAATCACGTAATCGCCTTGTTGGTGGATCAATGCCCCAATCCCTCCGTATTGTCCGGTCATGATAAACCGGTAATCTTCCACTTCCGATTCCGGGATGAAATTTGTGTAAGGATCGAGGTCCTCCAGCATGGCGTCGATGGCAGTCTGGGTCAGTTCCCCGGGCCGGATCTCGTCCACGTATTCCGCATTCAGTTCCTTGATCAGGGTGGAATAAATATCCAGGTTCTTCAGCACTTCAAAGGTTTGATCCGTCTCATTCTGTGCTGACCCGGTCAACATCATCATCGAAAATCCGATGATCAGGAAAAGGGTCTTTCTCATGTGATTCTGTATATCTTACTTCACGCAACGCAGGCGTTCAAAAACTTTTACGGAACAGGATCATAGCCGCTTCCTCCCCAGGGATTACATCTGGCCAGCCGTTTCAACGTGAGCCACCCTCCTTTGAAAGGCCCGTATTTGCGAATAGCTTCTTCGCCATAGGCAGAACAACTCGGGCTGTATCTGCAGGAGGGCATCAGGTATGGTGAAATGGCTCCCTGGTAGAACCTGATCAACAGGATAAAAATCTTACCCAGAAGTTTTTTCAACGCTTTCATTTAAACGTTGTAAAAGTACGATTATTTTAAGCCTGATTTCTTCAAATGTCAGAGTTTCCCGGGTGTTGTAGGTGATAATCAGGATAAGCTGGCGACCGCAGGCGGTCAGGGGATCGTACAGGATGGCCTTGTTCCTTCTGTAAGCCTCACGGATCCTTCGTTTCAGGAGATTTCTGGAAGTGGCTTTCGGGAAAAGGCTTTTGGGAACACTGATCATGACCTGGGCCGGGACCTCTATCCCGAGCGGCACATATTGCCACTGCACCCGAAACGGACCGCTGATAAAACTCCTTCCGTTTCTAAACAGTCCCCTGATCAGGGTTCTGCTGCATAATCGCTCATTCTTATGAAAAGTCTCCCGCATAAATACCTTCCCGGGAACCGCACCGGCAACGTCAAAATAATCAGCAAAGCTATGGTATTATTTCTTCTTCGCCTCTGCCGTCAGGAATTGTTCTATCGCCATGGTCATGGAAGGAGCTGTGGCAGTGGGGGCGGGAACCGCGATCTTTAAACCGGCAGATGTCGCCGCTTCAATCGTTGTGGGTCCGTATACGCCGATCAGGGTCTTCCCTTGTTTAAAGGCCGGGAAATTGATCGAGAGTGACTTGATCCCCGAAGGGCTGAAAAAGACCAGCATATCGAATTTGCTGATGTCAATGTCTTTGAGATCCGCAGGCAGGGTTTTGTACATGCACGCTTCGCGGTACTGTATCTTCAGATTTTCAAGAATCTGGGGGATATCCTGCTTATGTGTATCGGAACAAGGCAACAGAAACTTCTCCGTCTTGTGCTTTTTAAAGAGTTCCTGCATCACATCCATGTTTTCCTTCGCATGAAAGATCTTCCTTTTCCTGAACTGGACATACTTAGTCAGATAATAAGCAGTGGATTCAGAAACACAGAAATACTTCATGGTATCAGGAATCTCTACTCGCAAATCCTTGGCAAGCCGGAAGTAATGATCGACCGCATGCCGCGAATTGAAAATCACAGCGGTATAATCCAGTAAATTGATGCGCTCTTTCCTGAATTCTTTAGCAGTAAGAGGCTCAATCACAAAAAATTTACGGAAAGTCAGCGAAACACCGAATTTTTTGATCAAATCATAATACGGGGATTTTTCAATATCCGCCGGCTCGGGTTGCGATATCAGAATATTTTTAACTTTCAAGGGCCGTACGATTAAAGGTTCCGAATTGTCTTCAGATTAAATTGTATTGTAAAGCATTATGAGTTTTACAATCACCACAAGGGGCAGTAATTCAAGGGCACAAAGATACACAAATAAAAATAAATAGGAAAATCGAGTCAGCGAAACGCCGATAAACATGCCTTTAAAAAATCGAATGACAAAAAGTAACGCAATGAATATCAGACATATAAAAAGAAGCGTGTTGGAGTTGAGGTAAATGCTCAAAATCAAGAATGGAAGGATGCACAGGGCGGACAATGTCGAAAAAAGAATGATGTTCACCAGGTACTCATGATTACTTTGCTGGGTGCGGAAAATTACCCCCAGTATATTCATGACGACGATCTTGAAAAACCAGAAAAGGCTGACCCCTGTAAATATCAGTAAAAACAAGGTGAATCCGTTGATATACGGATTGCTCCAGTGAAAATAAAAGACATTGAACTGATGGATCAGGAGAGAGACGGAAATAATGTAAACAGTTGTTAATGAGACTGATATGCGTTCATGAAGGATGTTTCCCTCCCGCTCCAGTTGGCTGAGATAGCGTTTGGAGTAGGTGGAAGAAAGGATGGTGGTGAATCGTTTAAAATGGTAAACCAGTGTCCAGGCAAGCAGGATGAAACAGAAAACCAGTACGCCAAAGATCCAGTCGGCATGTTCCTGATGATGAGTGACGGGTGTAAGATGGCCGGGTTGAAGCTGGTGCGACCGGAACGGCGAAGCAACAGGTACCTTCGGGAGCGGGGTCATGCTCTGAAGGTTGATGGTAGTGTCGTATGAAACTTCCCGGATCATGGCTGCTTCTGTTCTTGAGGATGAAACAGGTTCCAGACTTTTTCATCAGGAGGAGATGCTTCCACTGTCACCGGGGTGTTTTTGACCGGGTGGAGGAAAGAAATCCTCCGGGCGTGAAGATGGATGGATCCGTCGGGATTCGACCGTGGATACCCGTATTTCAGATCTCCCTTGATCGGGCAGCCGATATGAGCCAGTTGAGCCCGGATCTGGTGATGGCGGCCTGTGGCCAGTTGCACTTCCAGCAGGTAATAACGGTCGCTGTGAGCAATGAGGGTATATGACAATTCCGCCCGTTTACCCGAAGGGACCTCATAGTTATAAACGTATGTCTTGTTCTGCTTTTCGTTGCGGGTGACATAATGAACCAGCTTGCCGGAAGGCGTCGGGGGACATTGTTTTACGACAGCCCAATAAGTCTTTTGCATGGTTCCTTCTTTCAGCATCCGGTTCAGCCGGCTAAGAGCCTTGGATGTCCTGGCAAAAACAACGGTTCCGCTCACAGGGCGGTCGATGCGGTGGACCACTCCCAGGAAAACCTCACCTGGTTTGTGATATTTTTCCTTGATATAGCCTTTTAACTGCTCGCTGAGCGGTTCATCGCCGGTTTTATCACCCTGGACAATATCTCCCGGCTGCTTGTTATAGATCAGCAGATGATTATCTTCAAATAATATCAGCATTTTCCTGATCAATACTGCTCTTTTTCATTCGGGAAATCAAGCCTTTTCACATCGCTGATATAGGTGGTGACAGCTTTAGTGATCTCTGCGGCAAGGTTATGATAACGGCGCAGGAAACGGGGAGAAAAATCGAGGGTGATTCCCAGCATGTCGTGCAGGACCAGCACCTGGCCGTCCACATCTCTTCCGGCTCCGATGCCGATGGTGGGGATATGTACTTCACGGGTGACCTGAGCGCCCAGTTTTGCCGGAATTTTCTCCAGCACGATGGAGAAACAACCTGCGGCGTCGAGTAAATGAGCGTCTTCCAATAATTTATCCGACTCTTGTTTTGTCGTGGCGCGAACCGCGTAGGTTCCGAATTTATGAATGGATTGCGGCGTCAGGCCCAGGTGTCCCATCACCGGGATCCCTGCCGTGAGAATCCGGTCAACCGATTCGATAATCTCTTTTCCTCCTTCGAGTTTCACTGCGTCGGCGCCTGATTCCTTCATGATCCGGATAGCTGAGTTCAGGGCTTCCTTCGAATTACCCTGGTAGGTGCCAAAGGGCAGATCCACTACCACTAATGCACGCCTGACCCCGCGTACTACGGAAGATGCATGATAAATCATTTCGTTCAGCGTGATCGGGAGGGTGGAACTGTAACCTGCCATCACATTAGAAGCGGAGTCGCCGACCAGGATCACATCAATTCCCGTATTGTCTAAGATTTTTGCAATCGAATAATCATAAGCGGTCAGCATCGAGATTTTTTCCTGTTTCCGCTTCATCTCCTGAAGAACGTGAGTGGTGATTTTCAACACATCACGAAATGACTGTGGTGCTCTCATGATCCTGAATTATCTGGCAAAACTACAACAAATTTCAGGGTATTTCGGATGAATTATCATATGTTTTCGATTTTCTTTATCTTTGCGCTTGTCCTTAATTTCCTGTCGTCCATGAAACTGATAAAAATCACTGGTTTCCTCGCACTCTGCCTGGCACTTTTTTCTTCCTGCTCAAAAGATCTGAACATCAATGATGACTGGGAAGAGATTATGGTTGTTTATGGATTGCTCAATCCCAACGATAGTGTTAATTATATCAAAATAACCAAAGCATTTCTGGGACCGGGGAATGCCCTGCAATATGCAAATATCTCCGATTCCAGCAACCTGGTATCAAAACTTAAGGTGACCTTATCCGAATACAACGGAACCACCCTCGTGAATTCTTTCGTGCTTGATACCACGATGATCAGCGACAAAGATTCAGGACTCTTTTATTTCCCTGATCAGATACTGTATGTCTTCAAAGGTCAGCTTAACCGGGCTCATCAGTATAAACTGTCGGTTCTGGATACGGTCACCAAAGTTGAAGTGACGTCCTCCACTTACCTTGTCAATGATATCTCTATCCAGGAACCGTCCATTTTCTCCAAAGCGAACTTCATCCCGGGGACTCTTTCCACCGTGAAATGGTATTCGGCCAAATACGGGAAACGTTATCAGTTGAATATCATGTTTAAATACTTAGAGATCAGTGGACAAGACACGGCTCATAAGACGGTAAACTGGCTGGTCTTTTCAGATATTAAATCGGCAAGGATAGATGGAGATGATAATATGGAGGCCAATTTTGCCGGTGATGGCTTTTACTCTGCCATCAAGGCACAGGTCCCTTATAATTCGTCGGTCATCCGTATCCCCGATCAGGTCCAGTATGTCTTCACGGTTGGCACGGAAGAACTCAGTAATTACATTGAGATTACAAATCCTTCCAACACCATCGTTCAGGAAAAGCCTGTTTATACGAATATTGAGAACGGCATCGGTCTCTTTTCCAGCAGAACCGACAACACCGACAAGAATGTTCGGCTTCTCGACCTTTCCCAACGTACGCTTGATTCCCTGAAGAATGGAAGCATTACCGGCGACCTTTTCTAATCTGCCACCTTCCTTCATTTCTGCCTTTTTGTCATTCTGTCAGCCTTTTTCAGGTTTGGCACAATGATTGACTGTTTCGTGTCAGAAAATTTAACATGTATCAACAATAAACTTACAGAAAATGGGAAAGATAATCGGAATCGACCTTGGAACTACCAATTCCTGTGTTGCGGTGATGGAAGGCAATGACCCTGTTGTCATACCGAACAGCGAAGGCAGAAGAACCACTCCTTCTATCGTTGCTTTTACAGAAAACGGAGAACGGAAAGTTGGCGATCCGGCTAAACGTCAGGCTATTACCAACCCGAAAAATACAATCTTCTCTATTAAACGGTTCATGGGGGAAACCTTTGACCGTATGGATAAAGAGATCAAACGCGTACCTTACGATGTTCAGCGGGGCGATAATAACACCCCCAGGGTAAAGATTGCGGAAAAGCTGTATTCACCGCAGGAAATTTCTGCCATGGTTCTTCAGAAGATGAAGAAAACGGCCGAGGATTACCTGGGTCAGGAGGTCAAGGAAGCCGTGATCACCGTCCCGGCTTACTTCAGCGATTCACAACGCCAGGCTACCAAAGAAGCAGGCGAGATCGCCGGGCTTTCAGTCCGTCGTATCATCAATGAACCTACTGCCGCTGCTCTTGCCTATGGTCTTGATAAAAAGAACAAAGACCTGAAAGTGGCCGTATACGACCTTGGTGGCGGGACTTTCGATATTTCTATCCTCGAACTGGGCGAAGGCGTTTTTGAAGTAAAATCGACCAACGGGAACACACACCTGGGTGGTGATGACTTTGACCATGTGCTGATCGACTGGCTGGCTGATGAATTCCGGCACGATGAAGGTGTTGACCTTCGTAAAGATCCCATGGCGCTTCAGCGTTTGAAAGAGGCTGCCGAAAAAGCAAAGATCGAATTGTCGAGTTCCATTGAGACGGAGATCAACCTGCCGTATATCATGCCGGTTGACGGCGTTCCCAAGCACCTTGTGAAAAAACTGACCAGGGCTAAATTCGATCAGCTTCTTGATTCCCTGTTCCAGTCAACCCTTCCTCCCTGTCAGCAAGCGCTGTCAGATGCCGGAATGAAGACCTCTGATATCGACGAAGTCATTCTCGTCGGCGGCTCCACCCGTATCCCTGCTGTTCAGAAACTGGTTCGCGATTTCTTCGGAAAAGAACCTTCCAAAGGTGTCAACCCGGATGAAGTGGTGGCCGTGGGAGCTGCCATTCAGGGCGGCGTACTGACCGGAGAAGTAAAAGATGTCCTGCTGCTTGATGTTACTCCGCTTTCACTGGGTATCGAAACACTCGGCGGCGTGATGACGCGGCTCATCGAGTCGAATACCACCATCCCGACGCGTAAATCGGAAGTGTTCTCAACAGCAGCCGACAACCAGACTTCCGTGGAAATCCACATCCTTCAGGGTGAACGTCCCATGGCTAATCAAAACAAAAGCATCGGCCGGTTCCACCTCGACGGCATTCCTACTGCACCCAGGGGAATACCTCAGATCGAAGTCACCTTCGACATCGATGCGAACGGAATCCTTCATGTGACCGCTAAAGATAAAGCTACCCAGAAATCGCAGGATATCCGTATTGAAGCTTCGTCGGGACTTTCCGAAGATGAAGTGAAACGTATGCGCGAAGAGGCACAACGTAATGCCGATGTGGATAAAAAGATGAAGGAAGAGATAGATAAACTCAACAGCGCAGATGCCATGGTCTTCCAGACAGAGAAACAGTTGAAGGAATTTGGCGATAAAATCCCTGCCGATAAACGGGCGGCCATTGAAAAAGCTGCTGAAGCGCTGAAGACTGCTCACAAAAACCATGATATCCCCGGCATCGACAAAGCCATGGCCGAACTGAACAGCATGTGGCAGACCGCCAGCCAGGAGATGTACCAGAATACTTCGCAGGCTGGTCCGCAACCGGGAGCTCAGCCAGGCTCTGAACAGGGCGCCGGATCCTCCTCCAAAGGCTCGGGTAACGATGAGGTGACAGATGTGGATTTTGAAGAAGTGAAAGACAAATAATACATTTCACTTATATATTAAAAGACCGTTTCTTTCTGTGGAAACGGTCTTTTTTTTTATCCCGTTGCATTACCTTTTGACTCGTTCCCGGATTAAGGGGTGCCGGAGGTGAAAAACCGGACAGTATCAACCCTTAAATTAATATGGTATGAAAATGCAACGATGCCTGATGGTTCTGTTTTTCCTACTTCCTTTCTTTTCCGATGGACAGACACTGACTGAGCTGGCGGTTCCCCGCTACTTCGGAAGCAAGTCATCCGGATCGATCAATAATGAAAGGGCTTCATTCGGTGTTTGTCTTCAGATAGATAACCTGTTACCGAACACCGTCTATGATGTGAAAGGAGGGATCGGGCTGGTCGCTGATCCCCCCACGACCTTTGGCGCCGGGACTCTTTGGAATGGTACATCTTATTCGTCATCCCGGCGCGACAGCGCGTTCACCACCGATGTGAATGGGTGCAGCGGTCCGTTCTGGCTCTTCTTTCAGCCAACCGGTAACAGCGTCCGGTTTGATGCAGGGCAGGTACATAACCTCCGCCTCGGCTTCGCCGTAACGGGAGGGTCCATCCCCGGGATTCCGGCGTTCGTGGGAGGTAAAACCCTCACAGCGCTCGATATTGCGCCAAACCCGAGGACCCCGGAAGCCGCCGATGACGGCGCTTTCCTGAAAGGAACGGCTCTTCCGGCCGCCTCCGGGAAGTACATCCTGTTGTTTGATAACATCAGCGGCAATGGAGACCCGTTGTTCATCTATCAGGTCCGGCAATCGGACCCTGTTCAGACGACTTCGCTCCAGGATCTTCCCGAAGCGATCCGTGATATCTATATGCAGGGAGGAAGCAGCGCTGTAGGCGATTACCCGGCCTTGATCCCGGCCGGCTCTGCCAACCCGGCAGGGGTCAGGAGGATTGAGGCGCGAAACGATGATAATACCCTTTATGCCTTTCATACCGACGATGACGGGATATGGCCTTCCGGCGGAAACACAGCAGGAGCGATCCGCCGTGAACTGGTGTGCATCACGGTGGCCGATGCCCCCCTGGTACCGGGCGGCCCCGTGCTGCCATCGGTCCTTACCGACTCCCTGGTGACCGCCATCACTTCGGAATCCGCTACTTCGGGAGGAGTGGTCGTGGCCGATGGCGGTGATTCTCTTACCGTCAGAGGATTGTGCTGGTCGTTAACCCAGGCGCCTGACACGGCTGACAGCCATGCGATTATCCCGGGGAATACCGGACCGTTCACCCACACGATGACCGGCTTGCTGCCCAATACCACATATTACTACCGTGCCTTTGCCACCAACCAGGCCGGGACCGCTTATGGAAGTCAGTATGTGTTCCACACGTTATGCGTCCCTTTGCCGCCGGTACCTGAATTCACGGCCGACGACACTTCCATTTTTACCGGCGATACCGTCAATTTCTTCGATTCCACCACCTTCTGCCCTGATACCTGGAAATGGTCTTTTGTCGGAGGGATCCCGATGTCGTCCACGATTCCCAACCCTACCGGTGTCGTCTTTCATTATCCGGGAGACTTCAATATCTGCCTGACGGTCACCAATAGCTATGGGACAAGGCTTCTCTGTAAACAAGGATACATATCCGTCAGAGATCCGGTCGTCCCCCGGGTCGTGATAACCGAGATCATGTACAACCCACCCGAAAGCGGGACCGACTCCCTTGAATTCATTGAAATGTATAACTACGACACCGTTGCGGTCAACCTGAAGAATTTCTCGTTTTCCTCAGGGGTCACCTTCACCTTTCCCGACTATCTGCTGTCCCCCGGAGAATATGTGGTATCGGGTAAAAACGACTCGGCGCTGTATCGTACATTCGGTATTCAGGCGCTCCGGTGGAGCGGTGGGTCGCTCAGCAACAGCGGGGAGCTGATCGTGCTGAAAGACTCACTTGGACAAACCGTCGATTCTGTTGAATATGATGACAAGTCCCCCTGGGATCCTCAATGTGCGGGTGGGGGATATTCGCTTGAGCTGTGTGATCCCGGCGCCGACAACTCCCTGGCGGAGAATTGGCGCGCATCGTTGGGATTCACGGCCGTCAATGCTGACGGCGATACCCTGTGGGCTCACCCGGGGGCAGGATGCCTATCCCTGCCGGTTGCCGATTTCATCGCCAGCGATACTACCATAATCACGGGAGGAGAGGTGCAGTTCACCAACCTTTCTTCCGGTGACCTGCCCATGACGTTTGAATGGGTGTTCGACGGAGGCTCGCCCGGCTCCTTCTGCGGAGAGACCCCGCCACCGGTCGCTTATACTTTTCCGGGCATGTATGATGTATCTCTCTCTGCCACCAACGAGGCAGGAACGGATGTCCAGTTAAAAAAAGGATTTATCGAAGTAGGATTTCCATCGGGGACAGCGGACTGCTCTTCCTTCTTCAGCATCTGTCCCAACCCGGTGACGAGAGGAAAGATCAACATCCTGTTTCCTGTTGCCGGACAGTATGAGCTGATTATGGTCGGGATTACCGGGCAACCGGCGTTGTCGCGGCAAATGACCGGTCCGTCGGGTATGCTGGATGTAGCCGGTCGTACTCCGGGACTGTACCTGTTACGGATCACTGATAAAGACAGCGGTAAGACCGGCATGCAGAAAATAGTAATTCAATAACCATTTTCGTTACATTTGCATGAAATGTTCCGGTCATGTCCAGATATCTGGGATCTTTCATCGCATTATGGTTACTGTTCCTGGCTACGGCAGGGACAGCACAGAATGTATATTCCGATCCGGAACTGAATAAGCCGCTTCGCATTGAGATCCCGGTCGGATCCGACAACGAGACTTACCGTGTCATCCCTTGTATGTCCGACGGGATGCTGATTTTCTTTCAAAGCACCGAAACAAGCACCGAGAATCTGGTGAAGTGGTATTTCATCTTTTATGACCGGAATTTTCAGAAACAATGGACGAAGGCGGTTCCGCTGGGGGCGGAGATGACTTTTGCCGATAGCTATTCCGGAAACGATACCCTTTCACTGTTTTTTCAGTCAGAAGGGAAGGGGAAGGGTTCTCTCCCGGGTTTTCAGGTTTTGAGGGTGATTCCTCACCGTGGGACTTTTGTCCTGAACAACGGGGATTTGCCGGAGAATGCCACCCTGGCCATGTTCAGGGTGATTGGCCGGACTTGTTTCGCCGGATTAAACATCAAGGGTGAACAGGCCAAACTGATGATCCTCGATCTTCCGACGGGCAAGCAGGATTTTGTCACCCTTACAGGGGCGATGCAAACGTGTTTTTCGGCCATGGAAGTTACACCGGATGGGGCGATGGTCAACCTTGTCGTCAGGAAGCAACTGACCCGGCGGTTCTGGGATTATTATTTTGTAAAGATCTCCGGTGATGGCCGGTTTTTAGGTGAGACGCTGATGGCCACCATGACCCCGGAGCGGCAGCTCTCCGAAACAGGGATTTATTCAATTTCCCCCACTGAGCAACTGCTTTCCGGGACCTATGTGCTGACCTCCTCGGTGACAGATCAGCAGCATCAGCAAGGGACCTCCAAGGCTACCGGATTTTTTACCGCCCTGATATCAGGTCTGACAGAAAAAAATACCAGTTTTACCAATTTCCTTGATTTTAAAAGCGCAGACGCTTTTCTGAGCGAACGTGATATTATCTCCCTGCGTAAGAAGGCCATGAAAAAAAACCGGATCAGTACAGAATATTCTACAGATTTGAATATGCTTATCCACAACATGGTAAAAAGCGGTGATCAGTATATTTTGCTGGGTGAAGCTTACTACCTTCAGTTTCATTCCGAATCGTTTACTGATTTCGATTTTTACGGCCGGCCTTACAACAGTTCTTATTCGGTATTCGACGGCTATCGCTTCACGAATGCCATCGTGGCAGGCTATGATGCAGATGGGAACCTGTTGTGGGACAATTCCATGGAGATCCGTAACCTGCTCTCGAATACTCCGGATCCCAAGGTGACCATGATCTTTGATGGAGACAAGATCATCCTGGCGTTTCTGAGTGAAGGAAAAATAGGATATAAAATCATCCAGGGCGGGAACACTGTTGAGAAAACAGATTATACCCCATTGGAGTTGCTATTGCCCGATGACCGGCTCATCCATGAGAGCAAAAGCCACATGATCCAATGGTATGATCATTATTTCATCTGTTACGGATATCAGGAAATTAAAAACCTTTCCATTTCAGGAAACGCAACAAAACTCGTCTTTTTCTGCAATAAGGTGCAGTTTGAATAGCAGATTACT